>Ga0308417_1000686_pt1 | contig 23958 bp, 25 predicted proteins | sample HotsprSampleOS65_FD_203528 | JGI IMG/M metagenome (GOLD analysis project Ga0308417, IMG submission 203528) | Hot spring phototrophic mat microbial communities from Octopus Spring, Yellowstone National Park, Wyoming, United States - 20090730_OS65 ...
GGAGATGCCCCTAGAAGCCCATCTATTTTTTACCCACAGCCATTGGGATCACATTCAAGGCTTTCCCTTTTTTACCCCCGCTTACATCGCTGGCAATTCCTTTAAGATTTACGGCAGAGTAATGTTCAGGAAAGTTCAGCGTAAATGTATCAGTACTGGTCACCCACTAACCCAAAAATTGGCTGGGGCCATTCCACATGGCAGGAAGCAATCAAAGTAGCTGAGTCAGCGGGGGTGAAAACCTTGGTACTATTCCACCACGACCCCACACACAGCGACGATCAGCTAGATGAGATCGCTCGGCACGCCCAAGCTAGGTTTTCAGGGGCGCTAGTTGCCCGAGAAGGCATGGAATTACATATCCCCAGCCCAGTGCTGGTCTCCGTCTAGCTATGGAAGAGCCACGCTCCATTCTGGAAGCCTATTCCCGCTCCCATCCAGAGGAAATACTAATCGTAGAACTTGCCAACCCAGAAGATGAAATAATGATTTACAAAGGGTTCTCCAGTTCCCTGCGCTTTGCTACTGCTTCTGATCCCGATGTGCCCGTGATTCCCGATGGGGCAGAAATTCGCAAAATTGACCGCCTGCTAGCTCCCTACCACCCCCAAGCACCCCGCTATATTCAGCAGAACCTGACATGGATGGATTTTTTACAATTCTGCCGTGGCTAGTGTGCTATAAATGCAAGTTATGGCAAAGGTTTTCTTGGTAACTGCACAGGGATGAAACAGTCTGCAATTTTGGTGCTAGCGGATGGCACTGTGTACGAAGGCTATGCCTTTGGGGCAAGGGGTACGGCAATAGGGGAAGTGGTGTTTAATACAGGCATGACTGGGTATCAAGAGGTGCTGACCGATCCCAGCTATGCGGGACAGATTGTCGCTTTTACTTACCCTGAGCTGGGCAACACGGGGGTAAATCCCGAAGATGAGGAGTCTGCCAAGCCCCAAGTCAAAGGAGCGATCGCTAGAAATGTCTGCTACATCCCCAGCAATTGGCGATCGCGCCAATCTCTACCTGACTATCTTAAAGCGCACCGTGTGGTAGGCATCTACGGCATAGATACCCGTGCTTTGACTCGCAAACTGCGCTCTTTGGGGTCAATGAATGGGGCAATCTCCACGGAAATCCTATCTGTGCCGACCCTACTGGAACAGGTGCGGCAGGCACCCCCCATGGCGGGCTTAAACTTGACTCACCTAGTTACCACAGACCGCATCTACGAGTGGAGCGAACCTACCCCCAGTGATTGGGAATATGCCCCCCAGCCCCTCAGCGGCGATCCCTTGACCGTAGTTGCCATCGATTTTGGCATCAAACGCAACATCTTGCGCCGTCTAGCCAGCTATGGTTGCAGGGTAATCGTAGTGCCTGCGAACACCCCTGCTGAGAAAATCCTTGAATTTGACCCCGACGGCATTTTTCTCTCCAATGGCCCTGGGGATCCTGCCGCTGTCACAGAAGGCATTGCCACTGCCAAAGCTCTGCTATCGGCTCAGAAACCCATGTTTGGCATTTGCCTTGGGCATCAAATTTTGGGATTATCCATGGGAGGAGACACCTTCAAGCTCAAGTTTGGGCATCGGGGGCTAAACCAGCCAGCCCAGAACCAACTGAGCGATCGCCGTGTGGAGATTACCAGTCAAAATCACGGCTTTGCTCTCACTGCTGAATCTCTAGCCCATTCCCCCGCCCAGATTACCCACATCAACCTCAATGACCACACTGTAGCAGGTTTGGCACACCGCAAGTTGCCCATCTTCTCAGTGCAATATCACCCCGAAGCCAGTCCTGGTCCCCACGATGCCGACTATTTGTTTGCCCGCTTTGTAGAGTGTATGCGAGCATATAGAGCAAGCAAACAGTAGCTGGCATGGACAATCTCGCAGACTATCTGGCAGTGGCTACCACAGCGGCTTTGGCAGGAGGGGCTGTGCTCAAGTCCTACTGGGGCAAATTGGCAGAAATTGAAGAGAAAAACCCTGGAGACCTTGTCACCGAAGCAGATCGCCAAGCAGAAACCGCAATTGTGCAAGTGATCCAGCGGGAACTGCCTCAGCACAACATCTTGGCAGAAGAGTCAGGAACACTCCACCAGCAAGATACCCCCTATCTCTGGGCGATTGATCCCTTGGATGGCACGACCAACTTTGCCCACCAATTTCCCTTCTATGCCGTTTCTGTAGGGCTATTGATCCATGGTCAGCCCAAAGTAGGGGTAATTTACGCTCCTTTTTTTGAAGAATTATTCACAGCGGCAGAAGGTTTAGGAGCCACCTGTAACGACAAGCCGATCCATGTGTCTAGTACCGCCAGCCTAGAGCGCAGTCTCCTAGTAACTGGTTTTGCCTACGATCGCACTAAAGTAAGAGACAACAACTACGCAGAGTTCTGTCATTTTACCCACATCACCCAAGGGGTAAGGCGCGCAGGCTCAGCCTCCATAGACCTTGCCTATGTTGCCTGTGGCAGACTGGACGGCTATTGGGAACGGGGCTTATCGGTGTGGGACATTGCCGCTGGGGTAGTTTTGGTGCGGGAAGCAGGGGGCATGGTTACCGCCTACAATGGCACGGAAGTTGATGTCTATTCAGGCAAATTGTTAGCAACCAATGGACTTATCCATCAGGCAATGATTTACGAGCTAAGTCAGGTCAGACCCCTAGAGGTAGATTTTCCCATGCGCAGTGAACAATTATGTAGGAATAAAACACAGAAACAGAGTGAACCAATCCCTTGAAAGGAATACCACGCTGTGAAAAACTTGCTCATTAAAGGAGACAATATTCAAGGACTGCATTATCTTTTGGAGAAAAGAAAACTACAGGGGCAAATAGACCTAGTCTACATTGATCCGCCCTTTGCCACAGGTGCAAACTTTACCATTGCCGACGGCAGGGCATCTACCGTCAGTCACCCAAGAAATGGAGAGATTGCCTATGCAGATAAGCTCCTTGGAAAAGATTTTATTGAGTTTCTAAGAGAGAGAATTATCTTGCTAAAGGAACTGATGTCTGAGCGGGGTTCCATTTATGTCCACACCGATTACAAAATAGGGCATTATGTCAAAGTTATGATGGATGAAATTTTTGGAATTGAAAATTTTAGAAACGATATCACCAGAATTAAGTGCAATCCCAAAAACTTCGACCGCATTGGTTTTGGAAATATCAAAGACATGATTCTCTTCTACACTAAATCTTCTAATCCCATCTGGAATGAGCCACGAGCCAAGTACACAGCAGAAGACATCAAAAGGCTATTCCCTAAAACAGACAAACAGGGAAGAAGATATACAACAGTTCCCATTCATGCGCCTGGGGAAACGGAAAACGGCAAATCCAATCAGCTATTTAAGGGAATTCTGCCACCCAAAGGCAGGCATTGGCGCACAGATGTCGCCACTCTAGAAGCATGGGATAGGGCAGGACTGATTGAATGGTCGGCAACTGGGAATCCGAGAAAGATAATCTACGCAGACGAAAGAGAAGGGAAAAGAGTTCAAGATGTGTGGGAGTTCAAAGACCCGCAATATCCCGCATACCCAACGGAAAAAAACTCTGAAATGTTAGATTTAATCATTCGCACCTCTTCTCATCCTGATAGCATAGTCCTAGATTGTTTCTGTGGTTCTGGTACAACCCTGAAATCAGCGCACATCAATCAGAGAAGATGGATCGGCATTGACCAATCTGCACAGGCGATTAAAGCGGCGATCGCCAAACTGCAATCAATCAAGACAGACCTGTTTACTACTGCCCCTGAATATGAATATATAGACTTAGCAGAAGTACTACATAAAGGAAAGACTTAACCTTCAAAGCCAGCCTTTCTCCCCAGATAACTGGGTAAGGTATAATGAGCGAGCAGAGTAAGCAAGGAGTAAACTAATGACACTACTTGACAAGTACTTAAACAAGATTTCAATAGTACTTTCAGGTTACGGAGAGATTACAAAATGAAACTATCAGTAATCATACCTTGCTATAATGAAGTGAATACGATCTGTCAAGTTGTCAGAGCTGTTAAAGATAGTCCTGTACCAGATAAAGAAATTATTATAGTAGATGACTGTTCCAAAGATGGTACTAGGGAGTTATTGGAAAACCATCTCGCTTCAGAAGTCGACCTAGTAATTTATCACAGTAAAAACCAAGGTAAGGGTGCGGCACTGAGAACAGGAATAGCTCACGCCACTGGCGACATAGTAATTATTCAGGATGCTGATTTAGAGTATGATCCCCAAGAATATCCCCTGATGATTGAACCAATTATCAAAGATAAAGCGGATGTGGTTTTCGGCTCAAGGTTCCAAGGAGGCAGACCTCACCGAGTAGTTTACTACTGGCATATGGTAGGAAATGTTTTTTTGACAACCCTATCTAATATGTTTACCAATATCAACTTAACTGATATGGAGACTTGCTACAAAGCCTTTCGCAGGGAGATCATTCAATCCATTCCTATAGAAGAAAATAGATTTGGTTTTGAGCCAGAAATTACAGCTAAAGTAGCAAAAATGGGTTGTCGCATTTATGAAGTAGGGATTTCCTACTACGGTCGCACCTACCAAGAAGGGAAAAAGATTGGTTGGAAAGATGGCTTTAGGGCTATTTACTGCATTCTAAGGTATAACCTGTTCTACAAACCACCTGCTAGATAGACTGCAACATAGGGATAATAAGTGGTATGCAAAAGCCTTAGGTTGCTATTTTGATATGCGGGTATTGTAGATATTACTGCACAACTTTCTTCTATTTCATTAGGAGACTTTAGCTTAGACGAGATATTATTTACATTAACATGACTAATTTGGTATGAACCTGTATCTCCTAGCAAAGCCCAAATAGGATATTCCCAATCATCTTCGCCTATTGTAAGACCAATTTTTTTACAGTTGGAATTACTGATTAACTCCACAGCTTTGGAATAGGGATACTTAAGCTCTTTGTACTCTTTCTTTGCACCGCTAAAGTATATTTCTTCCCTTGAAAGGGACAATATAGATGGAGAGCTTTCTGGTGTATCTATTGGTATAGGTAAAATAGGATGCCTAATAGGGGTTAGAGCGTATATGATCGATGAGACTATAAGTAATCCAAGAACAGAATTATAGATTAGCTGTTTTTCATAACATTTTAGTTGGTACACTGACATCGGTATACTCAAAATTATAGATGTTAGTAAAAAACGATTATTCCAAGGTTGAAACTTAAGTAGTAGGCAGAATAGAAATATGCCGAGCAGACTGAAAACGGTGAGTAGGATTAATTTCTTATAATATTCATTTTTATTCCTAAAATATTTTGTGAATATTCCAGTCGTACCTGTAAGTATTCCTAATAAATGTAGTGGACTACCTACATGATCTTCGTGTGGTGCTAGGTTAAATAATGGTCTAAAGAATGACAGGTATTTCTCAATGTCTCCATATGTAGTCTGCGGGTTATTTACTTCAATATGTAGGATGTTTGTATGTAACCATGAAACAATATTCCACATTCCTGGGATTGGCAAGTTAATTGGTAATAATCTCAAAAAGTTTGATAAAGTGGCAACTAAAGTTAGAGATTCATTTCTCGTACCCATATCATTTCCTAGTATGTTTCCAAAAAGGACATAGTTTCTAAGGAAGTGAGGTACAGAGGGTGTAACTACTACTGTTACTAAAACGACTAGACTAATCAGCTTAGTTCTGTTTTGTACATCTTTCTTTAGCAAATACCTAAAAATCCATATACCAATTACAGGTGTGCCAAATATATATGCTGTATATTTTGTTATAATACCTAAGCCAAAAGCCAAACCAATACAAACTATGTTTGCAAGTGTATATGGATTCTTGGAAAGGGTGAAGTACAGCAGACAGACTAACCAATATGACACTACTAAATCATTTTGGGTTGTGGTACTTTGCATTATTGCCATTGGAATTGATGCAGTAGTCAGAGCACCTATTAACCCATATTTTTCTCCGAATACTATTTCAGTGATTGAGCTGTTTACAATGATACATCCTACATATGCAGTCCATTGGACAAAGTTGGCGAGGTGATCACTTCCTACCAGAATCTGGAAATGCATGATCAAATAACCTGATCCAGGGGGAAATGATATTTGTCTAATAATGTTTGTTGGATAATGGGCTACACTCTGGTTTTGTATCCAATGCATCACTCTTGGCATATGATAGGTCATGCTATCCCAGTTATTTGGTGGTGCGATTAGTGCTGTTAACAAGTTAATAAATACAGTTATTGCCACTACCCAAAATATAGGTGATTTGATGCTCCTAATAATCCTTAACTTTTTGGCATTATACAAACTTCTTTTTGCTAGTTTGTTGTGCTTGTATAGGTAAAGAATGATTGAGATATTTACAATTAGTACACCTATCCAAAAATATAAAATTGACCAATAATTGAGCTGTCGATAGCTACTAAGAACTTCAGTTAGACCAAAAATTGTTGCTCCATAAGTCAGTGTTGACAATATCCATGAATATCTACAACTTTTTGTAATATTGAAAATGATAAAAAGGGTTAAAGCAAACGATATAAATAGAACTGTAACACCCATCTTTCTCCATGAACTATAGCTTCAATACATTAACTTTTTGTAGAACAAAAACATTACCTTCATTACCTCTGCCAATGCGTAAATCTGTGTCTAGGTAGGTTATCTCTAACCAACCTGTTTGTTCACGGCTAATTCTAATGTCAATGGCTCTAGCTGGGCGCTCTGTTTCTAAAAAGTTGACAAAGTCATCCACTCCTTGAGCAGTGCTATTGTAGTTGAGCCATCTTTGCAAGCCAATGATGGAACGCTGGAATTTGACTTCTACTCGCTGAGCTGAGGTGACTACAAATTTGGCGCTGACGCTAACTAAGCCTTCTAGTAGGGGTAGGCTGTAGAGTTCGGCGATGTTGTAGAGGGCGCTGTTTTGACAGCGAATGCACTGGTATATTTTGCCCAGTTTTGCCAGGCGACCAAAGCCAAGAAGGGCTTGGCTGGTGGTAAACAGTAGTTCCCAATTACCGTCTAGGAGTTGGGGGGCGGTGGTGGGGTGGGGAGTGGGGTTTAGTTCTTCTAATCGGGCGATCGCCGCAAAAATTGCTTTGTTTAATTCCGCAGTGGTTTTTAGCCCCCGATCTGTCTGTTGAACTAGTCGCAACAGCGCTTCTTTTTTGCTATCCATCTACTGCTACCCCCAAGGACTGCAAGGTTTGAAAAAAGTTAGGGTAGGAGACGGTGGCACAGTGGGCGTTACTAATAGTTATTGCGCCTTGGCTAACTAGACCAGCGATCGCTAAACTCATGGCAATGCGGTGATCTCCATGGCTATCCACAGCACTGCCTACTAGAGGTTGTCCACCAGTGATTTCTAAGCCGTCGGGTCTTTCACTAATTGCCACACCTAGTTTGCTCAATTCTTTGGCGATTACTGCCAAGCGATCGCTTTCTTTTACTCTTAGTTCTTGGGCATCTTGAATGATAGATTTGCCCTTGGCGCAGGCACAGGCGATCGCCAGTATGGGAATCTCATCGATCAGCCGTGGGATCAAGTTACCCCCTATGGTGCAAGCCTGAAGCTCAGCAGAGCGCACCCGTAGGTCAGCCACAGGTTCCCCTGTTACTTCACGGCAGTTTTCTAGGGTAATATCTGCCCCCATGCCCTGCAAAACTTCTAAAATGCCCGTGCGGGTCAGGTTGATCCCCACATTACAAATTGTCAGTTCTGAGTCTGGCACAATGGAGCCTGCCACCAGCCAAAATGCCGCCGAACTGATGTCCCCTGGGACAATCACTGTTTGACCCTGTAGGACAGAACCGCCTGTAATGCTGACCCTGTTGCCGTCAATTGCTACCTGCGCACCAAAGGCTCGGAGCATGCGTTCGCTGTGATCGCGGGATTTTTCGGGTTCAGTTATGCTGGTAACTCCGTCAGCAAATAGCCCCGCCAGTAGTACACAGGATTTCACCTGGGCTGAGGCAATGGGAGAAATAAAGTCGATGGCTTTGAGGGACTTGCCTGTCACTGCCAGAGGGGCATAGCCTCCCGCCCTGCTCCAAATCTCTGCTCCCATAGCCTGTAGGGGATGGATCACCCGCTTCATGGGGCGCGATCGCAGGGAGTGATCCCCCGTAATTACAAAGAAACGCTGGGGCTGACTTGCCATTATCCCCAACAGCAGACGCATGGTAGTCCCTGAATTGCCTGCATTCAACACATCATCAGGTTCCCGCCAACCTTGGGGATCGCTCCCTATGCCCTGCACTACCACCAGTTCCCTATTCAGCTCGGATATTTGCGCTCCCATGGCTCTAAGGCATTGAGCGGTACTGCGGGGATCATCCCCCAGTAGTAAACCCTTGATTTGGGTCTCGCCTTGGGCGATCGCCCCTAGCATCAAAGCCCTGTGGGAGATGGACTTGTCCCCCGCTACGGTGATGGTGCCTCTTAGCCCTGCGGTAGGGGGATGAACGGTAGTGACCATAGGTAAGGGGACTGCCCAGACTAGCCAGCAGTGAAGGTGGACTTAAATTCAGCGATCGCTGTGCGCAGGATTTCTTCCGCCTCCTTGGTCAGGGTGCGCTCCGTTTGGATAATCTCCGCATAGCGGGGCTTGCTAGTTGCCAGATAGTTGCGCAGACCTTTGTTGAATTCTCCCACCTTCTCTACAGGAATGTCGTCCACATAGCCATTGGTTGCCGCAAAAATAATCGCCACTTGATCCCACACAGGCAGGGGGGAATACTGGGGCTGTTTCAGCACTTCCCTCAGGCGTTGCCCACGGGCTAATTGGGCTTGGGTGGTTTTGTCCAAATCCGAGGCAAACTGGGCAAAGGCGACTAGGTCGTCATATTGGGCCAATTCCAGCTTGATCTTTCCCGCCACCTGCTTCATCGCCTTGATCTGCGCCGCTGAACCAACCCGTGATACGGAGATACCAGGATTGATGGCAGGGCGCACCCCAGCATTAAAGAGGTCAGAGGAGAGAAAAATCTGCCCATCGGTAATGGAAATTACATTGGTGGGAATGTAAGCGGAGACATCCCCCGCTTGGGTTTCGATAATCGGCAGAGCGGTCATGGAGCCACCGCCGAGGGTATCATTCAGCTTAGCCGCCCTTTCTAATAGGCGGGAGTGTAGGTAAAACACATCCCCAGGGTATGCCTCCCGCCCGGGGGGGCGCCGCAGTAACAGGGACATCTGGCGATAGGCTTGGGCGTGCTTGGACAGGTCGTCATAGACCACTAGAGTTGCCCTGCCCTTGTACATGAAGTACTCCGCCATAGAGGCACCCGTGTAGGGAGCTAGGTATTGCAGAGTGGCGGGGTCGTTGGCGTTGGCAGTGATCACAATGGTATATTCCATGGCTCCCTTTTCTGCCAGCACATTCACCACATTAGCCACGGTGGAAGCCTTCTGCCCGATCGCCACATAAACACAGAGGCAATCCTGCCCTTTTTGGTTAATGATGGTGTCTACAGCAACGGCGGTTTTCCCCGTCTGGCGATCGCCTATGATCAACTCCCGCTGTCCCCGCCCAATGGGAATCATGGCATCGATCGCTGTGATCCCCGTCTGCAGTGGCTCATACACCGACCTGCGGGCAATAATGCTGGGGGCAGGGGACTCAATGAGGCGAGTGGCTTCCGCCTTGATTTCCCCCTTGCCATCAATAGGGCGAGCTAGGGCATCAATCACCCGCCCTATAAACGCCTCCCCCACAGGCACTTGGGCAATTTTCCCCGTGGATTTCACCGAACTACCCTCAGCAATGCCACGCCCTTCACCCATCAACACCACACCCACATTGTCTTCCTCAAGGTTCAGGGCAATGCCCACTGTGCCATCTTCGAACTCCAGCAGTTCGCTTGCCATGCACTTCTCCAAGCCATAGACACGGGCAATACCATCCCCTACCTGCAGTACTGTTCCGACATTGGTTACTTGCAGTGCTTGATTGTACTCGGCGATCTGTTGTTTGATGATATTGGTAATTTCATCGGGTCTAATACTAACCATTGGTTTGCTCCTCTCTATACATTTGCTAATAGGCGACTGGCAAGGCGACGCAGTTGTCCGCGGACACTGACATCTACAATTTGCGAGCCGATTTTGATAGCTAGCCCGCCAATCAAACTAGGGTCAACTGATAACTCTAATTCCACCCCTTGGGCTGAGGTCAGCGCCAATAGCTTTTGGCGTAACTGTTCCTTTTGAGTATCATTGAGGGGAATGGCACTAGTGACTTGCGCCAAGGCAATGTTGCGCCTTTGGCGCAGAAGCATCTGCCACTGCTTACAAATATCTAGCAGAAAGGGAATGCGTCCCCGATCCACCAGAAGCGATAGGAAATTTCGCATCAAGGGATGTAGGTCAGGAAACACCCTCTGCAGAACTTGTTTCTTTAGCCTTGCGGGCATGATGGGACTAGCTAGCATCTGCGCCAGCTCCCCCACCTGCCCTGTAGCGTTAACAATCACTGCCACATCAGCGGCGATCGCATCCATCGCATTCTGCTCCTCCGCCAAAGCCATTAGCGCCTCAGCATAGGGTTCAGCGATTTTACGGTTAATAGCTTCAGTTTTCATAATCAGCGGGTCAATAGGGATAGGCTACGCTGAATTAGCTCCTCTTGGGCGGCGGCACTCAGTCCCCGATCCAGACGGGCTTGTACCTCTTGCAGAGCTTGCTCAACAATTTGACGGCGCAGGAGGGCAACTACCCGCTCTTGCTCAGTGGCAATTTCTTGCTCAGCGGCAGACTGGAGCTTGGCAATATCCGCTTCTATCCCAGCTAGAATAGCAGTGCGCACCACTTGGGCATCCAACTCTGCCTGTTGCAGAATGCGCTCCCCTTCCGCCTTGGCTTGCGCCAGCCTTTCCTGCTGTTCCTGCAGTTGTTTCAGGGCAGATTGCTGACGCTCTTCCGCCTCTTTGATAGCGGACTCAATCTGTTGCAGGCGGTTGGCTAGGATTCTGCCCAAAAAGCCCTTGCCAAAGTAAACCAGTATCCCCACCACAATCAGCAGGTTGATTAAATTGGTCTCCAAAATGTTGGAGTTAATCCCAAAACCTGCCGCTGACTCCGTAGCAAACAACAAGGGAAAGTACATAATACCTAGACCTCAACAAGATTGCCGAGCAGTTTTGCCAAAATTTGCTGACTCAACGCCTGCGTCTGCTTTCTGAGTTCAGCCTCTGCTTCTGCCTTTTGTCGTTCAATTTCCGCCCTAGCTTCTGCTACCCGATTTTGGGCGGCGGTCATGGCTTCGGCAATTTTTTGACTGCGTAGTTGACTAGCTTCCGCTTGGGCAGTGGCAATTTTTTCTTGGCTAGCTTTGCGTGCCGCCACCAGTTCCTTCTCATAGGCAAGGGCAAGGGCATTTGCCTTTTCCAACCGTTCTTGGGCAAGGGCAATCTGCTGTCGCACATAGTCATTGCGCTCATCCATTGCCCTAGTCAGAGGAGAAAAGAACAATTGGTTGAGCACCACCACCAACAGTAGAAACTGTATAGCCATGACAGGCAGGGTGGCATCAATGTCAAACAGTCCACCGCTGGTCTCTGCGGCTACAATTAAAGGGAATTGCCAGAAGTTCATGAATCAGCACCATCAGGTAGCATGTACTAGGGAAATACTAGGCAGTAAAGGGGTTGGCAAACAGCAGTACAAGGGCAACCACCAGACCGTAGATGGTCAGAGCTTCCATAAAAGCCAAGCTCAACAACAGAGTACCGCGGATTTTGCCCTCTGCTTCGGGCTGGCGAGCGATCCCCTCTACGGCACGGCTAGCGGCATTCCCTTGACCAATGCCAGGACCTACAGAAGCTAGACCTACGGCAATGCTGGCGGCAATAACAGAAGAAGCGGCAACAAGTTCCATGACTATTTCCTTTATTGCGAAGTTTGTAAGTTTGAAACGGCTTTCTTAATCAATATAAAACAGTGTGTACCCTCTAGATCATTTTTTTGCCACTCCACTCAGTTTTGAACCCCATCAACACCCTTTTCGGCTTTCTCTAGCACAAAGTTCAGCAAAGTCCAGTAAATGCTGGATTATGGAATGCCCTTCGGGGATCAGTTAGTGCCCATGTTCCCCTTCCCCTCCATGACCCTCTATAGCTTCGCCAATGTAGGAAGCGGCAAGGGTAGCAAAAATCAACGCCTGAATGGCACTGGTGAATAAGCCCAAAATCATCACTGGCAGGGGAACAAACAGGGGCACTAGGAAAACCAGCACCGCCACCACCAACTCGTCCGCCAGAATGTTGCCAAATAGACGGAAGCTCAGGGAAAGGGGCTTGGTGAAATCTTCCAGTACCCATAGGGGGAGCAAAAAGGGGGAAGCCTGCACATATTTACTGAAATACTCTAGGCCTCTCTGCTTGATACCTGCATAGAAGTAGGAGACTGAGACTATTAGAGCCAGAGCCACCGTGGTATTGATGTCTGAGGTAGGGGCGGCCAGTTCCCCTTCGGGCAGTTCAATCACTTTCCACGGCACTAATGCCCCCAACCAATTGGAGACAAAGATAAACAGAAACAGGCTCCCCACAAAGGGCACCCATTCCCTGTAATGTTTGACACCAATCTGATCTCGGGCAATACCCTGTACAAACTCGAGGGCATATTCCATGAAGTTTTGAAAGCCCCCTGGCACTCTCTGCAGGTTGCGGGTGGCAATTAGGGAGGCAAGCACCAGTACCCCAATTACTACCCAGCTCACAATAAGCACCTGCCCGTGGATGGCTAGGTTGCCGATGTGCCAGTAAAAATGTTTACCCACTTCTAAGGCGGCTAAAGAGTACATATGGCTTTTGAATAGTTAACTACGCAAATCACGGAGCATCAGTGCTAATACCGCTAGTTTGTAGGTGAGAAACCCAAAGAAAGCTGGCAATAGCTCTAGGGATTGCCACTTGCTGGCAATGAGCATCAGGGCAATAAATAGTCCGAAGCGGGCAATACCGAGACGGCGCTTGTTCTCTCCTAGTTGCTCCACACTGCGGGCTAACATCCTGAGGTAGGCTATGCCAACTATGCCCCCTAGCCAGAAACTCTGACCTGCTGTAGTCCCATAGACCAACCCCACCAGTCCCCCCCCTATGCCTACTAGGTAGAGAGTCCAGAGCATCAGCTTATTTTTGAGCTGTTGGTACTCTGCCATGGAGGGGCTAATACCCTTGACCAACTCTGGGTTTTGGGGGAGGGGGGCTTGAGTTTTGGCAGGGAGAACTATGACAAACACGGGGATAGTTTCACCGATACTCCATGTTTCAGCATATATTAAATCTGGGTTGTTTAGCCTACTGTTATACTCGAGTTAGTTGGGCAGGGGTTAGCTGTGCTTGCCTGAGCTTCCAATATCCATGGGTAAGTAGCGTGAATTTGTGGATTACCTGTGACCACTCGTCTTAAAACTACTGCTCTAGCCATTGCCTTTATGGCGGCAGTCTCTGCTTTTGTCTTGCTCTGGTCTGAACAGACCCAAGGGGTAATTATCAGTGTGGCTATTGCGGGGATATTTATTGCGCCGATTTTGATCCCTGCTATATTTCGGGCTTTTTGGCTGTCTCCTCTGGGTCGCCATTGGCAGGTGACGGTGGCGGGGGCGATCGCTTTTTTGTTGTTGCTGATCGTGGGGCGCATTACTAAGTTAGATGATCCTTTTTGGAGTTGGTTTGGCACGCTGAACTGGGAGTTGGGTGTGCCTGGGGCAATCGGGGCGGCGGGGCAGTTGATTGTGGCGATCATTGCTATCTGGGTGGCAGGTAGGCAAAATGAGCTGACGGAAAAACTGACGGGACAGCAGAACATTATCACCCAACAGCAGACCATAGATGCCTATTTCCAAGGCATTTCTGACTTGGTACTAGATGAGGAAGGGCAGATGGAGGACTGGCCCCTTGAGCGGTTGATTGCCCAAGCGCGCACAGCGGCACTGTTGGGGGGCTGTGATGCGGAAGGACGGGCCAAGGTGATCCGCTTTCTTTCCACTGCCAATCTGCTGACTCCTCTAAAACGGGATGGATTGCTTGGCAGACCTATTTTGGATGGCTCTGGGGGCTACGAGGTAGATGTAGTCAATGGGGTGAGGGTAGTTAATTTAGGAACTATGCTGGCGGGTAAAGATATGAGCTTTACGGATTTGCGCTTTACCGATCTCAGTGGGGCTAACCTGATGAAAACGGATTTTACGGGCTGTAACCTAACAGGGGCGAACTTGGCGGGCACTATCCTAGTGAAGGCTAGTTTGCGCAAGGCGGACTTGAGTCGGGTGCGGTTTTTCTATGGGGAATTGGCTACGGCTTCACCGCGCGATCGCCAACACAAGCTAGACATTACCACAGGAGCCTATTCGGGGGCAGTGGTGGAAGACGCAGATTTCACGGGGGCAGAGGGTTTGTCCGATGAGAACCGCCGTTATCTCTGTGCTTGGGGCGGTTCCAAAACTAGGCGAACTATTCCGGGGGGGTGTGCCGATGTTCCCAATCGGCTGGGCAGTTAGGCTATGGATTTATTTCAAGCAGAAAAATTGCTCTTTACCCCCTGCGCCCCTGACTCCACAGCCATTCCCATTATTTACGCCTTTCCCAACACCTACGCCGTAGGCATTACCAGCCTCGGCTACCAGCATATCTGGGCAAACCTTGCCACCCGCCCTGAAGTCAGGGTCAGTCGCTGGTTTACTGACATCCATGAGCCTTTACCTCGAGAGGTGGAGTTGGTGGGGTTTTCTTTCTCTTGGGAGTTGGACTATGGCAATTTGCTGTGGGCGCTGGCAGAGTTGCAGTTGCCTTTTCGCAGTGGCGATCGCACTGATGGGCAACCCCTAGTTTTCGGCGGTGGGGCAGTGCTTACTGCCAATCCCGAACCCTTTGCTGAATGGTTTGACTTTATTTTGCTGGGAGATGGGGAAGACTTGCTGGGGAATATGCTCACTGCTTACCAAGAGGTGCGCTACGCCCCGCGCTATGAGAAATTGCTCGCCCTTGCCCAAGTGCCAGGAATCTATGTGCCCAGCATGTACAGGGTGAGTTATTACCACCCCACTGGGAGCATCCAAAGTATCGCCCCAGTGAGTAAAGACATTCCCCCCACAGTGCAGAAGCAGACCTACAGAGGCAATGGGCTGTCCAGTTCCAGTGTGGTAACTCCCCATGCGGCTTGGTCGGATATTTTCATGGTGGAAGTGGTGCGCAGTTGTCCTGAGATGTGTCGCTTTTGTCTGGCCAGTTATCTGACCCTGCCCTTCCGTGCCGCTGACTTGGAAACTGGTCTATTCCCTGCCATTCGCCGTGGGCTTCAGGTAACCAATCGTCTCGGTCTGCTGGGGGCATCCATCACCCAACACCCTGAATTTGAGAGTCTGCTGGACTGGCTAGATCAGCCAGAATTTGATGGAGTAAGACTCAGCCTAGCTTCAGTGCGCACCAACACCTTGACCCCCCGTCTGTGTAGAATTCTGGCGCGCCACGACAGCCGCTCGGTGACAGTGGCAGTAGAAAGTGGCTCGGAAAGACTGCGGCAGATCATCAACAAGAAACTAAGTAATGAGGAAATTTACCAAGCGGTTGTCCATGCCCAAGAGGGGGGGTTGCAGGGGATCAAGTTCTACGGCATGGTGGGTGTGCCCTATGAAACCGATGCGGACATCTGCGCCACGGTGGAGATGTTGCGCACTGCCAAAAAAATCGCTCCCCAATTAAAAATTGCCTTCGGTTGTAGCACCTTTGTCCCCAAAGCCCATACTCCGTGGCAGTGGCAGGGGGTATCCCCTTCTGCGGAAAAGAAGTTACAGCTTTTGCAAAAACAACTGGGCAAGCTGGGGATTGAATTCCGCCCTGAAAGTTACCGCGACTCCGTACTTCAAGCCCTAATCTCAAGGGGCGATCGCCGTCTCAATGCCGTTCTCACCCTTGCCTACACCTATGCCCAAGCAGAGGGCAAAACTGAGCCGAGTTTTGGCATGCTCAAGCGAGCATTCAAGGCACTGGCGGGATCGGTACCGCCCATGGAGTGGTATGTGTTCCAACCATGGGACACCCAAGATGTACTGCCGTGGCATATTCTGCGCACTGCCCTATCCCCAGAAGTCTTGCAAAAGCATTACCGCATGGCTCTCAACTACAGCGATTCCGCAGTACAGCCTCCCGCAGTTTAGTAGCCCGTGCCTTTGCCTCGGGGCGATTTTCACGGCGGATCAGGTCATCGAGGGTGCCGAGGCTCTCACGGTAGCGGCGCATGGTACACAGCACCAATCCTTTATTATACAGAGTGTCACGGGGGTTGACATCGGAGTCAAAACTCTCCATCTCAGGTTGCAAGGCACGGTTGAAAGCGGTCAATGCCTGCTGATCCTGTCGCAATTCGTAGTACGCCGCCCCTAGGTTATTCTGGGCTTCAAAAAACAATGGATAACGGCTGAGTGCCTGCTGGTAGGCAGTTATTGCTTCCCGCAGTTTACCTTGCTTGCGCAGGGCATTTCCCTTGCGATACACCGCCGCAGGGGAGTCTGGCTCGAGGCGCAGGGCATTGTCAAAGGCGGTAACAGCTTCGGCATAGCGTTTTTGCCGATCCAACATCAGCCCCCGACAGTGGTGTCCCATGGCAAAGTCTGGTTTGCTCTGCACTGCCTGATCGCACTTTTGCAAACCGCCCTGAAAGTCTCCCTGCATGGCCAGTTCATTGGCTTCGATAAACAGCGCCACATGGGGGGGATTGGAGGCATCCCTGCCAGAGGCTTTTTTGATTTTTTCCGCTTCCCTAAAAGCCGAAACGGCAAGGTCATAGCGCTCAATGCGAGATAGGGCATAGCCGCGCCCTTCCCAATATAAATAGTTATCTGCGCCGATAAAATCACGGCGGTAAAAGTTGTAGTTGTAATAGGGCGAGAAGGCAGTTGCTTTGACATAGGCATCCTGCGCCTGCTCTGTCTTGCCTTGACGGAACAAGTACAGACCTTTGTAAAAATGGGCGAGACCATAGGAGGGGTTGAGGCGGATTGAGCGCTCGAGGTTTTCTAGCGCTTGATCGTAGCGTTCTAGGTCGCCTAGAGCTGTCGCCCGATTGAACCAGAGAATGTAGTAATCTTGGGGGCGCACTCTAGGTTGAATGCGATCCACAAAGCGCCCCCCTGGGGGAACGGCTAGTCCCCGATCGTAGGCTTTGATGGCTTCTTCATATTTACCCAGCCGTGCTAGAGCTACTCCATACCCATTCCACACTTCGGGATCGGTGGCTGTCTGGGGAGCTTTGAGGGCTTCTTCAAAGCAGTTGAGCGCTTCGCCGTAGGCTTGTCTTTCGTCTTCTTCGAGCCGCCGATAGTAGAGGGGCTTGGTGGACATGCGCCGAATTAGGGCACTGCCACGCAGTTTGAGGTTGCCAGGTAGGCGGGGGGCTGAGCCGATTTGGCAGGAGGGGGCTGGCACTTCGGCAAGGATACCGCTGAGGGCAACGGTGGAAACGAGACTGAACAGAGATGGGTGGAGCATGGCAGGGTTGGATTAACTAGATTGACTGAGTAATTGACAGGGTGTTAATCGGCATATACAGGCGGTGGGCGATCATTTCCCCCAGAAGGTGGAGCATAGACTGGGGGTGGATTATACACAGGGGGATTGTATTCAGGAAGGCTGGGGCTACTGGGGGAGACGGGCACAATACGACGGCTGGCAATTTCCCGTTGCGCCCGATCGCTAATCCACTGCACCTGTTTTTGCATAGCTGGGATGGTGAGACTGTTGTATAGCTCTAGGGCTTCATCCCATTTTTGTTCCCTGTAGGCTTGGTTGATCTTGTTGACTGTGGCTTTATCTTTGTCCCAGAGTTGGCGATAGGTGCGCACCTTCTGGCTGACCTTGGGGCGATAGGTGCTGGGCAGGATTTTTGCCAATGCCTCTACCTGCGCCACATCCGCTTTGGCTTGAATACGGCGATCAAGTTGACTGACGATGCCCTCGCTAGCTTGGTTGATGATCTTTTGGGCGGCGGGCTGACTGGGGGAATCTGGAGGAATACTTTGGGCAAGGGCGATCGCTTCGGCTAATTTTTGCTGTTCCAGTAACTTAAGGGCATTTGCCAGCGTGTTCTGTTCTTGGCTGGCAATACAAGACTGGCGAATTTGGGCAATCTCGGTTTGCCTGTCATGCAGCTTGCCCAAGAGGAGGTCACTTTTTTGCACACAACTGCGATACTCCCCAGCGCTTTGCAGGTTACGCAGTTCTGCCAGTAAGCCCTCTGTTTCCGCATGGTTTTGCCATTGCCGCCAACCCCAAATCCCTATCCCCATCAGTAATACAAGTGCCAAGGGAATGGTGCGCCATTGGTTGCTAGCTCGTTTGTCTCCTAGCTCTAGGGTGGTAGGGGCAACTTGGGTGTTGGGCGTATCAGGCTCGCTAGGCACTGCGCTGTCTGCGGTCTTGTCTGCCTCAGCAACTGCAGTCAAGGGCGGGGCATCGAGGTTGAGCAGGGTAATTTCTTGAGGGTTGGTGGGTACTTCTCCTGCGACGAGTTTGGGAGCAGGGGTGGGAGCCACGAGAGGCTGGGGGAAGGTCATGTCCTGCGCTGGAGGTAAATCTAGGGCAGGCAGATTTTGCAGGGCAAGCAGTGCCTCAGTGCCATCGCGGAAGCGCTCTTTGAAGTGCGATCGCACCATGCGCTCCAAAAACTTGATCAGCTCGGGGGACAGGTGCTGGGCGAAGGGTTGCCAGATCAGTTCGCCGTCTTCGTCTTCTCGGAAATTTTGCGGGTGCATGGTGGTTGCCCCGTGAATTACGGTCATCCCCAGCCCAAAAATATCGCTGCTGGGACGAGGTTTGCCCATGCCCTGCTCAATGGGCATATAGCCAGGGGTACCGATGGAAATAGTGGAACTGGTGAGGGTGTGATTGGCTACATTCGGGGCTTGCAGTTGTTTGATGGCACCAAAATCAATTAGAAACAGTTTGCCATCGCTCTTTTGGCGCAGGATATTGGAGGGTTTAATGTCCCTGTGGATTACCCCTTGACTGTGAATAAAACTCAAAATTGGCAGGAGTTCTGCCAAAAATGCTCTTACTTTGCTCTCCCCCCAATTTTCCTTAGTTTGTAGCTCTTGGGCGATGGAGTGCCCTTCTATGTATTGTTGCACGATGTAAAATTCGCCGTCTTCTTCAAAGTAGGCTAGGAGTTGGGGAATTTGGGGGTGAGCGGTCAGTTTTTCCAGTACTTCCGCTTCGCGGTGAAACATTTTTATAGCAAGCTCTCGCATTTCCTGCGACTGGTTGGAGCATACGAGGTGTTTCACCACACACAGCGGGTTGTTGGGACGGCGGGTGTCTTCTGCCAGATAGGTATGTCCAAAACCGCCTGCCGCTAAAACCCTCACTGTGCGGTAGCGACGGTCTAACAGCTTACCTATTAAGTTAGGGGTATTCACAGCTAGTCGCTAGTTGCCGATGGCTCAATAATATATGGCTTTTGACTAGGTTTTTTTGCCAAAGTTCCCTATCAGGTCGGCGATCGCCTGATGGATTTTGTAACTCTCTGTCCACCCTGCAAAACCGCCGTAGATTACCACCCCGTGGTCATTGGTCACAAATAGGTGCTTCACTTGCAGGGGACTAGTCCACTGCCACAGGGTAAACCCCTCGCGCAAATTGGCGATCGCCTTGGCATACTTCAAGTCCCGTGGGTGGGCATCGGTCAAAGACAGGGGGTAGAGACACTGCAAAATCTGGGTTTCCGTGTCTTCCCCCAAAGGTGCTAGGCAGGGATTTTGCCAGAATGTGCGGATTGCGGCGATCGCTTCAGGATGCAGGCGTATCTGGGCGTGGTATGCTCCCTTGATGACTCGCCAGTGGGCATATAAAAACCGTGTACAGCCTACAACAACTGTGCCATCACTCCCTTGATCCCAGTCCCCAGCGATCGCCAGAGTGGGAATGTGTTGAGCTATCTTACTGGCGATAGGGCGGCGATCTCTGCCCAAATCCTTGGCAACTAACGGCAACCAGCCCCACGGGTCAAAAATCCTCGCCAAATCAGAGCCACCCACTGGAGAAGCCAGCAGTACCAAACTGCGCACCCTGTGCCACCACTCAGGATGATCCGCCAAAATCTCCAGCCAGATCAGCCCCCCCATGGAGTGCCCAATGATGTACACTGTGGCGTTGGGATAGAGACCCAGCATTTCACAGGCATTCTGCTCTACCTGTCCCTTGAGAGGAGCAAACTGCCCCCAAGTACGCCACCAGCCAAGATTAGGAGCTGACACCTGCACCCCTGCGCCCAAATCCCCCTGCAAAATTTCCGCTAGGCGCAACATTGTCCGATTGGTATCAGCCCAGCCGTGTTGGACAAATAGTAGTCTCTGCACCAAAAACTTAGAAGAGTTTCACCCTACTATAATCCCACTAACTATGACACACAGGAACTGATACATTTACGCTGAACTTTCCTGTTCGCTTGCGTGGCGTAGCCACACATTACTCTCTAGTTAACAAAATGTGCGGAATTCCCTACCTTCTATAGGGTGGGGATGGATAGCACCATCAGATTGATTCATAGCCGTTTGTGCTAGACTAGGCGCTATTGCGTCAGCAAATGGCTTACGCCACCTTCGGAACGGGGTTGGGAACCAGCCTCGTTAGTCTTGGATGCTTCGGCGCTACTTCAAAGTCCTGCGGGGCTATGAAGCAACTGGGGCAGAGGAAGAGACGGAAACTCTATCCGCCTAGGCGGTGAGGGAGTTCATCTCTAGCGGCGCACCCGCACCCCTCTATAGATAACATACTTTGCTCTTTCCTTGACTACATCGGGTTCGGGGTTTTTGATAGCTGTGGCTACTTGAGATGCGGGTTGATCTTCCAAAAAGGTGGCGGTAGGGGATTCTACTGCCATTTTTTGGCACACGGCGGAATGGAGCAAATCTACTACACAGGGGCGACCCAGTAACTCAGTTACTATACTCACTAAATCCACCAAGTTATCAGTTGACAGGCGCGGGAGCATCTCAGAAGCACCGCGACGCAGTGCCCATGCCCGCTCTATGTCTTTGATCTTTTCTTGACGAGGGTTGACCAGTACTACCTTGGGAGCACCTTCTCTCTGCAGAGCCCACTGGCAGACGGAGCCAGACTGCAACATTTCCGACTTGGGCACTTTGATACCCACATCTAGCAACACAAGGTTGGGCAGGCTCACACCATTGTCGTATGCTACTTGCAACTCCTCTTTGAGGTCTTCAGCGGGGGACTTGAGGATAACTTGCACCTCTTGAGAGGTCAAAGCCGTATGCCATAGGCTAGCCTGCTCTTCATCTAGATGTGCCATCCAGATTACTTTTGCCATATATACTGGGAAACATGGGGTTAATGCCTGTGTAACAAAGTTAAATACTTCTGCTGGGGGAAATTGTGTTCTAGGCTACCAAATCCTGTTTTTAATCCCTAATCCATTTAGCTTACCCAAAAACAATAGTTTACATAAAGGTTTCCCTACAAAATTTCTTGCGCTAATCTAACATAGAGTAAGCCTTTGCCTACCCCCACCTATGACTGTTCGTGTTCGCATCGCCCCCAGTCCTACGGGAAATCTCCACATTGGCACTGCCCGCACTGCTTTGTTTAATTGGCTCTATGCTCGCCGCCATGGAGGGAAGTTCATTCTGCGCATAGAAGACACGGATCAGGAGCGCTCGAAACCAGAATTTACGCAGAACATTCTCGACGGGCTGGCATGGTTGGGCATTGATTTTGATGAGGGGCCATTCTTTCAAACCCAGCGCCAAGAGCGCTATGTTCAAGTGGTGAAAGAGTTATTGGAACGGGGTCTAGCTTACTACTGCTACACCTCAGAGGCAGAATTGGAAGCACTGCGGGAGGCACAAAAGGCGCAGAAATTACCCCCTCGCTATGACAATCGCCATCGCAATTTAACTGAGGCGGAGCGCCTAGCTTACCAGCAGGAGGGGCGGATTCCCGTGGTGCGTTTCAAAATTGAAGAGCCACAGGAAGTGGTATGGCATGACCTAGTGCGGGGGGAAGTGCGCTGGAACACCCGCGATCTAGGAGGCGATATGGTTATTGCCCGCACCATGGGCGAAGGACAGATTGGACTTCCCCTGTACAACTTTGCGGTGGTGGTAGATGATGTGGATATGCAAATTTCCCATGTAATTCGTGGGGAAGATCACATTGCCAATACGGCTAAGCAAATTCTCCTCTATGAGGCACTACATCAGCCAATTCCGCAGTTTGCCCACACTCCCCTAATTCTCAATGCCCAAGGGGCGAAGATTTCCAAGCGGGATGGTGCGACTTCCGTGTGGGAATTCAAAGAATTGGGCTATTTGCCTGAAGCATTCAATAATTACATGATTCTTTTGGGCTGGTCTCCTCCCGATGGACAAGAGATTTTTAGTCTCCAGACTGCCGCAGAGTCATTTGATTTTGATCGAGTAAACAGGGCAGGGGCGCGCTTTGACTGGGACAAGTTGAATTGGATTAACAGTCAGTACATTCATAAATTGCCCATTCCAGACCTGTGCGATCGCCTAATTCCCTTCTGGCAGGACGCAGGCTACGACTGTAATCGCCCAAGAGCTTGGCTAGAGGCACTAACCCAGTTGATCGCCACCAGTCTGACTGTACTCAAAGATGCTGTGGCAATGAGTGAATTTTTCTTCGTAGAGTTCCCCCATTACTCAACGGAAGCAGTGCAGTTGCTTTCTGACAAAGGATGGCTAATGGAGGCGATCGCCACTGCGCTACAAGCCTATCCCAGCGACCATTTCACCGCCCAAGAGGCAGAACAGGTAATTCAGGCGGTAGCTGACAAACACCAACTCAAAAAGGGAGCAGTGATGAAACCTCTGCGAGCTGTGCTCACTGGAGCCACCAAAGGGCCCGAAATCATTCCTTCCTTTGTGCTATTGCACCAGCAGGGGCTGGCTGTGCCACGCTTAGCTAAGTTCTCGCCAACTATATAAGTCACCCTAGAGCTTTGATTTCCAAATCAGTCATGGGGCGCTCCATCTTTATATATTCCAATTTAGCAGATTCCAGAATATGCTTCATCTGCACGGGTATCTGCTGCCATAAATGCCGCATTGAGAGCGATATTGCGGATATTGCCACCCGCTATATTCAGTTTTGCCAGTTTGGCAAAATCTAGATTTTGGGTGGGGGGAAAGGCGCGCCGCCATATTTCCATTCTTTGAGTGGCATCGGGAAAAGGAAACTGCACCACGAAGCGCAAACGCCTCAAAAAAGCCTGATCAAGGTAACTTTTGAGATTGGTGGTGAGATGCGTTGGGCAAGTTCATCCAGGGGAGGGCGGGCTTGCAGGCGACAGGCAGACCACAGGCTGGCTTCTATGGCATTGGGATCGGCACGCAGACAGGCACTGCGGATACTGGAAGGAGAGAGATGGAAATGGGAAACCAGTTCAGCGGCAAACCCATTGAGGCGATCGCCCATGCAGTTTTCCCAGAGTTGGTACTGCTCCTTAGAGGAGGGCATGGGAACTTCAAAACTCACCACTGGCGTGTGCATCTGCTGGCGGCGCTGGCGACTAGAAATGATGACGGGGCAGGCGATGGTATCCACCAATTGCCAGATATGGCTGTCACAGCTAGGTTCATCCCCAAAGTCGCAATCTATGAACAGGGCACAATTCCCTAACACATACTCCCGCTCGCAGAGCCTTTGCAGTTGATGGAACTGATTGATGTCGCTGAAGTTGATTTTGCTGTTGAGGCTGTATAGTTTTAGCTCGAGTTGTTGGCAAATGTGTAGGGCGATCGCCCGTTTGCCCACTGTATCTAAGCCACAAATTTGCAAAATGGGGGCGCGCTTGCCCGCAGACTGCCGCCACACATGGGTCATCTGATACATTTACGCTGAACTTTCCTGTTCGCTTGCGTGGCGTAGCCACACATTACTGCTCAAGAAAGCAAC
>Ga0308417_1000694_pt1 | contig 23705 bp, 12 predicted proteins | sample HotsprSampleOS65_FD_203528 | JGI IMG/M metagenome (GOLD analysis project Ga0308417, IMG submission 203528) | Hot spring phototrophic mat microbial communities from Octopus Spring, Yellowstone National Park, Wyoming, United States - 20090730_OS65 ...
AGCCTTTCGACCACGACAAGTTGAAGCGCGGCCTGGAAAAGGCGTGCTGGAAGCGGCCGATCAGCGATGCGGAGATCGAGCGGGTCGTTGCGGCCGTGGAGAGCGAATTGGAAAGCAACTTCCAAACCGAGGTCGAAAGCCGCCATATTGGCGAGCTGTTGATGCAACATTTGCGCGAGCTGGACGAGGTGGCCTACGTGCGATTCGCCAGCGTGTATCGGCAGTTCAAAGATGCGCGCGACTTCGTCAGCGAGTTGCGTCCGATTCTCAAGGACCGCCGCGAACTGTAGGCGGGGCACCGATCGAGCCGACCGAAGACGGGCGACTTGTTCGTTCGCTCCTCGGGCCGATCAAGTGCTGCGCCACAGGGCGAATTCGGCCAGCCCCTGGAGCGAGCGCCGCGCCGGGCTCGGCGGCAGTTGTTCGAGCAGATCGATCGCGCGGCGGACGTGTGCTTCGGCCCGTTGTTGGGCGTAGGCTACTGCGTCTGACCGGTCGAGCCAAGAGCGAAGAGCCTCGCGGTGATTCCCGCCGTCGGCCGAAATCGCCTCGATCACCGCACGGCGGTCGGCGTCGGGCGCCGTGGCCAGCAGACGAATCAGCGGCAAGGTGAGCTTTTGCTTGACCAGGTCGGTGCCGAGCGATTTTCCGGCGGTATGTTCGTCGCCGAGCAGATCGAGAAGATCGTCGGCCACTTGAAACGCGACGCCCAGTTCGCGGCCGTACGCTTCCAGCGCGGCGCATCGCTCCTCGTTTGCGCCGGCGTAGAGACCGCCCAGTTGAGTGCAAACCGCGGTCAGCGCGGCCGTTTTTGCCGCGATAATGCCGAAATAGTCGTCTTCCCGCAGCTCGAAATTGCCGCGGCTGGCGATTTGCCGCAATTCGCCTTCGCACATTTGCCGGGCGGCGCGGCCGAGCGCCTGCGTCGCGCGCACGTCGTTCAATTCGCCCATCAGGCAAAGCGATTGGGCAAAGAGGAGATCGCCGAGCAGCACGCTCGTTTCATTGTCGTGGGCCGAGTTGACGGTTGCCACATGACGCCGCAACTCGGCTTCGTCGAGTACATCGTCGTGAACCAACGTGGCTGTGTGGATCAGCTCGACTGTGGCGGCAATCGTGTAGTGAGCATCGACCAATGTTCCGGAGGCTCGGGCCGACAAGAGCACCAAGGCCGGCCGCATCCGCTTGCCGCCCAACCGAAAACTATGCTTGGCCAGCTCGTCGATGAACGGGTAGCTGCTGCTCAATTGCGAGCGCAACAAAGCGTCGACCCGAGACAAGTCGTCTCGGATCGGGGCGTACAACTCGGTGAGGTTGTCGGCCGTGCCGCCGCGGAGTGTTGAACCCATCAATAGTTGTCTCGAAAGAACTCGCCGAAATCCAGCTCACCGCTCTCAGCTTTGCGGGCTGCCGTCTCCGCAGTGCCGCGCCGCCCCTTGCCGGCATCGGCCGGTTGGTTTAACAGCCGTTGGAAAAGTTGGTTGCGAACGCTTTCTGCTGCGTCTTTCCCGAGAATTCCGATGCCCGCATGGGGGGTGTTGGGCCTTTTTCAACGGGCTGTTTCGGTTCTCAATTGAAAGCGAAGGGCCGAATCGCCAGCGGTCGCAACCAACCATCCGGGCAACACGGGCACGGAAGACGACCGGAAAAACTGATCGGCGGTCGCCCCGCCGCCTCGTTGTTCCGGCCTCGAACAGGTGCGGCGATCGCTTGCCCCGCGCAAACACAAACCGAATGTTCAAACCGGACGACAACCGGCACACTGCATTTTAATCGTTCGTTGCGATTCGTCGAGGGGGCGCGCATACACCCCCAATGGGCGAGCCGTGTCGAGTTCCCGGATCACAGGGGGCCGCGATAGGCCGATCGCCCCTGCGAAAAACGGGCATGGGCAACGGCATCCCGCAGCGGCCGCGGCAAGGCGGGGCCGCTACAGCCGCGCGCCGCCCCTTCTTCTTCACTCTCTGTTGGATCGGCATCGAGACGCTCGGATCTCGACCTGCCGAGGCCCAGGCTATTCGAAAGCTGCGGGCACCGGCGGCAGGTTTGCGGTCAGCGTGGGCTTGGTCGTTCTGCCTGCCTGGGAGTAATCGAACGGCACGAAGCCGACCTTCAAGGCCGGCGAATCGGGCTTCAGGCGGAAATCGCCCTGGGCGGGATCGGCGAACCCCGGATCCGCAACGATCGAGTGCAGGTCTTGCTTCCGCTTCTCTTGCCATTGTTCGAGCGTCAGGCCGCCGGGGAAGAGCACCGGCTTGCCGGACGCGTTCCAGTACACGTTGCGATCGCAGAGGAATCCATCGTCGCGCCAATTGCTGCCCAGCAGGGGGCTGTCGTTGTCCCAATAGACGATGTTGCGTTCGAAGACGAACGAGCGATGCGGCTCGGTGCGCGATCGTTGAATCTGATGTTCCAGCGAGAATGCGAAGATATTGTTGCGGATGATGTTCTCTTTGCCGTAGTGCTGATGAAAGCCTCCGGTTTTGGTGCGATAGACGAGGTTGTTTTCCATGACGATGTCCGTCGAACCCTCGTCGGTGTAAAGACCCCAGCCGCCGTAGCTGAAGGCGTGAATGTCGTGAAAGACGTTGTTCTTGACCACGGTTCCCGGCTGAACGCCGAGGGTGTAGATTCCGCCCAGATCGGAAAGCACTCCTTGGCCGATCTTGTAAACATGGTTGAAGGCGATGGTGTTGTGATGGGCTTGGCTGGGCCCGTAGCCCCACGTCCAGCCGACGGAGATGCCGGTGTAGTAGAAATCGTAGATGTCGTTGTGCTCGATCACGTTGTGCGGCGATTGCCCGATCCACACGCCCACGGCTGCATTGTGCAGCCGCCCGCCGTGGGCGATGGTGCAGTTGCGCACGGTATGATGCGAGGTGAGTCCTTCGCCGTCGTTGGGCACGCGCAGCGTATGCCCCCAGGGGCCGCCGCCGACGTTGCCGATTTTGATTCCGCCGCCGCCGAGGTCGAACAACTCGCAGTTTTCGATCCGGTTGTGGCGGCTGCCGTTGCCGAAAGCCATGGCATAGGCGCCGGTGTGGCGGACGGCGCACGAGTCGAAGACGATGTTTCGCGCAGCCAGCCCGCAGATGGCGGAATCGAGGTTGATTTCGGCCTGCGGGCAGCTTTGGCCGTTTGGCGGCGTTGTCCATTGCGAGTGGGCGAACGTCAGGCCGCGAAACTCGATATGCTGAACATAGCGCTGCGCGGCGGCATCGCCGGCCAGCACGAGCAGATTCTCCAACCGGGGGGCAACGACCGGCGTTTTCTCGGGCGTTTCGCCGGGCCGGGGAAGATAGATCAGCTTGCCCGTCGGGCGGTCGAAGTAGAACTGGCCCGGTTCCGACAGTGCCTCTTTCACGTTGACGACCAGGAAGCGGTTCCCGCGACCAAACTTCGTCCAACCGGCGGTGCCGTTCGTATGACCCGCGAGCTGCACGCGTTTTTCATCGGCGGCGACCTTGGCAATCGGCAGCCGCGATGCCGACCATTGATGAAAGACCAAAAGTTCGACGTCGGTCAGGTTCGCCCAGTCGGCTCGGATGTCGTCGCTCGCGTAGCCGAACTGATCGAACCCTTTGTTGGCCCGCTCGGCCGTTGGCGGCAGTTCCTTTTCGACCTTGTAGTATCCTTGTTTGGGCAATTGCGGGCGGAAGCGTCGCTGGTCGCCGACGAACAACTGGACGATCGGCCACGAGCCGAGTTGCGGGTCCATGCGGGCGGTTTCCCAGCGGCCATCGACCACCTGCCAACCGCTCACGGGCCGGCCGCCGCTGAGCACCGGCCGCTCGTCGCCGTGGGCGCGGATGACCAAGGGGGCCTCCGCCGTGCCGGAGTGCTCCGGCCGTACAATGATCGGTTTATCGAGCCAATAGAAGCCGCCGCGAACGGAAATGATCCACGGCTTTTTGCGATCGGCTTGGGCGGCGCGCAGTTCCGCGCTCCGTTCGACGGCTCGTTGCACGGTGGCCAACGGCCCGTCGGATTTCTCGCTATTCGGGCTGTCCAGCGTGCCCGACCAACCGTCGTTGCCGTTGGGGGCGACGACCAAATCGGGTCGCTCCGCGGCGGCCGCCAAGGCAGGGCGAGGGGGAGAAATGATCAAGGCGAAGATCATCGCGCAGCCTGCCATCGCAGCCAGGCCGCCGGCCGGCACGCAGCGACGAACGATCGTCCGGCTTCTTCGGCCGAGGCGATCGCGAAGTTGAAGGATTGCGTCCTTCGGCCATTGTGCAACGGCATGTGCAATCCGGTTCACGATGGTCTTCATCGCAATGTTCTCCGAGAGGCTTGAAAACGGGAGCGAAAACACCAAGGAAGACCGGCGAGGCGGAGTCGGCCGGCATGCGGCTGCTCGTTCGGACGGAACCGGCGGGCTGTGTGGAGGGAGGCCTCGGCGGCATGGGAACGCATTCTATGCGATACCGGCTGCCGCATGCAATTGGCGCTTGCCTGAAGTTCTCCGAGTGTTGGGCGCGACAAAGGTCGCGAAATCGGTGGGCAGCGAATGGTCTTTGCGCCGCCCGATCGGCAAACTCTCGGCTGCGGGCAAACGGCGCCGCCGGATGGTTCAGCGGCGTTTCCGTTTTTTCTGCTGTTTCTTGCGAGTGGAACTGCCCGCGGTGTCTTCTGGCCGACTCTGGCGTTTCGGTTTTAGGTGGAGGTGCGCTTTGCGCACCAAGGCCTGGAATGTGGGCATCAATTGGTTCAGCGGGGGCGGCGGGGCGTCGGGATGGGGAATGGCGATGATGTCCAGCCCGGTGGGCAGCCGCGATTGCGTCAGGCGAAAGGATTCTCGCAGCAAACGCTTCCAACGGTTGCGCTCGACGGCGTTACCCACTTGACGCGAAACGGAAAGCCCGAGGCGCGAGCGATCGAGTTGATTGGTCGCCACCAGGATGTTTAAGAGAGGGCTGCGCGCGTAGGCGTGATCTTGGTACACGCGGTCGAACTCGCTTGTCTTTCGCAAACGGGATTGTTTGGGAAAGCGAAAACGCTCGCGCGACGGCTGATGCGGCCGCTGGTCGGTCAAGTGTTCTTGGGTTTCTTTGGGAGTGCTCATCGACCTTCGGCACAGGCTCGTGCAACGGAAGCGTCCGTCACCAACGCAGATTGGCCCGAGGATGAGGTGCGTATTTTGCGTCGAGGCGATCCAACAGTTCTTGCTCGGCCGAACCGAGATCGCGCGGCATCGCAATCAGCACTTCGACGAGAAGATCGCCGGGCGGCTCATGGCGCGGCGCCACACCCATGCCTTTCACCCGGAGCTTCGTACCGCTCGATGTGCATGGCGGTACAGTGACGGCAACCGTGCCGTGCGGGGTGGGCACATCGATCTTCGCGCCGCGGGCGGCCTCGGCGAGGGTGATCGGAACGCGGGCCACGAGGTTGTTCCCTTGCCGTGTAAAGACCGGATGGCTGCCGACGCGCGCGGTCAAGATCAAGTCGCCCGGCGCGCCGCCGCGTCCGCCGGGTTCGCCTTGGCCGCGGAGGCGGATCTTTTGCCCGTCGTCGATCCCGGGCGGGATCTTGACGGTGAGGGTTTCTTCGCCGCCGCCCGCTCGGGCAATGCGAACTTGAACTTCGCCGCCGCCGATAGCCGTTTGGAACGGCACGTGGATCTCTGCGGTGACGTCGGCGCCGCGCCGGCCTCGAGCGGCTGATTTTCCCGTCCGCGCGCCGGCCGGCCGAAAAAGCTGTTCGAACAACCCGCCCAGATCACTGCCGTCGCCGAATCGCTCGCCGAAAAACTGGCTGAAATCGAAATCGGCGGCGTCGCCTCCGCCGGACTGATAGGTCCACGTTTGTCCGGGACGCGGCCCGCCGCCGGCCGTTTCAAAGGAGCTTCCGTAGCGATCGTAAAGTTCTCGCTTCTCGGGGTTGCCCAACACGTCGAACGCCGCCTGAACCTGTTGGAACTTTTTCGTGGCGTTCTTGTCGTCGGGGTTCAGGTCGGGATGGTATTTGCGCGCCAGCTCGCGATAGGCTTTTTGGATTTCCGCTTGCGAGGCGTTGCGGTTCACACCCAAGATGCGATAAAAATCTTCTGCCATCGTTTCTTGCAACGAAGAATCCCGTTCGCGCGAGGAGACAATGCCCGATTTGCGACACCCATCGCGATTCCCCGTCGGGTTCGCACGAAACAGCTTGCTCGCGCGCCGCGACCGCCGGTTCGCGCGGCGTGTCGCGCGCCGTCACTCCGCCGCAACTATTAGCTCGGCCGGCGCGCGGGATTGGCTGACGATAGCCAACGGGCGTTGCGTTAACCGCCCGCGCCCGATTGCACCCGCTTTGGACGGTCGCCCGGCGACCGGAAATCCGTTTTCCGCGACTCGCCGCATCGGGGTCGGTCTTATGCCGTTTCCCTTGGTTCTTGGAGACGACGGCTTAGAGTCATTCTAATGCTCCTATCGGCGGGCCGACAAGGGCCGTGCCCCCAATCGGAAATTCCTGCCGCCCCGCCGGTTGCGTCGATTCAGAATGTCTTCGGGCCTGGGGGCGTTCAGTGCCGTCCCGTCGCTCCGCGTGCTAGAGTTGTGGCGGCGGGCTCTGTGCTTCGCATTCTCGGCCGGGGGACTTCGATAATGCGACAGCGAATTGGACAGTCGCTTCCGGCGGGAAATGAGTTTCTTGGTTCTGCAATCGGGGGGTGGGTGATTCCGATGAAGGGTACAAACAGGCAGTTGACGCGGCGGACAGCCGGAATCGGCCGCCGAACGACTGGGCGGTCGTCGCTGCCAACGTTTTTGCTGCGGGCTCAACGGCCGCTGCAACTGTCGCCGTGTCGATTGCTTCCTCGCCCCCGGTCATTCCCCGTTGCGCAACCGGCGATCGCGTGCCGATTGTTCGCCGCGCGTCTGGGGCGGCTGGCGATAGCCTGGTGTCTGATGGGCGCTCTGGCCTGGTGTGGGGCGAGTGTCGCGTTGGCCGGGCAGTTGGTGATCAAGGTGGTGGATCGTGATTCGGGCGAGCCGATCACCTGTCGGATGCATTTGTATCAAGCCAGCGGAAAGCCGCGTCGGGTGGAGAAAACCGCCTACTGGCACGATCATTTCGTCGTGCCCGGCCAAATCGTTCTCAACTTGCCCAACGGGCAGTACACCTTCGAACTTGATCGCGGCCCGGAATACGCGACGCGGTCGGGCCACTTCACGATCGAGAACTTTGCCGACGATGTGAAGGTCGTCGATATGAAACGGCATGTCGACATGGCCGCGGCCGGATGGTATTCGGGCGACCTTTTGGTGCGGCGTCCGCCGGCGGAGATGAGGCTGCTTCTAAGTGCCGAAGACCTGCGGCTGGCCGAGGTCGTCGGTGCAATCAACGGGAAGGCCGAGGGCGCGGGAGGCGGATCGCCTGCGCGCCGTGCCGCAGCGTCGGCGCCCGATCGCAAAAGCTCGACGGAACACGCGGCTGCCCAAGAGCCGCCGTTGACATGGCTGGGAGACGAACAGGGTTACTATCGCTTCACTGCCGCGGCCTTCGGAAAAGGCATGCCGGCGCTGAGCCTGTTGGGGGCGCCGCGGCCGTATCCGATGCCTTGGGAAGGCGGGCCGTTGGACGCAGCGGCAATTGTCGAGGCCCGCGATCGGGGCGTTGCCTGGGTCGATGCAGTGGCCGGTTTCTCTTGGGATCTGCCGGTGCTGATAGCTCATCGCCAAATCGATTCGTTTCAGCTTGCACCGCCGACGATCACCCGGCTGGGGTCGGACGACGTTGAAACGGACGGATTGCCCCGCGATCGGAGAAAGTTTCCGCCCCCGTGGGGGCATGCGCAGTGGATTCAGCACATCTACAATCAATTGCTCGAATGCGGGCTGCGGATTCCGCCCTCGGCCGCCAGCGGGTCGGGGATTTCGCCCAATCCCGTCGGATATAACCGGATGTACGTTCACGTGGACGGACCGTTCGAGCCGGCCCGCTGGTTCGAGTCGCTCAAGGCCGGTCGCGTTTGCGTGACCAACGGCCCGTTGCTGCAACCAAAAGTGTCGGGGCAGTTGCCCGGCCATGTATTCGCTGCTCCCGAGGGCCAATCGATCGAACTGGAGATCGGGCTGACGCTTTCCACGCGCGAACCGATCAGCTATCTGGAGATCATCAAAGACGGCCAGGTGGACAAGTCGATTCGTTTTCAGGAGTATGCCGCCTCGGGGCGACTGCCGCCGGTGGTGTTCGACAAGAGCGGATGGTTCCGCATCCGCGCGGTCGCCGACCTGCCGAAGGTCTATCGGTTCGCCTCGACCGGGCCTTACTATGTCGAGGTCGGTTATCAGCGGCGAATCAGCCGACAAGCCGTTCAGTTCTTTCTTGAATGGCTCGATCAGAGCGAGGCGCGCTTGGAAAAGCTGCCCGCCGCGCAGCGAAGCAAGCTGGCTCCGACGTACATCGAGGCTCGCCGTTTCTGGCAAAAACTGCTGGAGCAGGCGAACGCGCCGTGATCGAAGCGTTGGAGCAGCGCGCGAGGGCGCGTGTCGGACGCCGCGCTGCCGGTCCGATCGCCCCGCCGCAATCGCTTCTGTTTGTCACTTCTTGTCGTCTGGGCGATCGCGGCGCATCGTCCGCGCGGCGAAATAGACGTAGACGAGCAGCAGCCCGCAGAACCATCGGGCCGAAAGCGGATCGCTCAGCGCGAACCAGAACACTTCGAGTGCCAAGAGAACACCGGCAGCGAGAACGGCCCCGTTGAACACGCTGTGCCAATCGATGCGGTTCAAGCGGGCTTTGCGGGCGAGAATCCACGGGCCGTTGTCGCTGCGGATCAGCGCGTCGGGCGGGATCTTGCCCTCGGCGAACCAGCTTTTCAGCGTGGCCGTGGAGAACGGCCCCCGCTGCTCTCCGTTGACGCTGATCCACCAAATGACGTCGGGCATGGTCGTTTCGAATCGAGTGCGAAGCCGCCTTCGCGCCAATCGCCGGGAGTGCCGGTCGAATCGCGTCGAAAGCCGTTGTTCGTCGGCCTTGGTTTCGGGCCGACGCGGTGGTCGAGTCGCGGCCGCATTTGCGCAGAAAAGGACTGTGCGAGTGCGATGCACTCGGCCGTTGCGCTCTCGCCCGAATGAACTCTGCGCGCCGAATGCGCCGCCGTCAACAAACTCTTTAGGCCGAATACGGTGAAATGAGGCGGCCGCCGGTCGGCCTCTGCCGACTCGCGAAGCGAAACGGCTTGCGCAAAGCCTGACTTTTCCAAAGACCGGGAAACCAGGGCGATTTCGGCACGCGGGCCGTCGGCACGCGGAAGGCGATCTTTGCCTTCGGCGCGACACGAACCTGACTCTTTGCGGTGCGCGGCAGCGACGGCTGCCTCTCGGGTACACGAACGTGCGGCATCACAGGCACGCGAACGCATCGGGCAGCAGGCGCGTGCGGCAGTAACGCAGCCGGCAGTAACGCAGCCGGCAGACAGGATTGGGTTCGGCAATACCGGGTATGGCCGGCAGCCTTCTGCTCGAGAAAGCAATAGGCATTGGTCCGACCGACGGCAGGGCGCGCGGGACGTGCAATCGCTCGAGCGGCGGCCGAACTGCTTTTCCGATCGGTCTTGGCGAACAACCGTATCTTAATGCCGCATCTTGTGATGGCACGCGCGAGGTTGGCACGACATCTGGAACGAAAAACCAATTGTCCGAAAAGGTTGTTCCGATTGGGGGTGCTCGAATCGCTCGGGCTTTCGGTCGGCCGCCGGCGTTTCTGTGGCGGACACGTCCGTTGTTTGGGCCGCAATCGGCATTGTCCGGCGTTTTGGCGTTTTCTTTTTTTTCAGAACTGGCCTTGACGCTTTTTCCGCGTCTGTGTACATATCCGGCCCCTTCCGAGAGATTCTTCGAAAACCTTGTCGCCAAAACTCGTAATCCGAAAGAGCTGACGCGGGAGCAACCGTGCGATTCCGGAAGGAACGCTTCGGCGGCGAACGCACCATTGGAAAAGAAGACTGTAATCCGACCAACCCCGCACGGGCGTTGCCGTCATTGGGACAGCAGCGCCGGTGCATGACCAGTTTGATCGCCATACGTCCTGCTGCGAGTCTCGAAAGGAGAATCGTGTGTTGAGAGCAACCCAACAACTGCTGAACGGGTGGACCGGTTTCGCCCTAAGCTGTCTGGCCTTGCTGGCCGCACTCGGCAATGTCGAGGCGGCGTCGGCTGAGCCGTCGGTCGCCGAGCGAAGCGAGCAAGCCAGGCAACAGGCCGACGATCTTTTGCGGCGCGCCCGGCAGGCGCTGGCCGCCGACGACCTGGTTGCGGCGGAGAAGCTGCTGGTGCAAGCGGAATCGCTCGGCGTCAGCTACTCGGTCATGTCGCGCGGGGAAACGCCGCAAGCCGTGCGGCGCGATTTGGAACTGAAGAAGAAGACCGCGACGGTGGCGCGGCCGAGCCAATCGGCGGTTCCCGCGGGCGCTCGTCCGGCAACGCCGACGAACGATCCGTTCATGGGCCGCGTGACCGGCTCGATTGTGCCGCTGGCAGCGTCCGGTACACCGATGCCCACGGCCGACGGCCGTTCGGTGCCCGGGCTGCCCGCCGAGGATCCTCGCGGAAAGCCGTTGCCCTTCGGCCGTTTGCCCGAGGCGACTCCCGGCACCAACGAACTGGCTCGTCCCGGCGTCTTGGCGCCACTGGGGCCATATCCGCAAGCCGGCAGCGGTGCTCCGGCACGTCCGGCGGCTGCCGGTGCGGCGGCGGGCGACGCCCAAAAAATGCTGTGCGCCTCGCGGAAGGCGTTGGCCGTCGGAGACGTGAATCGGGCGAAGAGTTTGGTGCAGCAGGCGAAAACGCTCAACGCTCAGTATGATCCCCTCGGCGATTCGCCTGAGAAGGTGGAAGCCGCTATTAGCAAGTTCGAGGACATCAAGAAGCAGCAGAGCAATAGCGAGGGCTGGCGGCGGATGTACGCCCGCATGTTGCTCGAACAGGCCGATGCTCTGATTCGTTTGGGTGAACTGGACGATGCCGAGCGTTTGGCCTTGCAGGCCGAGAAGCAGCAGCTCACCTACACTCCGCTGGAGGCAAAGCCGCAAGACCTGTTGAGCAGGATCAGCGCGGCGCGGCGCGCGGCACCGCGGGCGGGCGAGTCGGCCCCGGCCGGCATGGCGATGGCGGCAGCCGGTACGGCGATTGCCTCTGCCCAAGGCAGCCTGTCGGCGGCGAGCGATCCGGCTCGCCAACCGGGCGATGTGCAACGCCGAGCGCAAGAGCTGGCTCGGCAGGCGCGCGAGGCCCTGCAAGCAGGACAATACGCACGAGCGGAAACGTTGGCGAAACAGGCCGAGCTGCTCGGACTGCCCGATGCCATTTACCCGGCCAATGAGCGCCCCGGTTTGATTCTGCTGGAAGTTCGGCACGCGAAGCTCCGCGAGGCCGGCGGCGTGATGGCGGCGGCGCATCAGGGATCTGCGGCGGGCGAGAATGCCGCTTCCCATGCGCTGTACGATCCGGCGGCCGACACCACACGGAATATTCCGGCGAGCAGTCAACAAACCTACAGCCCGCCGAGCAATCCGCGGATCAATCAACTGGCGCAAGCGCCGGGCTTGCCTTCGCCTCTGGCCGAAGCGCCGCGGGAAGGCCGCGCGATGGAATTGCTGCGGGCAGGCGAGGCCGCTCAGAAGGCCGGCCAGGTGGAACGGGCGTTCGACTACTACCGCCAAGCGGCGGCCTACATGAACGAACTCGATCCGATCACCGCGCAGCAGCTTCAAGATAAGCTGCAATTGCTCTCGCCGAAACCGCAGGCTCCGGCCGGCGGTCCGCATTCGCTGGCCGACGATGCCGCCGCAAAACAGGCGATTCTGTTCCGCCAGGTGGCGGCGGAGATCGGTGCTGCCGAAATCAGGGCCCGACGGCTCTTCGAAACCGATCCGAAGGCGGCTATCGCGGCCATCGAGGAATTGAAAACGAAGGTGGCCGAAACGCAGCTTGATTCGGCGTCGCGCGAGCAGCTTTCGCGCCGAGTGGAGCGGGCCTTGACGGAAATGAAAGAGGCCTTCGCGCAGAATCGTCCGCGGATCGAACTCGACGAGCGCAACCGCGCCGTCCGCGAAGACATACAGCGCGAGCAAATGGTGCGCGTCGAAAAGCAGAAGAAGCTGGCCGCGATGATCGACGAGTTCAATCGCCTGATCGACGAGCAGCGATTCGCCGAGGCCGAAGTGGTGGCCAACAAGTGCTATGAACTGGCGCCGGACGAACCCGTGGCTCAACAGGTTCAAACCCAGGCGAAGATGGTTCGCCGCTTCATGAACAATCGAGCGATTGCCGCCGACAAAGAGAACGGATTCATCAACGCGCTGAGCCGCGTGGATGAAGCGTCGATTCCCTTCGACGACAAGAACCCGTTCAGCTTCGGCGACGTGAAGCAATGGCGCGAGCTGACCAAGAGCCGGGCGAAGCTCATGGCCGAACACCGCCGGCACCGCACCGAGCGCGAGTTGGAAATCGAAAAGAAGCTGCGCAGTCCGGTTTCGGTGCAGTTCACCAATGCTCCGCTGGCGAAAGTGATTGAGCACCTCGGCAAATTGACCGACGTGAACATTCACCTCGATCCGCGGGCGCTGGCCGAGCAGGGCGTCACCACCGACATGCCCATTTCGATCGATGTGCGGCAAGACATCATGCTCAAGAGCGTGCTCAACCTGATTCTCGAGCCGATCAGCCTGACTTACGTGGTGAAAGATGAAGTGCTGATGATCACCAGCCAGCAGGCGCGCGACGGGCAGGTGTACACGGTCACCTACAATGTGGCGGACTTGGTGACCCCGATTCCGAACTTCGTTCCGAACCCCGACATGGGCCTCGGCGGCGCTTACAAGCAGGCGATGGCCAACGCCACGATGGGCAACGGCATTGCGCCTTGGGGCGCGAACAACGCGCCGATCGCCGTGGTGGCCAGCCGCGACGGCCGACCGGCCAGCGGCATGGTCAATCCGGCCGTGCTGGCGCAGATGAGCAACCCGGCGATGGCTGCGGCCGCCGGCAACAGCGGAATGCCGCAGGCCGGACCGGGGGGCATGGGCGGCGGTCCTCAGGCCGACTTCGACAGCCTGATCAATCTGATCACCTCGACCGTCGCCCCGCAAAGCTGGGATACGGTGGGCGGCCCAGGCTCGATCGCCCCCTTCGAAACGAACCTGAGTATCGTCGTCAGCCAGACGCAGGCCGTGCATGAGCAGATCGTCGACTTGCTTGAGCAGTTGCGGCGCCTGCAAGACTTGCAGGTGACGATCGAAGTGCGGTTCCTCACGCTGAACGACAACTTCTTCGAACGGATCGGCGTCGATTTCGACTTCAACATCGACGACAATTCGAATCCGGCCAAAGGCTGGGTGCAGCAGTTCAACTCCGTACAGGCCTCCGGGTCGCTTCCTACGGTTGATAATGTGAACGTCGACGCCGATTCGGGCAAGAACCTGACCGTCGGCATGTCGAATCCCGTCGTCTTCGCCGCCGATCTCGATATCCCCTTCCGGCAGAACAGCTTCTCGCTGGCGGCGCCGCAGTTCGGCGGTTTCGACCCGACGGCCGGCGCCCAGATCGGCTTCGCCATCTTGAGCGACATCGAAGCCTACTTCTTCATCAATGCCGCCCAAGGCGACCGCCGGACCAATATCTTGCAGGCCCCGAAGGTCACGCTCTTCAACGGCCAGCAAGCGTTCATCTCCGACAGTTCGACCACGCCGTTTGTGATCAGCGTGATTCCGGTGGTGGGCGACTTCGCGGCCGCCCAGCAGCCGGTGATTGTCGTCCTCTCCGAGGGCACGCACATGACGGTGCAAGCCGTCGTCTCGAACGATCGCCGCTTCGTGCGGCTGACCGTGGTGCCCTTCTTCAGCAAGATCGGAGAGGTGAACACGTTCCAGTTCACCGGCACGGAAACCACCACGACCGACAGCTCGGCCGAAGGCTGGGTCAACGCGGGCAACCCGAACGACAACCGGCGGAACAACAACTCGAACTCGACCACGCGCACCCGAAGCGGCACTGCGGTGCAATTGCCCACCTTCTCCTATGTGACAGTGACCACCACGGTCAGCGTGCCCGACGGCGGGACGGTTCTCTTGGGCGGCATCAAGCGGCTCCGCGAAGGCCGCAACGAGTTCGGCGTGCCGATTCTCAACAAGGTGCCGTTCGTCAACCGGTTGTTCAAGAACGTGGGCATCGGCCGCGAAACGCAAAGCCTGATGATGATGGTTACGCCGCGCATCATCATCCAAGAAGAGGAAGAACAGAAGCTCGGCATCGACACGGGCACCTAAACGAGACCGCATCGCGGCGGGCGATTCCGCCGTGAGGCGGAGCCGTTGAATGCTCCGTTGATTGCACGTGTGCTCCTCCCGAGACTGTCGCCGGCTTGATCCCCCCTCGGCCGGCGATGGTCGTTTCTTGACCGAACCACGACTTGCCGCCGCATCCGTTGAACGGCCGGACTGGCGAAGGACTACGGCAATCGCGGACAAACGAACCGCGCGCCCTCGGCGGTTTGAACCATGAGCAGAACGCCCTCGTCGGCACGCCCGCCGCGTCTGACGGCCGAACGCAACTCAGTTCGAAGCTCGTCGATCGTGTTGATCGATACGGAGCCGACCCGCAGAATCCTCATGCCAGGCCGGAGTCCGACTTCGGCGGCCGGTCCGTCGGGCGCCACGCGAGTGATCGTCACGCCGGCGCGCTCCTCTTGGTCGAAATGATCGAGCAGAGACTCGGAAACCTCGATTTGGAGCGATTCGCACCACCAATTCGCGGCGGGTTCGGCCTGCTCCGGGAAAAGATCGTTCGGCCTCCAGCGGCTTGGGCGGTCGAAATCTTCCGGCAACGCCTCGACAGTGATCGAAAGTTCGCGAGGGCGGCCGTTGCGCACGATTCGAATAGTCTGAGTTGAGTCGATAGCCGCGCGTTCGACCAGCTCCTGCAGTTCGCGCGGCTGCGCGACGCTGCGGCCGGCAAACGCCGTGATGATGTCGCCGGCTTGAAGCTGCGCCTTGGCGGCGGGCGAGTTGGGAAAAACCTCTGAAACCAACACGCCTTGACGAACAGCCACGCCCAGCTCCCGAGCAAGCCGGGGGCTGACTTCCGCAATCGCCACCCCCAAATAGGCGCGGCGGACGCGACCGTGGGTCATCAATTGATCGGCCACCCAGCGCGCCAGATTCGATGGAATGGCAAAGCCGACGCCTTCGTACACGCCGCTGGCCGAGGCGATGGCCGTGTTGATCCCCACGACTTCGCCGTCGAGATTGACCAGCGGCCCGCCCGAATTGCCCGGATTGATCGCCGCATCGGTTTGCAGGAAATGGGCGCGGCGGCTCGACGGGAGCACGCGCCCCTTGCTGCTGATGATGCCGGCGCTGACCGTCAGTTCGAGGTCGAAAGGGTTGCCGATGGCCAGCACCCAATCGCCGATCTCCAAAGCGTCGGAATCCCCGAGTTTCGCGGCTGGCAGCGGTCCGTCGGCCTCAATGCGAACGATCGCCAAATCGCTTTGCGGATCGATCTTCACATCAGCGGCCTTGAACTGGCGGCCGTCGGCCAGTTCCACCAAGACTTGATCGGCGCCTTTGACGACATGCTCGTTCGTCAGGATCACGCCGCCGGCGTCGATGATCACGCCGGAACCAAGGCCTGGAGTTTGGGGACCATCATCGGGTTCATCGGCTTGGTCGCCCGGCCGCTCGCCGAATCGCTCGCCGCCAAACGGATTGGGCAAATTCAACCCGCGTCCCATCCGCGGCGATGACGAGGTGGTGATCTTCACGACCGTCGGGATGACGGCCTTTGCCGATTTCCGGAACGCCTTCGACAAAGCGCGGGCACTGACCAATGCTGCATCGTCTTCAGCCGCAACGCATTGCCTTGAGCAGGCATCGCCGCCAAGAACAAGTCCGACGACGAAGAGCACGAACAACATCAGAATCAGAATCGGAGAACAGCGACAGCAACCGACGGTGGGGCTTGTCGTGCGCGCCGCTGCGGCGCAGTCTGCGCATACTTCGCCGCTTGGCCTCGGCGGTTTGGCCGGCGGTGAACGTCGAATCAACGGGCAGTTGAGAATCGTCGCCATTGAATGCTTTCCGGTTCGACTCGTTCGGCGGCTGACATCAGCCCGGCTCGGCGCGTCGGGGCGTCCGCCGACGGCAATTTTTTCCCGGCCGGCTGCCGGGGCCGCCGTGCCCCATTGCCATCGATGAGCGTACGCACGGACGACCGCAGGGGCGAAATCGAACGGTTCGGAAATGCGGCGGCTTGCTATTCACGCAATGCGCGTCGGATGCCTTGGATCAACTGATTCGCATGGGGCCAGTCCGGCCGCCGCCGCAACAATTGTTCCGCATAGGGCAAGGCGTCGCGCCATCGACTGTGTTCGGCATAGAAGGTCGCCAGGGCATAGAGGAAATCCGGTTCCTCGGGCAACATCGCCAGGGCGTGCTTGAGTTGCTCCTCAGCCTCTGCGGTGCGGCCGAGTTGATTCAGCGCCAGGCCCCAGTTGTACCGCACCCGCGGACGCAACGGGACCAATGCAGCAGCAGCGGCCAACTCTTTTTCCGCCTCGGCGAGCCGTTGCGGATTTTCGGCGGCCAGCATCCCCAGGGAAAAGTGCAATTGACCGATCAGGTGCTCCAGCTCGCGTGCCTCGCGGTTTCGCATTTCCAAGGCAGCAATGCGAACGTCCAGCTCGCCGGCGCGGCCGGCATCGGTCGTTTCGGCGCGCCGCTGTTTGACGGCGGGCAATTCGGCGGCGGCTTCTGCTGCACGCGCGCGCTGCCTTCGCGCCAAATCCAGAGTCTCTCGCAGAAGCTTTTCCGCCTCCGAACTGCGGCCGGTGGCGCTGAGCAGCACGGCCAGGTTGTTTCGGGCCGGGATGAAATCCGCATCGAGCCGCAGGGCGGTGCGGTAGGCGGCTTCGGCCTCCGCGCGCTTCCCTTGTCGTTCATAGAGCAGCGCCAAACCGAGGTGCGAGCCTGGCTGTTCGGCAGCCACCTCTTGAGAGGCCGTGTATTCGGCCAAGGCCCGGACCAGAGCTTTATAGTCTTCGTCGCGCATCACGTCGGGACCGGCGCCGGCCAAGACCCGTGCCGCTTCGATCCGCACGGCCCGAATCGGGTCGCGGACCAGCGGGGTCAGCCGGCGCAGCGCTTCGCCGGGGTCGGCCGTTTCCATCATCCGCGCGGAAACGGCGCGGACCAGCGGCTCGGCGTCTTCCAATCCGCGAACAGCGGCCGCCCAACCGTTGGGATACTGGCCCAGCAAGGCGACCGCCGAAGCCCGCGCCATCGCGCTGAGATCGGTGCGCCGAGTGACGGCATCGAGCAGTCGTTCGGCTCGGGGATCGCCTCGCCGTCCCAGTTCGATCGCATAGGCGAAGTGCTGCGGGCGCTTCGAGCTGCCGTACCACTGGACGAGCAGGTCTCGGGCCCACTCGGGGGTTTCGCCCTTGGTCTGGTCGTGATGGCAACGGTTGCAGGCGTTGGGGATGCCCAGGTCGATCGTCAATTGCGGGTCGGGTACGCGAAGGCTGTGGTCGCGGCGCGGATCGACCACCATGTAGTGCGTTACCGGCATGTGGCAATCGACGCACAGAGCGCCGGGTTGGTCGCGCCGCGGATGATGATCGTGGGCGGGCGTGTCGTACTTCGCCGGCAGATGGCACTGCCCGCAAACGCGGTTATCGACGACCTTCGGCCGGCCGGTCTGCGGATCAGCGACCGTGAACTTCACGTGCAGCGAGTGCGGATCGTGGCAGTTCGAGCAGCGCACCTGGTTGTGATACATCTTGCTTTGGGTGAACGATCCGTATTCGTACACCTCGTCGAGGATCTGGCCGTCGGCGTAGTACACGCTGCCGTCGAGCATCTCGGGCAGATAGAAATCGAGGAATTTGTCGCCGGGGCGAAAGCCGTCGGCCAGAACGCGGCGCCGCGCGTGGCAGGGGGCGCAGGTTTCGATTTCCACGCGGTGATCGGCCGACTTGAGATTGGGCAATGCCATGCCCCGGCGCCGATCCCAGAAGAACCACTTCTTCTCGGCCACTTGCGCGTGGAGGCTGCCGGGCCCATGGCACGTCTCGCAACTGACGTTGATTTCGGAATAGGTCGTGTGATAGCTGTTCGTTTCGAGATCGAATCCGCGCTTCAGGTTGGTCGAGTGGCAATCGGCGCACATATAGTTCCAGTTCTGCATGGGTTTGGTCCAATGCAGCGGATCTTCGTGGCGGATCGGCTCGCCCGGATAAAGATGGAACCAGCGTTTCCGCGGCACATCCCAGGCCCAGGGTAAACACTGCATTCGCCCGCCGGGAAACTCGACCAAATACTGTTGCAGCGGATACCAGCCGAAGACGAACACGACGGGAAAGTCGGTCATCTGCCCGTCCGGCCCATCGGTGCGGACGAAATACCGCCCGTCGCGGCGGAAGAAGCGGGCTTCGAGGTCGAAGTGTTTTACGGCTGCATCGGCGAAATCGCCGAGCACGGTGTCTTCGCGGGCGTGATCCATCGCACGATGATGGTCGGAGCCGTGCCAGGCGTTCGTTTCCGCCTTGTGGCACTCGCGGCATCGCTCGGCACCGACGTACTCGGCCTGCGCGTCGGCCGGCAGGCAGAACCACCAATCGGCCGCGACCCAGCCGGCCGCGCTGACGCCGACCGCAACGACTGCGGCCGCGAGGGCGAAGCGGCGCCGCCCGGGGCGACGGTCGATAGAAGCGGAAGCAGTGGCCGTCATGATGCAGTGCGTTTACTCTAGCGCCGACCTGTTGCAAGGCGACGGCCGGCCTGTGTTTTCGCGGGGGACGTGTGCTTTGTGCCGTTCGCCGGTGTTCGTGCCCGCGATCGGTTCGTCGATCGAACCGGGGGGCTTGTCTTCCTGCCGTTGCCGGCATCCAGCGACCCGGAGGCGGCCGGCCGTTCGCAGCGAGTCGCTAACGGCCGTTCTGCTCGCTCAGTGCGAACGTGCAGCACGGATCGCCGTCGTGGCGGCACGCGACCCGACGCACCGGCGCGCCGACGACACGCGACATCAGCCCGATGTCCACCCCGCACACGGCAAGATCTTCGTCGGAAATGTTATAGAACGGGCAACTGCGGCGATGGATCAGCAACTCGCCTTCGTGCTCGATCACGTCGATCAATGCCCCCTCTTTATTCAAAACATCGACAAGCTGCCGAAGCCGTTCGGCAGGCTCGGTCGCTCGAATCTGGCGGGAATAGTGCTCGACTAGTCTCTCGGTCACGCGATCAAGCACGCGGCGAACCAGTGCATCGCCGCCGGCCTCGCGAACCGCCGACCAGATCGCCGGGATGATGATTCGCTGGTTGGCGGCGAACAGCAAAACCATGGCCGCTTCCGTGGCGGCAAACAGATGCCGGGGCCGACCGCGGCCCGGCAATCGCTCGACCGTCCGCTCCACGAACCCGGCAGCCACCAGCTCGTTGAGCTGTTCGGTGACAGCCGTTCGCGTAACACCGGTGGCCTGCATCAGTTCGGCAACGGTTTGCGGCCGATTGCCGACCAACAATTTGATCACCCGCAACGCGGCTGCTGTGAGTGTTCCGCTTGGCATAACGATTCCGCTTCGTTCTTCAAATGGGATCCGCGATTGCCCCAACCCCCGCAGACGATCCGCAGCCTCCGGTGCGACGGCTTGGTTAAGCCTCGGAATTACAGCGCGGCAAGGACGACCGTCGGGAAGTCGAATCCCGCGGATAAGCGACCTTGGTTGCGCTGCCTTGGCTTTCCGAGAAGTAACCCCTTTCACAGCGGCCGCTACGCTGAGAACCCCGCTGCCGCACATCTCTTGCGGAAAATACTATCCTAAGCGTCGGCCCGGTGTTTTTCAAACCCCCTCTAAAGATTCTCTGCCGCCGGTTTCGCCCTTGCTGCGGGATACGGCCGATCGGCAGTCGCTCGGATCTGCCGACCGGCGCCGGCGGCCCGCGTTGTCGGCCTGCGTGAACGACTGTCAACGGCAACCTCGACCGCCTTCGGGCGGTATCGACATGCGCCAGCGACGGGCGAGAGTCAATCGCCCAGGGTACTGCGGCGCCGCAAAAGATGATGATAATGTTGAGCGAAACGGTGTGCTTCGTCGCGCACGTATTGCAAGAGCCGCAACGCGAAATGCCGCCGGCTCAGCCGCAGCGGCTCGTCGCGGTCGGGCAACACGATCAGCTCCTCGCGTTTGGCCAACGCGATTACCGTCGCGGGCCGCTGGGGAAGACGCGCCAATGCCGATAGTGCGGCGGCAAGTTGGCCGCGGCCGCCGTCGATCAGAAGCACGTCGGGGTTCGGCGATTCGCCGTCGGCCGCAGCGCCGTAGCGCCGGGCGACCACCTCGGCGATGGCCGCGTAGTCGTCGCCGCCGGGCGCATGGCGAAGGCGAAATCGCCGGTAGCCCGGTTTGAAAGGCAGCCCGTCGATGAACTGCACCACCGCGCCGACTGCCTCGGTTCCGGCCGTATGTGCGATGTCCACTCCTTCGATCACCCGAGGCGCCGCGGGCAGGCCGATCGCCTTTTGCAGCGCCGCCAGTCCCTTCTTCGGGTCGATGGGAAAGACCTCGGGCTGAACGTGCTTGGTCAGCCGGCCTCGCTGGTCGAGGGTTTCCAGCAGCGCTAACTCGTCGCGGAGCCGTGCCGCCTCTTCGAAACGCAGCGATCGGGACGCCGCGGCCATTTGATCGCGCATTTCGCCGAGCAATTCGCTCTTTCGGCCCTCCAACACGGCGATCAGCCGTTGGATCGACGCGTGATACTCCTCCTTGCCGATCCGCAGGTTGCACGGGGCCGAACACTGCTCGATTGCGTGCAGCAGGCAGGGCCGAAACCAACGCCAGCGGGTGTTCTCGGCATCAATATCCAATTCGCAGGTGCGAAAACGGAAGATCTTCTGCAACACCTGAATCGCGCCGCGCAACTGCCGCGGGTTCGTAAAGGGGCCGAACAGCCGCGTGCCGCTTGCCTGCGGAGTTCGCGTGAACCGGACGCGCGGGTAATCCTCGCGCACCGAGATTTCCAGGTAGGGAAAGGTCTTGTCGTCGCGAAGGTCGCGGTTGTATTTGGGCAGAATGTCCTTGATGAGCCGCGCTTCCATCAAGAGAGCGTCGATTTCGCTCTCCGCCGGCAGGTAGTCGATGTCGCGGATCTCCGTGACCCAACCGGCGGTGCGCGGATCGGTCAACGCCCCCTTGAGGAAATAGCTGCCGGCCCTCGAACGCAAATCCTTCGCCTTGCCGACATAGATCACGCGCCCTTGGCCGTCCTTCATCAGATACACGCCCGGGGCATGCGGGAAGCGGCGAACCTTTGCCGCGGCTTCGCTGTAATCGCTCGGCGCGGCGAACTGCTCGCTCAATTCGCCCGAAAGAGATTCCGGTTCAGATGCGGCGGTCGATTCGCCAATCGCTGCGACGGCGGCGGCGTCGGTCGAGTCGGCGTGTTCCGACGGGGCCGGCCGGAGATTGCCCTTGACGGCCTCGGGCGGGGCCGACGCCTCGTCAGCGGAAGGGCAGGCGGGAGGTTCGGCAGAGGATGTGCCTTGGCATGTCTTTCGCGCACGCGAAGGCCGCCGCGGAGCGGGCCGATCTTGCGGGCGACGATCTTGTTCGCTCTCTTTTCGCCGGGCCATGTTGCGGTGGTTCCATTACGTGCGGGCCACAATGGAATTATAGCGGAACCGAGCAACACAATCGTGGCGGCAATCGCCGGACCGTGCCGGGCGGCCGAACGGCATCGCGCCCGACACTGCTTCCGTCGCGGTTGCGAGTGCCGCGGGGGCCGCGATTTGAACGACGGCAGAACAACGGCAGAACATCACTGCGCTGCCGGAAGGAATCGGCGCGTCCAACGCGCGGCAAGAAATAGGCGAACAGAAGGAAGAAGGCCAAACGCAGACGACCAAAAAAACGAAGCGGCAAGCGTGCGAATCGCCTGCCGCTTCGCTCGTGTCATCCGCTCAATGTGCGACGGCTTCCGGTTGAAACAACCGCCTGCCGCATGTTTGCCCCGCGGGCCGTCATGCGCGCACTTGCACGGAAGCCGGCTCGCTTTCCGTTTGCCGGTGCGCTAGATCGGCTTGCTGGTATAGCTGACCAGGGCTTTCATGTAGTTGCCGCGGGCGAAGGCCTCGGGGTTGGGGCAGTTTTCCTGGTCCATGCTGCCTTTGAGCTGCTCCACCGATTGGTACTCGCGTTGAGTCAACCAGTCGCGCAGCCCGTCGAGCATCTTGGCGACGAAGTCGAAGCCCTCGTTGTAGATTACCGAGGCGATCATGCCGACATCGGCGCCGACGAGCAGGGCCTTGATCAGCCCTTCGACATCGTGGATGCCGCTGGTAATCGCCAGCGACGCCTTCACGCGGCCGTGTAGAATCGCCGTCCACCGCAGCGGCAGGAGCAGCTCGAACGGGTCGCTGAGGATCAGGCGCGAGTCGGTTTCCAGGGTTTCCAGGTCGATGTCGGGCTGGAGGAAGCGGTTGAACAGCACCAGGCCGTCGGCGCCGGCGTCGGCCAACTGGCGGCAGAAGTGCCCGACGGAGGAGAAGTACGGCCCGATCTTGACCGCCAGCGGAATGGTGACCGACTTCCGCACTTCGGAAACGAGTTCGAGGTATTGCGATTCCACGTCGGTGCCGCTCATGTTGATGTCGGCGGCCACATAGTAGACGTTGAGCTCGAGGGCGTCGGCCCCGGCGTCCTGAATCATCTTCGCATAGCGGACCCAGCCGCCCTTTTCGGTGCCGTTGAGGCTGGCGATCACCGGGATCTTCACCGATTTCTTCGCCGACTCGATCAGCTCGATGTAAGTGTCGGGGCCGGTGCGATAGTCTTGCGGCTCGGGGAAGTAGGTCAGTGCCTCGGCGAAGCTGTCCGCACCGGTTTCATGGACGCGGGTCAGTTGCTCGGTGTCGTGCTCGATCTGCTCTTGGAAGAGCGAGGGAAGCACGACGGCGGCCGCTCCGACCGATTCGAGCCGCTCGAGCCATTCGGTCTTCGCGGTCAGCGGCGATGCGGCGATGACGATCGGGTTCTTCAGCGGAAGCCCCAGGTATTTGGTCGAAAGATTGACGCTCATCAGTTTGCCTCCTTAGCGGCCTGCGCCGTTGCACCTTGCCCGTTGCCGCCTTCCGCGTAGGTGATTCCGGCCAATTGTTCATAGTATTGCCAGCGCTGATCGATATCTTGCTGGCCGAGTTCGAAGAGATATGCGGCTCGTTCCGGTTTGCTTCGGGCGAGCATGGCGAAGCGGGCGTTCTTCATGGCGAAGTCCTTGAAGCTGCCCACCGGCTTCTTGCTGGCCAACTGGAACGGCCGCTCTTTGTTCTGCGGATCGTAGGAATACAGCGGCCAGTAGCCGCAGGCCACCGCTTCTTTCTGCAACTGCATCGAAGTGGCCATATCGATGCCCCAGCCGATGCAGGTGGAAAGCGCAATGATGATCGACGGGCCGCGATAGGCCTCAGCCGCGCGGATCGTTTTGATTGCGTGCTGCGGGTTGGCGCCCAACGAGATCGACCCGACGAACACGTTGCCGTAGGAGGCGGCGATCATGCCCAGATCCTTCTTCCGTCCCGGCTTGCCGGCCGCGGCGAACTTGGCCACCGCCCCGCGGAAGGTCGCCTTCGACGCCTGGCCGCCGGTGTTCGAATAGACCTCGGTATCCATCACCAGCAGGTTGATGTCGCGGCCCGAGGCGAGTACATGGTCGAGCCCCCCGAAAC
>Ga0308417_1000697_pt1 | contig 23674 bp, 20 predicted proteins | sample HotsprSampleOS65_FD_203528 | JGI IMG/M metagenome (GOLD analysis project Ga0308417, IMG submission 203528) | Hot spring phototrophic mat microbial communities from Octopus Spring, Yellowstone National Park, Wyoming, United States - 20090730_OS65 ...
ACCACGACGACATCGTCGATCACTGCTGCCATGCCTGGAACCGCCTCGTCGATCAGCCCGGGCGCATCATGTCCATCGGCCTCCGCGACTGGGCACATCGGTTCTGATCAATGGGATTTGGTATGAAAGCTTAGGCGGTTCAATAGCTTAGCGAGAGCCGATGGCGTCCGGGGGGGACGCCAAGGCCGCTACCGCCGATGGGTGGCGGGCCAAATCCCGCCGCCGGCCCGAACGCGCCATCGCTGGGGGCGGTTCGTTCCAGCCCACCAAGCGCGGCGGTGGTGATAGAAGTGGTGATAGGCTTCGTTCCGGAAGCGTTTTGCGCAAGCCATTTCAGAGACTTACGCGAAGGGTATGGCGGAGGCCTGCCATCGAAGGGGAATCGACGGAGAACCAAGGCCTTGCCAGCCGCTGGCCGGCTGCGCTGGCCAGCGCGTTGCAATCCGTCGCGGCTGCCTTGTGCCCCCCGTTTGCCCCAGGCGCCGCGAGGTGGTGCCGACACGCGGATTTGAACCGCGGACCTACTGATTACGAATCAGTTGCTCTACCGCTGAGCTATGTCGGCCCCCTGGCGGCTTTCTAAGCAGCGTCGCCCTGCGGCGCAAGCGGCCCCGGCCCTGCACCAGGCGAACTCCGTTTCAGCTCCCAGACGTCCCCAGGTGGGCCTTTCCGAATCGCAGCGATCAAGGATCGTACCTCCTGCCGGGCAGCGACATGACTTATCGTCAATGACCCCCCTACTCCTGCCTCCTTCATGTCCATCAGCGTCAGCCCCTGCAGGTAAAGTTCGCGGAAGATCACCCGCTCGCCGAAACCGCGCACGGTGCGGAAGCCGATCCGCTTGGCCAGTTCCTCCAGTGTTGCGCCGACGTCGCGCTGGTTGCGCGCCTCGCGCGCACCGAGCCGGTTGCGCATCACGATCCAATCCAGCCGTCCGCGATCGCGCGCGAACCGCTCCTTCCGCGCTTCCCAGACAAGTTCGGCATAGACGGACGGCCGAACCACGCGGCGATTATCCGGATCCACGATCGCCAGCATCGAGAAGTCGACGAAACTGTCGTTGATCGGCGTGATCAACGTATCGGCAACGGCGTGCGCACGCCGTGCCAGCACCGTGTCCGCGCCGGGGCAGTCGATGACGACGAATTCGGCCTCCCGAGCAAGGGCCCCGATGGCCTCGGCCAGCGACGCCTCGTCCTCGGACTCCGCCTCGCGCCGCGTTTCGGCCCGGGAGGCGTGGACGGCCCGAGACGCCGGCAGGGGCAGGGAAATGCCACGCTTTGCCGCCGTGGCTGCGCGCGCCTCGAGATAGCGCGTCAGCGTCGCTTGCCGGGCATCGAGGTCGATCGCCCCGACGCGATACCCGTCGCGGAGCAAGCCGACGATCGCGTGCATCGCTGCCGTCGACTTGCCCGAGCCCCCCTTCTCGTTCCCGAAAACGAGGAGGTGAGGGCGGGTGTCGAGGGTGACCCGGGCCGTGGGCAGCGGACCGTGCACAGCACCTCACATTCCGGGCAGGGGGGCAGGCAGGGCGGGCCGCGGGGGGGCGAGGCTGCCCTCGCCCCAGCGCAGGCTGCCGACGGCCCCACACGCGCCGCAGCTGTAGCTCCACTCGGGATGGCTTGCCCCGCACTCGCTGCAGGTCCATTGCGGCGGCTCAGGCGCGGAGGCCGCGTCGCGCCAATGCGCCTCTGCCTCGGCATGCGCGCGCTCTGACCCAGCGAACTCGCCTTCGGCGATTTTCGCGAGCAGCGCGTACAGGCGGCGATCCCCGACTCCCGCAGTCCTCGCCCGCTCCGCCCAGCGCCGCGCCTCTGCCCACTCCTCCGCCTCGAGCGCGCTCTGGGCCGCAGCGAGCGCCACCTCGCCGCCGCCGACTTCAGCAGCGAGGGCGGCCACCCGCTTGGCACGCGCGGCTCTCGACTCACCTGCCGGCCCCTCCAGAGCGAGGGCGGCGAGCATGGGATGCGGGGCTTTCACCAAGCCTTCCCTGAGAGCGCGCTCCGCTGCCCTTACGTTGCCCAGGGCGCGCAACCGCCGGACGACCGCGGCGTGCGCGGGAGCGAGGCCGGGGGCGAGCGCCGCCGCCTGCTGTTCGAGCCTCAAGGCGGCGCGCGCCTCGCCCTGCTCCGTGGCGGCAGCGAGCAGGAGCGCAGCGCGACGAAGCCCGGCCGCCGACCCGCTTTCCGCCGGCGGCAGAAGCCTCAGCGCCTCCTGCCAGTCGCGTCGGCGCACAGTATCCTCGAAAGCCAGGGCCCGCGCCCACGCAGCGTTCGGCTGATGGGCGAGCGCCGCCCGCCCCGCCTCCGCTGCGACGGCGCGGTTGCCCTGCTCCATCGCGATTTGGGCGATGCCGCGCTGGCCGAGCGCCGCCGCCGGGCCGTCCTGCTCGGCGAGCTGGCGAAACAGGGTCTCTGCCGTCTGAACCCGGCCTGCGGCGCGCGCGGCGTAGCCTGCGAGCATCAGGGTCAGCGGCGTGTCGCCGAGCAGGTGGCGCGCCTTGTCACCGAACTTCAAAGCCGTTGCCCCGTCGCCGGCGGCCAAGGCCGCGAAGGCCGCAACCATCGCCTCGTCGCCCGCGTCGCGCCTGCGCAACGCCCGCTTAAGCCGCCGCCGCGCCAGCCAAGACCGCGCACCGGCGTAAAGGCGCACGATCAGGCCGACGACGATCAACACTAGCACAACCGCAAGCACGGCCAGCCAAAGCGGCGCATCGACGACAACGTCGGCCGCGGACACAGTGACCGAGGCGGGCCGGGCCGCTACCCACAGCGTGCCTGCTGTGACCAGCCCGAGGACGATCAGGATGAAGAGCGCGCGGCGCATCGGGGCGGCTCCTTAGCGCCCGGCGGCGAGGGCGACGAGATCATCGCGCGCGGCAAGGACCGACTGCGTCTCAGCAACCCAGCCGCCCATGGCTTGGGCGGCACCGGGCGGCAGGGCGGAGAGAGCCGCGAGCGCCCCGCGCAGATCGCTTGCCTCAAGCGCCTTCTCGGCCTCCGCGAGCACTGTGGCAACCGGGTCGCCAATGACGACGGAGCCGGAGCGGCGAACAGTCACCAGCCCCGTGATCCGGTTCCCAGCGCGCTCCCAGAAATCCTCGCCGACGGGTTCGCGGACCTCGCGCGCCGCCTTCGCCGCGTCGGGAAAGGAGCGGCGCAAGGACGCGATGGTTGGCGGCGGGCGATCGGAGAAAGCGGAGAGCGAGCGGGGCACCGGGGTGCCGGGCGGCAGGGTTGCGAGAGCGGGGCCGAGCGGTCGGCCCGTTTCCAGCGCTGCCTGCGCGGCCATGGCTGCGGCGAGCCGGGCGGCCACCGCCTCGAGCCGGGGGTCCTGCATCGGGCGCTGTTCGAGCGCAGCGAGCCGGTTGGCGACCTCGTCGAGGCGAGGGTCGGTGGTGGGGCGCGCCTCCAATGCAGCGAGGCGGTTTGCAAGGCCCCCGACGCGCGGGTCCTCTGCCGGGCGCTGTTCGAGCGCAGCGAGGCGGGCGGCCAGCGCCTCAAGCCGAGGGTCCTGCATCGGGCGCTCCTCGAGCGCGGCGACGCGTCGCGCGACATCCTCGAGGCGCGGATCGGGCGGCGGAGCCTGGGGAGAACGGCCTTCCAGCGTCGCCACCCGGCTTGCCAGGGCGGCAAGGGCCGGATCCGCCACGGGCGCATTGAGCCGATCGACGGTCTGCCAGCCAACGACGAGGGCGAGCACGACGACCGCCGCCCAGAGCAGCCCAGTCCGCGCCGAGGGACCCTGATCGGCCTGAGGCTGGGGAGCCGGCGCTGATGGCGACGTAGGCTTGGCCGAGGGGTTGGCCGCAGCGAAAGGCTTGGCAGGCTGGCCCTGCGCAGAGGCCGTCGACCCGACTTCTAGCGTTGGCGACACCGCCGGCTGTGCCGCGTCGGGCTCAGCAGGCGGCGAAACCGGCGAGTTTGCAGCGGGAGGCGGGGGTGGCTGATGCAGTGCCGGCGGCTTCGGCGGGGAGGGAGCGTCAGCGGGTGGCTTTGCTGTCTCGGTGAATGCCAATGGCGCCCCGGCGGACGGCGAAGCGGCCGTTATCGGCCCGTGCGGCTGACCGTCTTTGGTGCCAGGGCCGGTGTCCTTCCCCCCGTCTGGTGGAATGCTCATCCTCGATCCCCCTTCATCCCCTCGCTGCTGCATGACGCGCAAAGAAGAGCCAGCAGACTATCCTGGTCCGGCCGCGCCGCCGAACGGATACGCCGGAACGCGAGCCCCGTCAGCCCCGAAGCCGCGGCCGCGCTGATCGCCAGCGCCTCCACCCCCGAAAGCCGCGCCTCGAGGCCACAGGCGCGCACCACTCTAGCGAACACGCGGGCGGCCGAGGCGGAGAAAAACAGGACCGTGCGAACCCGCCCCTCGCGCAGCGCGGCTGCGCTCTCTGGGGGGAGCGACACCGCCGGTTGCGCATCGTAGGTAATTCGGCGCAGCACGCGGAAGCCGTTGCGGCGGAGATCGGCGGCAAGGCGGAAGCCCTCGTCGGGACGGGTCGGCAGCAGCAAGGGGCCGGCCTTCGGGTCTAGGGTGCGCGAGGCGAGGGCTGCGAGAGCCGAGGCGTCCCCTGCGGCCGAGCGGACGTCGCTGACGCCGACACGGCGGGCCTCCGCAGCGGTGGCGTCGCCAACCGCTAGTAGGGGCAGGGCCCGGTGCGGTTCAGGGAGGGTTCGGATCGCATTCAACGACGCGGCCAGCACAGCCTGCACACGCTCGGGCGGAGGAAGCCGCGCGGGCAGGGCAACAATGCGCAGCATTGGCGCGACCAGCGCAAGGAAGCCCCGCTCGCGCAGGAGCGCGGCGGTGGTCTCGGCATCCGGTTCGGGCCGGGTGACGAGAACAAGGCGACCATCTGCCTGACCCCCTTGCGCTCGACCAACACCGCCGCCGGACGCGTGTCGAGCCTGCGCCATGGTCAGCCTGCCCGCCGATCGACCCGGAGCACGGCCGGTGCTGCCGCCCTCGCCCGGAACGCCGCCCTAGTCCCCGGTCTCGATCCGGGCAACGAGTTCCTTCACCGTTGGGATAAACCCGTTCGAGTAGAACGGATCTGTCGCGAAGCGATACGCGTTGTGCCCGGCGAACATCAGGTTGCGCTCGATGTCGTCGCCGTGGGCGATGTCTTGCAGCGTCTTCTGGATGCAGAACGAGCGGGGGTCAGCCTTCTTGCCCGTGGTGTAGTCCGGTTCGTGCTGCGACCAGTTGGAGAAGCGGCAGGCGGAGAGACAGCCCATACACTCGATCTGGTCGCGCCGGATTTCGGCCGCCTTCTCTGGGGTGACGAAGATCAGCGTGCCGTCGGGCGTGCGCATGGCCTCGGTAAAGCCTTGCGCAATCCAGGACCGGGCCCGCACGGCGTCGTTCGGCGTCAGATAGACCGTCCGCCTGCGCGGCCCCGTCGGGAAGGGCTCGATGTGTTCGCCGAGCGGTTCCGCGGTGTACGCGACCTGGCGTTCGTTGCGCTCTCTCAGCTCGTTCAGAAAGCCATTGTTGACTGCGGACGACCAGAACCCAGTCGGCGAGAAGCGATTGAGGACCACGTCGCCGGGTTTGAGCGAGAGCAAACGGCGTTTCCACGCCTCGGGGATCGGGCTTTCCTTGGTCAGCAGCGGCCGGGTGCCGAACTGGAACGCGACGGGGCCCAACTCCTGATTGTCGATCCAATCCTCCCACTCGCGCAGGTACCACACGCCGCCTGCCATAACGATCGGCGTCGTGTTCAGACCGAACTCGTTCATGGTGTGCCTGAGCGCGAGCACGCGCGGATAGGGCGGCTCGGGCTTCTCCGGGTCTTCTGAGTTGGACAGCCCGTTGTGGCCTCCGGCGAGCCAGGGGTCCTCGTAGACCACGCCGCCCAGCCACTCGCGCGTCTTGTGGTAGGCGCGTCTCCACAGCGCGTTGAAGGCGCGGGCCGAGGAGACGATGGGGTAGTAGTACACCCGGAAGCGAGCGGCGATCTCGGACAGGCGATACGGCATGCCGGCCCCGCAGGTGATGCCGTGGATCAGGCCCTTGGCACCTTCGAGGATGCCGGTGATGACGCGCTCCGCTCCACCCATCTCCCACAGGATGTTGGCGTGGATACGCCCACGGCCGCCCGACATCTCGTAGGCGGTGCGCGCTTGCTGGATGCCCCCTTGGATGCCGAAGGCGATCAGCTCCTCGTGCCTCTCGCGCCGTGTGCGGCCCTCGTACGTTTGGCGCACCAGGCGCCCATCCGGCGTATAGCTGTCGGCGTTGACGGCGGAGAACGTGCCCACGCCTCCGGCTGCCGCCCAAGCGCCAGCGGACACCCCGTTGGATACGGACACGCCCTTTCCGCCCTCGACCAGCGGCAGCGTCTCGGCGCCGCTCATGCGGAGCATGTTCAAGGCCTTCATCGCGCCACCTCTCCGCTCATCCCGGGCTGATGGACGCAACAGGGCGGCCTCGGGGCAGGCCCTGCCGCGCGAATGCCGGCGCGCATGCGCCCCGCCCCCCTCGCCTCGTCCCGTTCGCACCCTATCCCGCAACCGACACAGGGTGGGGCCGTGGCACTCACTGGGCTGCCGGAACCTCCGCCTCCTCGCGGCGACGGCCGCCTTTCGGGCCGACCTTGTCCGTGATGTCCTCTCCGGTCTTCTGGTCGACCACCCGCATCGAGAGCTTCACCTTGCCGCGTTCGTCGAAGCCGATGACTTTCACTTTTACCGAGTCCCCAACATTGACCACATCCGTGGTCTTGGCCACGCGCCCCGGAGCAAGCTCGGAAATGTGCACGAGCCCGTCGCGCGAGCCGAGGAAGTTGACGAAGGCGCCGAATTCGGCCGTCTTCACCACCTTGCCGTCGTAGATCACGCCGATCTCGGGTTCGGCGACGATGCCGCGGATCCAGTCGATCGCGGCCTTGGCCGCGCGCTCGTCTGTCGCCGCAACCTTGACGGTGCCGTCGTCCTCGATGTCGATCTTGGTCCCCGTCACCTCGGTGATCTCGCGGATCACCTTGCCGCCGGTGCCGATCACGTCGCGGATCTTGTCGCGCGGAATGTGGATCACGGTGATGCGGGGCGCGTTCTGGCTGACCGCATCGCGCGGCCGGGCGAGCGCCTTGCCCATCTCGGAGAGGATATGCATCCGGCCCTCGCGCGCCTGGGCGAGGGCTTGGCGCATGATATCGGGCGTGATCGAGGTGATCTTGAGGTCCATCTGCAGCGAAGTCACCCCCTTTTCGGTGCCGGCGACCTTGAAGTCCATGTCGCCGAGGTGGTCCTCGTCGCCGAGGATGTCGGACAGCACCGCAACCCCCTTCTCCTCCTTGATCAAACCCATCGCAATCCCGGCCACAGGGCGCGGCAGAGGCACGCCCGCGTCCATCAGCGCGAGCGAGGAGCCGCAGACGGTGGCCATGGAGGAGGAGCCGTTCGACTCCGTGATCTCAGAGACCACGCGCAAGGTGTAGGGGAACTGCTCCTTCGATGGGATGAGCGGGTGGATCGCCCGCCAAGCGAGCTTGCCATGCCCAATCTCGCGCCGCCCCGGCGAGCCGAGCCGGCCGGTTTCGCCGACCGAGAAGGGCGGGAAGTTGTAGTGCAGGAGGAAGCGCTCGCGGAACTCGCCCTCCAGCGCGTCGATAACCTGCTCGTCGTCGCCTGTGCCGAGGGTTGCGACGCACAGCGCCTGAGTTTCGCCGCGGGTGAACAATGCCGAGCCGTGCGTACGCGGAAGCAAACCCACCTCGACATAGATCGGGCGGATGTCCTTTGTCCCCCGGCCGTCTATGCGCACCCCGCTGCCGAGGATCGCGTTGCGCACGATGTCGGCCTCGATGTCCTTTAGGAGCTCCTTGGCCCTCACCGCATCCAGCCCCTCCGCAGCGATCGCGGCCAACGCCGCCGCCTTCGCCGCCTCGACCCGGTCGCGACGGACCTGCTTCACCGTTTCGCGATAAGCCTCGGCCAGAGGCGCGTACGCGAGTTCGCCAAGACGCGCCTTCAGCGCGGCGACGGATGTGTCCTCCTCCGGCAGCGGCCAAGGGTCCTTCGCCGCCACTTCCGCCAGCTGCACGATCGCTTCGATCACCGGCTGCATCTGCTCGTGGCCGAACACGACGGCGCCCAGCATCTCCTCCTCGGAGAGCTCATGCGCTTCGGACTCCACCATTAGCACGCCTTCGGCCGTGCCGGCGACGACGAGGTCGAGGGTGGAGGCCTTCATCTGCTCCTGCGTCGGGTTGAGCACCAGCTGGCTGTTGATGCGCCCCACCCGCGCCGCGCCGATCGGGCCGAAGAAGGGGATCCCTGACAGGGTGAGGGCGGCGGAGGAGGCGATCATCGCCACGGTATCGGGGTCGTTCGTCAGGTCGTGTGAGAGGACGGTGGCGATGACCTGGACCTCGTTGCGGAACGCGGACGGAAACAGCGGCCGGATGGGGCGGTCGATCAGTCGCGAGACCAGCACCTCGCGCTCGGTCGGGCGACCCTCCCGCTTGAAGAACCCCCCCGGAATCTTGCCGGCCGCGAAGGTCTTTTCCTGGTAGTGCACGGTGAGAGGGAAGAAGTCCTGCCCTGGCTTGGCCTGTTTCACCCCGACCGCGGTTGCGAGCACCACTGTATCGCCGTAGCGGGCGATCACTGCGCCGTCGGCTTGGCGGGCAAGCTTACCCGTCTCGAGGGTTAGGGGGCGGCCGCCCCAGACGAGCTCCTTGCGGAAGAACTGGAACATGAGTCACGTCTCTCCGTCGCGCGGGCGCGTCTCACGGCCGGGCCGCGACGGAGGGAACGGAGCGGTCGGCCGACGGCGTCTCGGGCGGCATGGGTCGGGGGCAGCGGCGCCGACCGGCACCCCCCGCGGTCCATGTGGCCGGAAACGCCGGCGATCTCATCCGACGGCAGACTCCCTTCGCCGCGGCGGAGGCTGTCCGCCGCGAACCCGCAAATCTTCGCGCGCCCCGATGACGCGCGATGGTGATGTGGGGCCTGGGCGCGGTTTCGACCACATCCTGCCCCGCCGTCGCCTCTGCTCCGGCTAGCGCCTGAGCCCGAGGCGGTCGACGAGCGCCTTGTAGCGCGCGGCGTCCTTGCTTCGCACGTAGTCGAGGAGGCGACGCCGCTGGCCAACCATCATGAGGAGCCCGCGCCGGGAATGGAAGTCCTTGGCATGGGTCTTCAGGTGGTCGGTCAGGTTCCTGATCCGCTCAGACAGGAGCGCGATCTGGACCTCCGGCGAGCCGGTATCGCCCTCGTGCTGGGCGTACTCCCTGATGAGCGCCGCGCGGCGCTCCCGTGTGATCGACATCACCTTGGCTCCTTCGCCTACGCCTCGTCCGAGCGAGCTCGGCGAGCCTTCCGTCGCCGCGCCTGCCTGGGACGTCCCGCGCGCGCCTCAGCTTCCAGCCTGGGCAAGCAGCCGCACCGGGTGCAGCATGCCGGCTTCGAGCCTGCCTATGGCGAGCGCCCTGCCCCCCGCCATCACCTGCACGACCCCTCCATCGGGGTCGGCTTCGGGCGGAATGCGGCTGAGAAGAGCGGCAAGCGACAGCCGCTCGCCGTTCGCGAGCCGCTGGGCTTCCGCAGCCGTCAGGGCCAGCGCCGGGATGTCGGCCAGCGCGGTCTCGATCGGCTTGAGCAAGCCCGGGCACCCCGCTTCTTGCCCCATCGCCTCCGCCCTGTCCAGGGCGACGGCCTCTTTCTCCGTAAAGGGGCCGACCCGCAGCCGGCGCAAAGCGCCGACATGGCCGACGGTGCCCAAAGCGCGCGCGAGGTCGCGCGCCAGCGCACGCATGTACACGCCCTTGCCGCAGACGACACGGAACACAGCCGTATCCGCGTCGGGCCGGGCCTCCAGGACGAGCGAGTCGATCCGCGCCGGCCGCGGAGCGAGGTTTACCTCCACCCCCTCGCGGGCGAGGTCATAGGCCCGCTCCCCCTCCACCTTCACCGCCGAATAGCGGGGCGGCACCTGCGTGATCTCGCCGATGAAACGCGGCAGGGTGGCGCGAATGGCCTCGTCGCTCGGCCGCAAGGGAGACGTCTCGATCACCCGCCCATCCGCATCGTCGGTGTCGCGCGCCTCGCCGAAGCGAAGGGCAAAGACGTATTCCTTCGGCCCATCCATCACGAAGGGAACAGTCTTGGTCGCTGCCCCAAAGGCGACCGGCAGCACACCCGTGGCCAGCGGGTCGAGCGTGCCGCCGTGCCCGGCCTTCTGGGCCCGCAAGGCACGCTTGAGGCGGTTCACCACCTCGGTCGAAGTCAGGCCGGAAGGCTTGTCGATGACGAGCCAGCCGTCCAACGGGCGGCCTTTTCGGGGGCTGGGCATGGCGTCCGGGTCGGGGGCAGGCGCCTGTGGCCCGAGGGTTGCGGCGCGGCGAAGCGTATAGGCCCGGTTCCGCTGTCAGGGGAAGTGCCGGATCGCCACCCTCGGCGCCCTTGCCCATGGGCGCGTTGCTGTTCTACCTTCGAAAGAAACGAAACAGCAAGGGGAAACGTCATGACACCACCGTCGCGTCCAGCTGCGCTCTCCCGTCGCGCCGTCATCGCTGCCGGCCTCGCCGCCCCCCTGATCCGTCCTGCCCGTGCCAAGGGCAGCGTTCGCGTCGTCGTCGTCGGTGGCGGCTGGGGCGGGCTTTCGGCCGCGCGACACGTCGCGAAGGCCCTGCGTGAGGCCGAGGTGACGCTGGTCGAACCGAACCGAGCCTTCTTCTCCTGTCCGATTTCCGTCTTCTACCTGGTCGGGCAACGGCGCGCCGAATCGCTGACCTTTCCCTTCGACGGGCTCACCAGTCACGGCGTGCGCCATGTTGCGGAGCGGGCCGAGGCAATCGATCGCGACCGGCGGGTCGTCGTCACCGCTTCGCAGAGGCTCGGCTACGACTTCCTCGTGCTGTCGCCGGGGATCGACTATATGGAGGAGGAAATTCCTGGCTTCGCCGAGGCCAGGGGTGCGGTTCCGGTCGGGTTCCGCGCCTTCGAGCAGACGGCAGTGCGGCGTGCGCTCGAAGCCCACCCGGGCGGAGACATCGTGCTCTCCGTCCCGCCCGTACCCTATCGCTGTCCGATCGCACCCTACGAGCGCGCAGCCCTCTTCGCGCGATGGATGGACCGGCGCGGGCTTTCGGGAAAGGTGATCCTGCTCGACCAGAACCCGTCCATCCCGATCGGCGGCCCAACCATACAGGCAGCATTCCGCGACCTCTACCCGACCCGCCTCGAACACCACGCCGGCGTCAGGATCATCCGCCTCGATGCGGCCTCGAAGCGGATCGAGACGGACAGGGGGACAATCCCCTACGGCACGTCGTCGCTGATCCCGCCGATGCGTGCGGCGTCGATCATCCGCCAGGCGGGCCTAGGCGAGCGTTGGGCGAACGTGACCTTCCCCAACTTCGTCTCGGCGGCGGACGAGCGGATCTACGTCATCGGGGACGCGGTCGGCTCGACCCTGCCGAAGAGCGGGCACCTCGCTTACGAGACCGGCGTGGTTGTCGCCGAACACATCGCCGACCGCGTGGCCGGCCGGACCGGGCAAGACGGGGATGCGCTTCCCCCAGCGATCTGCTTCGCCTTCTTCTCGGCCGAGGAGGCGATGGGGGTGAAGATCACCTCGCGCTGGAACGACCTCACGCGGGAGATCGAACGGCGGGCCGAGATCGACCCCGCACGCAACCGGGCGGCCGCGCGGGCGGCATTTGAGTGGAGCGAGGCGATCTGGGCCGAACTCGTCGGCTGACGGCAGAGCGCAGCCGGGGCAAACGGCGCGGGCCGCGGCTCAGTCCCCGCGCCTGGCGAGGTCGCGCGCGACCTGAGGCGAATGGAGGAGGGCGTCGATCCGCGCCGCTTGGTCGATCGCCGTGTCGGCGCGGAAGACGAGGTCGGGGGCGAACTTCAGCCGCACAACCTCGGCGACGCGCGCGCGCAGATGCGGTGCTGCCCGCCTGAGCGCGGCGATCAGACCGGCCGCATCGCCGCCGCCGAGCCGGGTGACGAACACCGTCATGTGGCGGAGGTCGGCCGAGGCGCGCACTTCGGTGACCGTGACGCGCGCGGAGGCGAGCTCCGGGTCGCGGAAGTCCCCCCGCTCGAACAGGGCCGCAAGCGCGTGGCGGACCTCCTCGCCGACGCGAAGCTGACGCTGCGAGGCCGGCTTCGCCGCCATGCTTCAGCCTCCCTGCGCGGCTGGGCTTTCGCTTAAGCCGGAACAGTCTCGACTTCAAAACATTCTATCACGTCGCCCTCGCGGATGTCTTGCCAGTTGGCGAAGGCCATGCCGCACTCGTAGCCGCGGGCCACTTCTTTGACGTCGTCCTTGAAGCGCTTGAGCTGGCTCAGTTCGCCGGTATGGATCACCACGCCCTCGCGCAGCAAGCGCACGCCGGCGCCGCGCTTGACCAAGCCTTCCGTGACCATGCACCCCGCCACCTTGCCGACCTTGGTGATGTCGAACACCTTCCGGATCTCCGCGTAGCCGAGGAACTTCTCGCGTTCCTTCGGCGCCACCTTGCCCTTGACCAGCTGCTCGATGTCGTCGGCGACGTCGTAGATGATCGAGTAGTAGCGGATATCGACCCGGTCGCGCAGGGCAAGGTCGCGCGCCTGGGCGGTGGCACGCACGTTGAAGCCGACGATCACCGCATCCGAAGCCTTGGCGAGCTGGACGTCGCTTTCGGTGATCTGGCCGACGGCGGCGTGCAGCACGCGCACGCGCACCTCGTCGTTGCCATGCTTGGCCAGGGTGGCCGCGATCGCCTCGGCCGAGCCCTGCACGTCGGCCTTCACCAGCACCGCCACTTCCTTCTGCTCCCCGGCCTGGATGCGCGCCAGCATTTGGTCGAGCGTTCCCCTTGCGGCGACCGCGCCGGCGGCCGCCTTCTCGCGCAACTTGCGCTGTCGGAATTCCGACACCTCGCGCGCCCGCGCCTCGTCGGCGACAACGACAAAGCGCTCGCCGGCCGACGGCACGCCCGAAAGCCCGAGGATCTCCACCGGCATCGAGGGCGGAGCCTCCTTGACCGGCCGCCCCTTGTCGTCGAGCATCGCGCGCACGCGGCCCGATTCGGTGCCGGCGACCAGGATGTCGCCTTGCCGCAGCGTGCCGCGCTGCACCAGAAGGGTCGCAACCGGCCCACGCCCGCGATCGAGCTTCGATTCGATCACGGTTCCTTCTGCCGCTCGCGCGGCATTGGCGCGGAGATCGAGGATCTCCGCCTGCAGTAGGATCGCCTCCTCGAGCTTGTCGAGGTTGATCCTCATGGTTGCTGAGACCTCGACGTCCTGGGTATCGCCGCCGAGCCTCTCAACCACCACCTCGTGCTTGAGCAGCTCGTTGCGTATCCGGTCCGGCTTGACCCCGGGCAGGTCGATCTTGTTGATCGCGACAATGATCGGCGCACGCGCCGCTTTGGCGTGGCGGATCGCCTCGATCGTCTGCGGCATCACCCCGTCATCGGCGGCGACGACGAGCACGACGATGTCGGTGACCGAGGCACCGCGCGCGCGCATCGCGGTGAAGGCCTCGTGGCCCGGCGTATCGATGAAGGTGATCTTCCGCCCGGAGGGCAGCGTGACCTGGTAGGCCCCGATGTGCTGCGTGATCCCGCCCGCCTCGTGCGCCGCGACGTCGGTCTGGCGCAGCGCGTCGAGCAGGCTCGTCTTGCCATGGTCGACATGGCCCATCACCGTCACCACGGGCGGGCGCGGCTTGAGCTCGCTGTCCTGGTCGACACCGCCTTCAAGCCCCAGTTCAACGTCGGATTCGGCGACGCGCCTCGGCCGATGCCCGAGTTCGGTCACAACCAGTTCTGCGGTATCGGCATCGACCGTCTGGGTGATGGTCGCCATCACCCCCATGCGCATCAGCGCCTTGATCACGTCCGCGCCGCGTACCGCCATGCGGTTGGCAAGCTCCTGGACGGTGATCACCTCCGGGATGACAACCTCGCGCACGATCCGGCTTCCCTCAGTGCGCAGCCGCTCGCGCTGCGCCTGCAGACGTTCGCGCTCGCGCTGGCGACGCACGGAGGCGAGGCTGCGCACGTGCTCCTCCTCGTCGTTCAGGACGGCGGCGAGATCCAGCCGCCCGGCGCGCCGGTCGCGGTCCGGCAGCCCCTTCTTGACGGGGGCCAGGGCGGGTTTTTTCGGCGCCGCACCGGATCGGCGGACATGCCGGGCGCCCTCCTCGTCTTCCTCGTCCTCCACCCCGCGCAAGCGAAGGGTCGTGGTCCCCGTCGGCGGTACCGCCGCCTTGGCGGCGGCGGTCGCGGCTTCCGCAGCGCGGCCTCGAGCCTCCGCGCGTTGGCCAGCGGCGGCGGCCCGGCGCTTGGCTTCGTCTTCCTCGGCCCGGCGCTTGGCCTCCTCCTCAGCCTTGCGGCGGGCCTCCTCCTCGGCCCGGCGCTTGCCCTCCTCTTCGGCCTTGCGGCGGGCTTCCTCCTCGGCCCTGCGCCGCGCTTCCTCGGCGGCAGAGAGGACGGAGATCTTCTGCGCCTCCGCCTCGCGCCGGCGCTGCTCGCGCAGCTGCTCCTCGAGGGCGCGCTGGCGGGCCGCGCGCTCCTCCGTGGTGAGCTGGCGCGGCGGCGGACCAGCCGGCCGCTGAGTTGTCTGTCCCGCTCGGGCCGACGCTGCGCCGGCCGGGCCGGGCGCGGCAGCGGCCCGCTGCGGCGCAGGCGCTGGCGGCTGCGGGGCAGGGGCGGCGGGCGGGGCGGCGCCGGGCGAGACGACGCGCTTCTTGACCACCTCGACCTGCACGACCTTGCTCCGGCCGTGCGGGAAGCTCTGGCGAACGCTGCCGGCGTCCACCGTCTTGCCGAGCTCGAGCCTGCCGCGCCCCAAGGAGAGCCGGCCCTTGGCTTGCTCCGTTTCCTTCGTCTCGCTCATCCGCCCAGCCGGTCCTTTCTCGCACCACCCTCTTGCGCCTCGCCGCGCACGCCCGCAAGCCTCCGCGCGTCGCGCGCGATCGCCTCTGCAAGGCGGCCCCGGGCCACGGCGACGTGGACGACGTGGTCGCGCCCGAACGGCTGGCCGAGTTCCGCGGCCGTCAGAGGGGAGACGACAGCGAGGTCGCGCGCGCCGGACAGAAGCTTGCGACGGCCCTCCAACGCCCCATCCGAGGCCTCGACGATCAGCCTCGCTCGCCCCGAGGTCACCCAATCCCGCGCGGCGACAAACCCGGCCACAGCCTGGCCGGCGCGCCGGGCCAGCGCGAGATGGTCAGCGATGCGTTGGACGAGAAGACGCTCCAGGCTCTGCCGCAGAGCAGGGGGGATCACCACCGGCGCCTTGGCAGCGCGAGCGACAGCGCGGGCGAGGCGCGGGTCGTCCACAGCCGAGCGAAGCGCCATGAGCCAGATGCCCCGTCCCGGCAGCCGCTCTGCGAGATCGGGCACCAAGGTGTGATCGGGCCCGAGCACGAAGCGGATCATCCGCTCCGTCTCCGCCCGTTCGCCGGTCGCAACACAACGCCGGACGGGCCCCGTCTCCCCGGCCTCGCCCGACGCCAGCTCCTTGCGCTCCGCCAGCACCGCCGCCGTCCCCACGCCTCTCCGCTCGGCGCGCTCAGCCCTCCGCCTTCGCCCCGTTCTCGCCGTCGAACCAATGGGCGCGCGCGGCCATAATCACAGCATTCGCCGTCTCTTGGTCCATCGCCTCCTGGCCAAGGATCTCGATCAGTTCGTCCGAGGCGAGGTCGGCCAGATCGTCCAAGGTCTTCACGCCCTTCTCGCCGAGAGCGACCAGCATGGCCGGGGTGAAGGGGTGGATGGCGGCGAGCTCCTCCGTCACGCCGAGGGCTTGCGCCCGCTCGGACAGCGCAGCATCGCGCCGGGCGATGAACTCCCCTGCCCGGCGCTTGAGCTCGGCGGCGATATCCTCGTCGAAGCCCTCAATGCTGGCGAGTTCCTCGAGCGGCACCAGCACCAGGTCCTCGACAGAGGTGAAGCCCTCGGTGACCAGCAGCCCCGCGATGACATTGTCGACATCGAGCGCGTCGACGAAGAGGGCGGAGCGGCGGCGGAACTCCTCCTGGCGCCGTTCGCTGTCCTCGCCTTCGGTCAGGATGTCGATGTCCCAGCGCGTCAGCTGCGAGGCGAGGCGGACATTCTGCCCGCGTCGGCCGATCGCGAGTGAGAGCTGTTCGTCGGGCACCACGACTTCGATCCGACGGTTCTCTTCGTCCAGCACGACCTTGCTCACCTCGGCGGGGGCGAGGGCGTTGACGACGAAGGTCGCAGGGTCGGGCGACCAGGGGATGATGTCGATCTTCTCGCCCTGCAGTTCCTGCACAACGGCCTGCACGCGCGACCCGCGCATGCCCACACAGGCACCCACCGGGTCGATGGAGGAGTCGTGGCTGATCACAGCCATCTTCGCGCGCGAGCCGGGATCGCGCGCGACCGCCTTGATCTCGATGATGCCGTCATAGATCTCGGGCACTTCCTGTGCGAACAGGCGGGCGAGGAAATTTGGGTGGGTGCGCGAGAGGAAAATCTGCGGGCCGCGGGTCTCCTCGCGCACATCGTAGATGTAGGCGCGCACGCGGTCGCCGTTGCGGTAGGTCTCGCGCGGGATGAGCTCGTCGCGGCGCAACAGCGCCTCGGCGCGGCCGAGATCGACCATCAGGTTGCCGTACTCGGTGCGCTTGACGATGCCGTTGACGATCTCGCCCACGCGGTCCTTGTACTCGTTGTATTGGCGCTTGCGTTCGTACTCGCGAACGCGCTGCACGATCACCTGCTTTGCGGTTTGCGCGGCGATCCGGCCGAAGTCGATGGGGGGAAGCGGGTCGACGATGAACTCGCCCGGCTTAATTCCCGGCTTGATCCTCTGCGCCAGCGAACGCGCGATCTGGGTCGCTTGGTTCTCGACTGCACCGTCCTCCACCACCTCGGTCCAACGCGAAAGGCGCACCTCGCCGGTCTTGCGGTCAATCTGCGCCCGGATGTCCTTCTCGTGGCCGTACTTGGCGCGCCCGGCCTTGGTGATTGCCTGCTCCATCGCCTCCAGCACGTCCTCGCGGTCGATCGACTTCTCGCGCGCGACCGCATCCGCGACCTGCAGGAGTTCGGGGCGGGCGATGGCGATGTCCATGGAGGGTCCTCCGTTCAGTCAGTTGGCGGCCCGTTTCGGCCGCGATGCGTCGATCAGCGCCTCGGTCAGCACAAGCCGCGCCGTGCGGATGGAGGCAAGCGGCAGCCCCACCTCCGTTCCGTCCTCTAGCCTTAGCCGCGCCTCGCGGCCGACCTCGGCGCCGAGCACGATGCCTGAGAAGCGTCTGCGACCCGCAAGCGGGGCGACGAGCTCCACCTTGGCGAGGTGACCCGCGAAGCGGTTCCAATCCTTGGCGCGCGTCAGCGGCCGATCGATGCCCGGCGAGGAGACCTCTAGCGTGTAAGAAGAGCGGATCGGGTCTTCCACGTCGAGCAGTGCGGAGAGCTGGTGGCTCACCGCCTCGCAGTCGTCCACGGTGATTGGCGCCGCATCGGCGCGTTCCACCATCACCTGTAGCGTGGGGCGCTCCTTGCCGGAGAGGCGCACGCGTACGGTCTCGTAGCCCAAAGCGGCGAGCGAGGGCGCAATGAGGTCGTAGATGCGGGCCTCGAGCCCCTCGTGGTGCGGGCGGTCTTCGCTCAAAACCAAAAAGGCGGCCCCGTTGCCGAGGCCACCCTCCGTTCGATCGGCTGGTGCACGCGGTTGAGATACGACCGCCCGGGCGGCGAGGCAAGCCCCGCCAGTCAGGCGTGTTTCGCGCGCGGATGTGCCGCCCGCCACACCTCCAGCAGGTGCTTCTCGTCCAGCGCCAGGTAGCGCTGCGTGGTGGAGAGGCTGGCGTGTCCCAACAGCGCCTGGATCACGCGCAGATCTGCCCCACCCGCCAGAAGATGCGTGGCAAAGCTGTGCCGCAGGCTGTGCGGCGACGCGCGGTCGGGCAGGCCGAGGGCGACCCGCGCGCGCTGCATGGCGCGCCGCAGCAGGCGGTCGTTCAGCGGGGCGCCGCGCGCGCCGCGAAAGAGAGGGGAATCCGGAGCAAGCGTATAGGGGCATAGCGCGAGGTAGCGCGCGATCGCCGCGCGCACGATCGCCAGCACCGGAACCTCGCGCTCCTTTGCACCCTTGCCGGCGATCCTCAGCGGGCGGTCCTGTCCGGGCAGGGGCGCATCGCGTCGGCGCAGGGAGAGCGCCTCCGCCGAGCGCAGCCCGCAGCCGTACAGCAGCAGGACCAGCGCGGCATCGCGCGCCGCGATCCAGGGCCTCTCGTCGAGCGTCTCCGCCTCCTCCGTCAGCCGGAGGGTCTCGGCGACAGTCAGCGCGCGCGGGGCCGGGCGTCGCCCCTTTGGCGTGGAGAGCAGCTTCAGTGCCGGGCAGTCCGGCCCGCCGGTGCGGACGAGGAAGCGGAAGAAGGATCGGATGGCGGCGAGTTCGCGCGCCCGGGTCGCATTCGAGGCGCCCTCCGCGGCTCGCCGGGCGAGGAAGGCGCGGAAATCGGAAAGAGCTAGGCGGCCAAGACCGCTGCGATCGGGGCAGCCGCCGAGGTGGTCGGCGAGGAAGGCGAAGAAGCGCGCAAGATCGCCCTCGTACGCGCGGACGGTGAGGGGAGAGGCGCGCCGTTCCGCGGCGAGCCAGGCGAGAAACGCGCCGCACGCCTCGTCTGCTGTCATGGACCGCGGGCGAGTGCGGCCTCAATCGCCCGGGCGAGGAAGGCGAAGGCGTCTACCGAAGCGCTAACCCCGCCCCGGTTCCGATCCCGCCAGCCGAAGCCGAGCAGGCCCGGGCTGCCGTCGATGGTCAGACGGGCGATCGCGTCGGTGGCAACAAGACCTGCCGCCTCGCCGTAAATGGCGTCGATCTCCGTTGGCGTCTCGCGCACAAAAGCCGCCTGCCCGCCCAAGGTCCGGCGGACGAAACCGCGCGGTAGGTGACGGAGACTGAGCGCGGAACCTCCCTCAACGGCGATGGAGACCACGTCAGCGGCAAAAAGCGCGGGCCAGTCGTGCTCGACCGTCTCGATTGCGTCTCGCCGGCAGCGCGCAGCGAGTAGGCCGAGCACGGCACAGCGGACCCGCTCGGCGAGCTTCGCCTCGGCGCGACGAGTGGCGACAAGGACGGCCTCGCGGGCTCGCGCCTGCTCAACCATTGCCGCCATGTGGTCCGCCAGCCGCTCTCCATGCACACGGCGGGGCGGGGCTAGCACGGCATAGAGGTGCGGACGGCTGACGAGGAAGTCCGGGTGGTCCCGCAAAAACGCCTCCACCGCTGCCGCGCGCTCGGTCTCCCCGTCGGAGGCGGGGCTCGGCGTGGGCCGGCTCACAGGATCGACTGCCCGGTCTTCGCCCAGTCGGCCAGGAACCCGGCGAGGCCCTTGTCGGTGAGGGGGTGGCTGATCAAAGCGCGGAGCACGGCTGGCGGGAGGGTCGCCACGTCGGCGCCGAGCTTTGCTGCCTGGACCACGTGAACCGGGTGTCGAACCGAAGCGACCAGCACCTCGGTTGCGAAGTCGTAGTTGTCGTAGATGGAGATGATGTCGGCGATCAGCCCCATGCCGTCATTGCCCACGTCGTCGAGCCGGCCAACGAAGGGAGACACATACGCCGCCCCGGCTTTGGCGGCGAGGAGGGCCTGTGCGGGCGAGAAGCAGAGGGTAACATTGACCAGGATCCCCTCCTCCGAGAGGTCGCGGCAGGCGCGTAGCCCGTCGCCGGTAAGGGGGAGTTTGACCACCACGTTGTGGCCGAGTTTGCGCAAGGCACGCCCCTCCGCCAGCATGCCTGAATGCTCGGTGGCCGTGACCTCGGCAGAAACCGGGCCGTTCACCGCCGCGCAGATCTCGGTGATGACCTCCGCCATCTTCCGCCCCGTCTTCGCGATTAAGGAGGGGTTGGTGGTCACCCCATCGACTAGGCCGAGTGCGGCAAGCGCCCGGATTTCGGCGATATCGGCGGTGTCAAGGAAGAACTTCATGGCTGGTGGAGGGGTCCCGTGGCGCGGCAGCGCGACCGCACCTTAGCGGCGGGGCAGCCTCGGGAGAAGCGCGACGCCGCGCATGCAGCTGCGCCGCGGCGTGTTCCTGTGCTTCTCCCGCTACCGCTGAGCGGGGCCTACGACTACACCCTGCCGGAAGGCATGGAGGTCGCGCCGGGGGCCGTGGTGTTCGTCCCGCTCGGGACGCGCCGGCTGCCTGGGGTCGTCTGGCATGACGCCGCCTCGGGCGCGGTGGCGGAGTCGAAGCTGCGCCCAATCGCCGCGGTGGCCGGAGTGCCTCCCCTGGGCGCGGCGCTGCTCCGGTTCATTGCCTGGGTCGCCTCCTACACCCTTGCCCCGCCGGGCGAAGTGCTGCGGCTCGCCCTACCCGAAGCCGCGCTGGCACCACCCCCGCCGCCCCGGCTCGGCTGGCGTGCCGCTTCGTCGCGTCCGCAGGGCGCGAGGATCACGCCGAGTCGTGCGCGGGTGCTGGCGGTTTTGGAGCGCTCTGGCGGGCTCGCCTGGACAGCCTCCGATCTCGCCCGCGCGGCTGGGGTGGGCGCGGGCGTGGTCAGAGCCATGGGGGAGGCCGGGCTTCTCGAGGCCGCCCCCTTGCCCGAGCCCCGCGTCTCTCCTGCTCCCTCTCCGCCGTCCCGCCCGCTAAAGGAGGCGCAGGTGCAGGCGGCGGAGGCCTTGCGCGGCCGTGTCGCGAAGAGGAGCTTTTCCGTCACTGTGCTCGATGGGGTGACGGGATCGGGTAAGACCGAGGTCTATCTCGAGGCGGCGGCCGAGGCGGTGGCGCGCGGCCGCCAGGTGCTCGTGCTTCTGCCCGAGATCGCGCTCTCTGCCCAGGTCATCGACCGCTTCGCCGCGCGCTTCGGCGCCGCCCCCGCCGTCTGGCACTCGGACGTGCCGCAAGCCCGGCGTCGCGCGACGTGGCGGGCCGTGGCGGACGGCACGGCCCCCGTGGTGGTCGGTGCGCGCTCCGCGCTTTGGCTGAATTTCCGCGACCTCGGCCTGATCATCGTCGACGAGGAGCACGAGACCGCCTTCAAGCAGGAGGAAGGCGTGATCTACCACGCCCGCGACATGGCGGTGGTGCGCGCACGGCTCGAAAACGTTCCCTGTGTGCTCGTCTCAGCCACACCGTCTCTGGAGACGCGAGCCAACGTCGAACGCGGCCGCTACCGGCGTCTGCACCTGCCGGACCGGCACGGCGCGGCAGGGGAACCGGTTGTCGAGGCGGTTGACCTCAGGCGCCATCCGCCACCACGGGGGGGCTTCCTTTCGCCCCGCTTGCGCGAGGCTGTCGCCGAGACCTTGGCTCGCGGCGAACAGACGCTCCTTTTCCTCAACCGCCGAGGCTTCGCCCCGCTCACCCTCTGCCGCGCCTGCGGGCACCGCTTCTCCTGCCCCAACTGCACCGCTTGGCTGGTCGAGCACCGCTACACGCGCAGCCTGCAGTGCCACCACTGCGGGCACACCGAGCCGGTACCGCCCATCTGCCCGGCGTGTGGGGCGGAGGGAGCCTTGACGGCGGTGGGCCCAGGGGTGGAGCGCATTGCCGAGGAGGTTCGGCTGCTTTTCCCCACGGCCCGTGTGCTCGAGATGTCCTCTGACACCGTCCAAGGGGCGCGAACGGCGGCGGCGATGGCGGCGAGGATTGCGGCGCGCGAGGTCGACCTCATCGTCGGCACGCAGCTCGTCGCCAAAGGCTGGCACTTCCCGCACCTGACCCTGGTCGGAGTCATCGACGCCGATCTCGGCCTCGCAGGAGGAGATTTGCGCGCCGCCGAGCGCACGTTCCAGATCCTGCACCAAGTGGGCGGGCGCGCGGGGCGAGCGGAGCGGCCAGGGCGAGTGCTGCTGCAGACGTGGTGCCCCGAACACCCGGTGATGCGCGCTCTTGTTTCAGGCGAGATCGAGCGTTTCGTTCTTGCAGAACTGGCCGAGCGGAGGGCCGGAGGCTGGCCGCCCTACGGCAGGCTCGCCGCCCTGATCGTCTCGGCCGGGGACGCCGAGACCGCGGACGAGGCGGCGCAGGCGCTGCGGCGCGCAGCGCCGGAAGGTGACCGGTTCCTTGTGCTCGGTCCGGCCCCTGCCCCGCTTGCGGTGCTGCGTGGGCAGCACCGACGTCGCCTCCTGCTCAAGGCCGCACGCGATGCCAATGTCCCGACCTTGCTTCGCGGCTGGCTCGCCTCCGCCAAGGTGCCGCGCGCGGCGCGGGTGGAGGTGGACGTCGACCCGGTCAGCTTTCTTTGAGCAGGGGCCCCGTCGTTTCCAGCTCCCACCGCGGACGGGGAGAGACGAACAGGTCCTCCCCCCGATCTCCGGTTCGGCTACGCTCGATCGCTGCCCAGGCGACCATCACCGCGTTGTCGGTGCAAAGCGCGGGCGGGGGTGCGACCATGCGCCGGCCCTCTTCGGCAGCCACCCGAGCCAAGGCCGCCCGCACCACCCCGTTCGCGGCGACGCCGCCGGAGACGACGAGGGCAGAGCAGCTGGGCAGGAGACGCAAGGCCTGACGCGTCCGGTCCGCCAGCTGGTCCGCGACTGCGGCCTGGAACGCGGCGGCGAGATCGGCCGCTTCGCGTCTTGAGGGGACTGGGCCGCGCGCGGCCAGCCTCGTCGCCAGCGCGGTCTTAAGCCCAGAGAAGGAGAAGTCGCAGCCGGCCCTGCCGCGCATCGCGACCGGCAGCGGCGCGGCGCTGGGGTCGCCCTCGGCAGCGAGGCGTTCAAGTGCCGGGCCGCCGGGCCAAGGCTGCCCCAGCATCTTCGCCGCCTTGTCGAAGGCCTCGCCTGGCGCATCGTCCAGCGTGCGGCCGACCAGCCGGTGCGCCCCAGGGCCGCAGGTCTCGACGAGCAGGCAATGCCCGCCGGAAATCAGCAAGGTCAGGTAGGGGAAATCGGGCGGCGGGTCGGCGACCCACGGAAGCCTTGCCGACAGAGCGTGCGCCTCGAGGTGGTTGACGGCGTAAAACGGCAGGCCCCTGGCAAGGGCGTACCCTTTGGCAAGGTTGGCCCCGACGATGAGCCCTCCGATCAGCCCAGGCCCGGTGGTGGCGGCAACCGCTCCAGGCTCGACCCCGGCCTCGGCCAGCACCGCTTCGACCATGCCGGGAAGGCGGGAGAGATGGGCGCGGGCGGCGATCTCGGGCACCACACCGCCGAACCGGCCATGCTCAGCGACCTGGCTCCACAGCGCCTGCGCGAGCACCCGGCCAGAACGGTCGAGCACAGCTGCCGCCGTCTCGTCGCAGGAGGTCTCGATACCGAGCACTCCGTCCGCCCAGACAGGCTCGGTCATCGGGCTGTCATCCCCGCTCTTCTCACTATCTTCGCGACATCTTAGGAACGCCGCTCATGTCCCGCCACCCGGGGGTCTGCCCCGCCTCCCCGCCCAACAAGCCGCCCCCGGCCCACGACCGACGTCCGCTTCCTCTGCGCGTCGGCACGCGTGCCTCTCCGCTCGCGCTGACTCAGACTCGGCTGTTCCTGGCGAGACTCAGCGGCTTCTGCCCGGTGCTGCGCGACGCCGAGGCGTTCGAGGAGCACCCGATCGCCACCACGGGCGACCGGGTGACCGACCGTCGCCTCGCCGACCTCGGCGGCAAAGGCCTGTTTGCTAGGGTCCGGACTCACAACCAGAACGCTACGATGGCGGCGATGTGGACTGCGGCGAGGTAGGTTGCGGCGAGGCGGTCGTATCGGGTTGCGATACGCCTGAAGTCCTTCAGCCGGCAGAACAT
>Ga0308417_1000698_pt1 | contig 23663 bp, 26 predicted proteins | sample HotsprSampleOS65_FD_203528 | JGI IMG/M metagenome (GOLD analysis project Ga0308417, IMG submission 203528) | Hot spring phototrophic mat microbial communities from Octopus Spring, Yellowstone National Park, Wyoming, United States - 20090730_OS65 ...
GGGCTCGTCATCGCACTCACCCAGATCGAGATGCCGCTCCTGATGCTGCCGCTGCTTGCGGTGATGGCGCGGATCGACCCGAACGTGATCGACGCCTCCGCCCTCGGCGCCTCGCCGTGGCGCACACTCATGACGGTCATCGTGCCGCTCGCCCTGCCGGGGCTCGCGGCCGGGTGCCCGCTCGTCTTCGCCTCCGCCACGACCGCCTTCATCTCGCAGTCGGTGATCGGCGGCGGCGGGCTCGTCTATCTGCCGGCGCTCGTCTGGCAGCACTCGCCACGAGCTTCACCGACAGCCGCTCGATACGCTCTCCGCCGACTGGCTTCACCCTAGCAAGGTACGATCAGCTGTTCGATCCGGTCCGGTCGAGCCAGATCCATCGCGCCGCCTCGAACACGATCGAGGTTGCCGCCCTGAGTGCGGCTCTGGCGAGTCTCCTCGGCACAATGGCTGCGCTCGCGCTCGCTCGGTCGCGATCAGCCGGCGCGCGCGCTCTTGATGCGTTTTTCATGTCGCCTCTCGTTCTGCCCGGCCTCGCCTTCGGCCTCACCGCTCTCGTCTACTTCACGCTTCTCGGCTTCTGCCCCTCACTCGAACTCCTGATCGCCGGACACCTGATCGTCATCGTCCCGTTCGTGCTGCGCACAATCGGCGCCTCGCTGTCGCAGCTCGACCCGGCCCTGCTCGACGCATCGGTGCGCCTCGGCGCTTCCCGCGCCTATACGTTCCGACGCGTCACGCCCGCCGCTGATCGCGCCGGGGATTGGCGCGGGCGCGTTCCTCGCCTGCATGGCATCGGTCGACAATGTAACCGTCTCGCTGTTCCTTTCCTCGGCGCGGACGGACATGCTGCCGATCCGTATGTGGGGGATGATGGAGAGCACGCTCGACGTGCGCGTGGCGGCCGTCTCCGGTGTGCTGATGGTGGCTGCCGTCGTGCTGATGGTGGTGATGGAACGACTGGTTGGTCTGACCCGTCGGATGCGCGGCTGAGATTTCGGTTCCGGTTGCCGCGCTCGTGAGCCGGGGGTTCTCGGGTGCTTGCACGCGCTTCGCGGATGGTGGCCGATCCCGCCCTCGCCCTGCCGCCGCAAGGCCGGAGCGACGTTTTGGACCCGTGGCTTTGCGCGGCCGAGCCTGCCCGCGGTGCGAAGGTCAATGCAAGCCGCGCCTGCCCCTTCGCCTCAGGACGGCATCGAGACAGTGGCCGGCCCCAGTCTCTGCTGGCTGACCTCGTCGGAGGCGCAGCTCGAGGCGCAGATCACTGCCGGACGCGCAGATCGGCCCGAAGCATGACGGCGCGACGCCGACGCTACTCTCGTCGCGGCACGGGCCTGTGCGCGCGCGACGGGGCGGAGGCCTTGCGCCACCGCCCCGCCGATCACCCCCGGGAACCGCTCCTCGTTGGTCGGAGTGAGAGGATTCGAACCTCCGGCCCCTGCGTCCCGAACACAGTGCTCTACCAGGCTGAGCTACACTCCGGCAGCCGTCCCGAGCCGTTGGGGGTGTATAGGGCCCTGGACCGGGCCGGGCAAGACGCCGCAGTCGGCCTCATCCATCGGGCCGCGGGGTACCGGTCACGTCAGGTCGGTCTCGGCACGGCTGCCGAGAGAGAGTGTGGCCAGCAGCGGCAGCACCGCCTCAGCGCCGTCAGCCACGGCATAGAGGCTTCGCGTCTCGGCGCCAGCGAAGCCCATCTCGACCGCCGCCTCGAGGGCGGCGATAAGCGGCCTTGCTGAGCCTGCGACGTCGCATAGGATGACCGGCTTGTCATGCAGCCCGAGCTGCCGCCAGGTGATGATCTCGATCGTCTCGTCGTAGGTGCCCAAGCCCCCTGGAAGGGTGACGAAAGCCTCTGCACGCTCTGCCATGATCGCCTTGCGGGCATGCATCGTGGCGGTCTCGATAAGCTCCGTCAGCCTTTCGTGCTCGAGCTCGCGGCGGGCGAGGAAGGTGGGGATCACCCCGGTGACGCTGCCGCCAGCCTCGAGACAGGCATCGGCCAGCACACCCATCAGCCCGACCCTACCCCCACCGTAGATGAGGCGTATTCTCGCTTTCGCCAGCGCCCGGCCGAGCGTGACAGCCGCTTCACGGTGGCGCGGGTCATGGCCCAAGCGAGAACCGCAGAACACGGCGATGGCGTTGAACCGGTTCGACATCGAACTTTCTCCGCTGGTCGCTTCAGCGCGGAATTGCATCCGCCGCAGCGATCGGCATCATTGGCGGAAGCGGGGACGGGGCCGACCCGACGGACGGCGCTTCCCCGGACCGGCAATCGATCATGCCGCAAACCTCGTGTGATCCAGCAAGGGAGATGAACCGGATGCTGCTGACCGCCCCGCTCGCCCGCCACGTCGCCGGCGCAGCCCTGGCCACCGTCCTGTTCATCCCCCTGGCACTCGCCCAGGGCGACGTGATCGCCGAGCGGAGACAGGGGTTCCGCGCCATGGGCCAGAGCATGGAGGCGATCCAGCGTATCGTCGAGAACCGCCAGCCTGTGGCCGGAGCGGTCGCCCCAGCAAGCGCGATCGCTGAGTTCGCGCCGAAGATCAAGGGCCTGTTCCCTCCCGGAAGCGACCGCGGCGAGACCCGCGCCCTCCCCGCCATCTGGTCGGACCGCGCCGGGTTCGAGCGCGTGGCCGATGCCTTCGTCCCTGCCGCTGCGGCGCTTGTCGCAGCCGCAGAGAGCGGCGATGCCGCTCGCCTCGGCGCACAGCTCCAGGCAACCGGCCAGGCCTGCGGCGCCTGCCACCGTCCGTACCGCGCGCCGGCCCGCTGATCGGAACGAGGCTCACCCGAGCGTGACGATTCCCCAGACAAGAGCGGCAGAGGGCACGAGCAGGGCGAGCGCACGCCAAACCCCCGCAAGCCGCGGCGGCGGCAGATCAGGGGGAAGCCTCTTGCGGCCCGTCACCATCGCCTCGACGAGCCGATGCCGCGGCCAGATCCGGTACAGGATCGCCGCGGCGATGTGCAGAGCGATCATCACGAGCAGCAGATCCTTGATCCTATAGTGCCAGCCGGTGATCCGGTCCGACATCGCCTTGTCCACCGAGGCGGCGAGCGGCCCGCGGAACAGGATGTCGTCGTTGGCGAAGAGCCCGGTCGTCGCCTGCGCGCCAACAAGCAGAAGGAGCGCCACCACCGCCCAGCCGCCGAGCGGGTTGTGGCTGGTCTCAAGGTCAGGCCGGCGGGCGATGAGGTGGCCGAGATGGGCAAGCACCGCACTCGGCCCTTTCAGGAAATGTGCGAAGCGCGCGCTCTCGCTGCCGAGGAAGCCCCAGAGCACGCGCCAGATCACGAGCGTCAGGATCGCGTAGCCGAACCAGGCGTGCCAAGCCATCCAGTGGAGCTGCACTGTCGTGACGCTGCCAACGACTGAAGCGACGAGCGCCCAGTGGAAAACGCGCGTCGGCAGATCCCAGACCACGACCTCGCGCAGCGGCAGTTCACCGTCCCGCATGGGGCTCTCCCGTCACCGAATGCTACGCCGCAATATGGCCGGTGCAGGGGACGCTTGACAGGGCGCCTGGCGCAGGCGAGGGCGCAGCGATGCTGCCGCTGCTCGCCGAGGTCCCGATTCCCCCCGCCTGGCAGCCGCCGGTGGCGGCCTTCGCGATCACGCTCGTGCTGTCGCTCGTGCTGGTCTTCGCCGGCAGGCGCGACCTCGCCGGTGCCGGTGCCGCGGCCGGGCTCGCGGCCGCGCTCTTCCTCGTGTTTGGGGTGCGCATGGTCACGCCCCGCCTCCTGCCGGAACGGCTTCCCTGGCTTGTCCTCGCCGCAGGGCTTGGCGGCCTGATGGGAGACCTGCTCGCCGTGCGCGGGTTGATCGCAGGGATTTTCGCGGCCGCGATGGCGCTTGCGGGCGGGTGGTTCATGCTTGGCGCCCCGCGGGCTGTGCCGGACCTCGCGCGCATCCTCGCCGAGGTGCTGCCGGTTGCGGCCGCCTTTGCCGTGCCGCTGTGGCGGCTCGTGGCCCTGCGCGCCGCTCTCTCGGCGACGGCCGCGTCCGCCTTCTCTGCATCCGTTCTGCTGGCGGTTGGGCTCTACCTCGCGGGCAGTGCCGGAGCCTTCGTCGGATTCGCCGCGATGGTCGGGGGGGCCTCGCTCGGGTTGCTCGCGGCCGGGGCGCTGCGTGGTGCTGCTGCCGGGCTCTCGGGGGCGCTTGCGCTCGCCGCAGGGCTTTCCGGTGTGGCCGTCGCAGCCGGGCTTGCCCAGCGTCAGCCTGCGGTGTGGGCAGGCTGCGCTGCGCCGCTGGTCGGGCTTGCGGCGGGCAGCTTCGTGGCCCAGCGGCTTGGGCTCTCGCGTGGGCGTGTCGCAGCTGGCCTGGTCGGCGTCGGGGTCGCCGGCCTGCTGGCGGTCGCTCTGGCCTGGGCGCTGCGCGGCTTCGGATGAGCGGCGCCGCTCTTCTCCCTTGCGCTTGTGTCACCGCGTTTTCATTTAAAAGTCTTGGCGAAACGGAGAAGGCCGCGCATGCGCCTCGTTCTGATCGGGCTCGCGGGTCTTGCGGTCATCGTCGCCGTCCTTTGGGCAGCGCGCGAGACACCCTCACCGGTGCCGGGGGCAGGGACGCCCCCCCTGTCCGCGCCTGTTGCCGGGCCCGTCAGTAGCGAAGACGCGCAGGCATCACCCGGGCCGCCCCAGGCATTCGCGCCGCTTCCCACCGCTGCCCCGCCGCCTCCGTCGCCCGCTTCGCGCGCTGACGCTGCGGACCCCCAAGCGCGCGTCGAGCCATCGGTGGCGTCGGTCCCACCTGCTCCGCCCGTCTCGGCGGCCCCCGCGCCCATGCCTGCCGCACCGCCTGCGCCTCGCTCTGCCGAGCCTTCGTCCGATCCTGCCGCGGTGCAACCGAGGCCGCAGCGGCCGAGTTTCGACGTCGTTCGGATTGGGGTGCAGGGCGATGCAGTGATCGCCGGCCGGGCAGAACCGGGCGCTGAGGTCGTCGTGCTCGACGGCGCCCGAGAGGTTGGGCGCGCGCGTGCCGATCGCCGCGGCGAGTGGGTGATCGTCTCCACAGCGCCGATGCCGCCTGGTGCACGCGAGCTCTCTCTTCGCGCCCGCAACGCTGACGGGAGCACAAGCGAGAGTGAGAGCACCGTGGTGCTGGTGGTGCCGGAGCCGCGGCGCGACATCGCCGGCCAGCCTGTGCAAACGCCCGCCACGCCGCTCGCTGTGCTGACCCCGCGCGAGCCTGCGGGCGAGCTCCGCGTGCTGCAGGCGCCCGCCACGCCGCAGCAGGCCCCCGCCCCTGCCTCCGCCACGCCGCCCGCTCACGCCCCCCAGGCCTCGGCAACGCCGGACTGGACCGCTGCCCAGCCGCTGCCCGCGGCTCTTGCCCCGCCTGCTGTGCCGCAGGGCAGACCGCCCAGTGGTGTTTCCGTCGACGTCGTCGACTATTCTGAGACTGGCGCGGTGCAGTTCGCCGGCCGCGCCGCCCCCGGGGAGGCGGTGCGGCTTTATCTCGACAACCGCCACATAGGGGACGCCTCGGCCGACTCGCAGGGACGCTGGAACCTGCGCCCCGAGGAGCCGATCCCGCCCGGAACCTTCGACCTCCGCGCCGACCAGGTCGACCGATCGGGCCGCGTCACCGCACGTGTGCAGCTGCCGTTCCAGCGCGCGTCGACGCCGCCTCAGGCGCTCGGCGAGCGAAGCATCGTCGTCCAGCCCGGGAACAATCTCTGGCAGATCGCACGGCGGACCTACGGACGCGGCGTCTACTACACGCATATCCATGCCGCCAACGCAGCCGTGATCCGCGACCCGAACCTGATCTTCCCGGGCCAGGTCTTCACCCTGCCCGCCGAGGTGCCGCCGTCGCGCTGACGCTCGATCGCTGCGCGGCGCACCCGGCCAGCGATTCACCCTGCCCGCCGAGGTGCCGCCCTCGGGCTGACCGTCAGGCGGGCCTCGTGCCAGTAAAGCCTTCTATGAGCAATGTCCCTGCCTGCCACCCTCGCGCTGACCGTCAGGCTGGCCTCGCTCCCTCGGCCTCGAGGAAGTCGATCAGCGGGGCGAGGTCGAGCGCAAACAGCGTAGCGACCGTAACCAGGCGGGTCGCGGTGGGCGGCGAGCCGAGCTCGGCAGCCGTCTCAAGATGGATCGCGTGGTCCGGGGTAAGCCTCAGGCTCCACCCCCGGGCAAGGGAGGCGCGCAAGGCCGAGACGGCGGCAAGCACGCGCGGCCTCGCCTCGGCGTCCTCCGCGGTGAAGGGAACCCGCGCCGCAACCACGGAGAAGCCGATGCGCCAGCCAGGAAGCAGCCGCGCAGCAACCCTGCGCCCGCGCCAGCGATAGCCGAAGCCTGGCGCGACGGCCGGATCAGCCGGGGAGAGCGTGCCGTCCGAGGCCACCTCGAAAGGCCCGAGGCGGCCGATCGGAACCGCAGCCGGCGCATCGGACAAGGCGTCGAGGGGTTCGGCAAGCATGGGGCGGATTTTGCGCGAGAGTGCTGAACGCATCTATAACGCCGAACGATGCTCGACACCCTCGCCTCCGTCCTGAGCCCGCCGCACCGCGCCGGCCTTCCCTTCATCGCCGCCGCTGCCCTGGCTGGGCTGGTGCTCGGCCTGTTCTCCACGACCCTGCTTTGGCTCGGCATCGCCGCGGCCCTCTTCTGCGCCTATTTCTTCCGCGACCCAGCGCGCGTGACGCCAACGCGCGCCGGCCTCGTGGTCGCTCCGGCGGACGGGCGCGTGGTCTCAGTGGCAGAGGCAGCGCCGCCTGCGGAACTCGGCCTCGGCCCCGAGCCGCGCTGGCGGGTCGCGATCTTCCTCTCCGTACTCGACGTGCATGTGAACCGCTCGCCGGTCGACGGGACGGTCACGCGCATCGCCTACCAACCGGGCAGGTTCCTCAACGCCGCCGACGACAAGGCCTCTGAGGACAACGAGCGGAACGGTCTCGTGCTCGCCATGGCGGATGGGCGGACGCTTGCCGTGGTGCAGATCGCCGGCCTGATCGCGAGGAGGATCGTCTGCGAGGTGCGCGAGGGAGAGGCGCTCGCTGCCGGCCAGCGCTTCGGTCTAATCCGGTTCGGCAGCAGGACGGATCTCTATCTCCCGCCCGGCGTCGCCCCGCTTGTGGCCGAAGGCCAGCGCATGGTCGGGGGCGAGACGGTGGTTGCCGACCTCCACTCCCCCGAGCCGCGCCGCTTCGGAGCCGTGCGGTGATGCCCAGGCCGCACGCCGTCGAGCGCTGGCGGCAGAGGCTCAGGCGACGGTCGCGCCCGCGCTTCAAGGGCCTCTCCTTCAACCGGCTGATCCCGAACCTGATGACTCTCGTCGGCCTCTGCGCGGGGCTGACGGCGATACGCTTCGCACTGATGGGGCGGTGGGATGCGGCGGCGACGGCGATCGTGATCGCCGGCGTGATCGACGGGCTCGACGGGCGGATCGCACGCCTGCTCAAGGGGACGAGCCGTTTCGGCGCGGAGTTCGACAGCCTCGCCGACTTCCTCTGCTTCGGCGTCGCGCCAGCGCTTGTGCTCTATCTCTGGACGCTCTCGAGCTGGGGCGGGGCGGGCTGGGTGCCGTGCCTGATGTACGCCGTGTGCGCGGCGCTCCGGCTCGCACGCTTCAACGCCGCGATCGACGGCGCGCCCAAGCCGGCCTATGCTTACAATTTCTTCACTGGGGTGCCGGCTCCGGCAGCGGCGGGGCTCGCGCTCTTCCCGCTCTTCGTCTCGCTCCAGGCGGATGCGATGGGCTTTCCCGCGATCGGCGACGCGGTCCGCTTCCCGGCGGTCTCAGCCTCCGTGCTGCTCGCGGTCGGGGCGCTCATGGTCTCGACCCTGCCGACCTGGAGCTTCAAGAACTTCAAGGTACCGCAGCACTACGTGCTGCCGCTCCTCCTGGGTGCTGGGTTCTTCGTTGCGATCCTGGTGAGCGAGCCCTGGGCGGCGCTGGCGCTCGCGGGCCTAGCCTACGCCGCGCTGATCCCGATGGGCGTCAGGAGCTACAACCGGCTTCGCGCCGAGGCCGAGGCGCTCGCTCTGCGCGAGGGGGAGGAAGCGGAGACGAGAGAGGCAGCCTAAGGCCTACTCGGCGGCCGCCGCCCGCTGCTTCGGCGGCGGCGCCGTACGCCGTTCCGTCACCAGAACGCCCGCCTCCTTGAGCGCCGCGACCTCGGCCGTGCTGAACCCGTGCTCGATCAGCACGGCCTCCCCGTCTTGGCCAAAGCGAGGGGGAGCACGACGCGCCCCGCCGGGCGTGCGGCTGAACTTGATCGGCGTATTGAGGCCCTTGTACCAGCCGAGCTCGGCGACCATGGCGCGCGCTGCCGTGTGCGGCGCCTTCACCACCTCGTCGATGTAGAGGACGGGGCCGGCGGGCAGGCCGTTGGCAAGCAGCCTCTCGCACAGCGCGTGCCCGTCCTCGGTCGCCACGATCTCCTGCACCGCGGCCGACAGCGCCTCGCGGTTGGCGATTCGGTCAGTGTTGCTGCGGAAGCGCGGGTCGTCCGCGAGTTCCGGCCTGCCGAGCAGCGCGCACATGCGGCGGAAGGTCGCGTCGTTGCCGGTGCCGATGAAGATCTCGCAGGTCCTGGTGCGGAACTTGTCGTAGGGAGCGAGGTTCGGGTGCGGGTTGCCGGTCGCCACAGGCCGCCTGCCCGAGAGGAAATAGTTCGCGGCGTGGGGATGCAGAAGCGCCATACCGCAGTCATAGAGAGTCATGTCGATGAACTGCCCCTTGCCGGAACGCTGCCGCTCCACCAGGGCCATCAAGATCGCGATGGCCGAGAACAGGCCGGTGCCGATGTCGACCATCGGTGTCGCAAGTCGCGTGGGGCCGGTCTCGGGCGTGCCGTTGATGCTCATTAGCCCGACCATCGCCTGCACGATCGCATCGTAACCCGGGAACCCGCCCAAGGGGCCGTCGGCGCCGAAGCCCGAGACGCGGCAGTGGATCAGGCGCGGGAAACGTTCCGAGAGCGTGTCGTAGCCGAGGCCCCACTTCTCCATCGTCCCGGGCTTGAAGTTCTCGACCAGCACGTCCGCGCCCTCGAGCAGCCTCAGGAGCACGGCGCGCGCCTCCTCGCGCGCGAGGTCCAATGCAAGCGACCGCTTGTTGCGGTTGACGCCGATGAAGTAGGACGCGTCCCGCCCGCCCTCGGCATGGTCGTGGAAGGGCGGGCCCCAGTCACGCACCTCGTCTCCCTGCGGCGGCTCGATCTTGACCACCTCGGCGCCGTGATCCGAGAGCACCATGGTGCAATAGGGCCCGCCGAGGACGCGTGTGAGGTCGATCACCTTGAGGCCAGCGAGCGCCCCCGCTGATGGAACCGGCATGGGTTTCTCCCTTCTCAGGCGGCCTGTGCGCCGAAGGCGCGGGCACAGAAACGCGGATAGGTGTCGGCGAGCGCGGCGCGGATCGGCCCGCGCAGCGCGGCGAGATCCTCCTCAGAGGGCGGGCGAGTCTGCGGCACCTCGTCCGGCTCGTCGTAGTCGAAGCCCGTGGCGGCGCGGACGCTCTCTCGCGTCTGTCCAGGATGCAGCGAGGCGAGGGTGAAGCGCGCCCGCTTCGGGTCGAAGTGGAACACGCAGCGGCCGGTGACGAGCGCCTCAGCATGGCCGCGGCGGAACACGCCCCGAGGCGAGGTGCCGGGAGCCGAGACGTAGTCGACCTTGCGCACGAGCACGCGCGGGCTGTGCTCCTCGCGGAACAGGATCGTGCGCGGAACGACGAGATACATGAAGGGGGCGCCGAAATTTCCCGGCATGCGCGCCTCCGACCCGGGAGGCGCGCCTGTGCCGAGCAAGTTGATGTTGGCCGCGCCGTCGATCTGCGCCCCGCCGAGGAAGAAGAGGTCGATGCGCCCCTGCCCTGCAAGGTCGAACAGCTCACGCGTGCCCTCCGTGAAGGGGTTGCCGATACGCTTCTGCAGAAGCGACAGGCGTATGTCGGCGCCGCGGTGGCGGGCGAGCAGGACGGCGTGGGCGGGGATCGGGCTCGCCGCGCCGACGGCTGCATGGCGCATCGGGTGTGGGTGCGGCGCGACGATCAGGTCAGCGACCGCAGCGATCAGCCTCTCCTCCGCCGTCACCGGGCTCATTCCGCAGCCCGTGCTGCGGGAGCAAGGAGGTGGGCGGCAAGCCAGGCGCGGAAGCCATCCTCGGTGCGGGCCGCCTGCGCATAGGCGTCGATCGCGGGCTGGTCTGCCGCGTAGAGGTCGGAGAGGCCGAGCGGCCACGCACCACGTTCGGCAACCGCCACGGCGGAGACGTAGAGCGAGGAGATCACTCCGGGCGCCATCGTCTCGTCTTCCAGGAGATCGCCATCGACGACACGCTCGACGGTCACGAGCGTCGTCTTCGCGGCATGCGCCATGGTGGCGAGCTCCCGCCGCCGCCCGACCCAGACATTGCCCGCACGATCCGCCGCGACCGCGTGTATGAGCGCGACGTCGGGCGAGAGGGCGGGGATGAGCACGATCGGGTCTGGCCCCTCGGAGAACGGGTTGTCGATCACCTTCCAGTCGTTCCGGGCGGCGAGGAGATCGGAGCCGATCAGCCCGCGCAGGGGCAGGAATGGAACGCCCTTCTCGGCCGCCTGCAGCGCGGTGTGCATCGCCGGGCAGGTCGCGTCGGTGACCGCAAGCGTACCCGCCGCCATCGCCGCGGTGAAGCGTGGGGCGAAGCCCGCCTCGCCGAGCGTCGCAGCGCTGGTGGTGAGGCGCGCGACGCAGCCGGCACCGATCAGGAGGTCGGTCGCGAAGCCGGAGACGGGAACGCCGACGATATGGAGCTGGCGCGCGCCGCGTCTGATCAGCGCCGCAACGAGTGCGACCGGGCAGAGCGAGTTGTCCGGCGGCAGCGCCACGGTCGCCCCGTCTGGGACTCGGGCGGCTAGCGACTCCAGGCTCAGGAGCGGCGGGGACATCACCAAGCCCTTACCCGAGCCAGCGGGCGAGGAAGGCGGCGGTGCGGCCATTGGCGATCGCCGCTGCGCGCCCGTCCCAGTGCTGGCCGCCGACGCGGGCGAAGGCATGGTCAACCCCCGGATAGACATGCGCCTCGACGACCGGGTTGGGCATGAGTGCTGCGAGCACCGCTCCCTGCGCCGCCTTGGGGACGAACTTGTCGCGCTCGGCGATGTGCACAAGAAAAGGTCTCGTGACGGCGGCGGACCCGTCCGCGAACAGCTCCTCGAGCCCGACGCCGTAGAAGGAGACGTTGCACTCGGCGTCCGACCGGATCGCCATCATCGCGGCGAGCCGCCCGCCGAGGCAGAACCCCATCGTGCCGGCGCGGCCGTTGCAGCCGGGAAGCTGCCGCGCCGCGGCGAGCGTCGCGTTGAGGTCCTCCACGCCCTTCTCCTGGTCGAAGGCGTTGAACAGAGCGAAGGCCTTGTCCCACTCGGCCTGGGTGCGGTCCGACAGGTTCACGCGCGGCTCGAGGCGCCAGAACAGGTCGGGCGCGACGGCGATGAAGCCCCAGCCCGCCACCTGGTCGGCGATCGCCTTGAGGCTGTCGGAGACGCCGAAGATCTCCTGGATCACCACCACGGCGCCTGCTGGCCTCTTCAGCGGTTCGGCCACATAGGCGAAGAAGCTGCCCGTGCCGTCGGTCGCAGCGATCGTGATCTCTGCCATGGCGCATCCCCCTCTCGCGTTTGCGGCGCCGACGATACCGAGGCGCGGCATTCCGGGCTAGGATGAAGGCCGCATGAAGCGGGTGCTCTGCATCGCCACACTTCTCCTCGCCGCCCAGCCGGCACGGGCGGGGCTCGACTCGAGCCTCGCCACGGATGGCTGGCGCAGCATCGCCTTCCCGGGGCTGGCGCCGCTTGCGATCATGCAGGATGGCGAGACCGGGCTCCGCGTCGAGGGGCAGGGGGGGATCGCCGTCGCCTATCAGCCGATGCGGGTGCCCATCGGGCCGAACACCTGCCTCGCCTGGCGCTGGCGGGTCGATCAGGGGCCGCCGCCCACCGACCTCACCCGGTCCTCCGGGGCAGACCGGGGACTCGCCCTCTGGGTCGGGTTCGAGCCGGATGCGGAGCGTATGGGGCTCTTGCAACGCTATCTGATGGGCATCGCGTCGATGTCCTCGGGGCGACGCATGGTTCCGGGCTTCATCTTGCTCTATGTGCATGGCGGCACTGGCAAGGAGCCTCCCTGGCACCGCTCGCCGCTGACAGGCGGGCTTGGGCGCGCGATGGTGCTCGCGCCGGCAGGCACCGCGCTTGGCCAATGGCTCGAGCATGAGGTGCCGCTTGCGCAGCATTTCCGCGCGGCGTTTGGGATCGCACCGACGGGTTTCGTCACGGAGCTCGCGATCGGCGCCGATGGCGACGACACGGGCGCGGCGATCGCGGCCCGGGTCGGCGAGATCCGTTTCAGGCCCTGCGGCGTGTCGGCCGAAGCCAAGCGCTAGGCAGCGAGTTCGGTCGGGTAACCGGCCTCTCCGACGACTGCGGCGTGTCGGCCGAAGCCAAGCGCTAGGCAAGCCCCGAGCCGGGCGCGACACTTCCCGAGCCCGAGCGCGCGGGGCGGAGGCGTCGGCCAGCCTCTCCCGGAAGCGTTGCGCCGCAGACGACGGCGGGGCGGGCGGTCTCGCCCAGCTTCGGCTTTGTGTTGCGCCCCCTCGGCAGAGCCCTGCCCACGCGGGCGAGGGCCCGGCTGCACAGCCGCGGCGCGAGGGGGCCTCCGAACGCGCTCGATCCGCTGGCGGTCAGGCGGGAAGCCTGCCTTCCGCGACGGCATGGCAGGCGACCTCGACCTCGCCGCGGCGTAGGAGCGCCGGCACCTCGGCCTTGCAGCGGGCGTTTGCGAAGGGGCAGCGCGGATGGAAGGCGCAGCCCGACGGGGGGTCGATCGGCGAGGGAACCTCGCCGCCGACCGGGGTTCTCTGCCGCCCCGTCATCTCTAGGTCGGGGATCGCCTCGAGCAGAAGCCGCGTATAGGGGTGCTGCGGGTGGGCAAACAGCGCCTCGCCGGGTGCGAGCTCGACGATCCGGCCGAGATACATCACGCCGATCCGGTCGGACATGTGCCGCACCACAGCGAGGTTGTGGCTGATGAAGAGGTAGGTGAGGCCGAGGCGCTGCTGCAGGTCCTTCATCAGGTTCAGGATCTGCGCCTGCACCGAGACGTCGAGCGCGGAGGTCGGCTCGTCGCAGACCAGGAATTCCGGATCGGAGGAGAGGGCACGGGCGATCGAGATTCGCTGCCGCTGGCCGCCCGAGAACTCGTGCGGGTACTTCTCCGCGTCCTTCGGGGAGAGGCCCACCTGGCGTAGCAGCTCGCCGACGCGCGCCTCGATCTCGGAACGATCCCGCATCAGCCCGAAGGCACGGATTGGCTCGGCGATGATGTTGCCTACGCGCCAGCGCGGGTTGAGGCTCGCATAGGGATCCTGGAAGATCATTTGAATTCGCCGACGCACAGGCGCCTGTGCCGCGCGGGAGCGCAGCGTCGCCATGTCGATCCCGTCGATGCGGATCGAGCCGCGCGTCGGCGCGTAGAGGCCGACGACGAGCCGAGCGACCGTCGTCTTGCCGCAGCCCGATTCGCCGACGAGCGACAGCGTGGTGCCGCGCGGGATGCTGAACGAGACCCCGGCCACCGCGTGCAGGATGCGCCGTCCCTCGCCCTGCAGCAGGCGGAACAGGAGCGGCTTCGACACGTCGAAGTCGCGCGCGAGGTCCTCCACCTCGAGCAGCGGCCGGGTTGCTCCGCCGGCGCCGTCAAGCGGCATCGCGCGCACTCCCGTTTTCCGCGTAGAGCCAGCATGCGGCGCGCGAGGCGCCCTGCGTTGGCATCAGTTCGGGGCGGTCGGCGCGGCAGCGGTCGAACGCCTTGGCGCAGCGCGGGTTGAAGGCACAGCCAGGGGGGATGTCGGAGAGCCGCGGCATCGCCCCGTCGATCTGGCGCAGGCGCTCGACGCGGCGGGTGAGCGACGGGATCGAGCCCATCAGCCCCTCCGTGTAGGGGTGGCGTGCCTGCTTCACCACCTCGCGCACCGGGCCGATCTCGACGATCCGGCCGGCATACATCACCGCCACGCGGTCGGCCGCCTCGGCGATCACGCCCATGTCGTGGGTCACCAGCATCACTGCCGTGCCGTGCTCGCGGCAGAGGCGCTTTAAGAGCGCGATCACCTGCGCCTGGATCGAGACGTCAAGCGCCGTCGTGGGCTCGTCGGCGATGACGAGCCGGGGCTCGGCGCAGAGCGCGAGCGCGATCACCACCCGCTGGCGCATGCCGCCAGAGAACTGGTGCGGATAGGCATCGATCCGCTGCGCCGCGCCTGGGATGCCGACATCCTCGAGCCATTTGATCGCGCGGGCGCGCGCCTCGCGGTCGGAGAGGCCGAGATGCGTCTGCATCGTCTCGGCGAGCTGGCGGCCGATCGAGTAGAGCGGGTTCAAGGTGGTCAGCGGATCCTGGAAGATCGCACCGATCTCCTTGCCGCGGACGCGGCGCATCTCCTGGGGCGGAAGCGTGTCGATCCGCCGTCCGGAGAGGAGCACCTCGCCGCCGGCGATGCGCCCGGGCGGCTCGATCAGCCTGATGATGGCGTTGCCGGTGATCGACTTTCCCGCACCCGATTCGCCGACCACGCCGAGCACCTCGCCCTCGTCGATCGAGAAGGAGACGCGATCCACCGCCGTCAACACGCCGCGCCGTGTCGGGAACTCGACGCGCAGGTTCCTCACCTCGAGAAGCGGCATGCCGTCCTCAGCGCAGCTTGGGGTTGAGCGCGTCGCGAAGCCAGTCGCCCAGCAGATTGACCGAAAGCACCATCAGCACGAGCGTGATCCCGGGGAACACCGTGATCCACCACTCGCCCGAGAACAGGAAGTCGTTGCCTACGCGGATCAGCGTGCCGAGCGAGGGCTGCGTCGGCGGCACGCCGACGCCGAGGAAGGACAGCGTCGCCTCGGCCAGGATCGCGAAGCCGAGGTTGAGCGTGGCGATCACCAGCACCGGCCCCATCACGTTGGGCAGCACATGGCTCGTCATGATGCGCGCGTCTGACAGGCCGATCACCCGCGCGGCCATCACGTATTCCTTGTTCTTCTCGACCAGCGTCGAGCCGCGGACGGTGCGCGCGTACTGCACCCAGTTGGAGATGCCGATGGCGAAGATCACCACCCAGAGCGCGACCCGGTCATGCAGCTCGCGTGGCAGGGCGGCGCGCACGAGGCCGTCGACGAGCAGCGCGACGAGGATCGCCGGGAAGGTGAGCTTGATGTCGGCGATGCGCATCAGCACCGCATCCGTCGTGCCGCCGACATAGCCGGCGACGAGCCCGATCGTGACGCCGAGCGTCATCGCGAAGATCACCGAGCAGAACCCGACGAAGAGCGAGATGCGCGCGCCATACATGATGGTCGAAAAAAGGTCCCGCCCCTGGTCGTCCGTGCCGAGCAGGAACCGCGGGTCGCCACCCTCCATCCAGGCGGGCGGGTTGAACGCGTCCATCAGGTTCAGCGTGGCGAGATCGAACGGATCGTGCGGCGCGAGGATCGGGGCGAACACCGCGCCGCCGATCAGCGTAAGCGCTACCAACGCCGAAAGCACCGTCAGTGGCGAACGCGAGAAACTGTACCAGAGGTCGCTGTCGAGGAACCGCGCGATCCGCCCCATCCGACGCGCCTCTGCGCGCAGCGGAGCGGACGTCTGGAGCTCGACGCCGGGCGCATCGGAGGGCATCAGGGACCGCTCCCAGCAAGCGAGCCGCGCAGCCGCGGATCGACAAGGTAGTAGAGCAGATCGACGACCAGGTTGATCAGCACGAAGAGCAGCGCGATCATCATGAGATAGGCGGCCATGATCGGGATATCGGCGTTCGCCACGGCCTGGATGAACAGAAGCCCCATGCCCGGCCACTGGAACACCGTCTCGGTCACGATCGCGAAGGCGATGATTGCGCCGAGCTGCAGCCCGGTGATGGTGATCACCGGCACGAGCGTGTTCTTTAGCGCATGCCCGAAATGGATCGCGCGGTTGGTGAGCCCGCGCGCGCGGGCGAACTTGATGTAGTCGGTGCGCAGAACCTCGAGCATCTCTGACCGCACGAGCCGCATGATGAGCGTCATCTGGAAGAGGCCAAGCGTGATCGAGGGCAGGATCAGCGCCTTGAGCCCTGAGACGGTGAGGAACCCGGTGGTCCACCAGCCGCCGACCAGCACCGTCTCGCCGCGGCCGAAAGACGGCAGCACGCCGAGCCAGACCGAGAAGACGAGGATCAGGAGGATGCCGATCAGGAAGGTCGGCAGGGAGACGCCGATCAGCGAGATCGTGAGGAAGAAGCGGGACAGCCAGCTGTTCCGGTAGAGGCCCGTGTAGACGCCCATCGGCACGCCGATCGCGAGCGCGAGGAAGGCAGCGGTGAAGGAGAGCTCGAGCGTGGCCGGCATGCGCTCGAGAATGAGGTCGGCGACCGGCCGCGCCAGGCGGTAGGAGAGGCCGAAGTTTCCCTGCAGCGCGTTCTTCAGGAACTCCCAGAACTGCACGAAGAAGGGCTGATCGAGGCCGAGGTCGCGCACCAGCGCCTCGCGCTGCGCCTCTGTGTAGTCCTGGCCGAGCATGATCGCGACCGGATCGCCGACATAGGCGAACATGGCGAAGCTGATCAGGCTCACCGCGAGCATCACGGGAAGCGCCTGCAGGAGCCGCGAGACGATGAAGGCGAACATGCGGTGCGGCCTCGCCCCGCGCCGGGTGTGCCCGTCCGGCGCGGGGCGCCCTCGCGGAGCGTCAGTTCACGCGGACGAAGCGGAACTGCGGCTGGTTGTTGGCCTGGTGCGGGATCGTGATGTTCGACCGAACCGCCCAGGGGATCATCTGGTGGTGCAGCGGGATGTGCGGCACGTCCTCGCGGTAGATCCGCAGCGCCTCGTGGATCGCCGCAGTGCGCTTCTCCGGGTCGAGCTCGTTCTTCATCTTGGTGATCAGCTGGTCCATGCGCGGGTTGGAGTAGCGGCCGTAGTTCCAGATGCCGTTGCCCTGGCCGCCGTCACGCGTTGCAAGCAGCGACTGGAACGAGTAGAGCGCATCGAGCGTCGGCACGCCCCAGCCGAGCAGGTAGAGCGAGGTGTCCTCCCGCTGGATCTTCGGGAAGAAATTGGCGAGCGGCATGGCGTTGAGGTTGGTGCGCACACCAATTCGCGTCCACATCGCCGCCACAGCCTGGCAGATCTGCTCGTCGTTGATGTAGCGGTTGTTCGGGCAGTCGAGCGTTACCTCGAAGCCCTGCGGGTAGCCGGCCTCGGCGAGCAGTTGGCGGGCGCGGTCGGGGTTGAACGGCAGGCGCACATCCTCGTCCTTGGAATAGCCGTTCACCTGTGGGGGGAAGAAGGTTCCGGTGACGATCGCCTGGCCGCGCATCACGCGCGTCCGGATCGCCTCGATGTCGATCGCGTGGTAGAGGGCCTGGCGCACGCGCAGGTCCTTGAACGGATTGCGGCCCTTGACGTTGCTGTAGAGGAGCTCGTCGCGGTGCACGTCGAAGGCGAAGAAGATGGTGCGGATCTCAGGCCCCTCGAGCACCGAGATGTTGGGCGCGCGCTTCAGCCGTTCGAGGTCCTGAAGCGGCGGGTCGAGAACGAAGTCGACCTCACCAGACAGCAGCGCAGCGACACGCGTCGCATCCGACCCGATCGGCCGATAGATGATCTCGGTGACGTTGCTGTTGTTTCTCTGGTCGGACCAGCCCCACCAGTTGTGGTTGCGCACCATCACCGTGCGCACGTCCGGCTCCCGTACGGTAAGCCGGAAGGGCCCCGTGCCGTTGGTGTTGCGCACGGTGAATGTCTCCTCGCGCGCGCGTGTGTTCTGCGGAGCGGTGACGTTGTTCCGCTCCGACCAGTCCTTGTCCATGATGTAGACGGAGGCGATCTTCGACGGCAGGATCGGGTCTGGGATCTTGGTCACGATGTCGACCGTGAAATCGTCCACCTTCTCGGCCTTGTCCACGGTGTCGACGAAGATGCCGTAGTTGGACGTGGGCGCAAGTGCTCGGGCGATCGAGAAGACAACGTCGTCTGCATTGAAGTCGGCGCCGTCGTGGAACTTGACGCCACGGCGAAGCGTGAAGCGCCAGCGGTTCGGCTCGACCTGGCGCCAGGCAGTGGCGAGGCCCGGCTCGAGGGCGAGGTCCTTGTCGCGCTTGATCAGCGGCTCGTAGATCTGGCTCAGCACCATGGTGACGGTGCCGAGATTCTGCGAATGCGGGTCCATCGTGTTCGGGTCGCCCGAGGCTGACCAGCGGACGGTGCGCGCCTCCGTGGTGGCGGCCGCCAGAACCACGCCAACGGACGCAGCCGCGGCCAGCAGCAGTCTCTTCATCGCTGAAGTCTCCCCAAGTGTTGTCCGGCAGCACCTGCCCCCGGTTTCCTCTCCTTCTAGCGGATGACAAGACGCGGACCAAGGGCGTCCGTGACGCCCGGAAGGCCGCGAGGCGGCCTTGCAAGCCACGGGCCGCACGCAAGCTGCCACGGGATCGACGGAAGCCGGCACTCCAGCCCTTCCTCGCGAAAAACCGTGACCAAGCTGACCGGGACCTGAGAGCACCCCTGCTCTCAGCCGATCGTGCAGCCAGAACAAGAACGGAACAAACTCGACTGCGTTGGCAGATCCGATTCGGAGACGGATCGAGGCCAGTGTTGCGGAACCGGGGAAGGTGTTGGCGGTCTGGTCCTGGCAGGCGGCGACGCGATAGCGGTTCTTCCGCCAATCGATGAAGCCCTCGATGCGGCTGCGGAGCGCGTGGAGCGGGCGGCTGACGCTGTGCTGGACGTGGCGGTTGCGCCAAGTCGGGGTCGTCGCGACAGTGCCACAGGCGCGCACGTCAAGGCGGATGGAGTCGCTCTGGTCATTGGCGCCCTTCGGTCTCCAGACGCCCGTCAGCGGCCATGATGGCTGGGCCGCTTGCATGCGCCTCACTCAGCGCATCGCCGTTGGAGAAGCGAGCCTCCTCCCAGGCGATCACCTGCAAGCCGATGGGTTGGGCCACGCGCATTGCCGCGGAGGTAACGCTTGGTCGCAAGGCCGCTGCGCGAACAGCCCGGACCGTGGCGATTGGTCCCTCCTTGCGCCGGCTGCGCGGTGTTGCGCCCGGATCCTTTGCGCCCGGATCCTGATGTGTCGATCGTCTGCAGGAGGTCGGCGTCGCTGCGACAAACAATGCACCGGGTCCGAGAGGCCTGACCCCCTGGCGCCGGAACCGGCGGAAACCCGAGTTCGCGTTGCCGACCGGCAGGTCACGCCACCGCGCGTCGCTGCGCGCGATCCAGACGACGGCGTCGAGCACGCGCCCGTGGTCGCGCATTGGCCGACCACCGACCCGATCGGCCGGCACCACGCAGGGTCCGAAGAACGCCCACCCCTCGTCCCTAAACCGTCCATGACCAAGCGCTAATCGCCATGGCAGGGATCGGGCTTGGAGCCACGCCCGTTGAGAGCTCGGAATCCCGCTGTACCCTGTCCGTCCGCGCTGCCTTGTGCCGGCACGCGCGAAGAAGGGTCGCTCCTTAGACCGCGACCGCGTCAGGAGAGCGTAGCCTCTGCCAGGAGGCAGGGGTGACCGCAGGAGTCGCGCGTCTCGAGCCTGGCGCGGTCACCGTCCCTGACCGCGTGCAGGGTGAACGGCCCGAGATCGAACAGCGGCCGCACCGCGCGGAAGGAGAAGCGCGCGATACGCCGCCCCGGGGCGAGCTGCGAGGCGAGGTCGGCAAGCAGTGTCGCCTGCAGCGGCCCGTGCACGATCAGGCCAGGATAGCCCTCCACCTCCGTCACGTAACGGCGATCATAGTGGATCCGGTGGCCGTTGCCGGTCAGCGCCGAGTAGCGGAACAGGAGCACCGGGTCCGGCACGACGGTCCGAGCGAGTCCGCCCTCGGGCGGCAGTGGAGGCGGCAGAGCCTCCTTCACCGCAGCGCCGGCGAGCCCCCGATAGACGATGTCGTGCTCCTCCTCGATCGCGAGGCCGCGCGGGCCCTCGATGAGATGCCGGACCGTGACGAACACGAGCCGCCCGGTCGAGCCGGACTTCTCGGAGATGCTCGTGATGGTGCTCGTCCGCAGCATACGCTCGCCTGGAAAGACGCGCCCGGGGAAGCCAAGCCTGCCGCCAGCGAACATACGCCGAGGCAGATCGTGCACGGGCGGCAGGAAACCGCCGCGGCGCGGGTGCCCGTCCGGCCCGAGCGCCGAGGCGGGCACCCAAACCTGGAAATGGGTCCAGTGCCAGAGGGGCGGCAGAGCGCCATCGGGCGCGCACTCGGCGAGCGGCCGGTCGAGGGTTGCGGCGAGAGCGGCCATGCGCGCCCCATCGACCACATCCTCCGCCGTCTCAGTGCGGCCGACCCAGCTCTTGAGCGTCTCTCCGTGCATGCCCCCTCCCTCGGTGCGATGTCCCCGGGGCGTGGTAGAGCGGAACGGGCCGGCCGCCCATACCCCAAGACGCGGGCCTCCGCCCACAATCCGGCCCAATCCTCGGCCATAAGGCATGCGCCGCAGGGCTTGCGCAGGGAACCGGATGGAAGCCGAGGAATACGCGCTGATGGATGCGGTCGAGGACCGCATGTGGTGGTACCACGCCCTGCACGCGCTGGTGCTGCGGGCGCTCGCGCGGAACCCCGCCCCGCCCGGTCTGCCGCTGCTCGATGCCGGCTGCGGCACGGGCGGGCTTTTGCGTCGGCTTGCCCGCGCGATGGCCGAAGGCACCCTGCCCGCCAGGCCGCTTGCGGGTTTTGACATCGCCGAGGCGGCGATCCTTCGCGCCCGCGCCAAGGTTCCGGATGCCGCGCTCCTGCTCGCCTCGGCCAACGACCTCCCCTTCGAAGACGCGAGCCTCGGCGCGGTGGTGTCGATGGACGTGCTCTGCCACCGTGCCGTCGACGAGCGTCGCGCGCTTGCCGAGCTCCGTCGCGCGCTCGCGCCTGGCGGGGTGGTCGTGCTCAACATGCCGGCGCACCAGTGGCTCTACTCGGCGCATGACCGGCGGGTGCACACGCGCGAACGCTACAGCCGGGCGGTTCTGCGCGGGCGGCTCGAGGCGGCGGGGTTCCGCGTCGTCGAGCTCCTTCACTGGAACAGCCTGCTGTTCCCGTTCCTGGTGGTGCAGCGCACACTGCTCTCCCGTGCCGGGCGGGGCGAGGCGACGCCACAGGACCGCAGCGATGTCGCCCCGTTCCCGCCACCGATCGAGGCGCTGTTCCGGGCGGTGACGGCGGCGGAGCGCTGGCTGATCGCGCTCGGCCTGCGGTTCCCGGCAGGTGGTTCCATCCTGGCCGTGGCCGTGAAACCCTGAGGTGATGAGGATGAAGGACATGCCGATGGCAGAGTGGCGCGGCCTGCCGGCCGAAGCGGCACCCGCTGTCTCGATCGTTGTGCCGGTGTACAACGGCGCCGCCACGGTCCCCCTTCTGGTCGAGGCCCTGTCGGCGCTCGAGGTTCCGGGCGGGCTCGAGATCGTGCTGGTCAATGACGGCAGCCCCGACGACAGCGGCACCGTCTGCCGCCGCCTGCTCGCCACCGCCTCCGTGCCGATCATCTATGTCGAGCACGCGCGCAACTACGGCGAGCACAACGCTGTCATGACCGGCCTCCGCCACGCCCGCGGCCGCTACGTCATCACCATGGACGACGACCTCCAGAACCCTCCAGAGGAGGTCGTCCGGCTCTTCCTGCACACGCGCGACGGCGGCTACGACGTTGTCTATACGCGATATGCCGAGAAGCAGCATGAGGGCTGGCGCAACCTCGGCAGCCGCTTCGCAAACTGGGTGGCAGACCTCCTGATCGACAAGCCGCGCGGCCTCTACCTCTCCTCCTTCCGCTGCATGAGCCGCCTGGTGGTCGACGGCGTCACCCGCTACGAGGGGCCCTTCCCCTATGTGGATGGGCTGATCATGCAGGTGACGCAGCGGATCGGCTCACTCGAGGTCAAGCACCTGCCGCGGGCGGTTGGGCGAAGCAACTACACGCTAAGGCGGCTCGTGCGGCTGTGGCTGAACCTCGCGGTCAACTTCTCCCTGCTGCCGCTCCGCTTCGCCGTGTTCGCAGGCGTGGCCATGGCAGCGCTCGGCGCTGTCGGCGCGCTCTACGTGATCTGGCACGCGCTTTCGGGCGACCAGCCTCAGGGCTGGGCGAGCACGATGGTGGTGATCCTGCTGCTCTCGGGGGTGCAGTTCGTTATCCTCGGCATCCTCGGCGAGTATCTCGGCCGCACCTTCATGACCGGCAACCGCCGGCCGCAGGGAATTGTGCGGGAGGTGGCGCGTGGCGGGGCGGCCGTTGCGGCCCCCGGACCGGGCAGCGCCGTGACCGCGGCGCCGTGAGCCTCAACCCGCACTGGGTGGCGCTGTTCGGCGCGCTGATCGTCGGCGTGCTCGGGCAGATCCTGCTCAAGACGGGCGCGGCTGCACCGGGCAGCGTGCTCGAGCAGGTGTTCCGCCCCGCCACGCTTGCCGGCCTCGCCCTCTACGGCGGGGGCGCGTTTCTCTACCTTTACGCGCTGCGGGGGATCCCGGTGTCGGTGGCGTTCCCCTCGGCCGCAGCGCAGTACGTCGTCGTCGCGGTGGTCGGCTGGCTCGTCTGGGCCGAGCCGGTGGGGATGCAGCAGGTGGCGGGCCTTGCGCTGATCGTCTGCGGGGTGCTGCTTCTGGCGACGGCCTGACGCACGACAGAGCCGGACGTGTCGGCAAATTTTACGGACGACCTCGGCACTTGTCCGTTGCTCGGGCGGAAGCCGCGGCCATCGTCACGCAATCGTGTCGGAAAACTTTACACATCGCCTGACCCGCACGCCCCTGCATGACCCAAGCCTTTGAGAAGCCTTACTGGCATGCTGCTTGCGCCCCTTGTGCGCTCCGAAGAGAGGCTGATTTACAATCCGGGGCCGGAACGACTTCGGTGGTTCCGGGCAACGCAAGGAGAACAGGCATGAAGAACAAGTTCTGGTTGGAGGGCGGTTGTCGCGGCGGTCCTGGTTTCTGGAGCGATGGCGCCGAAGGCGGTTGAGGCGGGCACGATCTCGTCCTGGACCAACATCACCAACAATGGCAATGCGGATGTCGGCACCCAGCTTCAGGCGGTGTACACGGATTTCGGCACCGGGGTGCAGTTCGTGTTCACCAACAATGTCGGCATCGCTTCGGCGATCACCGACATCTACTTCGATGACAGCGCAAGCCCGGCCGTGCTGCAGTTGAACTCGCTCGTCGTCTTCGCCCAGTCGGCCGGCGTGTCCTTCTCGCAGGGCGCGAGCCCGCCCAATCTTCCGGGCGGCAACACCTTGGGCTTCAATGTGACCGCGGGCCTGTCCGCGGATTCCGACCCGCCGGCCGCGCCGAACGGCATCAACGCCGCCGGCGAGTCGCTCACCCTCCGCATCAACTATGCGACCGGCGCGACCTTCACTGACGTGGAGAACGCGATCAATTCTGGCGCACTCCGGATCGGCCTGCATGTCCAGGCGATCGGGCCACAGGGTGGCAGCGATTCCTATGACGGCTGTGCCGGAGCCGGCCACGCTCGGCCTGCTCGGCATGGGCTGCTCGGCCTCGCCTACGCCGCGCGCTGCCGCCGCACGGCCTGACGCGAGCTGCAGGCTGACAAGGCCAGGGAGGTGCCCCCGGAACGCCTCCCTTCGTTTTCACGCCGCGGCCCAGCCTTCGGCGCCCTGCCTCGGCGCGATGCCGAGACACG
>Ga0308417_1000699_pt1 | contig 23661 bp, 25 predicted proteins | sample HotsprSampleOS65_FD_203528 | JGI IMG/M metagenome (GOLD analysis project Ga0308417, IMG submission 203528) | Hot spring phototrophic mat microbial communities from Octopus Spring, Yellowstone National Park, Wyoming, United States - 20090730_OS65 ...
CCGCGCTGGCGCTCAAAGTCACCGGCTCGCCCGTCGAGGCCGCGCGCTTCGGCAACCTCGTCGCCTCGATCACCATCATGAAGAAAGGCACCGGCACCGCCTCGCCCGAGGAGGTGCTGGCTGCGGCGGCATGCTGACGCTGGCGATCGACATCGGCGGGACGAAGTTCTCCATGGCGCTGTTTGAGGGCGAGCGCATGAGGCTCCGCGAATCGCGCGCCACGGATCGCGAAGGCGGGCGGGCTTGGATGACGGAGCAAATTCTTCGCATCGCCCGGAGCTGGCAGCAGGCGGCGCGCATCGACCGCTGCGGGATCGGTTTCGGCGGGCCGGTCATCTTTGGCGAGCAGCGCGTGGCGCTTTCCACCCACGTCGGCGGATGGAGCGACGTCCGGCTGGCTGCCGAGATCGAAGCCGAGCTCGGAATCCCCTGCATCATGGACAACGACGCCAACACGGGTGCCCTCGGCGAAGCCGTCTACGGCGCAGGCGTCGGCTATGACCCGCTGTTCTACATGACGCTTTCGACCGGCATCGGCGGCGGCATCATCTCCGAAGGCCGCCTGTGGCGGGGCGCGGATTCCTACGCGGGCGAGGTGGGCCACCTCACCATCCGCCCGGATGGTCCAACGTGCCTGTGCGGCGCGCGCGGCTGTTACGAGCGGATGTGCAGCGGCCTGTGGCTGGAGCGGGACCACGGCCGCCCGGCCAGGGAGCTCCTCCAGGATCCCGCCTTCGTTTCCCGTTACGTCGTCGATCTGGCGCTCGGGCTCAAAGCCGTCGTCATGCTGCTCAACCCGGCGCGGATCGTCATCGGCGGCGGCATCAGCAAGGCCGGTGAGGCGCTGTTTGCTCCTTTGCGAGCCGAGCTCGGCCGGCAGATCACCTCCTGGTCGCAGGCGCGGCTGGATGTGGTCCCGGCGGCGCTCGGCGACGATAGCGTCCTGTACGGAGCGCTGGCACTGGCCGCTTCGCGATAGCATCGGAGAAAGAGAGTCATGGATTTCCCGGCCGAGTACCGACGCGATCTGGCGAGAGCGCTTGAGGCCATTGACCTCGAAAAGGTGGCGCAGGCCATCGAGTGGTTCCGGCAGGCGCGCGAGCAGGGCAGGACGATCTTCGTGTGCGGCAACGGCGGCAGCGCCGCCACCGCCTCGCACTTCGTCTGCGACATGGTGAAGGGCGCCAGCTTCGGCCGCCCGCTCCGGTTCCGCATCCAGGCCCTCACCGATTCGGTTCCGACGCTCACCGCCTACGCCAACGACTTGAGCTACGACGCGGTCTTCGTCGAGCAGCTCAAGAACTTCGCGCAGCCGGGCGATCTGGTGATGGCCATCAGCGCCTCGGGCAACTCTCCAAACGTCGTCCGCGCCGTCGAATACGCCAACTCGATCGGCTGCCGCACCTTGGCGCTTACCGGACGCGACGGCGGGCGTCTGGGCGAGCTTGCCGCCTTGAACCTGCATGTGCCGGTGGCGCACATGGGCCGCATCGAGGACGCCCATATGGTGATCTGCCACATGATCGCCTACCACTTCATGGATCTCGATAAGACGTAGCCGGCTTTTCTGCCCCGGTAGGGGAAACGCGCCTGGAGGCCGCGGGCGGCTGCGCATTCCATCCAATGATTTTCTGTTCGGCCCGATCTGCCGCTCGGCCGAGGAGATCGACCACGGCATGCCGGTGATCCGGCGCGCCAGTGATGCCCGTTCAGATAAGCGCAGTGAACGCCGGGCCGGACGACCCTCTCCATCCATTTCCGGAAGGCTTCCTGGAACGGGGTACCGTCAGCCAGCTTCGACGCCCACACGTCCTCCTTGAGGCCGTGGAAAGAGCAGACTTCGCCGACGCTCTCGAGGTATCGGAGCGGCTCCAGGATCGCCGCAAAGCCGGCAAAGATCTCGTGGAGCGCGCCGGCCGTCTCGGCCAGCTTGCGCCAAAGCGGGTCGAGCTCGGCCCGGCGGTAGGTTCGCGCCCAGAGCCGCTGCTGAAGCAGCACAAGCTGCAGCTCGCGGTAGGCGTGCTGCGCCTCGCGCATGCCGGACCGCTCGAGTGTATCCAGAAACAGCCGCAGGCCCCGGCAGGTGGACTCGAGCGACTTTTCGAGTGACCGGGCCGTGCGGCGTTCCTCGCCCGCGCTCATCCGCTCCGACGCCACTTGGCCGCCTCCGTCTCGCCGGCTATCGGACCTTGGTGTCCTGGATCGCCCGGTCCATCATGGCGAGAATCTTCTCCATCCCCACGGCTACATCGGCCTGGCCGAGCGAGATCTCAATGTCGAGGTCGTAGCTGGCGCGGACCTCCTGCCCGCGCGCGCCGGAGGCGGCGGCTGGTCTGGCCATCACTCGCAGGGGCCGGGCCTCGAGCAGCGGCAGGCGAGCCGCCTGGGCCGGCTTCCGCTCGATCACGTCGGTGATCTTCGCCGAAAGCGAGACCTTGGCTTGCTTGATCTGAAGCGAGGGAATCGGCACCAGCGACAGAACGGGAACTGCCGCCACGAACTCGGCCACCTGATTGTTCTCGTCCAGCTTCTTGTAGCGGAACTCCGCCATCCGCAACCGCCCGGCCGGCAGGCCCTCGGCGGCCGGCTTCTCCGTGACTTCCGGGGGAATGAACCCCGCCGTCTGGATGAACTCGAGCGTCGCTCGGGCCGCCAGCGCGTCGGCCTGGATCATGGCCACCAGCGGCGCACTCAACAGCTCGAACAACTCGAGCGACCGAAGACTGCGCACTTCCTCCGCCATATTGCCTCCCCTGCCCGCTTCAGGCGGGCCTCAACCTCCCGAGCGGCTTTCCCTCGGCCTCCCCCGTTTCGCTCCACTCGTAGTTGCGAATCTCGGCGACTACGGTGATCTGCGACAGCAAGGCCTCGGGGACCTCCCCGAGCTCTTTTCGCGTCACCGCGACATCGACGGTCAACGCCTGCCGCGCGAACGCTTCGCGCGCGGCGAGGACCTCCGCGACCAGCCTCTCCGCCATGGCGGTCGCCTTCGTGCGGACCTGCTCGCGCAGCGCCTGAACGCCGGCCCGTCGCGCCAGCAGCTTCCGCAAGGCCGCGTCCGCGAGCAACAGCGCGTTCAGCGCTGCCCGGATGTTGCGGACGAGCGCGGCGGGGCGGCCCGCCAGCGCCGCCTCGAGAGCCTTGGGCTCGAGCGCCGCCCGCTCGATCGCGGCGGGCCATTGTTTGTCGGGATCGACCCCCTTTTCGGCCAGCAGCTTGAGAATCGCCTCCCGCTCCGGCGACGCCGCGATCCACTCGCGCCGGATCTCGTCGGCCAGCCGCGCCGCCTGCTCGCGCACGATTGGCGCCGCCAGCTCGGCCGGCGCCGCCTGCCTGCGCTCGATCGCGTTCACGGCAAAGCGCAACTGGACGGAGGCTTCCTTGATCTCCAGCCGCGGCACGGGGAAGTCAACCAGCAACGGATCCTTCTGGTACTGAAGGCTCACGTCGCGCGAGAACAGGTCGCCAATGACGCGGGCGTGCGTCACATTCCGCAAGACCGTTCCGAGAAATTCCGCCAAATCGACCATCTCGCCGTCCTTTCTCCGCCGGGCTTGAAGGCGGATCGTCAGCTCCAGCCGAGCGATTCTTCCCGGCGGGGCGCTCGCCACAGCGCGCCGGCCCAGCGCCACGTGCAGGTCGTGAGCCCGAAAATAGGCGCGCGCCTCCTCAAGGCTCATGATCTCCGGCGGCGCGAGCGCCGGCGCCGGCCCGGGATCGTACGGCACGGAAAAGTGAACCGCCCGCAGCGTCACCCGAGCCTGTCCGCCATCCGGAGCGGCGCACTCAGCCTGGAGCCGGGCGACTGTGCCGAGCACCAGCTCGCTCAGCCGATCCGTCCCGGTCGCGCCCGCCCTCGCTCCCCTGCCGGGCCGCATCGCCGGTCGTTAGCTAACCGGTACCGGTTTCTCCTTGATGGTCTGTTCGAGCAGATCCAGCACGCGCTCCAGGCCCGCCGGCATATCGTCCTGCACGGCCCGCACGTGAATCTTCATCGTGTACTCGCGCACGTAGCGGGAGGCGGTTTCGCGCGAAGACTGGTAGGACATAGAGGTCCGGAAGTCGAGCCGAATCGGCGACCACCAGCTCCGGAACGTGCCTTTGACTTCCGAAGTCAGCTGGAAACCGGTCTTGGTGGTGTTCACGATCGTGTCGTTGAGCTTCGCCGTAAAGTCGATCGTCATCTCGTCCAGGCGAAGATAGGGGATCGGCACGATCGACAGAATCGGCACCGTCAGACTGACCTCCTTTTCCTGGCCGTTCTCGTCGAGCTTTTTGTATTTAAAGGTGACATTGCGGACGGTGCCGGCGTCGGCGTCCTTGGTTTCGTCCGCGAACAGCATGTCCTGCACCGGATCCTTCGGGATGAAACCGACCTTTTCGATGAATTCGACGGTGGTTTTCGCCGCCAGTCCCTGGGCCTCGATGGCCGCCTTCATCGGTTCGCCGATCAACACGCCGAACGGGATCTGCTTCAGTTCGTCGACTGCTCTGCTCATCGATCTCCTCCGCGCCGCCGGCCTTTTCCAATCCTTCCTCCGCCGAACGGCGTAAGCCTGTCATACTCGTGGGATTTATCCTTGTCAATAGCGCCGTCAACCGGTCGATAACGGCCCGTCGAAGGCACAGGAGCTTCGGGAAAAGCGAGAAAGAAGGTCTGTCTTTTGCTTTGGCCCCACTGCCGCCATCATGACAGGGCTGTGTGCTTTCGCTTTTTTTTGCCCCGCCAGAGCTACCGGCCCCGCACCGGCGGCGCGCCAGGTGCGCAGCGCTCGATCGGTGATATTTTGGAGAGGATCCTATGGAGCTTCGAGCGATTCGTCTGGAGATTCCCGAGGGCGGCAACCTCATCGTCGGACACGCTCACTTCATCAAGACGGTGGAGGACATCTACGAAGCGATCGTGAACACCGTGCCGCAGATGAAGTTCGGGGTCGCCTTCAATGAAGCCTCGGGCCCCTGCTTGGTGCGGGCCGACGGCAACGACGAGGCTCTCAAGACGCTGGCTATCCGGAACGCCGAGGCCATCGGCGCGGGCCACACCTTCGTCATTGCCATCCGCGATGGCTATCCGATCAACATCCTTGGCAGGCTGAAGGAAGTGCCGGAGATCTGCACGATCCACTGCGCCACGGCCAATCCGGTCGAGGTGGTCGTAGCGGAGACCGAGCAGGGGCGCGGCGTGCTCGGCGTCATCGACGGCGCGAGCCCGAAAGGCGTGGAGAGCGAGCAGGACGCGGAGCACCGCCGGGAGTTCCTGCGCAAGATCGGCTACAAGCGATGAACATCGAATCGGAAAGCGCCCTCGAGGAGCTGCTTTCGCGACCCTACCCGGAGGATGTCGAAGCGCTGAGCGCGCTCGAAGGCGACCTGCTCATCCTCGGCGTGGCCGGCAAGATGGGCCCCACTCTCGCGCTGCGCGCGGCGCGCGCCTCCGAGCAAGCCGGCCGCCGCCGCCGCATCATCGGCGTGTCGCGTTTCTCTAACCCGGAGGTCCGCCGCCGGCTCGAAGAAGGCGGCATCGAGACGATTTCGTTCGACCTGCTCGACTTCGATCGCCTGCGCCGGCTGCCGGAGGCAGACAACGTCGTCTACATGGCGGCGCGGAAGTTCGGCTCGACCGGCGACGAGGCGCCCACCTGGGCGATGAACACGCTGCTGGCGGCGCGGGTGGCCGAGCGCTGGTCGGCTTCCCGGATCGTCGCCTTCTCGAGCGGCAACGTCTATCCGCTCGTGCCGGTGGCCGGCGGCGGGGCCACGGAGGAGACGCCGCCCGATCCCATCGGCGAGTATGCGCAATCGGTGCTCGGCCGGGAGCGGCTGTTCGAGTATTTCTCGCGGCGCCGGCAAACGCCGGTCGTGCTGCTCCGGCTCAACTACGCCGTCGAGCTGCGCTATGGCGTTTTGGTGGACATCGCCCGCAAGGTCTTCGAGCGCCGCCCGGTCGACGTGACGATGGGCCACGTCAACGTGATCTGGCAGGGGGATGCCAACTCGGTGGCGCTGCGCTCGTTTTCGCTGTGCGCCTCGCCTCCGGCGGTGCTGAATCTCACCGGTCCGGGTACGCTCTCGGTGCGCCGCATCGCCCTGGAGTTCGGCCGCCGGTTCGGCGTCGAGCCGGAAATCGTCGGTCAGGAGGCTGAGACCGCCCTGCTGAACAACGCCTCCCGCTGCCACAGCCTCTTCGGACTCCCTCGGGTGAGCCTGGAGGAGATGCTGGACTGGATCGCCCATTGGATCCGGATCGGCGGACCCTTGCTCGACAAGCCGACCCATTTTGAGGTGCGCAACGGTAAATTTTAAGCCCGCGCTTGACCGCGTTCGGTCGATCTCATAGGCTGAAAGGAGTCAGGAGGAGGAATGGAAACTCTCACCGCAGAACAGGCGGGGTCTCTCACGGGATTCCTACTGGGTGGCATCGAGAACGAATGGCGGACCACCCGGAAGGTGATTCTGGCGATTCCGGCCGAGCGAGCATCCTTTCGGCCGGATGAGAAGGCGCGCAGCGCGCTGGAGCTGGCCTGGCACATCGTCGCTTCGGAGGTCTGGTTCCTGGAGGGCGTTCTGGCCGGCGAGTGGCGCGAGCAGGCCGCCATGCCGGCCCAGGTCCGCACGCCGCACGATATCGTCGCCTGGTACGAGAGCTCCGCACCCTCACTCATCGAGAAGATCCGAGCGCTTCCGAGCGCGGCCCTTGCCGAGACGATGGACTTCTTCGGCCTGTTCCGAGCATCGCGCGCTCTGTTTCTGCACATGAACTTATTGCACGCGGTCCACCACCGCGGCCAACTCTCCACCTACCTGCGGCCGATGGGGGCGAAGGTGCCGTCGATCTACGGCCCGAGCGGGGACGAGCCGATGACGGCCGCCGGAGGCGAGGGCGCCGGCTGAGGGCTTAGAGTCCCGCCATCCGCCCCTTGCGCAGGCGATAGTCCTCGGCGCCGCGAGTCGAGATCAGGCGGCAGATCTCGAACAGGCGAGAGCGCGCCCGCGGGCCGATCCGCTCCGCCAGATAGTATTTCCCGGCGATCTCGCCGGCGAGGCCCCCGGGTAGCGGTGCGTCGCCCGCCTCCGGGTCGCGCAGGTTGCTGGTGGCCAGCAAGGGTTTGCCGTGGTTGGCGCGATAGGTGATGATCTGCGTGATCGTGTCCTCGACCCACTCGGTGACGCGGTGGGCGCCCAAGTCATCAAGCAGCAGGACCTCGGCCTCGAGCGCCACGCGGTAGGCTTCGCGGTCACTGGCGCCTGAGGCGGGATCGTAGCCGGAGCGGATCTTCTCGAGCAGGTGCTGGTAATCGAAGAAGACGCCCTCGACCCCCCAGCGGGAGATCAGGCCGCGGAGCACGGCCACCGCCAGATGGGTCTTGCCGGTCCCGGGCTCGCCCAGAAACAGCAGGCCGCGGCGCGTTACGCCCGGCAGGAAGTCGCGGACATAGGCGCGGGCGGCGGTAACCGCCGCGGTCAGGATCCGATTGGCAACGGGGTTATCCGGCAGCGTGGAGAAATTGGCGAAGGAGGCCTCCCGATAGAGGGGTGGAATGTTGGCTCTCTCCTCCAGGCGGCGCGCCCGATCCGCCAGCGCGCACTCGCACCGCTCCACCCCGGTGAGCCCGTCACGATCCAGAACCTTCCAGCCCGTGCCTTCGCACAGCGGGCACTCCGGCTCGGCACTCATCGTTCCATGGTAGCTTTTGAGACGGGAGCAGGGAAGGGGCTGCGTGATAGTGTAGTTTGAAGAGAGGGCCGTCACCGACGGCAGACAATCGCATGGCCCCGAAAAGCATCAAGGCTTCGCTAGCGCAGCGCGGCGTGCGGCTCACCCGGCAGCGGCAGATCCTGCTCGATCTGATCGACGGTTCGGGCAAACATCTGGACGCGGAAGCGCTTTACCAGCTGGCCCGGGCCAAAGACCCGAAAATCAACCGCGTCACCGTCTATCGGACTCTGAAGATGCTTAAGGAGACGCGGCTGGTCGACGAGCTTGACTTAATGCACCTTGAAGGGGACCAGCATTACTACGAGACGCGGCTCAAGCAGGAGCACGCCCACGTCATCTGCCTCAACTGCGGCAAAGTGGAGGAGTTCTTCGGCGAACCCTTGCAGCGGCTGCGAAATCAGGTAGAGAGGAATCTGGGCTTTCAGGTGGTTCTGGCAAGGACGGAGATCGGCGGCTACTGCTCTCACTGCCAGCTTCTGCGCGCGCGCGAGATGGAGGAGGCCAAGGCCCTGGCGGCGCCGGTGGTCAAACCTCGAGGGCGCCGCGCCGCAACCCAACCGGCGTGATGGCTGCGCCAGGTGAGAGACCGCGCCGTCAGGCCTGCCTGATCGTAACCAGCCCGTCGGGCCACCGCAGGCGCATTCCCTTGGCGAAGACGCCCTTCACGATCGGGCGTCAGGCAGATAACGATCTGGTGCTCCGCGACACCCGGGCGTCCCGGCGTCATGCCCGGATCGTCGAGGACGACGGCGCCTATGTGATCGAGGATCTCGCGAGCAAGCACGGCGTCACGGTGAACGGGGAGCCCGTCGTGCGGCGCGTTCTCCGGCCGGGCGACGTGATCCGGTTCGGCTTCGAGGACTCCGACGAATTGACCTTCGCCATCGAAACGCCGGAGCTGGGGCGCCTGCTCGAAACTCTTCCGGCCAGCGGGGCGGCCGTGCCGGCGGCGGCGCAAAATCTGATCAAGCTCCGAGCCGTACTCGAGGTCGCCCGGGCCTTGCAGAGTTCGCTTTCCATCGACGACGTGCTCGCGGCGGTCGTCGATGCTGCCCTGACCATTACCGGCTCGGAGCGGGGTTTTCTGCTGCTCAAAGAGGGGGAGGAGCTCGGGATTCGCGTGGCGCGCGACGCCGGCGGCATGAGCCTGCCCAAGGACGCCCTACAGGTTCCCACCCGGCTGATCCACCGCGCACTCCACGAGCGGCGCGAACTGCTTTCGATGAATTTCGATTCGTTGGCCGTCGGCCAGGGGCCTGACGCCTCGGTGGCCAACCTGGAGTTGCGCAGCGTCGTCACCGTGCCACTGGTGCGGGTGCGCACCTCGGATCCGGGCGAGACGATGACCACGAGCCTGAACGAGACCGTGGGCCTGATCTATCTGGACTCTCGGCGGGGGGCGGCCGATCTGTCGAGCGGCAACCGCGAGCTGCTTCAGTCGCTCGCCATCGAGGCCTCGACCATTTTGGAGAACGCCCGGCTGCTAGAGCAGGAACGGGCGCGGCAGGCGCTCGAGGAGGAGCTCCGTATCGCCCGGCTGATCCAGCAGAGCCTGCTGCCCGACCGGCTGCCCACGAGCGGCTGGTTTCGCGCCGCCGGCTCGAGCATCGCCTCGCGCCAGGTCGGGGGCGATTACTTTGACGTGATCCAGATCGGCCCCGAGGCCTTCTCGGCCGTCGTCGCCGACGTCTCGGGCAAAGGGGTCAGCTCGGCGCTGCTCGCCGCCTTGCTGCAAGGGGCGGCCCTGCGATCGGCGCGGGCGCCGGCCGAGATCGAGGAGATGTTCACGCAGTTGAACCGGTTCCTGCTTGAGCGGACGCAGGGCGAAAAGTACGCGACGCTGTTTTACGCCGTCATCGGCGCCAACGGAGATCTGGACTGGGTCAACGCGGCGCACTGTCCGCCGATTCTTGTGCGGCGCACCGGCGGCGTCGAGCTGCTCGAGGCGACAGGTCTGCCGGTCGGACTGCTCGAATCGGCCGCCTACGAGGTCAGACGGGAGCGGCTGGAGCCGGGTGACAAGCTGGTCGTTTATACGGACGGTTTGACGGAGGCGCGCAACGCACACGGACAGTTCTTCGAGACGGCGCGCCTGCTGCGTCTGCTCCGGCAACAGGCGCAAGCGAGCTGCGCGGCTCTGCACGCTCTGCTCCTCGAAGAGCTCGGCGCCTTCACCGGGGGCGCCCCGCAGGACGACGACGTCACGCTGCTGGTGGTGGAGTATCGGCCCGAGGAGCTCTGAGCCGGGACCGCACGCTCCGCCTCTCACTCGATAATGGCCTGGGTCGCCAGCACCCGGAACTTCTCGTGCAGACGCAGATTGCCGTTCGGGTGCAGTTGCGCCATGAAGACCCCGATCAACTCCTCCTGGGGATCGATGAAAAAGTCGGTATAGAAAAAGCCGCCCCAGCCGTAACGGCCGATGCTCGCCAGCTCTCTCAGATCCCGCTCATCGCGAATGATGCCGAAACCCAGACCGAAGCCGGGGGCAGCCTCCACGGCGCCGAGGTGGTTGGTGGTCATCAGCTCGACCGTCTTCGGACTGAGCAGCCGCACGCCGTCGAGCTCGCCGCCGTTGAGCAGCATCTGGGCGAAGCGGGCGTAATCGACCGCTGTCGAAACCAGGCCGGCGCCGCCGGAGAAGTAGCGCTTGGGGCCCCGGTAGGGATAGCTGACCGAGTAGACGAGTCCCGCCTCACCGGAGATCGGTCCTTCGGGCGCCCGCCGGATCGGTCCGTTCGGCTCCCGCTGGTAGACCACCGCCAGGCGGCTCACCTGGTCTTCGGGAAGGAAGAACCGGGTGTCCTCCATGCCTAGCGGTTCGAAGATTCGCTTGCGGAAAAACTCCTCAAGCGTCATTCCCGAGACCGCCTCCACCAGGGCGCCGAGCACGTCGGTTGAAAGTCCGTACTCGTAGCGCTCGCCGGGATGGTTGACCAGCGGAAGCGTGGCGAGAATCTTCATCTTCTCCCGCAGCGTCCCTTCCTCTTCCATGAGTCCGTGAGGAACTCCGGCCTCTTTGAGCGCCATGCCCAGGCGCTTGTTCCAGTGGTAGGTCAGACCGGCGGTGTGCGTGAGCAGATGGCGGATGGTGATCGGTCCGCGGGCCGGCTGCGGGGCGGCGCCGGCGGCGTCCTCCCGCGGCAGCACCTTCATGTCGGCAAACTCCGGCAGATAACGCGAGACCGGATCGCTCAACAGGAACTTGCCCTCTTCATACAACAACATGACGGCGACGCTGGTGACCGGTTTGGTCATCGAGGCGATGCGAAACAGCGTGTCGGTGCGCATGGGTCGCTTGGCTTCCACATCGCGCATGCCGTAGGCCTTCAGGTGGGCGATCGAGCCACGGCGGGCCACGAGGGCGACGGCGCCGGCGATCTCGCGCTTCGCGATATGGTCCTCGATGACGGCGTCGATGCGCGCCAACCGCTCCGAGGCAAGCCCGACCTCCTCGGGCGCCACCACCTCGAGGCTCTCGGCCCAGGCGACCGAGATGAGCAGAAATAGCAGACCGGGCACGCGGCCCGGCAAACGATGCGCTGTAGTCATCGGTCTCCTCGATTCCGACCGTTCAATTGTAGCCGAGGACCTCGACCCATGCCGCGCAGCGCGATCCAGAGCGTCATGAGCCGGCCCATCCCCGTGTTGAAGTGTTGAAGTCTTGAGACGGCAAACCGGATTGTATTATCCTGAAACAGAGTCTAAAGTCGAGGCGTCACCCCTTTAGGCGTCGCCGAGATGAGAAGAAACTCAAAGGAGCGAAGCGATGAGAACAGTCGCCGGAATGATTGTTTGCCTTTGTTTGTTTATCGGGTTGGCCGTCCTGGCGGCGGAAGGCCCAGATAAGGTAGTCTATGAGTCGAAGCTGGGCAATGTCACCTTCGACCATAAGAAGCATTCCGAACGGGTAAAGAACGACTGCAAGGCCTGCCACGACAAACTTTTCCCTCAGGCCAAGGCCCCGCTCAACTACAAGGAGAAGATGCACCGCGTCGCAGAAGAGAAACGGATCTCCTGCGCCGGTTGCCACTATCCCGGCGGCACTGCTTTCGAGTCGAAAGGCAATTGCAACAAGTGCCACATCAAGGCGCCGGCCAAAGCCTGACCGCGTCGCCAGGCAGGCTATTCGCGCTGGGCGAAGCGCATCTCGGTCTGCTGCTTTAGATTCTGAAGCTCATCCTCCAGGCGCTCGATGCGCCGGGTGAGTTCGTCGATCGCCTGACCTTCCGGATCGGGCAAGCGCCCGTGCTCGAGCGCCTCGGCATCGGTCAGCGGGGCGCCATGGCGCCGCACCACGCGCCCCGGCACGCCGACGACGGTCGAGTGATCCGGGACGGAGCGGATCACCACGGAACCGGCGCCGATCTTGACGTGGTCGCCGATGGTGATGTTCCCGAGCACTTTGGCTCCGCTGCCGATCACCACGTGGTTTCCGATCGTCGGATGGCGCTTGCCCTTCTCCTTGCCCGTCCCTCCCAGGGTGACGCCTTGATATAGCAGCACGTCATCGCCGATCTCGGTCGTCTCGCCGATCACCACGCCCATGCCGTGGTCGATGAAGAAGCGGCGGCCGATCCGCGCGCCGGGATGGATTTCGATCCCGGTGAAGAAACGGCTGATCTGAGAGATCAAGCGGGGCAGCAGCGGCACGCCGATTCGATAGAGCCGGTGCGCCAGCCGGTGCGCCATGATGGCATGGAAGCCTGGATAGCACAGCAGGATCTCCAGCACGCTCCGGGCGGCCGGGTCTTGCCGGAAGATCGTCTCGATCTGCTCCCGGAGGTCCTGGAGGAATCGTTTCACAATCACCATTATCAACCGAAACGCCCGCCGGCTCGGCTCCGGCAACGGCGAGGGCGCTTTTCCGAGCTGCAAGCCGCCCGGGCGCCGGTGGTCGGTGTTGCGAGCGACATGCTATACTAGCGGCTCAATGCCGCAGGGCTACGTGCCTCTGTTTTTGTTCATGGCGGTCTCGATCGCCTTTGTGCTGGCCTTGTTGCTGTTGGCCAAGATTCTCCGGCCGTCCTCGCCGTTCCAAACGAAGCTCGAGGCGTACGAGTGCGGCATCAAGGCCGTCTCGGATGCGCGGGGCCGCTATGCGGTGCGCTATTACATCATCGCCATCCTGTTTGTGATCTTCGACGTGGAAACGATCTTCCTGTTCCCGTGGGCGGTCCGATACAAGGTCCTCGGCTGGTTCGGAGTCGCCGAGGTGGCGGTCTTTCTGGGCATTCTGATCGTCGGCTACATCTGGGCATACAAGAAGGGCGCGCTCGAATGGGTGTGAGGCTGGCGCGACTGGCGCTCGTCGTCTGGCCGGCCCTGTGGAGCGCGGCGCCCGTCTTCTCCTATCCGATCCTGCGGCTGACGACGGCGGCCATCGGCCCGCTTTCGGTGCCATTGGGCAGCGACGGTCCAGAGCAGACCCTGGAGGCCTTCAGTGTCGGCGAGGGAAGCCTCGAGTTGTCCGTCTCCTCGAATGCCCCGTGGTTGACCGCGACGGTGGGCGCCGCCCGCGCCTGCGCCAACCGGTCGGGTTCTTGCCTTCCGATCACGATTCGACTCCGGACGGCGGCGTTGCCCCGCGGCACCCACACCGCCGCGCTCACCGTGAGCGACCCGCGAGCCTGGGATGCGCCGCAAACGGTGACGGTCACAGTCCAGATGGGCGGCGGCGTTCCCGATCGAGCGGACCTGTTCGTTGCGCCCAACGGCTCGGCCGACAGCCTCCTCTTCGAGACCAATCACCCGATTCAGACCCGCACGAGCACCGAGGGCGGCAACTGGCTCTCGGTGGCGCTCAAAGGCTTGGGGAGCTTCCGCTTCGTGCTGCCGTACCGAATCCTGGTGCGCCATCTGCCGGAAATGGCCGAGGGCAGCTACCGCGGACAGGTGGAAGTCACCGGGTCGGCTTTTTCCCAGGACAACAAGACGTTTCCGGTACACCTGCGTGTCACCTCCGAGCCGATTGCAGCACTGACGCCGCCGCGGATCAATTTGCGAGCCGCTCAAGGCACGTTAAGCGCGCAGGGCCTGATTCTGATCACTAACCGCGGCATGGGGGAACTGATCCTGGGCGGCGTCGAGACCGCTACCTCCGCCGGCGGCGCCTGGCTTTCGGCTGCCGTTCAGCCACCCAACCTGATCGCGGTGACCGCAGATGCGAAAGACCTCAGTCCGGGTGTGTACGAGGGCGCCCTCACCATCCGTTCCAACGCGGTGAACGGTCCGCTCCGGGTGCCGGTCACGTTTGAGGTCGTACGCCGGACCCTTCCGATCATCGCCTTCGGTGGCGTAACCAACAACACCTTCGGTCCGGGAGAGCCGATCGCCCAGGGCGGGATCGCCTCCCTGTTTGGCGAGCAGTTCCGGTACGGTGACCCGGTGCAAGGTACGATTCCGCTACCAGAGGAGCTGGGCGGCGTGAAGGTCTACGTCAACGGCACGGCCGCTCGCCTTTTTTACGTCTCCTACGGCCAGATCAACTTTCAGATGCCTTTCGAGGTTGCGCCCGGCCCGGTCCGCGTCACCGTGGTGCGCGAGGGTCAGGCAGGCAATGTCGTCACCGCGGAGGTGGCCGAACGGGCGCCGCGGCTGCTTCGCATCGGCATCGACGACTACGGCATCATCGTCAACCAGGATGGAACCTTCCCCATCCCGCCGACGCCGGGGATTCCGAGCCGTCCGGCGCGGCCGGGCGACGCCCTGGTGGTCTATGCGATCGGCTTCGGGCAAACCGACCCGCCGGTCGCGCTCGGTCGGGCATCCCCCTCGACCGAACCGCTGGCGCGCGTCCAGCCCACACCGACGGTCTTTTTCGGCGCCGGTCTCACTGGCGGCGCTCCGGCCATACCGTTTTACGCCGGCCTGACGCCGGGTCTCGTCGGTCTGTTCCAGATCAACGTCATCGTTCCGGAGAACGCTCCAAAAGGCGATCGGATTCCTCTCCGCGTCGAGGGGCCGGGCTACCGCAGCAACGCCGTCGATCTGGCGATCGAATGACCGAGCGGCTCTACTACGACGATTCCTACCTCAAACGTTTCCGCGCCCAGGTTGTCGAGCGTTCCCCGGACGGCTGCGACGTTTACCTGGACCGGACGGCCTTCTATCCCACCTCCGGAGGCCAGCCGCATGATACGGGCTGGATCCAGGGTGTGGCGGTCACCGAGGTCGCCGACGAAGGCGAGCGCATCCTCCACCGCCTTGCCCGGCCGGTCGAGGGCGGCGAAGTCGACTGCGAGTTGGACTGGGACCGGCGCTTCGACCACATGCAACAACACAGCGGCCAGCATCTGCTTTCGGCCGTATTGCACCAACTTCACAACGCCCCCACGATCAGCTTTCATCTGGGGCGCGAAATCTCGACCATCGACGTCGGCCTGGCGGCGCTCGAACCGGCACGGCTCAAGGAGGCGGAGCGCCGGGCAAACGAGATCGTCTTTGAGAACCGCCCCATTCGCGTGCACTACCAGGAGGCGTCGGAGGCGGAGGGATTGCGGCGCGCCTCCGGACGGGAGGGTTTGCTGCGCATCGTCGAGATCGAAGGGCTGGACCGCAGCGCCTGCGGCGGCACCCACGTCCGGCACACCGGCGAGATCGGCGTGGTGCTGCTGCGCCGCACGGAGAAGATCCGCAGCAACCTGCGTATCGAGTTTCTTTGCGGACGGCGTGCCGTGGCGCGAGCTCGGGCGGACTACGACGCGCTGGCGGAGATCGCGCGGCTGTTCTCGGCGCCGCTCGATGAAGCGCCGGCGCTGGTGGCTGCGCAGCAGGCTCGGCTCGTCGAAGCCGAGAAGGCTCGGGCGCGCCTGGCGCTCCAGGCGGCCGAGGCGCGCGGTCGCGAGCTGTATCGTTCAACGGCGGCCGACGCCGCCGGCGTGCGCCGCCTCGTGCGGCATTCGCCCGCAGGAGGCCCCGGCGAGGAGCTCCGCGCCGAGGCGCAAGGTTTCACCGCTTCGGCTCGGGCGGTCTTCTTATCAACATTCGACGAGCCGCCCTCCGTGCTTTTGGCGGTTTCCGAAGATCTCGGACTCGACGCGGGGCGGCTGCTCAAGACGCTTCTCGCGGAGGCGGGAGGCCGGGGCGGCGGCACGGCGCGCATGGCGCAAGGAAGCCTGCCGCGCGAAGCGCTCCCCGGAGTCCGGCAAAAGTTAGAGGCGGCGTTGGGAGCGGGCGTGACAGTCTGACCGCGCCCGAAGTTTTGCTTGCGTCTCCGTGGCCAAACGTGCCGAGCTCTATCTTAGCTTCGCGGAGTCTTGCCGCTTCGCCAACGCCGCCTCGATCTCGCGAAGCGCCCTGGCGAACTGCCGCGGGTTGCTGACCTGGAAGACCCTGCCGCCCAGGCTTCGCGTCAGCTTCTCGATCGGGTCGTCAAACGGAAACCAGCGCGGAAAGTAATTCAGCCGGAGGTAGAACACGGGCGGCGCTGGGCCAGGCAGATTCCCGAGCAGCCGGCGGGGGTCGCCGGCGCTCTCCCGCGTGACCGGGCCGACGAAGATCAGCGCCTCCGGAGGTTCCGCACTCGTCATCTGCTCGGCAGCCAGGCGCGCCAGCAGGCGCGCGGCGCCGTCGGCGGCGCGCAGCTGCTCGATGCCGATCGTTGCCAGCTCGAGCTCATCCATCGTCTCGCGGAGGGCGCGCAGAGCTTTCTCGTCGAAGCCGGGCGCGCGAACGAGCTCCTGCTGGCGGTGCAGGCTGATGGCGTGGAACGAGCTGGCGCGCAGGGGCGTTTGCTCGAACAGCGAAATGAGCGTCGTGACAAGCAGCGCCTGATCGAGCTGTCCCATCTGGACCGAGCGAGGGTGAATCGGCGCGACATGCAGGAACAAAGCCACGCGGCGAGCGGCTTGTCTCGCCGGTGGCAGGCGCCGCCAGGAGGCCAGCGCAAGCGGGGCAACCTCGCCGGGGGCCATCAAGCTCGCAACCTCCCTCTCATCCGACTTGAGCCGGAGGCGAATCTCCCAGGACTTCTGGCAGGAGCGGCCCTCGGCATCGGTCAGCAGCCAATCGATGCGGTAGTCGCCTTCGCCGATCAGGAAACCGCCGGAGAGGCCGGCCACGTCCCTTCGCCGACGCAGGCCGGGCGGCAGGGTGCCCGCGCGGCGGAAGTAGTGGCGGGCGTTGGTTTGCCGGGATATGACCCGGAACCGAATCCGGAGGGTCGTGGCGCTCTGGGGAAACTGATCGACGGGAAGAACCGCTTCGTAGCCCGCCTGGTAGCGAAAGGCGAAGCTGATCACCGGCTTGATGGGACGCACGGTGCACTTGAGCCGCGGCGCGGCGGCGGCCGCCGCCAGATCCTGCTCGAAGCGCTCGATCCAGGCCCGCCCGCCCGGCGTGCTTGGCGAAATCATCTCCTGGCCCGTCACGCTCAGCGCGACAACCAGCAGGAGCGGCAGACGAACAAGCCGGCTCGGCAAGCGAAACTCAGCCGTCCGGACCGATTCAGCCTCCAATGGCGTACATCGGACGCGGCGGCGCGACGAAACGGCTGGAGTTGATCTCATGGCCCAGCCATTTGGCACGAACCGTCGAGCGAATCACCGCCGCGATCTCCTCATCGCTCGCCCCGCTGCGAAGCAGCCCTTTGATGTCGGTCTCCTCCAGGGCGAACAGACAGTAGCGCAGCTTGCCGTCGGCCGTCAGCCGGATTCGGTTGCATTTCAGACAGAAGGGCCGGCTGACCGAACCGATGAAGCCGATCCTGCCGACGCCGTCGGAGAAGAGATATTCCGCCGCGGGGGCGCGTGGGTCGCCGTCGGGGACGGGCACGAGCGGGCCGAACTCCCGCGCCAGAATCTCCAGGATCTCGCCGGCGGTGAGGACTCGGTCAGGTCTCCACAGCCCTTGCGCATCGAGCGGCATGAATTCGATGTAGCGGATCTCGAGGCCGTGCCTCCGGCCGAAGTGCGCCAAGGGAAGAATGTCCGGCTCGGTCAGGCCCTTGACCGCCACGGCGTTGATCTTGATCGGCCGGTAGCCCAATCGCAGGCAGGCGTCGATGCCCGCCAGCACACGGTCGAGCTCGTCGCGCCGCGCGATCTCACGGAAGCGCCCGCGATCGAGCGTGTCCAGATGAATGTTGATGCGCCGCAAGCCGGCCTCATAGAGCGGCCGGGCCAACTCGGCCAGAAGGATGCCGTTGGTGGTAATGGCCAGGTCGGTGACACCCGGAAGCCGACCCAGCTTGCCGATCAGCACGGGCAGATCCCTGCGCAGGAGGGGTTCACCGCCGGTCAGGCGGAGCTTGTGCACCCCCAGGCCGACGGCGACGCGCACGAACCGCTCGATCTCCTCGAAGCTCAGGATCTCCGCCCGGGGGAGGAAGTCGACGGGCTGCTCCGGCATACAGAAGAAGCAGCGAATGTTGCAGCGATCGGTGACGCTGATGCGCAGGTTGTCGTGCAGGCGTCCGAAGGTGTCAACCAGAGCCTCGGCGGGCATGGCGGCCTCGGCTCAGCCAATGGCGAGCATGCGCTCGATGGGCACCAGCGCCCGAGCCGCAACCTCCGGCGCCACCTCCACGCGGGGCTCCAGGTGCGTGAGCGCGTCGCGCAACTTCTCCAGCGTATTGCGCTTCATGTAAGGGCACTCGCTACAATTGCACTGCTCGTTGGCGACGAAGTAGAAGCGCTTGTTCGGCGACAACCGTTCCAGGGAATGGAGCACGCCGCTTTCGGTGACCACGATGAACTCCTCCGCCGGGTGGGTGGTGCACCACTGGATGATGGCGGAGGTGGAGCCGATGAAGTCGGCCATGGCCAACGTCTCCTTCGGGCACTCCGGATGAGCCGCTACCAAAGCCGTCGGATGCTCCGCCTTGACCGCGGCCACACGGCGAGCCGAAAAGGTCGCGTGCACGATACAGGCGCCCTGCCAGACACGGAGATTCTCCCGACCGGTCTGGCGCTTGACGTAATTGCCCAGGTTGATATCCGGAACGAACAGGATCGTTTTGTCGGGAGGAATCGAGTTGACCACCTTGACGGCGTTGCGCGACGTGCACAGGATGTCGCTTTCCGCCTTAACCTCCACCGAGGTGTTGATGTAGCTGACGATTACGTGGTCGGGATACCGGCGTTTGTAAGCGCGGAGCTGCTCGACCGGGCAGGCGTCCACCAGGCTGCAACCGGCCTCTCGGTCCGGGACCACGACAATTCGGTTCGGGTTGAGCACTTTGGCCGTTTCGGCCATGAACCAGACGCCGCAGAAGGCAATGACTTCGCCTTCGAACTCCCGAGCTTTGCGAGCCAGTTCCAGGCTGTCGCCGACGGCGTCGGCCAACTCCTGGATCTCAGGCTCCTGGTAGTGATGGGCGAGGAGAATGGCGCGTCGCCGCCGCTTGAGATCGATTACCTCCTCCGCCAGTGTTTGCGTCGCCAGCATCGGGGACCCAATTTGCTTTCATTGTAACAGCAAACTCCGCCTGCCCCCGGCTGGCGCCGCGCGGCACTCGGTTAGAAGCCCTCGGGCGACGGAGGGCGCCTCGGGCCCCTTGGCTCGCCCGGTCGAAACGGCCTGAGCCTTTTACCGAAGGGGCGCCAGCGTGGGCGCCGCTGCTGTAACTCCTTCCATTGCTCCTGCGTCAGCACCATGCGCAGCTTCAGGCTCAGCTCGGTAAAGGCGCGCGTCAACTCGCCACGGGCCGCCACCAGTCGGTCGATCGCCTGCTGGGCTCTGGCCTGATCGAGGACCGGCTCGGCGAAGAGATCCTCGACCTCGGCTTCGGCCTTTTCGACGGCGGCGCGCTTGTCGATGATCTCGGCGCGGCTCTCCTTGAGGATGGCTGTGATCTTCTCCCGCTGCTCGTCCGTGAGATTCAGCTCACGCGCCAGCGGGCTTTCCCACCAGGGGAAGTAAGCCCGCGGGGGTTGTGCCTGCGCAGGCATCAGCAGAGCCAGACACCAGAGCAGGACTTTCATGGCTGCTCCTCAAGGAGCGCCGAAATCGGTCCGGCCGCCAGCGGCTCCGCGCTTTCGACCAGCGCGTAGACCTCGGTAAAGAACTGCGAGTCGTTGGAGGCCCGCGTCGGCTGCCGCTCGGGTGCAGGAAGCGACAGCAGCAGCCCGAGCACCAGGACGGCTACCGTAGCCAAGGCCGCGGCGGGCTGGAGGCGCCATTCGGCCGGCCGTTGCGCTTCGATCTTGCGGTAGATGCACCGGCGCTGCTCCGCCAGAAACGCTTCCGGCGGCTGCGGCAGCCCTGCCAGGAACTGCTTGCGCCGTTCAAGCAGGCTCTGCCAGCGATGCCGGCAGGATTCGCAGGACTCAAGCAGCGAGGCCTCCGGACCCAATCCGTAGAGCAGCTCGATCAGCTCGTCCTCGCTCAAATGCTTGTGCATGCTTCTTCCCTCAATTCAATCGGTCAAAAGTTCGGGATGTTCGCTGCACCCCGTACAAATCTCTTAACAGCTCACGCAGCTTCTTCAAGGCGCGAGCCATATGGGCTTTCACCGTGCCCAGGTCAAGCTGGAGGATCTCAGCGATCTCCTCCAGCCGCCGGTCCTCGTAATGTCTGAGCAGGAACACGGCGCGCTGGCGCGGCGAGAGCCGGCGGAGCGCCTCGGCCAGACGCCTCTCGATCTGGCGGGCAAACAGTCGGTCCTCGGCCGACGGCGCCCGGTCGGGCGTCACCGCCAGGATGAACTCTTCGTCGTCAGGGTTCGGGCGCCGCTTCCAGAACCTCCAGGCGCGCGATCGGAGTCGGTCCAGACAGGTGTTGACGGCGATCCGCGTGAGCCATTTCGCCCGATCCTCGACAGGCGGCGCCCCGGCGTGCTGCAACGCCCGGTAGGCTTTGAGAAACGAATCCTGCGCGGCGCTGTCGGCTTCGTCCCGGTCTTCGAGCAGGCGATAGCAAAGGTTGAAGATCCGCCGCTGCTCAGAGAGCATCCAGTGGTCGAACTGCTCCGGGCGCTCCACTTCAGCCACACGCTGCGCCCATTCGCCGGCCACGGCGCCCATCACCACCACTGACGCCTATTGTCGAAAAGAGTTTACATCGCCGGGCCGCCAACCCACAGGGGGCTTGCGCCGAGGTCGGGGCGGCGGATGAGGCAACCGGTCGGGGACTACGCGGACCGAGGTGGTGAGCTTGAGCGGATAGCGCCCCCCGCTCGGGAACACAAGCTCCGCAAAGTAAGCCGTCCAGCCCTTGGGCGGTGCCGGCACGACCGCCCGGTACAGGCCGTCACCATCCTCGACCATCGGCGAGCTTTTGTAGGCGGGCCCGATTCGCTCCAAACGGAAGTCCCGTGCCGCCGGGTTGGTTGCCTGCCAGAGGTGGACCGCAAGCGGCTTGTCCTCTGTTTTCACCAGGATGCCCCCCTCGGGCGGCATTGTCCAGGAAAAGCGCGGCCGCGGCCGTTCGTAGATGACAGACTCAAAGAAGGCCATCAGCGTCTCGGCGGCATCCGACCCCCTCAGGGAATGATCGACGTTGGGGATATAACGCAAGTGCTTCTCGCCGGGCAGGTCGTCAAAATAAAACTGCGAGGAGTCCGGTAGGAAGAATTGGTCGCCGGCAGCGTTGACGATGAGCTTGGGCATGGTGAACCGCTCGCGGTAGTGGTAGGGTTCGACCGCGCGCAGCAAGGCCCGGAACTGGGGCGTGCCCATCCAGTTCATGATCCCCATCCGTTCGTAGTCGGCGATGGCAGGCGCCCAGAAGCCGTAGGCCCGCCGGTGGTGAATCATGGACACTTCCAGGTTTAGCAGATCGATGACGAACGGCACGATCGCCACCACACGCCGGTCCACCGCCGCCGTGGTCCAAGCGGTCCAGCCCCGCTTGGAGCCGCCGCAAACGACAAAGCGGTCGACCATGAGCCCTCCGCCCGCCTCGGTCCGGAGAAACTCCGTCACCGTGTCCATGGCCCGCACCGCTGCTTTGGTCATGGGCAGCCGCGGCAGCCACCGCTCCTGGCCGGTGCGGAGGAACCGGTCCCAAGCGTAGGCAATGAGCGCATCCTCGCTGCGGCTCTGTCGGTCGCCACGAAACAGGAGCGGCTGATTGGGCACCATCCGAAGCTCGGCGGCGACTGCGGAAGAGTTTCGAGCGATCCGCGCCAGCATCGGATCGGCGGCCACCGGTGCGGCATCGGAGTTTCGCCCCCCGCCGATGAACAGCAGTCCGATGGAACTGCTCACCTTGCGGGGCACGACGATCACCAGCCAATGCGTCCACTCCGGGCGGTCCACCTCCTGCGAGCTCAGCCAGGTTTGCGAGGTCATCTCCAGCACATGGGTGGTCTCGTCGAGCGCGGGGTAACTTCGAACGAGGCGGTAGCGGAAGGCCGGATCCGGCGCAGCGACGTAACGGTCAAGCGCCGTCTCGACCCCGAGCGCCGCCTGCGGCGGCGCCGCGAGCAACGCCAGAACGACAAGCCGGCAAATCCGGTATCGCTTCATTGGAAACTTACCGTCACCACATTCGCCGCCCTGCTGCGGAGGGTGAACTCGATCGGAACCTCGCCCCGGCCGACCAGCATGCGCGGGAGAGGCCCCGGATTGACTTGATCGAGCCCGGGGTATTGAGTCTGGGCCACAGGGCCGGCAACGTCGACGTCAAAGCCGCCCACCCGCGCGGAACCCGCACCCAGAGCGCGTCGCAAGCCGGTGCCGAACAGGGACAGGTACACGCGGTCATCCGGTTCCCCCAGTCCGACCGGTACCGGCCGGCGGCCTCCAGCGGGCGCATGGACATCGAAGATCTCCTGAACGATCTGGCGGCCATCTGGTTTGACCACTACCGCCAGCGCGGCGGCCACACCGGAGCCGTCGCCGTTGGCGCTGAACAGCGCCGGGGCGACGTCTTCAACGAGCAGCGCACCTGAGGCCACCTCCTGTCCGCGGCGGCGCACCACCACCCGCGCCAGTCCGGGAGCGACACCGCCGGGCAGAACGAAGTTCACCTGGTGTGGGGAGACAAAGTAGAGCAGAGCTTTGGAATCGGCGCCCCGGGCGTCTCGAATCTGGACCTCGATTCCGCCCAGTTCCTCGGGCAGCGGCGGTATGGCCGTCAAGGCGCGCGGAACCAGCTCGCGACCGTAGAGGCTCGCGATGCCCTCCGGCGCCGCCAGCGGCTTGTCGATTGCCGCCGAAAAGACGGCCAAGGGAGGGGCAAACGGCAGCGTGTCTGGAATGACGCGAACCGGGGTGGTGCATTTCACCGTGAGGGCGCCGACGGGGAAGGAGAGCTCGACGAGGAAGGCGGTCCAGCCCCGCGCGGGGGGCGCCGGCCGCGCCTCGAAGCTTCCGTCGGGACCGGCGGCGAGCGCAGTGCTCGTCCAGCTCCGGCCGATCGTCGCCACCCGAAAATCGCGCGCCGAAGGGTTCGTCGCCTGCCAGAGCCTCACTTCGGCCGGCCGATCTTCGGCGCGGACCCGAATACCGCCGCCGGGCGTAACTTCCCACCGGTAGCGCGGGCGCGGGGCGCCGGCCAGAACCATCTGAGCAAAGGCCAGCACCGACGTCAACACATCGCCCTCCTCCAGGTCGTGGCTGGCGTTTGGAACGTAGCGCAGGTGCTTCTCTCCGGGAAGCTCATCGAAGTAGAATTGGGAGGAGTCCGGCAGGAAGAACTGGTCGCCGGCAGCATTGACGATGTACTTGGGCATCGCCAGCCGCTCCCGATAAGAGAAAGGGTCCACCAGGGCGAGCAGTTGCTCCTGGCGCCGGGACCCCGCCCAGGCCATGATCCCCAGCTCTTCATAATCGCCGACAGCCGGCGCCCAGAAGCCGTAAGCCTGCCAGTGGTGCTGGAACGAGGCGTGCACATTTAGTAGATCGATGACTAAAGGGACGACGGCGACGAGGCGGCGATCCACGGCCGCCGCAAGCCACGCCGTCCAGCCACGTTTGGAGGCGCCCGCAACGATGAACCTCTCCACCGTCAGTCCGCCGCCCTCCGGGCTTCGAAGAAAAGCGGTAACAGTATCCATG
>Ga0308417_1000700_pt1 | contig 23654 bp, 20 predicted proteins | sample HotsprSampleOS65_FD_203528 | JGI IMG/M metagenome (GOLD analysis project Ga0308417, IMG submission 203528) | Hot spring phototrophic mat microbial communities from Octopus Spring, Yellowstone National Park, Wyoming, United States - 20090730_OS65 ...
GGCGAGACAAGCCTGGCGGCTTGTCTTACGGCACCTGCGCCCCGGCGAGACAAGCGTGGCGGCTTGTCCTACGGCATCTGCGCCCCGGCGAGGACAAGCCTGGCGGCTTGTCTTACGGCACCTGCGCCCCGGCGAGGACAAGCCTGGCGGCTTGTCTTACGGCATCTGCGCCCCGGCGAGACAAGCCTGGCGGCTTGTCCTACGGCACCTGCGCACCGGCGAGACAAGCCTGGCGGCTTGTCCTACGGCACCTGCGCACCGGCCGGCGGCCTGCGCGTAACCTTTGCCGGCCCGGCACATCTAACGCAGTGATATCCGGTCATGAAGCAAGCGTGTTGGCGCCGAACACAAGCCGGCAAGCGCACGCGGTGCGAGGTTTGAAATGTCTCAGTTGCTGAATGAAAATGTGAAACGCCAGGTCAAGGACGCGTTCGCCCAGTTGGAGCAGCCGGTTGCATTGCTGCTGTTCACACAGAACCACGGAAGCTGCGAATACTGCGACGACACGCGCAGCCTGGTCGAAGGTGTGGCGGCTTTGTCAGACAAGCTGAGTCTGAGCGCGTTCGACCTGGACGCAGACGCGGCCAGGGCCGCCGAGTACGGAGTGGATGCCGCCCCGACGCTCATCATCGCCGGCAAGGACGGCGATCAAATCATTGACTATGGCATCCGGCTCAAGGGCATTCCGGCCGGCTACGAATTCACCACGCTCATCCGCGATGTCTTGCTGGTGTCGAGCCGCGACTCCGGGTTGAACCAGGCCACGCGGGCCTGGCTGCGCGAGTTGAAAGAGCCGGTGCATCTTCAGGTGTTTGTCACGCCCACCTGCCCGTATTGCCCGCGCGCGGTGACACTGGCCCATCAGATGGCGCTGGAAAGCCCGCTGGTCAAGGCCGACATGGTGGAAGCGATGGAGTTTCCCGAACTGGCCGACCGCTACGGCGTCAGCGGCGTGCCGCACACGACGATCAACGACGGGGCCGGCGCCCTGGTTGGCGCGGCGCCAGAAGAAGATCTGATCGCCGAAATCCAGCGCGCGCTGGCGTAAGGATAATTCAGCGCAAAGAACCCGAAGGAAAGACCAGGGCAGCCTCGCGGATTTTGCGTCGTTGCGGTTTTCAGGATCAAGATGGATGCAAACGTTGTCTGGAAAGGGCGAATGGCATTCGACGGCGCGGCAGACACTGGCTTCACCGTGCGCATGGACAGCGCGCCGGATGTCGGCGGCGACAACAGCGGCCCGCGCCCGGTCGAGCTGTTGCTGATTGGCCTGGCCGGCTGCACGGCCATGGACGTGATCTCAATCCTGAAGAAGATGCGCCAGGATGTGACCGGCTTCGAGGTGCGCGCGCATGGCGAACGGGCCAGCGAGCATCCGCGCAAGTTTACGCACATCACCATCGAGTACGTCTTGACAGGGAGCAACATCGATCCGGCCGCAGCGCAAAAGGCGATTGACCTGTCGGCAACTCGCTATTGCTCCGTGCAGGCATCTCTCGATCCGGCCATCAAGGTCGAGCATGTGCTGACGATTCACAACACAGCCGACGCGACGTAGGGCAAGCCGCCGGGCTTGCCCATCCCCCCGTCGCCGCGCTTGCCTGCCTGCCCACCCACAACATCGCCGGCTGCGTTAGGCCGCCGGCTCCCACCGGTCGATCAACGGCCACAAATCCCCCTCCTGCTGCGGCTTGTCCTCCTGCCGGGGCAGAACCCCATACAGCGCGCGGAAGATGAATGCGAAGCCGAGGCCGAACGCGGCCAGGCTGGCGATCGGGAAGGCGATGCGCGTAATGGCATTCACCTGAGCGACCTGCTGGTTGAACATCTCACTGCCAAAAGACGCTGTCACCATGTTGAGGTTGAGCGCAAAGTTGGCGGCGCCGGCCAGCGCCGTCTGCGCAGCGATGATGAGCGTCGCCAGCGCCAGACTGCGCTGCACTTGCGACAGCGATAGCAGCCTGCGCAGCTTGGCCTCGCGCGCCGGCGTATCGGGACCCAGACCCTGAATGAGGAAGTAGCGGACGATCGGCCGGCCGATCACGAGAGAGCCGGCGAAGACGATCACTGACACCATCAGCGAGGCCGTATCCTTCAGCGCATAGAGCGCGCCGTCCACAAACCAGAACGCCAGAACGCCGTTCATGATGGCCGACAGCGCGACATACGAGGTGATGACGTTGAAGCGCCGGCTGATGAAGAACGTGTCTACCAGGACATAGGTGACGGGCACAAGCGCCGCCAGAACATACGCCACGGGAGCGCCCAGCGGTTTGGTCAGATTATTGAGGATCAGAATCGGCACAACCGCACCCATCACAATGTCGAGGGCCAGCTTGGTCAATCCCTTCATGGCTGGGCGGGGAGTGTATCACAGGGGCTGGCGCGGATGACCGGCGGCCCGAGCCATTTCCACAACGCTCCCGGAATCTTCAAGATTCCGGGAGTGTTTGGGATGTATTTCGTCAGTCAGAAGGCAGTGTCTCGTGTAATAATGGGCTTGCGGACAGGCAGAAAAGCTTTCAAAGAGGCGTTGCCCATGAACCGATGGTTCACCACAGCGGATGAAAATGCCGCAACCGGTGGCGTAACTGGGTTTGTGGGCGCATTTTCACTGGAGGTGTAATGGCAACGCAGTTGAGAAAACTGAGACCAAAGATGCCAACGAAACGCAGAATCGCTCTCTCAGATCAGGTTGCAAGTCGCTCGGATCATTCCGGCTGTTAACCAGCCTCACAGGAGGAACAAGGAATGTCTCAGCAGTCTTCCGCCAGTTCCGGGCTGGACCGTTACGCAAAAGCGGCCCAGACTCGTTCTGGCGTTTGGCGATCGGCTGTCGTTACGCTCATTGTCTTGTTGGTTTTTGTGGCTGCGGTGGTAGCAATCGAAATTGCGCTACAACCGCAATTGTCGGGCATCGGTCTGCTGGCCGCAGGCGTGGTGCTGGCAGTTGTGCCGGCGGTGTTGTGGCTGATCTTCTTCTATTTGCAGGACCGCGTGGAGCCCGAGCCGGTCGGCCATGTTGCCCAGATGTTTGTGATCGGACTTGCGCTCGCCGGCGCGATCGGCGTGCCGCTGAGCGATCAGGTTTTCCGCACCCAGGACTGGCTGTTTCGTGACCTGGGCAGCACCTTGATCGGCGCCGTGTTTGTGCGCGGGGCCATCGAGACCTTCATCGTTTACGCTGCCGTGCGCTATTTCATGTTCGACTCGCCGGAATTCGACGAGCGCACCGACGGCGTGATCTACGGCATGGCGGCCGGCCTGGGGTACGCCACGGCCGCCAATCTGCAATTCATCCTCGCCAGCGGCGGCGCGGCGCTGGGCGGCGCAGAAGTGTATGTCGTTGAAGTCGCGCTCGCCTACGCGGCGTTTGGCGGCTTGCTGGGCTATTTTCTCGGCCACGCCAAAATGCAGCGCGATCCGATCTGGTGGCTGCCGCTCGGGTTCGTCATCACCGCCGCGTTGAACGGCCTGTTCCTGATGCTGCGCGGGCAGTTGGAGAGCGGGTCGATCTCTGTTGGCGCGCAAGCCGGCGGCCTGCCGTCGCTCACCGGCCTGCTGCTGGCCGGCGCGCTGGCCATCGTGGTGACGGCAGTGGTCGCATGGCTGATCCAGCGCGATGTGTCTGCGTCGTCTGGCGGCGCCGGGCTGAAAGCCGCTGAAGATGCCGCCATCGGCGACCGCCAGGCCAATCTGGCGACGGTGGGCGTCTTTGCCGTGATGCTGATCATCGGCGTCATCGGGTGGAACGGCGCCGTCAACGGCGTCACAGCTTTCGAGAACGATGGCATTCGCGGCGCCTATCCTGCTTACTTCAGCGCGGCCACGGGAACAGGTGAAGTGATGCGCGCGGCCGACCGCACCGGCACCGGCGCCGAGTTCGTGGTCAGGCGCATAGAACTGCCGGCTGGCAAGGATATCAAAGCCGTCATGTCCATTCTGGCTGCCGAGCGCGCCGCGAACAACCTCATGTATAAAGTGGTGCGCACAGGAGAGGAATCGATCCAGGGCCGGGCAGCCACCATCCAGGAATTTGCCTGGGTGGACCAGGGCGGCTTGACCGGCGCTGTGCCGCAGGTCTTTCAGGGAACCGACTACCTCTTTGTCAGCGGCGACAAAGTGGTCATCGCCACTCTGATTGCCACGCCCGACACCATCGGAGCAGTTCAACCGCTGTTCGAGCGATTCGTCAGCAGCCTGTCATTCTGACAGCGCATTGACGGGCAAATGTCCAGCATCTCCGAGAGGCAGCCCGTACAGTGCGCCTGGAGCAGAGACAACGGGCTTGTCGGATCGGCGAGGAGGATTTTGAGATGAGACAGATGAAACGACTCTGGATCGTTGTGCTGACCATCACCCTGACTTTGCTGGCTTCAGTCGCCAGCACAACCTACGCCCAGCGGGCTGCGACATTCGCCGCGCGTTCAGCGCCGGCGGCGTCAGAACCCGGCGCGCTCGAAGCGCCGGTCGCCCAGACCTCGCGCTGCACAGCCATGAAAGCCGGCGATGTCGTGTGGGTCACGCTGAACGAGGAAGGCGAGGTGGAAGAGGAGGTCGAGAGCTATCCCAGCGGCACGACCCGCATCACCGCGCAGTTCGAGTACAACTGCATCCCGCGCAAGACCACGCTGGTGACGGTTTGGTATGTGGACGGCGAGGCGGCGCTGACTTCAGAAGACAAGCCCAAAGCAACCAATAAGCCAGATGTCTGGCAGGCCTACCTGTACATGAAGGATGAGTCGCCGTTGCCCGACGCCGAATATCGTGTCGAGTTCTATGCTGGCGAGGATTTATTGACCGAGGGCGCAGTGACCGTCGGCGGCGAAAGCCCGGTCAACGCTGTGACAGTGCAGGGCACGATCGTCGATTCCAAGAGCAAGAAACCGATCAAGGGCGCGGTGGTCGTTGTTCTGAATGAGGGCGTGGCTGCCCAGGAGTGGCTGCAGGATGGCACAGACGAGGACATCTTCGCTTCGGCCAAGACCGACAGCAAGGGCCAGTTTGTGCTGGACAACCCAATCGAGATCGGCGTGCCGCACTCGTGGTTGATCGGCGCGCAGGGATACAGGTCGATCATCCAGGAAGATTGGGCGCTTGAAGAAGACACCGAAGACCCGTTGGTGTTGGACATCAAGCTGGTCAGGAAATAAATAGAGGAGGCTTTGTGAACATTGCGCGCAACCGTCAAAGCGTCTGGCGGGCCGGCCTGGTCGAAATCGTCGGCCTGCTCGTCTACGTCGCAGTGGCAGAACTGATCGTCGCCGCGCTCAACCCAACTATTGGCCGGGAGATGCTCCTGCCGGTTGGGATTGTGCTGGCCATCGTGCCTGCCGCCATCTGGATGGCCTTCTTCTACGCCCAGGACCGCGCCGAGCCGGAGCCGCGCCATTACGTGCTGGCGGTGGGCGCATTGGGCGCGTTGCTGGCGGCGGCAGTCGGGCAGCCGTTTATCAACGACATCGCCCGGGCGCCGCAGTGGCTGGGGCACGACACGCTGACCGAAATTCTCGGCGCAATCCTGATCGTCGGCTTCACCCAGGAGTTTCTCAAGTACGCTGCCGTGCGCTACAGCATCTACTATTCGAACGAGTTCGATGAGCGCATCGACGGGGTAATCTACGGCACAGCGGCCGGCCTGGGCTACGCCACCTTCATCAACATCGCCATGGTGGTCAACAGCGGCGGCATTGCCGCCGAACAGCTTGGCGCCGGCATCATCCGCATTGTGATCGTGACGCTGGTGCAGGCGACCCTGGGCGGATTGACCGGCTACTTCATCGCCCGCGCCAAGTTCGACGACGAGCCATTATGGTGGATGCCGGCCGGCCTGACGCTGGCGGCGGTCATCAACGGCCTGTTCGCATGGCTGGCCGGCGAGATCACCACCTCGCCCCTGACCATCAGCGCAACGGGCGCCAGTGGCGGCTATAACCCGTGGCCGGCGCTGGCGCTGGCAGCCGTTGTCGCCCTCGCGCTGCTCGGTCTGACTTTTGTCCTGATGCGGCGCGCCAATCAGCTCACCCTGGCCGGCGCCGACGCCGATCACCAGTAGGAGGCGCGCCATGACAACTCAGACTTCGTCCGCAGACACAGCAACGCGCAAGGCGCCGGTGTTCCGCATCAACACGCGCGATCAGATGTCGGCCCTGCTGACTGTCATTGTCGCGCTGGTCGCCATTCTGGCCGGCCTGCTCTGGCGCAATGCAGTCGAGGCGCGCGTCAAATCGTATGCAGACCCCTCTGGCGTGACCATTGCGTATCCTGAATCGTGGCGGCTGGACGCGACAAACGCCGACACCGGCCTCATCCGCGTCAGCGACGCCCTGGCCGCTGAATATCCCACCGCCTTCGAGCTGCGCTGGCTGCCGGTTGCGCACGATGCCGAAGACGCCGACGCGCTGGCAACCGCGCTCAACACACTTGCGCTCAATCGCGGGCGCGAACTGTCCGCCTACAAGCTGCTCGACACGCAAACCGGCCAGTCTGTTAAAGGTCTGCCCGGTGCTGCGGCGAGCTTCGTATTTGTGTACGATCCGACCAGCCTGTTCCAGCAGGGCATCCCGGCGGTTGTGCTGGGCGAGGACCTGCTGGCGCGCAAGGGCGAGCGCGTTTATGTGTTCAGCCTGCTCGCCGCGCGCGAGAATCGAGACCTGGCCGAGCAGCGGTTCCAGGCATTTGTTGAATCTGCGAGATTGCCATGAAAAGGGTTGACCCGATTTTCAAGATGTTGTGTTTGGCGCTGGCCGCGCTGGTCGTCGCGCTGACCAGCGGCGCAGCATTCCCATTGCAGACATTGGCGGCGCAGGCCGCGCCACCCGCTCAGAGTGGCGCCCGACAGCGTGACTCAAAAGCCCACTGGCGCGCCGTGGTGCAACTGGGGCCGATCGCGCTGGTCAAGAATAACAGAGGGAAGCAGGAAGTGCGCTTCTTTGGCTGGGGCAGCGGCACCGTACTGACCCGCGACGGCCTGATCCTGACCAACTACCATGTCGTGGATGTCAGCGATTTAGTCAAGCAGGCCAGGAATGACAGGAACATCAGGATTCTTGAGGGCAAGATGGTGGTGCTGTTCACCCGTCAGCCCGATCAACCTCCGGTGGCCATGTTCATTGCCGATGTGGTGGACGCGCTGCCCGATCTCGACCTGGCCGTCGTGCGCATCACCAGCGACTTGTCTGGTCAGGAAATTGACCCCGATTCGCTCGATCTGCCGTTCATCGAACTGGGCGACTCTGACACGGTCGAGATCGAAGATGTGCTGCGCATCTACGGCTATCCCACCATCGGCGGCAACACGATCACATTTACGCGCGGCAACGTCAGCGGCTTCGACAGCGAAAGGGGCGTGAAAGGCCGCGCCTGGATCAAGACCGACGCGACCATCTCCGGCGGCAACAGCGGCGGAACGGCCTTGAACGACGCCGGTCAACTTGTCGGCGTGCCGACCCAGGCGGCCGTGAGCAGCGCGCAAAACGTCACGGATTGCCGGCGCATTCAGGACACCAACGGCGACGGTCGCATCGACGACTCCGACACCTGCATCCCCATCGGCGGTTTCATCAATGCATTGCGCCCGGTCAACCTGGCGCGGGAGATGATCGAGGCGGCGCTGAGCGAAAGATCAGCCGGCCCCGACGACCCAGATGGGCCGGTGAGCGATGGTGTGCAGATCGTTGGCAGGATTGTCGATGCCAACACCGGCAAGCCGATCTCTGGCGCAGTGTTCGTGGTCTTGCGAGCCGGCCTGAGCTGGGACGACTTCACCGGCAGCGAGGACCAGGTGCTGGAAGCGGTTAAAACCGACCGGCAGGGCCGCTTCGAGATGACCGAGCTGCTGGAACGCGGCAAGACCTATAGCGTAGGCTGGGGCGCCAAAGGTTACCGCGAGGTGACCCAGGACAATCTCGAAGTCACAGATGACACGCCCGACGTGGTGGAGGCGGAGCTCAAGCTGCAAAGGCGGTAAAGCGATTCCCCTGCCCGCAGCTCTGACAGAGGAGCAGCGCCGATGCATGATACGGATCAGCAACCGATCTGGGACACCTTGCGCCGGCACCTGACAGCCATCTTCACCGGCGACGCAGACGCCTATGCCGAAACGACGAGCGAGGACCTCTCGCTCTATGAGTGGTACATCACGCCGCACCGGCAGGATGGGCTGGATTTTCACCTGTTCCTGGTCAGGCGCGCCGGCCCGCCGCCCGGCCACGAGGTTCGCTATGACCTGTTGGAGCCGCGCTTGCAGGTGTACAACGACAGCGCCGGCGCGCCGTTCGTGGCGATCGCCAGCTACACTCTCATGCTGACCCGCGCGACGCCGGAGGGAGTGACTCATCGTTCGCACAACGAAAGCCGCGTGCTGATCCGGCGCGATGGGGCGTGGCGCGTCGTGCACGCGCACAAATCGCCGGCCTGGGCGGCCCCGTTTGGGCCGGAGTAGCCGGCGACGCCGTTGTATCCTTCACAGGGGCGACCAGTCTGGTCGCCCCTGTCACGTGTGAGTGATTGCGCAATAAGGTCAGGCGCGATGACTACACTCAGGAGACCAAAACGACCGGATGGGATCGGCGACATCGCCGGTCTGTTTGCTATCTTCCTGTTCATGGCCGGCGTGGGCGCCGCCTTCGCTCAGCCCTGGCTGTCTCAGCCGGGCGTGGCCGGCCCGGCCCTTGACCGCTATGCGCCTGCCATCGACGCCGACGCGCGCCTGACCAGCGTTTACGACAAGGACGGTGCGTTGCTTGGCTGGAACAGCCAGAATGTGGCGCTGCTGCCCGGCCTGCGCGGCATTGCCTATGATCTGAGACCCGCCATCGGCCAGGCCGTGCTGGCTCAATACGGCCCCGGCGACACTGCCGATGCCGGTCGTTCCCTGGATTGGTTGCGCAACATTCAGTTGATCGAAGCGCGCGACCGATTCATCGATCTCAACGGCAATATCACCACCACGCTGGCAGCCTATGTGCGCGAATCGCGCGGGCTGTTTCTGATCGGTCTTCACAACGCAGCCAACAACGCCGACCTGATCTTCGATCCGCCTTTGCTGGTTTACCCGTCTGATCTTCAAGCCAGCAGCGCATGGCGCAGCGAAGGCGCATTTGCCGGCGCCACAGGCTACCGCAGTGAGAGCCGAGTTGTGGCAGCCGGGCCGCGCAAGACAGACGCGGGCGAATTCGATGACTGCCTGCAAATTGAATCGACATTGAGGCTGCTGAGTTCGCCACCGATCGAAACGAGATCAGTCGACTGGGTGTGCGCCGGGGCAGGCGTCATCGAGACTGAAATGTTCGACACCGCCGGCGCCCTGATCCGGCGCCACTCATCCAACGCTTCGCCGGCCCGGTTCCCGCCGACGCCGCTTCTGGCCAATGCAGCGCAACAGGCAACTGCGCCCGATCTGTGGCAACTCTCGGTGTTCGCCAAAGCGAATCTCACCGGCGCGGAGATCGAGAGCACCATTCCGCCGGTGTGGCTGCCGGTCGATCCGCCCATCGTGCTGGCAGCAGCTTATCGCGGCGACCTGCTGGCATTCAGCGCCGTGACCGAGACGGGCCATCTGGTGTGGCGCTTTCACACCGGCGGCAGCATCTTCAGCCCGCCGGCGTTCGATCCGGCGCGCGGGCGCATCTACTTCGGTTCGACAGACAAGCGCCTCTACGCACTGGACGCGCGCGGGCTGTTTCTCTGGTCATTCGCCAGCGGCGACAACATTGCCACGCGCCCGGCGATAGCGGGCGATGTCGTCATCTTCGGCGGCGAAGATCGACACGTATACGCGATTGACGCAGACACCGGCGCGCTGCTGTGGCAAGCCCAAACCGGGGCGGCGGTGGTGTCGTCGCCGGCAGTCGCCGGCGCTCTGGTCCTCATCGGTTCGGACGATGGCGGCGTGTACGCCTACGATATTGCAACCGGCGCGCTGGTCTGGGACTATGCCGCCGATGCAGCAATCGAAGCGCCGATTGTGGTCGCGGGGGACGTGGCTTATGCGGCAAGCAACACCGGCGCGCTGGCCGCGCTCGACGCCCGCACAGGCGCGGAGCGATGGGTTGCCCGTATCGGAGCAGGCGTGCGCAGCGCGCCGGCCCTGGGCGACGGCCTGGTGGTCGTGGTCGATGAGGCAAAGCGGCTCACGGCGCTGGCCAGCGATGACGGACGCCGGCTCTGGCGAGACGCGGCGCGCCGCTACTCCGGCGCGCCTGTGGTCATAAACGGCTCGATTCTGGCGATCGACGAAGACGGCACATTCCGGCTGTTCGACCGGGCCGGCCAGAACACGCGCCAGTGGGCGACCTCTGAGTTGATCGATATCACTGAGACAGGCAATCGCTACGACTTCACCTACGGCCCGGTTGTTGGCGGCGGCGCCGTCTGGGCCGTCAACGCCAGATCAATACTGTGGAGGCTGGGGCCGTGAACAACCCCTGGCGCCGGCTTAAACCCACGCCCATCACCCTGGGCGCGCTGCCCGGCCTGATCTGGGCGCTGACATTCGGCGCCGTGCGGGACTTCGTGTGGGCCGATCTCAAGGCAGGCATGATTGACCTGCGCGGCCTGTCGCGCGTCACGCGCGGGCTGATCCTGCTCGGATTTGCGTTGATGACCCTGATGATCGGGCTGTTGCTGTTCAACGATGCCTGGCGCGCGTCGGCTGATCTTGTTCCATTGACCAACAGCCTGGCCGGGCGCGGCACGCTGGCGCCGGTTCCACTATTGCCGGCCACCCTGTTCCTGCTGGCCATGGCATGGAGTTTCGCGCTGGCCGGCGCGCTGCACAGTCATTGGGCCATCCGGCTGGGTGTGGTGAGCCTGTTTACGCTGGTCAGCGTGACATGGATCGGCGCCACAGCCGGCTGGGGCAGCCCCTGGGGCGGGCTGGCCACACTGGCCGGCGTGCTCATCTTTTTCCTGCTCAGACAGCGGCGACACCCGCGATTGGGCATGGAGTTTTCCGTGTTGCTCGGCCTGGTCTCCCTCACTTTTCTGTTTCCCCAGGCGCAGGGCCTGGCCGACTGGCAAATCAGCGGCACGCCGTTGCTGGTCTCGAAGGTCAGCGGCCATGTGCTGTCCTTGTCCGCGCTGGCAATACCCCTTCTGTTGCTGGTTGGGCTGTCGATGGCCAACTTCACCTACGTGGCAGCCGGCTGGGCGGTCAGGATCGTCCAGGAGCGACTGCCTCATATCGCATTGTTTGCGCTGCTGGCAATTGCGCTGGCGCTGCGCCTGCACCATGTGTTTGGGAGCGCCATCGAGACGTTCACGCGCGACCCTGGCCAGGAAGTGTGGGCGTTTGTGGGCGCGTTGGGCGTGCCGGCCTGCATTGGCGTCGCATGGTGGGGCGCGCGGCGGTTGGCGACGCGCGCAGCAGAACCAGAGCCGCTGTCATCTCAGGGTGTGCTGAACGCCGCTGATGGCGCTGCCCTGCCATTGATCGTTGGCTACACCCTGGTGCAGCTCTACATCTTTGTGATGCTCGATCTGGCGATGGCATTCGTCGCCAACTTTCCGAATGTGGAGGTCTCGGCTATGGCGCAACTGGCAGCCAGCGCCTACGCGGACTTCCTCAATAACCAGTACACGCCGGTGTGGCGGATGGTGTTCTTCGGGCTGGCAGTTGCCGCCGGGATCACCCAGGCCCGGCGCGGCCGGCAATCGCTGGCGGTCTACCTGTGCGCCTTTGGTCTGATGGGGCTGTGGATCGAGATGGCCGATGTGGGCCGGCCATTGAGCCTGCTGACCTGGTATGGGCCGGCCTACACCGATTTCTGGTGGACGATTATTTTCGGCGCGGTGGCGCTGGTGTGGCTGATGCGCCGTGAATTAACGGCAGAACGGGCGGCGGCGCTGCTGCTGGTCGTGCTGGTGAGCGGGCTGCTGCGGCAGACGGCCTTCATCAACAATCGTTTCACGCCGTTTTTCGGGTTTGCCGGTGTCGGATTTATCGCGTTCGGCCTGATCTGGGATGCCCTGACGGCGGGATCGTGGGCCAATGTCAGTTCGCCGACGCTGCCCCGCGCCGGACGCATCTTTCTGTATCTGGGCTACGTGTTGCTGACCGTGACGCTGGTGAACTGGGCAGTGACCACACACAATCTGGCGCAGACCGCCCAACTCACCGGCGACGCGGCGACATTCGGACTGGATCGGTTTGGGAAACCGATGTTGTATGCCATCTACCTGGTGACGCTGTGGCCGGCCAGTCACGATCACGCCAGAGCATGACCTCCTTCACGCGATAGCCCGGCCAAATCTCACTTGCGCAAATCATTCGCCGGCTCATAATACTTGCAGGCGTCGGCCAGGGCTGCCCCGTAGCAGCCACTTTGCGTTGTCTGTTGAACGCAGGCCGGCGGCGCGACGTTGAAAACTCAATTCATCCTTCGCAGGGCGCGTTGAGCCGCAGATGCCGAGAGGAGCCACCACGGATCGAATCCGTCAAAGCGCCTGAATCTCAGGAGGCTCGCTTCGGACACTCCGCCGCAATCAATGGCGATGTGCGGTGATCGTTGACGACCGACCACTCGACAACCAGCGGTTTTCCGCGCCCCGCGCAGGGTATGCACAGGAGATTCTGTTGAGATGAAAGAACGACCCCTTGTCACGATCGATGGCAACGAGGCAGCCGCTTACGTTGCCTTCAAGACGAATGAGGTCATCGCGATCTATCCGATCACCCCGTCGTCGAATATGGGCGAATGGGCCGATCAGTGGGCCTCGGAAGGCAAGCGCAACATCTGGGGCACCGTGCCGCTGGTCAAGGAGATGCAGTCGGAAGGCGGCGCCGCCGGCAGCATCCACGGCGCGTTGCAGGCCGGCGCGCTGGCCTGTACCTTCACCGCCAGCCAGGGCCTGCTGCTGATGATCCCGAACATGTATAAGATCGCCGGGGAACTGACCAGCACGGTCTTCCACATCGCCGCGCGCGCCCTGGCTGCCCAGGGGCTGTCGATCTACGGCGACCACTCCGATGTGATGTCCACCCGCTCGACCGGCTGGGCCATGTTGTTCTCCAACTCCGTGCAGGAGGTGATGGACTTTGCGCTGATCGCGCAGGCTGCCACGCTTGAATCGCGCGTGCCGTTCATCCACGCCTTCGACGGCTTTCGCACTTCGCACGAAGAGATGAAGATCGAGGAACTGTTGGATGACGACATTCGCGCCATGATCCCGGACGCGATGGTGGCGGCGCACCGCCAGCGCGCGCTGTCGCCGGACAACCCGTTCATCCGGGGCACCGCGCAGAACCCCGATGTGTACTTCCAGGGCCGCGAGACGGTCAATCCTTTCTACCAGAGAGTGCCCGGCATCGTGCAGAAGGCGATGGACAAATTCGCCAGCCTCACCGGGCGGCAGTACAAGCTGTTCGAGTATGTGGGCGCGCCCGACGCCGACCGCGTCATCGTGATGATGGGATCGGGCGCCGAAGCCGCCCATGAAACGATCGACTATCTGAATAACCACGGCTACAAGGTCGGCCTGGTGAAAGTGCGCCTCTATCGTCCGTTCTCGGCGCAACATCTGCTCGACGCGCTGCCGGCCAGCGTCAAAGTGGTCGTGACCCTTGACCGCTGCAAAGAGCCGGGCAGCGCCGGCGAGCCGCTCTATCAGGACGTGGTCACGGCGATCATGGAAGCCTACGCCAACGGCGTGACGCCCTTCGCGCAGATGCCGAAGGTCATCGGCGGGCGCTATGGCCTGGCCAGCAAGGAATTCACCCCGGCGATGGTCAAAGGCATCTTCGACGAAGCCGCCAAGCCGCAGCCCAGGAACCACTTCACCGTCGGCATCATCGACGACGTGTCCTTCACCAGCATCGACTACGATCCCGACTTCAACATCGAGCCGGACGATGTGGTGCGCGCGCTGTTCTACGGTCTGGGCGCCGACGGCACAGTGGGCGCCAACAAGAACTCGATCAAAATCATCGGCGAGCAAACGCCCTATTACGCGCAAGGCTACTACTTCTACGACTCGAAGAAGTCCGGCACGTTGACGCTGTCCAACCTGCGCTTTGGCCCGCGCCCGATTCGCAGCCCCTACCTGATCCAAAAGGCGAACTTCATTGCGGTGCATCAGTTCGGCTTCATCGAGAAGTACGACGTGCTGGAGAAAGCCGCCGACGGCGCAACCTTCCTGTTGAACAGCCTGTACGGGCCGGACGAGGTGTGGGATCACCTGCCGCGCCGGCTGCAACAGCAAATCATTGACAAGAAGATCAAGTTCTATGTGATCGACGCCTATTCCGTGGCGCGCGAAACCGGCATGGGCAATCGCATCAACACGACGATGCAGGCGTGCTTCTTCGCCATCAGCGGCGTGCTGCCGCGCGACGAGGCCATCGCGCAAATCAAGGAGTCGATCCGCAAGACCTATGGCAAGCGCGGCGAGGCCGTGGTGCAAAAGAACTTCGCCGCCGTGGACGCGGCGCTGGGCCATCTGCACGAGGTGAAAGTGCCTGCCACAGCGACCAGCGCGATTGAGATGGTGCCGCCGGTCGCGCCGGGCGCGCCGGCTTTTGTGCAGGAGGTCACCGCCGCCATCATCGCCAACCAGGGCAATTTGTTGCCGGTGAGCAAGATCCCTGCGGACGGCACGTATCCCTCCGGCACCACGCGCTGGGAAAAGCGCAATATCGCGCTGGAAGTGCCGGTCTGGGAGCCGAACCTGTGCATCCAGTGCGGCAAGTGTGTGCTGGTCTGCCCGCACGCTGTGATTCGCAGCAAGGTGTACGACGCGGCGGAGCTGGCCAATGCCCCGGCCACATTCAAATCCACCGACGCGAAGTTCAAAGAGCTGCCAGGCAGGAAGTACACCCTCCAGGTGGCGGTCGAGGACTGCACCGGCTGCGCCCTGTGCGTGGAAGTCTGCCCGGCCAAAGACAAAAGCGCAGCCGGGCGCAAGGCCATCAACATGGCGCCTCAGTTGCCGCTGCGCGAAACCGAGCGCGCCAACTGGGACTTCTTCCTCAACCTGCCTGAAGCCCCGCGCTACGACGGCGTCAAGTACAGCACGGTCAAGAACATTCAGTTGCTGGAGCCGCTCTTTGAGTTCTCCGGGGCATGCGCCGGCTGCGGCGAGACGCCCTACGTCAAGCTGGCCACCCAGTTGTTCGGCGACCGCATGATGGTGGCTAATGCCACCGGTTGCTCTTCGATCTACGGCGGCAACCTGCCGACAACCCCCTGGGCCTTCAACAAGGCCGGGCGTGGGCCGGCCTGGAGCAACTCGCTGTTCGAGGACAACGCGGAGTTCGGCCTGGGCTTCCGCCTGGCGATCGACAAGCAGAATCAATACGCCCGTGAACTGGTGGCGCGGCTGAGAGACGTCATCGGCGCGGAACTGGCCGACGGCCTGCTGAACGCCGACCAGAGCGACGAGGCCGGCATCAACGCCCAGCGCGAGCGCGTGGCCGCCCTCAAGTCGAAGCTGGCCGGCTTGCACAGCGCGCAGGCCGAAGTTCGGGATCTGCTGGGCGTCGCCGACATGCTCGTCAAACGCAGCGTGTGGATCATGGGCGGCGACGGCTGGGCCTACGACATCGGCTATGGCGGTCTGGACCATGTGCTGGCCAGCGGCGCCGACGTGAATGTGCTGGTGCTCGACACCGAGGTGTACTCCAACACCGGCGGCCAGGCCTCGAAGGCCACGCCGCTGGGGGCGGTGGCGCGCTTCGCCGCCGGCGGCAAGCCCAGCTTCAAGAAAGACCTGGGCGGCATGGTCATGAGCTACGGCAACGTGTACGTCGCCTCGGTCGCCATGGGCGCCAGCGACGCGCAGACGGTGCGCGCCTTCATCGAAGCCGAATCCTATCCCGGCCCGTCGCTCATCATCGCCTACAGCCACTGCATCAACCACGGCATCGACATGACCAAAGGCATGAACCAGCAGAAGCTGGCGGTGGAGTCGGGCTACTGGCCGCTGTATCGCTATGACCCGCGCCTGAAAGCCGAAGGCAAGAACCCGTTCCAACTGGACTCGGGCGCGCCGAAGATAGCGCTGAAGGATTACGCCTATAACGAGACGCGCTATCGGATGCTGGCCCAGAGCAACCCGGCCGCAGCCGAGGCGCTGATGGCCGAGGCGCAGAAGCTCGTCCACGAACGCTGGGCGCAGTTGGAGAAGATGGCGAAGGCGTAGCGCATATTGCGTATTGCGCACTGCGTATTCCGTACCGCGCACCGTTGTTGACCACGGAAAGCCCAATACGCAATACGGAACACGCAGCACGCAACGCTTTGAGAGGACACCAATGGACCTGACGACCACTTACATGGGTTTGAAACTGGCGCATCCGATCGTGCCGGCTGCTTCGCCCTTGTCGAAGAATCTCGATAACATCAAACGCCTGGTCGACGCCGGCGCCCCGGCCATCGTGATGTATTCGCTGTTCGAAGAGCAGATCAACGCCGAAAGCCTGATTCTGGATCACTACCTGAACTACGGCTCCTACAGCTCGCCGGAGGCGATGACGTACTTCCCCGATCTGAAGAATTACAACATCGGGCCGGACGCCTATCTGGAGCTGGTGCGCAAGGCCAGCGAGACAGCCGGCGTTCCCATCATCGGCAGCCTCAACGGCGTGTCCACCGGCGGCTGGATCAGCTACGCGAAGAAGATCGAGCAAGCCGGAGCGGCCGGACTGGAACTGAACGTGTACTACATCGCCACCGACATCGGCCGCGATGGGGTCGAGATCGAGCAGATGTATCTCGACGTGGTGCGCGACGTGAAGAAAAGCGTGTCGATCCCCGTCGCGGTGAAGATCGGCCCGTTCTTCACCGCCACCGGCAACATGATGCGCAAACTGGCCGACGCCGGCGCGGACGCCCTGGTGTTGTTCAACCGCTTCTATCAGCCGGACATCGACATCGAAGCGCTGGAAGTCGTGCCGCAGCATGTGCTCAGCAATTCGACTGATTTGATGCTGTCGCTGCGCTGGGTGGCGATTCTGTACGGGCGCGTGCCGGTAGACTTTGCCGTCACCAATGGCGTGCACACCACGACGGATGTGCTGAAGAGCATGATGGCCGGCGCGAAAGCGGCCATGGTCGCCTCGGAGCTGCTCCAGCACGGCCCCCAGCGAATCGGCGAACTGGCAGCCGATTTGAAACGCTGGATGGAAGAGCACGAGTACGAGTCGGTCAAACAGATGCAAGGCAGCATGAGCCAGATCAATGTGGCCGAGCCGGCGGCCTTCGAGCGGGCCAATTACATGAAGTCGCTCGAATCGTGGCGGCCGGACCCAACGGGCGTGAAGTTGTAAGCCGCCTCTGTCGAACGCGAGATAAAAAGGGACTCCCGGCGTTGCCGGGAGTCCCTTTTGCGTTCAGATCACCAGCCCGCGTCTGTGTGGCGCGCTCCGGTGTACCATACCCGCCAACACAATCAGGAGGAACCCATGCCCTCAGATCAGACTGTTGCAACGCTCAGCACCTCCAGCCGGCTGGCCGGCGAGGCCGCCATCAGCCCCGCCGACCGCGCAATCCTGCGTGAACTGGCCCGGCACGTGGCCGAACTGGCCGCGCGACCCATCGAACAGGAGAAACGCGACCTGTGGTACGCCCACAATGCCTTGCTGCCCACTCGCCCGCTGGTGTTCTGCGATCCCGAAAATGGCTGGAATGAGATCATCACCGCCGCCGACTTGCGTTGCGAAGGCGACCTGGCCCGCGACTGGGAGATGCGCCTGCGCAAGGAAATCTTCTGGGGCCGCGATATGCAGGACGACCGCGTGATCGAGCCGTATTTCAACATCGGCCACGTGTATGTCGAGAGCGATTGGGGCGTTCACGAGACCAGAATCGGGGGCGAGCACGGCGGATCGTATATATGGGACGCGCCGATCAAGACCTGGGCCGACCTCGACAAGCTGCGTTTCCCGCGCATCCAGATCGACCGCGCCGCGACCACGCGCGCCCTCGAACTGGCCGGCGATACGCTGGGCGACATTCTCACGGTGCGGCTCAAGTCGAGCTGGTGGTGGACGCTGGGGCTGACACAAACGGCGGTTTTTCTGCGCGGCTTACAGCCGTTCCTGATGGACATGATCGACCAGCCGGAACTGATCCATCGCCTGATGGCGTTCCTGCGCGACGGCACACTGGCGCGGCTGGATTTTCTGGAGCAACATGGCCTGCTGAGCCTCAACAACGACGGCGCCTATGTGGGATCCGGCGGATTCGGCTGGAGCACCGAACTCCCTCAACCAGACTATGCAGATCACCCGCGCACCATCGATCTGTGGGGCTTCGCTGAGAGCCAGGAGACGGTGGGCGTGTCGCCGGCCATGTTCGAGGAGTTCGTGTTCCAGTACCAGTTGCCAATCCTGGAGCGCTTTGGCCTGAACTGCTATGGCTGCTGCGAGGCGCTGGACACGCGCTGGCGCGTGGTGAAAAAAGTTCCCCGCTTGCGCCGCGTGTCGATGTCGCCGTGGGCCAACGTGCCGGTGATGGCCGAGCAGCTTGGCCCGCGCTACATCTTCTCCTACAAGCCGAATCCGGCCGATCTGGCCATGCCCGCCTTCGACGAAACGCGCATTCGCGCCAACCTGCGCGCCGCGCTGGACGAACTGCGCCGCCACGATTGCCGGGTCGAAGTCATCATGAAAGACAATCACACCATCGCCAACGATCCCTCGCGCGTGATCCGCTGGACGCGCATCGCGCGCGAGGAGGCCGAACGGGGCTGAGAACACGGGCAACACCCGTCAGCCGGGAGTGCGCGTTTTTTGAGATGGCGCCGGCATGAACACATCAGACGTTCGCGCCTACTACGAGCGCAACACGCGCCTCTTCCTCGCGCTGGGGGCGGGAGGCCGGGCGCGCGCCATTCGTCGCGCGGTGTGGGCGGCAGGCGTAACCACGATTGAAGAAGCGCTGAACTATTCCAACCGGCTGGCGCTGGAGGAGATCGAGCGATTGCGCTCATCGCAGCGGGGCGAGGCATTCCACGTCGTCGATCTGGGCTGTGGCGTCGGCGGCAGCCTGTTCTATCTCACGGCCCGGCTGGAGGGCGCCGCAGACGCCCGCTTTCGCGCAACCGGCATCACCATCAGCCCGCTTCAAGCCAGGCTGGCCCGCGAACAGGCTGCCCGCCTCGGCCTGCAGGACCGTTGCGCGTTCGTGGAGGCCGATTTTCTCCAGTTGCCCGATCTGCCGGCAGCCGACGCCGCCTTCTCGATCGAGGCATTCATCCACGCGCCGGCGCCGGAGCGCTATTTCGAGCAGGTCGCGCGCATCGTGCGGCCTGGCGGCCGGCTGATGCTGTGCGACGATTTTCTGCCCGAGCGCAGCGCCTCGAACACGCTCACGCCTGATGAACGGATGGCATTGGGGGCTTTTCAGGCCGGCTGGCGCGCGCCGGGCTTATGCGCTGTCACGCAGGCGATGGAAATGGCCGGCCGGCATGGCTTCGCGCTGGTGAGCGACCGCGACCTTACGCCGGCGTTGCGCCTGCTGAACTGGGACAGCCGGCTTGTCCACGCCTTGATCCGGCTGGGCCGGGCAGCCTGGTTGCCTTGGGCCTACTGGCGCAGCACGGTGGGCAGTCTGGCCTTGCAGCACTGCTTGAAGGCCGGGGTGGTGACCTACCGCTTTGTGGTGTTCGAGCGCACGTAGCGATGACGGGTGGATCGGGCCATCACCGACTCCGGTCAGCCCGCTTCCGCCAGGGCGCGTTCCAATAAATCGCCGACGTTGAGAGTGAGCGCCCATTGGCGGAGGTAAGCCAGGTCGAGTTCGCCGGCGCGGGTTTTCAGCACGCCGAGAATGTCGCGCCATTGGCGGTCCGAGACTTCGCCGCCCATACGATACCATTCCAGCTTGGCGAGAATGGTGTCTTCGGGGCTTATGACATAGACCGACTCATCCGGTTCGGTTGCAATCACGGACGCTCTGCGCCGCTCCAGTTGCATTCCGTCAAAGGCGCGGGGTTTGCGGACAAAGATATCCACCTTGAAGGCGGTTTCAAAATGAATCAGATTGAAACAGCCATGATGTTGGATGGCATCGCGCATCATTTCAGCGTCAGCGTAGAATTCCCCTGAAAGCGCGGCGACCAGCGGCGGGATGTGTCCGGGTGTCATCTCTGCCACAATATCCACATCCAGGGTGGAACGCATCACGCCGTGCAGGGAACTCGCCAGTGAGCCACCCACTGCGTAACGAATTCCAAGCCGTTCGAGCGTGCGCGCAACGAGCAGTGTGATGCGCGTTGTTTCACCTTGCATCGCCGTATACCTTGCGCGCCAATTCCTCGCCGAGCATCTGTTCTGCCAGGAGACGCCGGATTTGTTCGGGCGCGGCATTGGGGTTGCGTTCTTTAATACCGCTGATTGCCAGCGCTTTGACCGTTTCGTTCAGCCCATCCACAATGGCGATTTTCTTCCACGCGGGCATACGCCGAATGAGTTCGATTTGCAGGGCTTCCATTTTGGGATGGGTGTCGGGGTAGAGCGCAGTCATAAAGCCTCCCCACAAAACGCCCTGTTCCAGGCCTTATTTTCCTTGCTGACCTTGAACTGCGCGTCGTCTATCTTCGGGAGATTGACATACACTTTTTCCACCTTGAACCAACCCGGTCTCAGGGAACCACCCGGCCCAATGCGCGCTGCTGCTTGTGTGCGCTGCCACAGCAAACGCCATCACAGCCCGATGTCGCCCGGCCTGTTTGCGCCAGCGCATCCGGCATTCAGTTTAGCCAAACTTGACCGGATGGCAAAAGCGGCGCCGCCGGCATCGGTTATCATCGCGCTGATGCAAGCAGAACGATTGATGCGCCTGCGCGTGGTCATCCGCAGCGCGGTGTTGGGTCACCGGTAGTCCGGGTCATTGCTTTCCTCACGTTCCGTCGCCGCGCTCACTTCCTGCTCTGCCCAGCCGCGAATCTCCGCGATCAGACTCGCCATACCTTCCTGCGCTACAGGCGCGATTTCCATATCGTCGTAGCGGAAAGCAACGGCAAAAGGGTTCAGTCGGCGGAGTTGATCTTCTCTGACCGGCAACATGACGCCTTGATCGCCAAGCAGACGCGCCAGCCTGACCAGGTCGTGTGTGCGCGCGAATTCGATCTGTTGCGAAAACAAGACCGCCTTGAGCGATTTCTCCACAGCCTGCTGGGCGTGGAAATAGACAATGGAAAGATGAACATCCGGCTCCTTATTGAGAACTTTAAAAGCCTTGATGTCACGATCTGCCAGGCGCAGGGACCGCCAGGCCTCTTCAAGATGCGGCTTCATAGAGGGCCTTTCCTTCCTTGCGCGCCCAGTACAGCACGGTGCCCGGCACCTGGCTGCGTCGTCGGTATTCCGCCTCGGAATAGACCAATACATCCATCCCCGGTCCAATATTGCCCACCGCTTCCTGCAGGCGGATCATTTCGCTGTACGGGTCGGACACTTCCGGTTTGATCACCATGAGGTCCAGATCAGAACCGGCGTCGGCGTCGCCGCGGCCGTAGGAACCGAACAAGAGCACGCGGCTGGGCTGCGCCGCTGCCACGATACGCCGCACAATCTCCTGCAGGGTTTGCTCGTCAATCATATTTCCACCGCCATCACCTTAAGGCTCTCGATCCTGCGATCATCCACGATCCTGACCGCGATGCGCCCACACTACTTGTGTGCGCTGCCACACTAAACGCCATCGCAAACCGATGTCGCCCGGCCTGTTTGCGCCAGCGCATCCGGCATTCAGTTTAGCCAAACTTGACCGGCTGGCAAGAGCAGCGCCACCGGCATCGGTTATCATCGCGCCGATGCAAGCAGAACGATTGATGCGCCTGCGCGTGGTCATTCGTGGCGCAGTGCAGGGGGTCGGCTTCAGGCCCTTCATCTACCGGCTGGCCACAGAGATGGGACTGACCGGCTGGGTCATCAACAACGCGCAGGGCGTGTTCATCGAAGTGGACGGCAGCCAGGCGCAACTGGACGCCTTCCTGCTGCGCATCGAGCCGGAGAAGCCCCCGCACGCCGTCATCCAGAGCCTGGAGGCGTCGCACCTGGACGCAGCCGGCTTCACCGCCTTCGAAATCCGGCACAGCGAGGGCGCCGGCGACAAGACGGCCCTGGTGCTGCCCGATCTGGCCACCTGCCCGGACTGCCGGCGCGACATCTTCGATCCCGCGAACCGGCGCTATCGCTATCCCTTCACCAATTGCACGAACTGCGGCCCGCGCTTCACTATCATCGAAGCCCTGCCCTACGATCGGCCCAACACATCGATGCGCATCTTCCCCATGTGCGCGGCGTGCCAGGCCGAATACGACAACCCGCTCGATCGCCGCTTCCACGCCCAGCCCAATGCCTGTCCCGTGTGCGGCCCGCATCTGGCGTTGTGGGACGCTGACGGCAAAACACTCAGCAGCCGCGAGCAGGCCCTGTTGAGCGCCGCCGAAGCCATCCGGCAGGGGCGCATTGTCGCCGTCAAGGGCCTGGGCGGATTTCACCTCATGGCCGACGCGCGCAACGACGACGCCGTGCGGCTGTTGCGCCGGCGCAAGCGCCGCGAAGAAAAGCCCTTTGCGCTGATGGTTCCCTGGGCGCATGGCCCGGAAACCCTTGCCCTGCGACACGTCGAGGCGCTGTGCCATGTGAGCGAGATAGAAGCCCGGCTGTTGCGCTCTGCCGAGTCGCCAATCGTCCTGCTGCGCCGACGCGCAGACAGCGCCGGCGCGCTCTCCGAGGCTGTCGCCCCGCCACCCAATCCGTACCTCGGCGTGATGTTGCCCTATACCCCGCTGCACCACCTGCTGATGGCCGAGCTGGGCTTCCCGATCGTGGCCACCAGCGGCAATGTGTCCGACGAGCCGATCTGCATCGACGAGCGCGACGCGCTGGAGCGGCTGGCCGGCATCGCCGATCTGTTTCTGGTTCACAACCGGCCCATCGTGCGCCACGTGGATGATTCGATTGTGCGCGTGATGGGCGGGCGCGAGGCGGTGCTGCGCCGGGCGCGCGGCTATGCGCCGTTGCCGATCGGGAGTAGTCAGAGATCAGTAGTCAGTAGTCAGATGTCAGTAGTCAGTAGCCAGATGTCAGTAGTCAGTAGTCAGAGCGCAGATGACCGATTGGCAGTGACGGACAGCAAGGAAGCAATCGTCAATCGCCAATCCCCAATCCAAAATCCAAAATCCAAAATCCAAAATCGAAGATCGGTTCTGGCCGTGGGCGCGCACCTGAAGAACGCAGTCGCCATCTCCATCGGCGACAACGTGTTCATCAGCCAGCACATCGGCGATCTGGAGACAACGCAGGCCTATGAGGCGTTTTGCCGCGTGATCGACAGCCTGAGCGCGCTGTATGAATGGCGCCCGGATGCGGTGGCCTGCGATCTGCACCCCGACTACCTGTCCACGCGCTTTGCGGAGACCTATGCAGCGCAGCGCGGGCTGCCGCTGATCCGCGTTCAGCATCACATGGCGCACGTGGCGGCGTGCATGGCGGAAAACGACCTGGCCGGCCCGGTGCTGGGCGTGTCGTGGGACGGCACGGGCTACGGCCTCGATGGCACGATTTGGGGCGGCGAGTTTCTGCGCGCACGATCGCCGGCGCAGGAGGATGGGGTTGAGCTGTTCACCCGTGTTGCCTGCCTGCGGCCGTTCCGGCTGCCCGGCGGCGATCTGGCAATCAGGGAACCGCGCCGGGTTGCGATGGG
>Ga0308417_1000702_pt1 | contig 23598 bp, 14 predicted proteins | sample HotsprSampleOS65_FD_203528 | JGI IMG/M metagenome (GOLD analysis project Ga0308417, IMG submission 203528) | Hot spring phototrophic mat microbial communities from Octopus Spring, Yellowstone National Park, Wyoming, United States - 20090730_OS65 ...
CCTTCCGGAGTTGATGTTGCCCGACTGCAACGTGGCGTTGACCGCCTGCCCCCACTGCGTGTGGTTGAGGAAATTGAAGAATTCGAAACGCAGCTCGAGGCGGCCCTGCTCGCCCGGTCCCACCCGGATCGATTTCTCGACGCCGAAGTTCCAGTTGGCGATGCCCGGATCCTCGTAGACGCCCAGGTGCGAGTTGCCGAAGGTTCCAAACGGCGCGTTCTCGAAGCAGCCGGTGTTGAACCACTGGAGCCGGTTTCTCCCGCCTGGCACCTTTCGAGGATCGCAGATGCGATTGGGCATGGCCACCGAGAGCGCCACGCCGCTCGTGTCGTTGGTGGTGACCCAGTTGGGCACTCCCGTGGTGAAGTCCAGGTTTCCGGAGAGCGACCAGCCCGAGATCAGCTTGCCCGCGAAGCCTCCGACGTCGCCGGCGAGCGCCTTGCCTGCGCCGATGGGCAGCTCGTAGTGGTAGGCGTTGACAAAGCGCAGCCGGGGCGTCATCTGGGCGGGTCCGCGCCAGATGTCGAAATACTTGTAGTGGGTGTTGCCGATGTCGCTGACGCCGGCCAGACTGGTGACCAGGTTCTTGGCCCAGGTGAAGCTGGTAAGGGTGGTGAGCCCGCGCCAGCGCGTGTTGCGTACCGACACGGAGCCCGCGTTATATTTGCCGCTGCCGAGGGGCGCCCAGCTTTGCACCGTGCCCCACTGCGGGTGGCGGCGCCGCTGCTGGAGCGTCAAGTTGGCGAAGGGCCCCACGGGAAGCTCCGGCGCGTTGAAGTCCATGAACTGCATTTGGTGCGTCAGGTGGCTGCCGGTGTAGGCGATCTCGGCCGCCCAGTCGGAGGAGATCTGATGCTGGATGCTGGCCGACCACTGTTGCACCATGCTCACCCGCTGCTTCTGGCGCACGTAGCGGAAGGAGAAGGGCGGAGTTGCGTTGGGGAACGGAATGGTGGTCGGCCCGGCGAACGGGAACTGGCCGCTCACGCGGATCGGCGGCAGTTGCTCGTTGCCGGCGATGAGCTCTTCGTGCCGCAGGAAGAACGGCGCGATTCCGGTCTGAATGTTCGAGAACTGGTTGGCGTTGACGTTGCCGTCATAAAAAATCCCGTAGGAGCTGCGGAAGACCGTCCGCGGCGCCAGCGTCACCGCAACACCAATGCGCGGCGCAAAGTTTCGCTTGCTGAGCGAGTAGCCCTGACGCGGGATCTTGCCGCTCAGCGGCGCCTTCCGCCCGTAACCCTTGGCCGGATCGAGATAATCGAGCGGGTTCTGGAGCGCATAGAGGATCTCGCCGGTGGTCTCGTTCCAGCTCACCGTAATGTTGCGCGGCACCAGCCACGGCGACCAGTACTCGTAGCGCAACCCGTAGTTCAGCGTCAGGCGCGGATGGATGCGCCAGGAGTCCTGCGCATAGCCGCCGATGTAGTTTCGATGGCCGACGTAGACGGTAGCGAGTTCGAGCAGCGTCCGTTCCGGTGCGCCAAGCAGGAAATCGGCGAAGGCGTTCCCGCCCAGCGCGGCGGCGCCGAGGGCAGCTTCGCAGGCGGCATTGCCGCGCGGGCAGCCCCGGGTGAAGTTCGGGCCGAAGTTGAAGAAGCCCTTGTCGTTTGAATAACGGTCGTAGTAGAAGCGGCGGCCCAACCACTGCGCGCCGAACTTCATGGTGTGCCGGCCGCGGATATAGGACAGATCGTTGCCGATCTGGAAAACATTCTCCGTGCCGTTCAGGATGAAGTTGTTCGAATTGTTGAGATTGAAACCGGTGCCCGAGAAGTTCGGGCCGCCGGGCGCCGGCGACGTGTTCCTGAGCCCGATCAGGGCCGACACATTCGGCACGTCGATGCGCTTGCCGTAGAGCCAGTGCGGCCGCGAGTAGCCGATGAACAGGTCGTTGACCGCCGTCGGCGTCAGGATCTGGGTCCAGTGCAGCACGGCGTTCTGTGAGCGGCCGTCGTTGGAGATGCCCTGGAGCGACTGCAAATTGGTGTTCACCGAGGGGGTGTCGGCGAGCGAATAGCGGCCGTAGAGACGCGAGTTGGCGTTGCGCTCCCAATCGATGCGCCCGGTGTACTGGTCGTGATCGACCTTGGCGGGGAAGGTGCCCGCCAGCCGCGGGATGTTGTCGATGACCGTATTGGGCAGCAGGACGTACTCCTGGAGGAATTTCGCCGTAACAGGGTCGAATCGGCTCTGCGGTATGCGGTTTCCGGGGAAGGGCGTGCGCTGGCCGTTGGCCGGGTTGAACTGCAAGGGGTCGTAGATCACCGGCGTCGGGCCCAGGGCGCCGCCTGGAGCGGGCGGTCGATAGGTGGAGAAGTCGCCGTTGCGCAGCTCGGCCGTCGGAACGGTCTGAAAGTCGAAGGCGGTTCTCCGGACGCGCAGCCCCTCGTAGCCGCCAAAGAAAAACAGCCGGTTGGCCAGGATCGGCCCGCCGACGGCGCCGCCGAACTGGTTCTGGCGATAGGGCGGCAGCTCGCGGCCGTTCAGGTTGTTGAAGAAGTAATTGGCGTCGAGCGCCGAGTTGCGGAAAAAGTGATAGAGCTCACCGTGAAACTCGTTGGAACCGCCCTTCGTGATCACGTTCACGGCCGCTACGCCGTTGCCGAACTCGGCATTCGTGTTCGACACGTGCACCTTCACCTCGCGGATCCAGGAGGGCGGCTGTTGCGGCGGCGCTTGTCCGTAAACGGAGATCTGCACGTTGACGCCGTCGATGCTGACGTTGGTGGCCGAATCGCGATTGCCGGAGGCGATGACGCCGGAGGAGCGGAAGAGTTGGCTGGCCGCAGTCGTTCCCAGCACCGCATTCATCGAGAAGGACGCGAAGGTTATCTGGTTGCCGAGGTTTTGCGGGGAGACGCCCGGTGCCAGAGCAGCCAGATCGAAAAAGTTGCGCCCCATGAGCGGCAGATTCGCCACCAGCTCCTCGCGGATCGTGCCGGCGACTTCCGCCGTCGTCGTCGAGATCAGCTCGGCGCCGGCGGCGGAAACCGTCACCGCCTCGGTCACTTGCCCGACCTCGAGCACGACGTCGACCTGGGCGGGAGCCGTGACTTGCGCCACGCGGTCCTTGACTTCGGCGCGCTTGAAACCTTCCATCGTCACGGTGATGTCGTAGGTGCCGGGCGCCACCGAGGGAAACACATAGAAGCCGGCGGAGTTGGTCTTGGCAGTTCGCTCGGCGCCGGTCGCCTGGTTCTTGATCGTGACGGTGGCGCCGGGCACGAGCGCGCCGGAGGAGTCGCGCACGAGCCCGCTGATGCTGGTCGAGGTCTCCACCTGCGCGAGCGCCGTCGCCGCCGCCAGGATCAGCAGAAAGACTGCCACTTGAGAAATCGGTCGATGCATTGGGTTTTCACCTCACTCGGGTCAAATTGCGTTTGCACCCCGGTTACAAGCCGATCATGAAAGGCCCGGGCGACAGAGTCAAATACAGAGATTCGATTTCGTCCATCGAACGGTGAGATCGTCGGCGGGGCGTCTCAGGCTCCGCCGTGGAGTTTGCGAAAGAGGCGAATCAGCGCGTCGAGCGCCCTCGGGATATGGTCCGCTTTGAGATAGACCAGACCGATCTCGCGCTCGAGCTTGCGGTCCTCGAGCGCGAGCGCGTGGAGCTCGCCCCGGCCGAGTTCGCCTTCGACGGCGCGGGCCGGCAGCAGCGTGACGCCGAGGTTGATCGCCACCAACGGCTTGATCACCGCGACGTTCTCCGCCTCCATCGCGATCCGGGGCGAGATGCCGACTTCACGGAAAAAGGCGTCGATCAGCCTGCGCGTCGCCGCAGCACGGCTGAACAGGATCAAAGGATAGCGCGCGATCTCGGCCGCCGGCAGGCTCTTGCGAAGCCCAAGCTCCGGGTGGCGCGGGCTCGCCACCACGACGAACTCTTCCCGGCACAATGGCGTTACCTGGACGCCCGGATAGTCCACCGGCAGCGTGAAGACGCCGAGATCGAGCAGATTGTCGCGGATCTGCGGCAGCAGCGCCTCGGTCGGCCCGGTGACCACCTCGAGCTCGATGTTGGGATAGTATTCGCGGAAGCGTTCGAGCACAGGCGGCAGTAGGTACATGCATGCCGTGAGTCCGCTCCCGATGCGGAGCAGGCCGCGGCTCAACTGGGTCGTCTCGGAGATCTCCAGCTCGGCGTCGCGCAGCTCGATGAAGACGCGCCGCGCGTGCCGCAGCAGGGTCTCGCCGGCGGGCGTGAGGTAGACCCGGCGGCTGACTCGCTGGAAGAGCTTTTCGCCGAGTTCGCGCTCGAGCAGCGCGATCTTGCGGCTGATCGCCGACTGCGCCACATGCAGCTTGCGGCTGGCCTCCGTGAAGCTCAAGTTCTCGGCCACCGCAATGAACATTTCCAGTTGTCGAAGATCCACGGGCGTCTCTTAAGCCGACGGCAGCTCGCCGGAGGCCCTGAGTAGCGTCTCCTGAAGCAGCAGCTCGTGATCGTAGGAGTAGCGAAGCGGCCGGCCGCCGAGAATCGCCTCAGCCAGCTCCCGAAAGTCGGCGATGTAGCGGGGCTGGGGCGCGAGCCGGAGCTCTTGCCATCCGGCGCGGTAAGGACCGTGTGCCGACCGGAAGAAGACTCGAAGCATCGGGACCGGCTCCATCGGCTGGATGAGGAACGTGCCGTCGGCGCCGATCACTTCAAACGAGCGATGTTCGAGCGCCCCGCCCATCATCGCCGCGCTCGAGACCACCGCGAGCGCTCTTTCGTATTCGAACACGGCGAGGGTGTTGTCGTTTAGCGTATCCGAGAAGCGCGAGTGATGCCGGAGCCAGCTCGTCACGCGCTGCGGCCGGCCGAGAAGGGCGAGAACGCGGTCGATGGCATGGCCGGCCAGTTCGAACATCGTGCCTCCCGGATAGCGCGCCTCGACGGCGCGCTGCGCCTGATCCCGGTCGGAGTTGATCGTGGCGCGCACCAGGAAGACATCGCCCAGCCAACCGGCCCGCGCAGCCTCAAGCGCGCGGTCGACGCCCTCGTGGAAGCGCCAGATATAGCCGAGTTGCACCAGACGCCCGCGGCGGCGCGCCGCTTCGAGCAGTTCGCGGAACGGCTCCAGGCGATTGCCGGGCGGTTTTTCAAGATGCAGGTGCTTGCCCGCCTCGACGACCCGGCGGCCCAGGGGCACGGCGTCGTGGACTTCGCCTTCAAAGACGATCAGCTCGATCGTCGGATCGCCGAGCAGCTCCTCCAAGCCGACCCACGCCAGACCGCGCAGCGCGGGGAGATCTCCGCGCCGGCTCCGGACGGCTGCGTCGGGTTCGCAAACCGCCACCAGCTCGTAATTGGGATTGGCGCGGATTGCCTCGACTTTACCCGCCAGGTGGGAATGCTGGATGCCCAGGATTCCGGTCCGAATCGGTTTGGGCGCGGCCCAAGCAGCCGCGCCCGCCTGGAGAAAACTCCTGCGCTTCATCGCCGCCCTTACGAGAATGCCACAGGCGGGCGGCGATGAAGCAGCCAGACGCGCTTACCAGAGCAGCTTGAGCCCGAACTGGATGTTGCGCATCGGGGAGATGAGGCTCGTGATCGCGCCGGGTCCCCCGGTAATTCCCGCCTGGGAGGGCCAGCGCAGAGTTCCGTCGGCGCCTCGGACCGGCTGGAAGCCGGCTACCGTGTTGAGGCCGCGGACCGGGATGCCGAACTGGGGCGTGTTGAACAGGTTGAAGAACTCGGCCCGGAACTGGAGCTTGGCCCGCTCGCGCAGGTTGAAGTTCTTAAACAGCGAGAAGTCGATGTTCTTGAAGCCGGGTCCCTCGAGAATCCCCATGCCCGAATTGCCGTACTTGCAGGCCTCGGGGATGGCGGCGTTAACGCAGCTCACGATACGGAAGGCATCCGGGTCGAACCACTTCTGAAGCGTCCGCTCGCTGAGCTTGCCGCTGGCGATGCGATCCGGGCGCACCGGGCTGCCTGCCGTATTAATGATGTTCCCTTGCGTCACGGTGAAGGGGAAGCCGGAGCGCAACGTCACGATCCCGTTGGCCTGCCAGCCTCCGAAGAACACGCCTGGAATACCGCGGCTCAAGGGCTGGGGAGCGGGAACGTCGTAGATGAAGCTCATCACGGCGACGTGGGCGGCGCCCCAACCGACACGCCCCTTCTCGGCGGCGCGGTTGCGCGGGTTCTGGTACGTGTTCGGGTTGATGCCGTCACCCTCGTTGCGACCGTAGCCCTCCATGAGCGACTTGGAGAAGGTGTAGGCCAGCGTGAAGACCAGCCCGTGCGAGTACTCCTTACGCATGCTCACTTGCAAGCCGTTGTACCAGGCGTTGGCGCCGCTGTCGAGGAAACGCAGCCGGGTCAGCGGGCGCAGGATCCGGTTGTCGTTGATGAACTGGATCGGCCGCCTGGCCTGCACGGTGTCGGCCGGGCCGGTCGGGATGAAGGGATCCGGGTTGTTCTTCTCCACCGTGTTGTCCATGTGCGTGGTCTTGTTGCCGACGTAACCCACGCTCAGCGTGGTGCGGAAGGGAAGACGCCGCTGAATGTCGAAGCTCCACTGCGTCACATACGGCTGGAAGTTGTCCCGGTTGAGCACGACGGCGACGGTCGGCGAAGCCGGATTCACCGGACCGAACGGGTTTGCGAAGCTATAGACGGCGGCGCCGGGCACCAGCGCGCCGTTGCGCGCCGTGTTCGAGAAGGACGAGCTGCCCGAAAGCGGCGGGTTGAGATTGAGGATCGTGTAGTTATTGAGCTGGTGCACGTTGTAGTAGATGCCGAAGCCGGAACGCACCACCCAGTCGTCCGTGACGCGCCAGGCCAGGCCGACGCGCGGCATGAACTGCCTCTTACTGGGATCGTAAAACTTATAAACCGTACGAATCTGAGCGGGCACGAACTCCGGCGGATTGTTCAGGCCCTGGCGCCACTCAGCGCTCCGCCAAAGTCCGCGGATGTCGGTGGCAGGCGAGTTGTACTCCCAGCGGAGACCCAGATTAACCGTCAGCCGGCGCAGCGGCTTCCAGTCGTCCTGGAAGTAGAGTGCGAAGCGGTTCTGCCGGACGTCCGTGAGCGGCAGGCCCTCGGGGGATTCCGTCGACGAGGGGATGCCCAGCAGAAAAGCGGCGAAAGAGTTGCCGGCCAGGTTGCCTAGGAAGTTGAAGGCGCCGCGCGGGACGTTGGCCGCGCCGCGGAACAGGGAGACGCGCCGGAAGTCAACCCCCATCTTCAGCGTGTGGGCCCCGGTCACAATGGAAAGGTTGTCGTTGACCTGAAACAGATCGTTTTGGTCAAAGCCGTTTCCGCCGTCGCGCTCAGCCAGACCGAGAAAGCCTGCGACGTTCATCGACGGGATGCCGGCCTCCCGCCGGGTGAGCGGCCGGTTGTTGTCCGTGAGCACATTGAAGCCCAAGATACCGATGCGCTCCAGGCTGAAGTCGGTGTTGGCGCGCGGGTTGAAGCTGTCATCGTCGGAGCGCGTGTAGCCGAAGCGCGCCTCGTTGATGATGGTCGGAGTGAAGACGTGGAGCCACTGGGTGGCTAGGTTGTCGTTGCGCCCAACGACTAAGTAACTGAAGTTTGGATTGGTAGTAACGCTGAACCAACGCGGCTGGTTGGTGGCGTAGCGGGCGAACACTCGATTCCGCGGTGAAAAGACATGGTCGAGCCGGAGGAAGTACTGATTGTCGTCGATCGAGTTCTGGCCCGGATTGCGGAAATTGATGCCGGAGATCGGATCGGGCAGCTCGTTTTGGGCCCGGGGCCAGAACTCGAGCAACGCCCGCGCCGCCGGCACGATCCGCGCCGACGGGATGATGTTGCCCGGGAAGGGCGTGGGGTTGTTGGGGTCCGAAAGCGGATCGACGATGGTGATGGGCGGCAGCGGCTGCCCGGCGGCGTTGCGGCGGTTCAACAAGCCACTGAAGTTGCCCGCTCGGAGATTGTCGTCCGGCACAAGCGACGTGAAGATGGTTCCAGGCTCGCGCCGCCGCCGCCCCTCGTAGTTAAACATGAAGAAGGAGCGGTTTCGGCCGTCATAGACCCGCGGGATGTAGATCGGCCCGCCGGCGACGAAACCGAACTGGTTCTGCCGTAGCGCCGTTTTGGGCACACGCGGCGCTCCGGGCGGGGTGAAGAAGTTCTGGAAGAAACCCTCGGCGTCCAACTTCTCGTTCCGGAAGAATTCATAAGCCGAGCCGTGAAATTCGTTGGTGCCGGCTCGCATGACCATGATGAGCTGCGCGCCGGAGTTGTAACCGTACTCCGCCGAATAGCTCCCGGTAAGAACTCTCACCTCTTCCATAGCTTCCGGCGAAGGGGAGAACGGGACGGTGTTGACGCGCGATTCGGTGGCGACGACGCCGTCGAGCGTGGCGTGCTGGTTAGTCTCCCGCTGGCCGTTGGCGACGATGGCGATCGTCTGGCCCGGGATGGGCACGCCGCCGCCGGCGCCCGAAAGGCCGTCGTAACCGTGCCGCGAACCGAACATGACGCCGGGATTCAACACAGCGAAGTTGCCCACGTTGCGGCCGCTCATGGGGAGCTCCACCAGGCGCCGCTGCTCGACCGTTCCACCCACCGTGACCTCATCGGTGCGCAGGGCGGGCGCTTCCGAGGTCACCGTAATACGCTCCGTAACTGCGCCGACTTGCAGCTCGAAGTCGACGCGGACCTTTTCGTTGACCTGCAAGCGGATGCCGGAGCGCGTCTCCGGTTTAAAACCCTCGACCTCCACCGTCACCGAATATTCGCCCACGTCGAGCAACGGTATCGCGTAGTCGCCCGTGGTGGTGGTCACCGTCTCCGTGACCACGCCGGTGCGGACATTCCGGGCTGTCACTTTGGCGCCCGCCACCGAGGCGCCCGACGGATCCGTGACCGTACCGACAATGGACGTCGAGGTGGTTTGCGCCGTGAGCGTAAGCGCGAAAAGGAATAGACTGAATAGAGTACGCACTCTTGAATTCACCCCTCTCACCTTTTAACAACTCGTCAAGAATCGAGTACGGAAGGTAGGCCCTCTCCCTCGCGGAGGAACCGGGCCCCTTCCCTCCCCTAGAGCCGACAACGACAGTATAGAACACGGTTACAGCAGCGTCAAGTCGGGCCGGCGGACCCTACCAGGCCAGGGCGTAGTTGTCGCCGCGAGGGTCGGCGCCGGCGCTCAAGACGCCGCTTGCCGGATCGATCAGGATCGCCGAGGTGGCGCTCATCGTCCACGGCCCCTCCACTCGCACGCGGTGGCCGCGCTTGCGCAGCTCTTCGATCACCGAAACCGGCACGCGGCTCTCCACCGCCATCTGGCCAGGATTCATCCGGTGAGGGAAGACGGAGGAGGGAAAGCTGGTGGTCGACCAGCGGGGCGCCTCGATCGCCGCCTGGATGTTCATGCCGAACTCGACGACATTGAGGAAGGTTTGCAGAATCCGCAGGCACTGGTCATCGCCGCCGGGACTGCCCACCACCAGAAACGGCTTGCCGTCCTTGAGCACCAAAGTAGGTGTCAACGTGCTGCGAGGCCGCTTGCCTGGGGCGAGGGCGTTCGGGTGTTGGGGATCGAGCCAGAAGTAGTCGCCGCGGCAGTTCAGGATGAATCCGAGCTCGCCCATGACGACGCCGGTGCCCCAACCCGAGTGTAAGCTCGGCGTCCAAGAGACGGCGTTGCGCTCGCGGTCGACGACGGCGACGTAGCTGGTGTCGCCCTCGTGGTTCTCACCGGTGAGGGGAATGCGGAAACTCCAGGAGCCGACCGCGGCGCCCGCCGGCTGTCCGGGTCGAAACTCGCGCGAGGCGCGCGCCGGGTCGATCAAAGCCGCACGCGCAGCGCCGTAGTCCGGCGCCAGCAGGCCGGCGAAGGGAATTTTAACGAAATCCATGTCTGCCAGATAGAGTTCGCGGTCGGCGAAGGCGAGCTTGACGGCCTCCACGCCGGTGTGAATGTAGTCGGCCGAGTTGTGCCCCATCGCCTTCAGGTCGAAATTGCGCAGGATGTTCAGCGTGATGAGCTCCGCCGGTCCTTGATTGGCCGACGGATTCTTGAAGACCTCATAACCGCGGTAGTCGAGCGAGACGGGCTCCTCGATCCTGACGGCATATTCGGCAAAGTCCTCATAGCGGAACAGGCCTCCGTTCGCCTCCGAGAAGGCGGCCAGGGCGCGCGCGATATCGCCCTTATAGAAGCGGTCGCGAGCCGCCCGGAGCGCCGCGATCCGCCCTTTGGCCGCCGCCTGCGCCTCGGCCTCGACGAGCTTTTTGAGGGTGCGGGCCAGATCGGGGTTGCGGAAGATTTCGCCGGCTCGCGGCGGCACGCCGCCGGGCAGATAAAGCCGCGCCGAGGTCGGGTACTTCGCCAGCTTGCGATTGCCGGCGGGAGGCGCAACGCCGGTTTCGACCGACGTCCCGCGGACCTCCAGGAACCGCTCGGGGCGGCCGCCGGCGATCGAAGCGGCAAGGCGTTCGCTGAGCGGGAAGCCGCGTTCGGCAAGCTCGATAGCGGGAGAGAGCACCTCACCGAGCGTCTTCGTTCCCCAGCGCTCCAGAATCACGCACCAGGCGTCGACCGTGCCCGGTACGGTGGCCGAAAGCAGTCCGTCGGAGTCCGGAATCGTGCCGCCGTGGTTGCGCATATACCAGTCGATGGTGGCCAGCCGCGGCGCCGGTCCTCCGGCGTTGACCGAGTAGACCTTACGCGCTTTGGCGTCGTAGAGGAGGATGAAGGCGTCGCCGCCGACGCCGTTCGAGGCCGGGTCCGTGACCGACAGCGCCGCCTGCGCGGCGACGGCGGCGTCGAAAGCGTTGCCGCCGGCTCGGAAGATCCGCTCCGCGGCCTGGGCGGCCTGCGGCGTGCGCGCCGAGACGGCGTAATCGACGCCGCGAATGACCGGACGCATGGTTTGGGCGTTCAGAGCGGAGGCCGCTAGCGCCGCAGCCAGGACCAGCCTGCTGTATAGTGACATGGTGCCTCGCGATCTAATGAAGGAATTATACTCGCCGAAAGGGAAACTCCTCGCCGCGGCGCTCGCCGCCGCGCCTTGGCTTTGCGCCGCCGACGCGGTCTCACCCGGCCGCTTCCTGATCGATCCGCCCACGCTTGAAAGCCTGGGCTTTCGCTGGCTGATCGACGGCGACGATAACCGCAACGCCACGGTTTCGGTCGCCTACCGGCGCCGGGGCGAAGGGCGTTGGCGCCCGGCCCTGCCCATGCTGCGGGTCCACCGAGAGGTGGTCAATCAGGTCTATGAGCCGTACCGCACCGGAAATCTCTTCGCCGGCAGCGTGCTGTTCCTCGAACCGGGGGCCGAGTACGAGGTGCGTTTCGTCATGGAGGATCCCGACGGCGGGGCGCCGCCGCCGAAAACGGTCCAGGTGGCCACGCGACGGGCGCCAACTTTGGCCGGCGGACGGCGGCTGGTCCGCGTCGGGCCGCCGGGAGAGAACCTGCGAAAGGCCCTCGCCGGGGCCAGGCCCGGCGATACACTCGCGCTCGAGCCCGGCATTTACCAGATCCCGGAAACCCTCGTACTTGAAACCGCCGATCTGGCGCTCGTCGGCCCGCCGAGCGGCGGCGCGGTCCTCGAGGGGCCCGGTCACGGCGCCGATCTGATGGACATCCGCCGCGCCGACCGGCTGTGGCTGGAGAACCTGACGCTCCGGCGCGCCCGCATGGCCGTCAACGCCGGCTCCAAAGGCGGCCCGGGCCCCTCTCACCTGGTCGTCAAGCGCTGCCGGATCGAAGACGTCATCTACGGCATCAACTCCACATCGGAGAACTCCTCGGGCTGGTACATTGTCGACAATGAGCTGATCGGCCTCAACCCGACCTGGTATCCCCGGCCGGAGGAGCGTTATATGGAGCCGTCGCACACCGGCATCAACGTTTACGGGCAGGGACATGTCATCGCCTACAGCCGCATCCGCCGGTTCAGCGATGCTCTGGCGATCGCCAACTTCGGTGTTCCGCCGGAGGACGTCGAGCGGCACCCGGTCGCGATTGACTTCCATCACAACGATCTTGGTTGGGCGCAGGACGATGCGATCGAGACCGACTATGGGGCGCACAACATCCGCGTCTGGCGCAACCGGTGTTCGAACGCCCACACAGCTCTGTCCGTGCAGCCGCTCTACGGCGGCCCGGTGTACCTGATCCGGAACGAGATCTACGGCGTGACCGCGCTGGCTTTCAAGCTGCACAACTATGCGGCCGGCATCCTGGCCTATCACAATACGAGCGCCACGGCCTTTACCGGCTTTCAGTCCTTCAACCGGTGGCAAAACGGCCATTTGCGCAATAATCTGATCCTGGGCGGCGCCGGGGACGGCTCGCGCCTCACCTACGCTGTGGACACTGGCACCACCACCGCGTATTCCACCCTCGACTATAACGGCTACCGGCAGAACTCGCCCGGGGCGTTCGCCCGATGGTATGACGGCCGCGAGCGGCGCAGCTACGAGACGCTCGACGCCTTCCGCGCCGGCACCGGCCATGAGCGCCACGGCCTGCTGATCGACTACGACATCTTCGTGCGAGCCGCGCCGCCGGAGGCGGGCAAAACGGTCGATCCGAAAGACTACGATCTTAGGTTGCGGCGCGGGTCGGCCGCCGTGGATGCCGGAGTTCGCCTGCCGAACGTCAACGACGATTTCACCGGCCCGGCGCCGGATCTCGGCTGTTACGAGTTGGGACGCCCTCTGCCGCATTACGGCCCACGGCCGGCCCAGCGGGGCGGAAGGTAACGCCGGATGCCCGTGTCATAGACCCAGGCGCCGAGGAGTCCTCCGACGAGCGGGCCGACGATCGGCACCCAGAACACGAAGCTCCCGTCGGTGAGACCGTTGTGGGGAAAGCCCGCCAGCACCAGCAACAGCCGAGGCCCGAAATCGCGCGCCGGATTGATGGCGTAGCCGTGCATGCCGCCGAAGGACATGCCGATCGCCACCACCACCAGCCCGACGGCGACCGGCGTCAGGCCCGAACCTAGCGGCTGGTTACGCTCGTCGACGATGGCAAAGACCAGCATCAGAAGCAGCGCCGTGCCCAGGACTTGGTCGAGCAGGCCGGCCCAAGGCTGGGCCGGAAACGCGGGAAACGTCGTGAAGATGCCGGCCGTGCGTTCGAGCGTCGGATCGAACGCCTCGAGCGCCGGCCGGTAGTTCCAAAAGACCAGGGCCGCACCGGCGAAAGCGCCCGCCGTCTGCGCCAGCGCGTAGGGTGCGACCTTGCGCCAGGGAAAGCCGCGGAAAACGGCGAGCGCCAGCGTCACCGCCGGGTTGATGCGGGCGCCGCTGGTGCGACCTGCCAGATATAACCCCATGGTGACGGCGAGGCCCCAACCCAGGGTGACGTTCGTGTAGCCCCCTTTGACCACCTCGCCCGGCGCGCCCGTGCCGAGCAACGTCACCATCGCCACGACGCCGCAACCGAACAGCAACAAAACCATCGTGCCGAGAAACTCGGCCAGAAGTTCGCCGAACAGGGACTCCTGCTTCATGGAACCCGCAATTATACGAAAGTCCGCCTCCGGCGGTCATGACTATCGTCAGCGTGGAAATTCGCTCCGCTTGACCGAAAAAGAATCGTTGCCGTCGTCACCCCGACGCCGCAAAACGCTCTATCGCCCCTTCAGTCCAGCGCCAGGAACTTGATGCAGACCGGGGCCACCACGCGCGCCGACTCGCCGTTGGGCTCCAGTCGACCCGTTTTGGAATCGATGCGGAACACCACGACGTTGTCACTGTTTTGGTTGGCTGCAAGCAACCACATGCCCTTCGGGTCGAGGTTGAAATTCCGGGGCACCTTTCCCTGGGTGGGGACTTGCCCGGCCGGCTTCAACGTGCCGTTGGCTCCCACTTGGAACACCGCGATGCTGTCGTGACCCCGGTTGGAGCCGTAAAGATAGCTGCCCGAGGGATGAAGGAGCACCTCGGCGGTGTAATTCGTGCCGGTGAAGTCAGCCGGCAGCGTCGTGACGGTTTGAAGCTCTTTGAGTACGCCGCGCTTGGCGTCGTAGGCGAACGCCGTCACCGTGCTGGCAAGCTCGTTGATGGCATAGGCGTACCGGCCGTTCGGATGGAAGCTGAAATGGCGCGGACCGGAGCCCGGCTTCAGGCGGGCAAAAGGAGGTTCGTGGGGCTCAATGCTCCCTTTAGCGGCGTCGAACCGGAACACCAGCACCTGATCGAGACCCAGGTCGGCCACCATAAGGAAACGGTTGTCCGGAGAGAAGTTGACCGAGTGGGCATGCGGCCCCTGCTGGCGCTTTGGATCCACGCTCGAGCCCGCGTGCTGATAGAAGCCCGTGGCCTCGCCGAGCCTGCCGTCCTCGCCGATGGGAAGCACGGCAGTACTGCCTGTGCCGTAGTTGGCCACGGCGATGAATTTGCCGGTCTTGTCGATTGCCAGGTGGCAGGGCCCGCCGCCGCGTGAGGAAACCTTGTTCAGGAAAGTGAGTTTTCCCGTATTCCGATCGATGGAGAAGGCGCTGACGGCGCCGCCCTTCGGACCGCCGGTTTCGTCGAGTTCGCTGACGGCGAACAGGAAGCGTTTGTTCGGGTGAATCGCCAGGAAAGAGGGGTTGGGCGTCTCGGCGGCGAGCTCGACCGCACCGAATCGCCCGTTGGCGGCATCAAAGCGAGCCGCGTAAATGCCCTTGCTTTCGCCGCGTGTGTAGGTGCCGAAGTAGACCAGGTAGTCGGCCGCCAATGCCGGCGCCGCGGCGAGCAGACAGAGAAGCTGACAGTGCAGTCGAGGTAACCGTGTCATGCTCCCATGAAACCGCGAGGCGGGGCGGAGCTGCAACCGACTGCGGTATAAGAAAGTAATGCACTCTCGCTGGAAGAGCCCGTTGTTGCGGGTGCAGGACCTCGAATGAACACGAAACACGTCACCGACCGACTGGAACGCAAACGTCTGAAGCGCCTCGCGCGCAAGCGGCGGCCTCCGAAGGCCAAGCGGCCCGCCGGAGTCGCCCGCGGTTCGCACAAGAAGAAGGTGCCGAAGATGGCCAAGGGCCAGCGCAAGCGCTAAAGCCCGGCCCCCGGGCGATGTCGTCGCTGTTTCGCACCAAGAGCATCGAGGCGCTCGTCGAGGCCGCCCATCAGGAGGGCCGGCGGCTCCAGCGCACGCTGGGCCCGTGGAGCCTCACCGCGCTCGGCCTGGGAGCCGTCATCGGCTCGGGGATCTTCGTGCTGACGGGCACGGCGGCTGCCGGCGAAACGTTGAGTTTTCACTCGGCCTTGCACGCGCCGGTGCTCGACCTGCTCCGCCATGGGGGCGACGCCGCCTCGACGATCGGCCGGCCCGGCGCGGGCCCGGCGGTCGCCGTGTCGTTCCTGCTGGTGGCGATCGTTTGCAGCTTCGCCGCCCTCTGTTTTGCCGAGCTGGCCTCGACGATCCCGGTGGCCGGCAGCAGCTACACCTACGCCTACGCGACCTTGGGGGAACTGGCGGCTTGGATCATCGGCTGGGTGCTCATTCTCGAATACGCCGTCTCCAACATGGCCGTTTCGGTAGGCTTCTCCGCCTACTTCAACGACATTCTTGAGAACGCTTTCGGTATCCGCATCCCGGCCGTGCTGTCGGAGCCGATGATCTCCGGCGGCCAGTTCACCGGGGCGTGGTTTAACCTGCCGACGCTCGTCGTGCTGCTCGTGCTCACCCGGCTGCTGGTGCGCGGCGTCAAGGAGAGCGCCGGGGCCAACAACGCCATGGTGCTCGTCAAGGTGGGCGCCATCTTGCTGTTCGTCATCGCCGCGGGCCGCGCCGTCGATCCTTCGCACTGGAGCCCGTTCGCTCCGAACGGCTTCCAGGGTATCCTCACCGGCGGCGCGATCGTCTTCTTTACCTACATCGGCTTCGATTCGGTCTCGACGGCGGCCGAAGAGTGCCGGCGGCCGCAGCGCGACCTGCCGATCGGCATCATCGCGACCCTGGTGATTTGCGCGTTGCTTTACACCTCGGTGGCGCTGGTGCTGACCGGCATCGCCGACTGGCGGACGCTAAACAACCCGGCGCCGGTGGCCAATGCGTTGAAGGCGCTCGGTCTCGATACGGTGCGGCAATGGGTGAGCATCGGCGCCGTCATCGGCATGCTCTCCTCGCTGCTTGTCTACCAGTACGGCCAGGCCCGCATCTGGTTCGCCATGTCGCGCGACGGCCTGCTGCCCGCGGCCTTCTCGCGCGTCCATCCCGTGCACCGTACGCCGCATGTCGCCACCTGGGTAGCCGGTCTCGGCGTGGGCATCCCGGCCGGCATCTGGGACATCGGCACGTTTGCGGAGCTCTCCAACATCGGCACGCTGTTCGCTTTCGTCGTCGTCTCGGCGGGGGTGATCGTGTTGCGTAAGCGGCGCCCGGATCTCGTGCGGGGCTTTCGTGTTCCGCTCGTGCCCTGGTTGCCGCTCGTTTCGATCGCCTCCTGCCTGGTGCTGATGCTCAGCCTGCCGCTCAGGACCTGGATTTCGTTCTTGATCTGGATGAGCTTCGGCACGCTGATCTACTTCGGCTTCAGCCGCAAACGGAGCCGGCTGGCCTCCCGATGATCACGCTCCAGCCGATCGGCCTGGTCCGTTCCGCCGTGCGGAACCGCAGCGAGATGCCACGCCTCGGCGCGCCGGCGGCCGTGGAGGTGTTCGAGCCATTTCGGGCAGGCTTGTTGCGCTTGGAGAAGCACTCGCACCTATGGGTGCTGGCCTGGATGGACGAGGCTGAGCGGGACCTGCTCCAGGTGATACCGCGCGGCGTCGAGGAGCGCCGCCCGGAGAACCTGCACGGCGTCTTCGCGGTGCGCTCACCGGCCCGACCCAACCCCATCGGACTGACGCTGGCGAGGATCGTCGCCTTCCGGGGCGGCCGGATTGAGCTGGACCGCCTGGACTTTGTCGACGGCACGCCGGTTGTGGATCTGAAGCCCTACTTCGTCGCGCGCGACATGATCTACGCCGCAACCAACGTTCAGATCGGCCGGCCCGCCGACCGGGAGGCGGCGCGCGAGGCGCTCGAGGCGCAGGCGGTGAATTTTCACGGCGAGCGGTGCGCCGACCTCGTGCTCGGCGTCGATCTGTACACCGACTTTCGCGCAGACGTGCTCGCGCTCGAGGAGCCCTCGGCTTTGCGAGTGACGGCCCCGGCCGACCGTCCCCATCTGGTAGACGCCCTCATGGGAATGACCCGCACCAGCCTCGGGCGCGGCACGCTGGCGCTAGGCGAGCCGGGCCAGGTGCGCTTCGAACACGACGGTCAGATCACGGTCTACGAGCTTGCCTGCGGCGCCTGGCGCCGGCGCGCCTGAAACGGCGCCCGCCTGCCAACTCCGCTGATATTATGTTTCTTTCGCCAGGAGGCGGCATGAGCGAGCTCAAGTATCAGCCTTACGTTCCGGCGCATGTCCAGATGAGGGAGTTCACCCTCCGGGCCGTGCTTATCGGTTTGGTGATGACGGTGGTGCTGGGCGCCGCCAACGCGTATCTGGGTCTGCGCGCGGGAATGACCATCGCGGCCACGTATCCGGCGGCCGTCATCGGCATGGCCGTGCTCCGGCTGCGCGGGGGCACGATTCTCGAAGAGAACGTCGCCCGTACGGCGGGAACCATCGGCGAGTCGGTAGCCGCCGGCGCCATCTTCACCCTGCCGGCCTTCGTCATCGCCCGCGCCTGGCCGTCCTTTGCTCCCGAGCACGCCTACTGGAAGTCGACGGCGCTCATGCTGGTCGGCTCGATTCTCGGCGTGCTGTTCATCTCACTCATCCGGCGGGGCATGGTCGAAGATCGCGAGTTGCCGTTCCCGGAAAGCGTGGCGGCGTCGGAGATTCACAAAGCGGGCCAGCGGGGCGCGGAGGCGGCGCGGCACCTCTTTCGAAATATGTTCGTGGGCGGGCTGGTCTACCTGGCGGGAGTCTTCAAGCTCTTCGCCCCGGAGCGCGACTTCCTGGTGCGCATCGGCGAGCTGGGTCGCACGACACTCCGGCTGGGAGGGCCCCAGAGCAATCAGGTGCTCGGCACCGGGGGAGTGACCATGGTTTCGGCGCCGGCCGTCAGCCCGGCCTACCTCGGCGTCGGTTACATCATCGGCCCAGCGCTGGCCGCGCTGAACTTCTCGGGCGGCGTGCTGGCCTGGGGGTTGCTCGTGCCGCTGCTGATCTTCTTCCTCGGGCCGGAGCTGGCCAGGCTCCTTCCGGCGGGCGCGGGCGACGCCTCCTGGGAGGCCATGGCGAGCGCCGTCTGGCTCCGGATCGTGCGGCCGATCGCCGTCGGCGGCATGCTCGTGGGCGCCGCCTACACGCTCTTCCGCATGCGCAAGAGCCTGGCGAGCGGACTGGCGCGCGCCTTCTCGGACTTGAAGCAGGCGCAGGTGGGAGGCGCCGCCGTGGTTCGCACCGAGCAGCAACTCTCCTCGCGAACCATCCTCTCGATGACGGCGGTGGCCTTCGTGGCCATGATCGTGCTTTACCTGTACCTTTCCGGCAATGTGGTCGCGGCGCTGGTGGCCTCGGTCGTGATGCTGGTGGTCGGCTTTTTCTTCGCCGCGGTCTCCGGAAGCCTGGTCGGCCTGATCGGCGCCTCGAACAATCCGGTCTCCGGCCTCACGCTTTCCACGCTCATCATCGCCGCGGTGCTCATGGTCGCCCTGGGCGTCAGCGGAACCGCCGGCGTGGCCACAGTGCTGGGCGTCGCCGCGGTGGTCTGCGTCTCCTCGGCCGTGGCCGGCGAGCTGCTTCAGGACTTCAAGGTCGGCCACATCCTCGGCGGCTCGCCGCGCGCCATGCAGCTTTGCGACCTCATCGCCGTCGTCGCCGCCAGCTTCGTGCTCTACATCCCGCTGCTCGTGCTCCACGAGGGCAACATCCGCGCCGGAGGCATCGGATTCGGCGACCGGCAGTTGCCGGCGCCGCAGGCCGGCCTGATGGCCTCGCTCGCCGAGGGCATCGTCGGGGGCGAGATGGCCTGGCCCCTGGTGATCGTCGGCATCATGATGGGCATGGCGATGATCATGCTGCGCGTGCGCAGTCCGATGCTGGTGGCCGTGGGCATGTACCTGCCGCTTTCCACCACGTTCGCCATCTTTGTCGGGGGGCTGATCCGCTGGTTGGCCGACTCGGCGGGGGCGCGGCGCAAGTTCAATGAGGCGCAGCGCATCCGGGCCGAGAACGTCGGAATCCTTGTCGCTTCAGGCTTGATTGCGGGCGAAGCGCTGATGGGCCTGGTGGTGGCCACGTTCCGGTTCTTCGAGTGGCCGCTGCCGGAGCTCGTGGCCCGTCCGTCGTTCCTGGCCGGCCTCGCCGTTCTCGCGCTGCTCGCCTTCCAGTTGATCCGGACGCCGCTCGCGAACGCCGGTCGGCCCGACGAGCCGGCGCCCCCGGCGGCAATTGTCTAACGGGAGCGGTCTTGAGATGGCGCTGATGGATCAGATTCGCCAATTCGGCGTCCCGGAAGGCGCGGTCGCCATTTGGTGGCTCGGCCAGAGCGGCTACATCTTCAAATCGCCGGGCGGCGCCGTGGCGGGCGTCGATCTCTACTTGAGCCACAGTTGCGAAGCGGCCTACCCCGAGTTCGATCTCAAGCGGCGGTTCCCGATCCTGATCGAGCCTGAGGAGCTCGACGTGGACCTCTTCCTTTGTACGCACAACCACCTGGATCACACCGACCCGGAGACGATCCGGCGCCTGCGGCGAAAGGATGCGATGCGCTTTATCGGCCCGCCTCCGAGTTGCGAGGTCTTTCGCGCCGAAGGGGTCGAACCGAGCCGCATCACGCCGGCCTGGCCGGACTGCCGACTGGAGTTCTTCGATATCGAGATCCATGGCACGTTCGCGCTTCCGACGGACACCTCGGACCTCAACCACATGGGCTTTGTCTTTCGCTTCGGCGCCGGGCCGAAGGTCTACCTCACCGGCGATACCGACTACACCGAGCTGCTTACGGCGGCGGCGCGACACGAGCCCGACCTGATGATCACCGTCATCAACGGCGGGTTCAACAATCTGTCGCCCTGGGAGGCGGCCGTGCTGGCCCGCCTGATTCGGCCCCGGGCGGCCATTCCTTCGCATTACGATTTGTTCCCGGACAACTCGCTCGACCCCAAGCTGTTCGCGGCCGCACTCAGGGCCAACGCTCCCGAGGTGCGCTACATCGAGCTCGAGCACGGCGAGCCGTTTGTGTTCCAGTAGCCGGCCCTGCCGGGCTTCGGGGTTGCGGGTGAGGGCGCCGGGACGGTTCCACGGAGCGGAGCCGGGATGCGCTAGCCTACGATGTTAACTTGCCGGGTGCTGAGTTGCCGCTTGCCCGCCAGCCGCGGAACTGGCCGCTCATCTATTTGGGCGTCGCGCTAACGACGCTGGCCACTTTGGTTTTCGAGCTGGCGCTGGCTCGCGTCCTGTCGGTCATCCTCCAACCTTACTTCGCCTTCCTGACCATTATAATAGCCCTGTTCGGCCTGGCGGGCGGCGGACTCTTCTCCCACGTTTTTCCCGGCCGCTCTCCGCGCCTGTTGCGTCGGCTGGGCCTGATGGCGTTGCTCGCCAGTTTCGCGGTCGTCGGCGCGACCGCCCTGCTCCTGCTCGGCTCAGGCCGCGCCGATGGCAGAGTGCCGGCCGAGGTGGTTGCGGCCGCGACGGTGCCGTTTTTCCTGGCAGGGGCCGCGGTGGCGACCTCCGTGGCCGACGGGCTGAGCCGTGTGAATCGCATCGGTCTTGCGATTGGCTTAGGCGGCGGCGCCGGGTGCTTGCTCCTGGTTCTGCTGCTTGCTTATCTGGGCGGACCCAACACGGTGATCGGAGCGGCGGTGCTGTATGCGGCCTCCGCGGCGGTTTGGTTTACCGCGGCGGGTTCCCTGCGAGGGCGCGTCCTGGCCGTCGCCGTCGCGCTCAGCTGGGTGACCTTCATCGCCTGGAATGTTCGCTCCCGTGCCGTGGAGGTGGGGTGGGCCAAGGGCGCAGGGCTCGAGGAGCCGGTGTTCGTTCGCTGGAACAGCTTCTCGCGGGTGAGCGTACAGGCGGGGCCGGCCGGGCGGCTGACGCTCGCGGTGGATGCGGAGGAGACCGGCCCCATCCGGCGGGACGTTCCGGAACTCGTCCCAGAGGCCGAACGACACGCTCTGTTGTATCAGGGGCGGGGCATCCCGTTCCTGCTACGGCCGAACGCCAGGACCTTGATCCTAAATCCCGGAGGCGGAGAGGAGCTGCTGCGGGCGCTCTTGGGAGCCAGCCGCTCGGTCACCGCCGTCGAGACCAACCCGCTGATCGCCGCCGCGGTCGCTCGCGAGCGACCGGCTCAGGCGCTCGATTCGCGACGCGAGGTGCGGAGCCTGGTGGGCGATCCTCGCAGCCTCCTGCGCCGGGAAGATGAGCTTTACGACATCATTCGCATCTTGCCCGGGTCTGCCCGGGCGGCGCTTCCTTGGGGCTTGTCCACCCTGATGAGCGACAGCAGGCTGTTCACCGTGGAAGCCTTCCGGCAATATCTGGATCGCCTGAGCGATGTGGGTCTGTTGGTGGTGAGCTCGAGTGGATCGGATCCGAGACCGGAGACCGACCGGCTGATCGGAACGCTCCGGGCTGCCCTGCGACAGGCAGGCGAGATGGAGCCGGACCGGCATCTGGCGTTGTTCCGCGAGCCCCTGGCCGGCTCCGGCGGCGGTTTCACCGAAACCTTGATCGCCACACGTCGCCCCTTTCTGGCGAACGATCTCGACAGGTGCCGGAGCCTGGCGGAGGCCAGCGGCGTCGAGTTTCTCTTCCCGGCCCGTTCGAGCGGCAATGGCTGCTGTGAGGACGGCAGATTCGCGCCGCCCTCGGACAATCAGCCGCGCCTCGATGGCGACCTTCGAGAGTCGGCGAACGGGGACGGGCCGGCCAGTGGTCCGAGCCTTAGCCGTCGACTATGGCGGCTGGCAGGTTGGGGTGCAACGGCCGTTGCGCTCATCCTTGCGCTTCCGCTCCTGGTGGTGCGGCAGCCAGCGTCCTGCCGCCGTGACGCGCTCGGCCTCCTGTCCTACTTTGTTTTCACCGGAGCGGGTTGGGTTCTCGCCCAGGCGGGATTGATCCGGAGCTTTTTGCACTGCTTGGGAAATCCGACCCATGCTCTGGCGGCCGGGGTGGCGGCGGTGCTCGTCGCCGCCGGCCTCGGCAGCTACTATAGCGGCCGGGTTGCGGGTGGCTCTCAGCGCAGCCTGATGGGGGCGCTGGCGCTGGCGGCGCTGCTCCTTGCGACGCTTGCGGTCGTCTTCCCCCGACTGGTGGTCATCGGTGGCGGCTGGCCGCAGCCGTTGAAGATTGCCGTCACGGCAATCCTCGTCACGCCAGCCGGCTTTATGCTTGGGATGCCACTGGTTGCCGGCCTGGCTCGGCTGGCCGCGCCGGTAGCGCTCTCGGCACGCTGGGCCTGGTCGCTTCACTCCGCTGCCGGCGCTTTGGGTTCGATAACCGCCGTCCTCGCGGCTGTCCATTTCGGCTATCGCGAGACGATGCTTTTCGGCGGACTGATGCATCTGGCTGCGTTGCCTGCGATCGCCTTTTCTCCTCGACAGGAACCCGGCAGAGGGGTCGGGCTCGTCTAACGTCAGCGAATATGCGGGAGTTTCTGGGTCATCTGGCGCCGGGCGCTCGTGTTCTCGACCTCGGCTCCGGGCGCGGCAGCTTCCCAGCCTCAGCCTACCCGCTGCACACCGTCCGGGTGGATCGGGAGCGGCCACCAGCAGATGCGGATGCAGACGCTGTGCAGGCCGACGCCGCTCGGCTGCCTTTCCCCGACGCATGCTTTGACGCCATCGTGGCCAATCACAGCTTGGAGCACTTCCGGAATCTCGGCGCCGTGCTCGCCGAGGTGCGTCGGGTGCTCAAGCGCGGCGGTTCGCTGTACGTATCCGTGCCGGACAGCACGACCCTCAGCGACCACCTGTATCGGTTCTTTGCTCGGGGCGGCGGCCATGTCAATCGGTTCCGGAGCGCTGGCGAGGTAGAACGGCTCATCCGGGAGGCCACCGGGCTGAGCTGCCAAGCGCGGCGCACCCTTTTCACTTCCCTGGCCTTTTTGCATCCGGAGAATCGAAAAGGACGTCGAGCCGGCCGCATGTTGGCGGTGGCCTTCGTGGGCGAACGGACGCTCAGATGGGCCACGTGGCTGGCTCGCAAACTCGACCGCCGGTTCGGCACGCGCCTTAGCATTTACGGTTGGGCGTTTTATTTCGGCCCCGGGGCGGAGGCGGCGGACACAACGCCGTGGACCAACGTCTGCGTGCGTTGCGGGGCGGGGCACCCCTTCGCCCGACTTGCGGCGGAGGGAGCGGTGAACCTCGAGGCGTGGATTCCTCGGTTCCGCTGTCCCGACTGCGGCGCTTGGGGCCTCTACACCGCCGATGCCGACTATCGCGATGCCGCCTGAGCGGACGCGGCGGCGGGGCGGCGATATACTGAAAACGTGGCGCCGAAGCATTCGCCCGTCCTGGGACGGCTGGCGATGGCGGTTTGGCTTGCTGCGCTCGCCGCGGCCGCCGGCCAGCAGCAGCCGCCCGTTTACCAGGAGCCGCCCGAAGAGGATAAAGGTTCCGCCCGCGAAACCGAGTACGCCTTCAATCCCCTGCAAGCCAACAGGGAGTTTCGCGTCGGCATGTTTTATTGGAAGAAGGGGAGTTTCAAGGCTGCCGCGGGCCGCTT
>Ga0308417_1000706_pt1 | contig 23513 bp, 14 predicted proteins | sample HotsprSampleOS65_FD_203528 | JGI IMG/M metagenome (GOLD analysis project Ga0308417, IMG submission 203528) | Hot spring phototrophic mat microbial communities from Octopus Spring, Yellowstone National Park, Wyoming, United States - 20090730_OS65 ...
TGTTCAACAAGACCGGCAATCTTCAATCGCTGCGCCAGGCTGTCGCTTTGATTGCCGGCGCGCAGGCCGAGGCTGTGGCGAGCGGCGCTGGCATTGCCTTGTTTGTGGCCGTCGATCAGGAGGGCGGGGATGTCGCGCGCTTGCCGGCCGGCGCCACGCGTTTCCCCGGCAACATGGCGATCGGCGCAACCGGCTCTGTCGGCCATGCGCGCCGCGTCGCCGAGAGTGTCGCCCGCGAATTGCGCGCTGTCGGCGTGAACATGAACCTGGCGCCGGTGCTCGACGTGAATGACAATCCCGACAATCCGGTCATCGGGCTGCGCTCGTTTGGCTCCTCGCCCGATCTGGTGGCGGCGCTTGGCGCGGCAATGGTCGCCGCCTATCGCGATAACGGCATCATCGCAGTCGCCAAGCATTTCCCCGGCCACGGCAACACATCAGATGATTCGCATTCTCGGTTGCCTGTGGTGCGGCGCAGCGCAGACGAATTGTGGGCTACAGAACTGGCTCCCTTTCGCGCGGCCATTGCTGCCGGCCTGGACGCTGTGATGACGGCTCATGTCGCCTATCCCGCCTTCGATCCTGATGAGCAACTGCCGGCCACTCTGTCGCCGCGCGTGCTGCGCGATGTGCTGCGCGAGCGCCTTGCTTTTGACGGGCTGATTGTCAGCGACTCGATCACGATGGATGCCATTGACGGCAAGCGCGATCTGCTGCTGGCCGTTCTGGCCGCTTTCCGATCCGGTGTGGATGTCATTGCCTTCGGCGCCGACCGAAACGCTTCCGCTGTTCGGCAGCGCGATGTGATGGCGCGTTTTGTCAAGGCTGTGCAGGCCGACTCCTTTCTGACGGCCCGGCTGGACGAGTCAGTGAGGCGCATCCTGCTTGCAAAGGCCAGGTATGGAATTCTGGACTGGCAGCCGCCGGGGCCGCCGCTTGATCTGCGCAGCGTTGTCGGCGCCGAAGCGCACCGCGAAGCGGCGCGGGCCGTTGCGCGGGATAGTGTGACGCTGGCGCAGAATCGCGGCGCGCTTTTGCCGCTGGCTGGTGACAGTCGCCCTCTGCTGGTTGTGCCGAGCGGGGTGGGGGATGTGGCCGGCCCGTTGCGCGCCTGTCTGCCAAAGTTGCGCGTCTTGCAGATTGCGCGCAACCCGTCCAGCCGCGATGTGGCGCGCGCGGTTCGGGCGTCTGCCGACGCCTCGGCCGTGATTGTGGCAACAGCCAGTGCGCGCCGCTATGCGGGCCAGGTGCGACTGGTCGAATCGCTGGAGGCGGCGCGCCCGGGCCGGGTGGCGGTCGCCGCGCTTTGGAGCGCGTACGATTTACTGGCGTTTCCGCAGGTCAGCGCTTATCTGGCAACATATGGTGACACGCCGGCCTCTCTGGAGATGCTGGCGGCGGTGGTCTGCGGTCACGAGAAAGCGCGCGGCCATCTGCCGGTGGAACTGCCCGGACTGTTTGCGGTCGGTCATGGGCTGTGAGTATGCGCTTTATGGTATACTATCCTTTCTGTCAGGCGTATTGACTTTGACCCGTGGCTTTGTATAATTTGACTACAATCAAGAAACCTGACTAATCGTGCTTAAGCGCGGGCGATAGCTATCGCACGCGCTCTCGTTTGTTTTCCAACAAGGAGTGTGCGAATTAATGGAACTGCGGGATTTTAAGGCTCTCCGAATCAGTCTGGCGTCTCCCGAGCAGATTCGCTCCTGGTCCTATGGTGAAGTCACCAAGCCCGAAACCATCAACTACCGGCGCTTGCGCGCCGAGAAAGACGGTTTGTTTGACGAGGCTATTTTCGGCCCGACCAAGGATTACCAGTGCTACTGCGGCAAGTACAAGAACATTCGATACAAGGGCATCATTTGCGACAAATGCGGCGTTGAAGTGACAAAGGCCTCGGTGCGCCGTGAACGCATGGGGCACATCAATCTGGCCGCGCCGGTGGCGCATGTGTGGTACACCCGGCGCGTGCCAAGCTTTCTGGGGACGCTGCTCGATATCAGCCGGCGCAACCTCGATCGCGTTTTGTACTTTGCTCAATACATCGTGACCTATGTGGACGAGGATGCGCGGCAAAAAGCGTTGCGCCGGCTGCAGGAAGACTACGACAAGCGCATCGCAGACCTGGAGGCCAAGACCAGGGCGCAGGAAGACAGCGCCAGCGGCAAGTTGCTCAAGCAGCTGGTCAAGCTGCAGCAGGCGCTGGACGCGACCATCCAAAAATACGATGAGGATCTGGCTGCCGCGACCGAGCCGATCATGAAAGCTGCTCAGCGCCTGCAGAAAGAAATCGACACCAAGCAAGGGCGCACAATCCGCGTGCCCATTGTCTACGAGCCGACCAACACCACGATTGCGTCTGAGGGCGACACGGTGGGCCGCGAGCATATCACCATGCTCAATCGCGTGGTGAAAGAGCAGCTCAACACCATTGAGTCCAGGATCACCGAGGAGAAGGACCGACAGGTCAGCAAGATTCAGGGCGAGATCGAGATTCTTCAGGGCAAGGTTGACAATGAGACGCGCGTGATCGCGGAGCGGTTGTCTCAAGAAATGGAAACCTTGACCAATCGCTACGCGCAGGACCGCGAAGATTTGCAGTCGCTGGCCGTGTCTCAGTTTCTGGCCGAGTCGCGCATGCGCGAACTGAAGCAGAAGTTTGGCCAGGTGTTCAAGGCGGATATGGGCGCGGAGGCGTTCTACGAGATCCTGCGCCGAATTGATCTCGATCAGTTGGCGAAGGAATTGTGGCGCGAAGTGCGCCATAGCCTGAGCAAAGTCAAGAAGAAGAAGGCGATCAAGCGCCTGCGCATCGTCGAAGCGCTGCGCAAGAGCGGCAACCGGCCCGAATGGATGATTCTGACGGTTCTGCCGGTCATCCCGCCCGAGCTTCGCCCGATGGTGCAGCTCGATGGCGGCCGCTTTGCCACGTCTGACTTGAACGATCTGTACCGGCGCGTGATCAACCGCAACAACCGCTTGAAGCGTTTGCTGGAGCTTGGCGCGCCGGATGTGATCGTGCGCAACGAGAAGCGCATGTTGCAGGAGGCGGTCGATTCGCTCATCGACAACTCGCAGCGCGGCAAGGCGCTCAGCCGGCGCGGGCGCCGCGAGTTGAAGTCGTTGAGCGATATGCTCAAAGGTAAGAAGGGGCGCTTCCGCCGCAACCTGTTGGGCAAGCGCGTGGACTACTCCGGTCGTTCAGTGATCGTGGTCGGCCCGAATCTGAAGTTGCACCAGTGCGGTCTGCCCAAGTCGATGGCGCTGGAGTTGTTCAAACCCTTTGTCATTCAAAAGCTGGTCGAGTTGAACTACGCTTCGAATGTGAAAGGCGCCAAGCGCGTGATTGAACGCGAGCGGCCTGAAGTGTTTGAAGTGCTGGAGGACGTTATCAAGACGCGCCCAGTGCTGCTCAACCGCGCGCCGACGCTGCACCGGCTTGGCATCCAGGCGTTCGAGCCGCTGCTGGTGGAGGGCAAGGCCATTCAGCTTCACCCGCTGGTGTGCGCCGCCTTCAACGCCGACTTCGACGGCGACCAGATGGCCGTGCATGTCCCGCTCTCGCGCAAGGCGGTTGAGGAAGCGCGCCGGCTGATGATCTCGACGCAGAACCTGCTCAAGCCGAGCGACGGCGAGCCGGTGGTTGCGCCGTCCAAGGACATGGTGCTGGGCGTGTATTACCTGACCATGGCTGAGCCGAACTCCCTCAAGGGCGATGGGCGCACTTTCAGCGGCATCGACGAAGTGGAGATGGCCTTCGCCAACGGCTTGCTGCATATTCACGCCAACATCAACCTGCTGGTGGACACGTATTTCGACGATAGTGGGGCGCGCTACCCGGACGAGAAGCCGGCGCGCCGCGTGATCAAAACGACGGTGGGCCGGGCGCTCTTCAACCGCATTGTTCCGTCCGAAATGCGCTTTGTCAACCGCACGCTCGACAAGGGCGACTTGCAGAGGTTGATTGCGCAGACTTTCCGCGTGCTGGGCGCGGATCGCCATGACGATGTGATCGAATTCCTCGACTCCGTCAAGGATATCGGGTTCAAGTACGCCACGCTGTCCGGCGTGAGCGTGGCGATCAGTGACATCACTGTTCCGCCGGAGAAGTTCAATATCCTCGACGACGCTGAGACCAGAGTGCGCGAAGTCGAGCGGCAGTTCCGCCGCGGCCTGATGACCGACGACGAGCGCGAGAGCCGCACAATTGCCATCTGGACAGAGGCCAAAGACCAGGTGGCGAGCGCCGTCAAGAAGTTCATGGACCCGATCGGCAACCTGAGTGTGATGGCGGTGTCCGGCGCAACCAAGGGCGGCTTCGGCCCAATTGCGCAGTTGGCCGGCATGCGCGGCATGATGGCCGATCCTTCAGGGCGCATCATCGCGCTGCCCATTCGCTCGAACTTCCGCGAGGGCCTCGACGCGCTGGAGTTCTTCATTTCGACGCACGGCCAGCGCAAGGGTCTGGCGGACACGGCCATGCGCACCGCCGACGCCGGCTATCTGACCCGGCGCCTGGTGGATGTGGCGCAGGACGTGATCATCAACACGCCGGATTGCGGCACGACCAGCGGCGTTTGGATTCGCGCCTCCGATGACATCGGCGGCCAGAAGATGCGCGAGCGCCTGCTGGGCCGCGTGGCGGCCGCGCCGGTGTTGCACCCCAAGACCGGCGAACTCATGGTTGATCGCAACGCGTTGATCGACGAAGCGACTGCTGAGGCCATTGAAAAGGCCAAAGTGCAGGAGGTGCTGGTGCGCTCACCGCTGACCTGCGAGATGGAGCATGGCCTGTGCCAGATGTGCTATGGGCGCGACCTTGGCCGCGGCCGGCTCGTCGCCATTGGCGCGGCCGTGGGCATCATCGCGGCCCAGTCCATCGGCGAGCCGGGGACGCAGTTGACGTTGCGCACCTTCCACACCGGCGGGGTGGCCAGCGCCACCGACATCACACAGGGTCTGCCGCGCGTGGAAGAGTTGCTCGAAGCGCGCAAGAAGCCTAAGGCCGAGGCGATCATGTCCGATATCTCCGGCAAGGTGTCCATCGAGCGTCTCGATGGCGGCATCCGCCGCGTGCGTGTGGTCGATACGCAGTTGCGACGCGACGAATACAACGTGCCGGGCAACTGGTCGATCAAGGTTGAAGACCAGCAGGAGATCAAGGACAAGGAAGTCATCGCTGTGCGCGGCGAGCAGGAGATGCGCGCCGAGCATGGCGGTCGCGTTGTGCGCGACGGCCTGACGGTGGCGGTGGTGTACGAAACGCGCGAGGAAGTGGACTACGAAGTCCCGCCGGCGGCGCGCCTGCTGGTGCAGGAAGGCCAGATGGTCAACGCGGGCGATCCGATCACCGAAGGCACCAAGAACCCGCACATGTTGCTCAAGGTGCTGGGCCGTGAGGCGGCGCAGCAGTACCTGCTGAGCGAAGTGCAGAAGGTGTACCGCTCGCAGGGCGTCAACATCAACGACAAGCACTTCGAGATCATGATCCGCAAGATGATGAGCCGGGTGCAGATCACCGCGCCAGGCGATTCGGGTTATCTGCCGGGAGATCTGGTGCACCGCCTGGAGTTGCAGCGCGCCAATGAGGCGTTGACCGCTGAAGGGAAGCGGCCGGCCATCGGCGCGCCCGTGTTGCTCGGCATCAGCAAAGCAGCTCTGGCGACGGATTCCTTCCTCTCGGCGTCCTCATTCCAGCAGACGATCAAGGTGCTGGCCGGGGCGGCCATCGAGGGCAAGCGCGATGATCTGCTTGGCCTGAAGGAGAACGTGATCCTGGGCAAGCTGATCCCGGCCGGCACCGCTATGCGCACCGAACTGGTGGACAACTATGAGGGCGTGCTGCTCCCGTCGGCGGAGCCGAAAGTCAAGCTGCCCAGCACGCGCCGCGCCGAGATCGCATTGCTCGGCATCGGCCCCGAAGGCGAGGCGGTTCTGGAAGAGGCGCTGCCCAGGTTGGAGGAGTCGTCTTTGTTGGCCAGCCAGCCCGACATTCCGCCCAATGGCGGGGCAGGAGCAGGAGAAGACCTGCTGTAGCCCCGTGCTTTGTCTTCTCAACGACCAAAGAACCTGAAGGCGGGAGCCTTCAGGTTCTTTGTTTTTCCGTCACAACGTTTTGCGCCAGACGTATCCTGTGTAGGCCTCGGTGAAGCCGATTGACTCATATAGAGCCGGTTGGCTTGAGCGCCCTCCTGACCTCTGAGAAAACAACGCACAGATATATCAAGCATGGTCAGCGTCTGCGACCGCACAGGCAGGCAGTCAACGATCGGGTTCATCATTTCTTGTCAATCCCACGCGAATTTCGCGAAGCATCACCACCGGTATGGATGCGGCCCAAAGTCGGCCTCGTAGTAGGGCGCGACCATCTGGCCCGGCGGGATCACCTCATCGATGCGCTTCTTGTCGTCGTCGGTGATCCTGACCTCGAGCGCCTTGAGATTGTCTTCGAGTTGTTCCATCGTGCGCGGACCGATGATCGGGCTGGTCACGCCGGGTTGCTGGGCGCACCAGGCCAGCGCCAACTGCGACAGCGGGCGCCCTTTATCCTGGGCGAGTGGTTGAAGCCCTTCGACCACGTCGAAGATGCGCTCGGTCCAGCGCCGGCGCAGGATGGGGTTGTCCTTGTACTCGGCGAAGCGCGTGCCTTCGGGCGGCTCCTGGCCGCGCTGGTACTTGCCGGTCAAGAGGCCGCCGGCCAGCGGACTCCACGGAATGATTGCAAAGCCATAGGTCATGGCCATCGGCAGCAGTTCGCGCTCGATGCGCCGGTCGAGCAGGTTGTAAGGGGGCTGCTCGCAGATGAAGCGATTGAGGCCCAGCTCTCTGGCGACCCACAAGGATTCAACCAGTTGCCACGCGCTGTAGGTGCTTGTGCCGATGTAACGCACTTTGCCGGCGCGGATCAGGTCGTCCAGCGCACGCAGCGTCTCGTCGATGGGAATCGACGATTGCGGGCGGTGAATCTGGTACAGGTCGATGTAATCGGTTTGCAGCCGGCGCAGGCTGGCCTCGCATTGCTGGATGATGTGGCGCCGGCTGTTGCCCTTCATATTCGGGTCGTTGTCGTCCATCGTCCCGTGAACCTTGGTGGCCAGCACGATCTGATGGCGCTTGCCGTTGCGTTTGAGCGCCTCGCCAGTGACTTCCTCGCTGCGGCCCCGGCTGTACACGTTCGCCGTGTCCAGAAAGTTGATCCCGGCGTCGATGGCCCTGTCAATGATGGCGTAGGACTCTTCGGGGCCGGTCTTGCCGCCGAACATCATGCAGCCCAGGCACAGCACACTGACTTGAACGCCCGTGCGACCCAATGAACGGTATTCCATGCGGTTACTCCTTGAGGAAAATTTCGACCACCGGCACGACGACGTCCGGCTTCTTCACCGGCAACTCTAGCACAGCGGTGTCTTCGGGGATGTATTGCGTCACCGCCTCGTAGTCATAGTCGCGCAAGACGGATTTGATTGGCACTTCACTGGCATCATGCAGGAGTTGGGCGTATTCGATCTTGCCGGCCATACCGTCCAGATAAATCCATTTGAAGGGCCAGTTGAAGATGTGCAGGTACAGCCGATTGCCGTTCTGAGTGAAGCGGCAATCCTGTGGCGGCGCGTAGTCGCTCATGGTGCAGCCGTAGATCGACCGGCTGTGCAGGTCCATCCATTGCGCATACACGTCGAGGGCGGCCAGCGCGCGGCTGTCGAAGCGCCCGCGCGCGGTAGGGCCGACATTCATGATGAGATTGCCGCCCATCGCCACGGTGTTGATGAGCATCTGCACCAGTTGCTCCGGGCTTTTCCACGTGTCTTCATCGCGGTAATAGCCCCATGAGCCGCTGAAAGTCTGGCAGGCTTCCCAGTGCACCGGCTTGCCGTTCACGTGCACCCAGCGGCGGGGTTGATACTGCTCCGGCGTGTAGAAGTCGGCGTAACCGGGCGGCAGGTTGAGCCGGTTATTGATGAGAATGCCGGGTTGAAGTTCGCGCGCGAGGGCGATCAGCTTTTCGCTTTCCCACTCCTTGCGCCCTTTGCCCGGCAGGCCGCGGTAGGTGAAATCGGGGTAGGAGAAGTCGAACCACATCAGATCGATGCGGCCATAGGCGGTCAGCAATTCGCGCACCTGGTTGCGCATGTACTCGGCGTAGCGGCGCATGTCGCGGGTCTGATTGAGCTCGGCGGCGTGGGGCAGATTGCGCTGGGGGTGCTGGCCGTCAATGGGGAAATCCGGGTGATGCCAATCGAGTAGCGAGTAGTAGAAGCCAATGCGCAAGCCCTCTGCGCGAAAGGCGTCAACGAATGGGCGCAGCGCGTCTTTCGCATAGGCAGTGTTTGTGATTTTGTAGTCCGTGAATTGAGAGTCCCATAGACAAAACCCTTCGTGATGCTTGGCCGTGATGACCACATACTTCATGCCGGCTTTGCGCGCGGCTCTGGCCCAGGGCGCCGGGTCGTACAAATCGGGAGCAAAGTGGTCAAAGTAGCGCCGATAGAACGCATCACTCAGCTCCTCGCGGTGCTTCACCCATTCATGACGAGCGGGCAAGGCATACAGACCCCAGTGGATGAACATGCCGAAGCGGTCGTGAAGGAACCAGTCGATATTGCCGGGGGTTGGATCAGGATAGTGCATAGCAGTGTGTAGTGTACGCTCTTTTGGAGCGCTTTTCCATTCAGGCGGCGAGTCTGGCTTGAGCCGACGTCTCTACACGGTATAATTTCTCTCGCTGAAAACTGCATACTCTTGATTGCACGGGGAGCTTGGTGTGACCAGGCTGAGAAGAGAGCTGACAGCCCTCGACCCGTTGAACCTGATCCAGATAATGCTGGCGCAGGGATGCCGATGCCGAAAACACTGTGTTTTGCGCACCCTCTGCTCTGGCAGAGGGTGTTTTTGTTTGGAGGCAAATCAAATGACAACCGAGAGACCCATTGTTCAAGATTCGGCCAGATTGATTCAGGATTTGCGCCAGGAGCTTCAACCGCTGCTCCAGCGCATCGTGACCCATCGCTACGTCCAGGCATTGGAGGAAGGCCGTGTGCCGCGAGCCGCCTTAAACACATTGGCTGCCCAGCAATATCATACGGTGTCGCAAGGGGTGCAGAACATTGCGCTGCTTCTGTCGCGCTATGGCCACTGCGCCAGTCGCAGAAAGCTCAATGAGTTTTTGCAGGCCGAGTTCGCGGTGCGTGAGGCAGTGCTGGACTTCGCTGCGGCGCTGGGGCTTGACGAGGCCGCCCTCCAGGCCCAGCCAAAGATGCTGGAAGCGCTGATGTTCAGCTACTACGAGACGTTTGTTTGCCTGTATGGCAGCGACGCCGATCTGATCACCGCCTTTTACTTTGACGCGCAAGTGTGGATTGCCAATGCGCTTCGCATCAGTCGCGCGCTGCAAACGCGCTATGGTTTCAGCAGCCAGGCCGCGCGCTTCTTCGAGATGTACGCCAACTATCAGCCGAAGGACGAAGATGTTCTGCCCTACATCCAGAGCGCCCTCGAGCGCGGGGCTTCGATGGGTGACTGCCCGGGCTGCAAGCCGGATGAGATGAACTTGCAGCTTGCGCTCGATCGCGGAGTAACCGCCAATCAAATCCGCGAGTCCACGCGTCTGCTGCTGGAAGGCGAATGGCATTTTTGGGAGGCCATGGCTCAAAGCGCCGGCGTGTGATCATTTGCCGCGTCAATGGCAACTGCAACCGCCTGCCTTCTTCGCTTCTGGCAGGCGGTTGCCGCACACTCGCCCGCCCTGCAAAAATCGTATATATTCCCACAGCATGAATGAAACGCGGCGTCCAGAGCTGCAAAGCCCCATTCCGTCCAGTCTCGATTTGCGCGATATGCTGCGCCGGCATGTGATTCGCCGCAGCCTCGCCTGTATGGACGCTGCCGCAGACAGACGCGCGGCCGCGCTCTCCTCCAACACCGTTGACCATTACCGCGATGCCATTCGGTCGGCCGTGCGCGGTTTCTACGATGAGTTTCCGCGCGCGCCCGCTGTTGTCACGCCGGTGAGCCGTTGCGACAAGCGCGGCTACCGCCTGGAAAATGTGCTATTCGATTCGTTTCCCGGCTGGCAGGTGAATGCCACCGTCTATGCGCCGCTCGACTTTGCTCCCCCGTTCCCGGCCGTCGTCATCCCCGTCGGTCATTCCGGCAAGCAGTTCGAGAGTTATCAACTGCCGGCTCAGTTCTTTGCGCGTTGCGGCTATGTGGCTGTGTTGTTTGATCCTCCCGGCCAGGCTGGCGAGAAGCAACCCGGCAATGACCACTTCGTTGATGGCGTCCGCTGCTATCTCACTGGCCAGACCTCCAGCCGTTACTTCGTGGCTGACGCGCTGCGCTGCATTGACTATCTGGAGACGCGCGGCGATGTGGACCTGAGCCGGGGCGTGGCGATGACCGGCGTCTCCGGCGGCGGCACAACGACGACACTGGCCGGCTTGCTCGATGAGCGCATCACTGTTTCCGGCCCTTCGTGCTGCGTGACCCGGTTGGCCGATCTGGATATCACCCAGTGTTACGCCGGCTGCCCGGAGACGCACATGTGGCGCCGCTATGCCGAGGGCGTGGACGAGGTTGATTTGCTGTGCGCGGCCTGCCCCAGGCCCACGCTGCTGATGGCCGGCGAATACGATGAGGTCTTTCGCATCGATGACACGCGCCTGCTGGCCGGCGAAGTGGCCGCCTTCTATCGCGCTGCCGGCGCGTCCGACCGGTTCGAGTTTTTTGTCGATCAAGCCGGCCACTGCTACTCGCTGGCGCAGGCGCGCCGCTTCACACGCTTCATGGATCGCTGGCTGCGCGGTCAGCCTCACCGCGCTCTGCCGGACTGGCCGGATGACGCTTTCACGCTCGATCCCTACGACGCGCTGCGCTGCTATCCCTCCGTTTCAGGCAACATGCGCACGCATACCCGTGATCGCGCGAGGGCGTTGGCGGCGGCGCGATCACGTGACCAGGCGCGCGACCCACAGCGCATCCGGGCTGCCGTGGCCAACCTGGCCGGCGCAGCAGATCCATCTCCCGTTCCAGACGCAATTGCCGGCCCGCCTTTCCGTGTATGGACGCACCTGTGGCAACAGCTTTTGTTGCGTCCGCAGTCAGACATCGAACTGCCGGCGACATTTGTCTATCCTGTGTCAGGTCCCTCGCCGGCGGTTCTGCATTTCGATGACGCCGGCCGCAATCGTCTGTTGCACCGGCATGGTCTTCTGGCCCAGGCTGCCGGCTTCATTAACGGCAACGTTGCCGGCGCATCCGTGCTGACAGTCGATCTGCGCGGGTGGGGCGATTCGACGCCGGCGATGTATCCCTACGAAATGGCCGGCTGGGGCGGCGTCGATCGCACACTCAGTTACATGAGCAATGCGCTGGGCGACCCGCTCATGGCGATGCGCATCCGTGACGGCTTGTCGGCGCTGGCCTGGCTGCGCCAGCGGCCCGAAGTGGACACTTCGCGCATCGTGGTGACGGGTTGCGGGCTGGGGGGCATCGTGGCGTTGCATGTCGCGGCGATCGCAGACGCGATCCATGCCGTTGTGGTGTGGGACACGCTGGCCAGCTTTGATCTGTTGCTTGAAGCCGAACAGTACGACTGGCCGGCGGATGTGTTCATTCCCAACCTCTTGCTACACTATGACTTGCCCGAACTGTGCGCTTCGTTGTCCTGCGCCGTGTCTGTGTTGAACCCGCTCGGCGCGATGCGTCAGGCGCTTTCGAGCGAGGGCATTCAGGCGCTGAATCAACGCGCCGGCAGACCGGTCTATTGCGCAAGCAGCGGATCGACTACGACCATTGCGGCGATTCGAGAGGGATGAGGCGACTCGCTCAAAGAAGGCGGCGCCGCGCTGAAGCAACCAGGATCATGATGACACAACAAATCTACCCCGGCCTGTATGGCGATCTGGCATTTGGACGCGCCGGCGAAAATGACGCAATGCAGTCAGTCTGGCTGGCCGGCGCGTTCGGCTTGATGTGCGGCGCAGCCGGCCACGACAGCGGCCCCGCCCGCGCGCGCGGCCTGCTGGTTGTCGAAACATCACGCGCCCGCTACGAGGCGGATGCGCTTCGCGCGCAGGTCTTGTTCGCCGAGAATCAGGCGGGTCTGCTTTGGCGCATCCCTGACGAGGGGCTGAGCATCGCCGATGTATGGACGTTGCATGAGCCGAGCGGCGTGTGGTGTCGATCTATGCGCCTGTGCAATGGAAGCAATGCGCCCCTTCACCTGCGCCGGTGTCTGGGGCGTTTTGTGTTTGCGCCGGGCCGCTATGAGGTCTACAGCCAGCGTAGCGGCTGGTGCGATGAAAACCAGGGCGCATGGCGGCTTCTTGACCACGGCGCGATCGCGCTGGGATGCGAAGGCGGGCGCACCTGTCAGGGCGGCACGCCCTATGCTGTGCTGCGCGATAGCGACTCCCGCGCGGCGATCGCCTTCCATGTGATGCCGGCGGGCAACTGGCGCATTCGCGTGGCGGCGGTTACGGCCGGCCCCGGCGCAGATTCGCCGCCTTTCGCTGTTGTCGAGCTTGGACTCGCAGATGACAGACTCGACCTTGTTCTTGCGCCGGGAGACTGCGTCGATTTGCCGGACATCCTCATCCAGCCCGTGCCGCAGGGCGAGCCGCATCTCGCCGCGCCGGCTCTGCATCGCTATCTGCTGGATGAGCGCCTTATCGACGCAAAGCCTGCTGCGCCGGTGGTGTACAACACATGGTTCGACGCCTTCGAGCATCTCGAGTTGGCCCGGCTGCGCGAGCAACTGACAGCGGCGAAAGAAGTCGGGTGTGAGGTCTTCGTTGTCGATGCCGGCTGGTACGGCGCGCAACAGGGCGACTGGGGTCTGCAAACAGGCGACTGGCGCGAGAAGCTGGACGGCGCCTTTCACGGCCAGATGCGCGTCTTTGCCGACGAAGTGCGCGCGGCCGGCCTGGGCTTTGGCCTGTGGATGGAGCCGGAGCGCATTGGCCCATTTGCGCCGGTTCGCCAGCAGCACCCAGAGTGGTTCGCGCCGGTGGCGCACGGTTTCGCGCGCCCGCGACTGGAGGACGCGCACGCTTACGACTGGCTGCGCGCGGAGATAGCGCGCCTCATCGAGACATACGATCTGGCCTGGATCAAGATCGACTTCAACCACGAGTTGGGCGACGACCCGGCGCAGACCGAGCTGCACGGTTACTATCAGAAATGGCATCGCCTGTTGCGCGAGATGCGCGAGCGGTATCCGCATGTGTTTCTGGAAGGCTGCGCCAGCGGCGGGATGCGCTCGGATGCGTGGACGGTGGCGCAGTTCGACAACCACTTCCTCAGCGACACGGTGGCGCCGGCGGATGTGCTGCGCATCTATCAGGGCGCGCTGTTGCGCCTGCCGCCGGGACGCATCGGCAAATGGGCCGCGCTGCGCAACGTGGGCAGCGCCGTGCCGGTGTATGGCGCGCCATTGGCGGATACGCCGCCGGCTGTTGTGGTTCCCGGCGGCGCGATCTGGACGCCATCATCCACGTGTGACATTGACTTTGCCGCGCGCGTGGCTTTGTGCGGCATGTTCGGCCTGAGCGGCGATCTGGCCGGCCTGACGCCTGAGATGAAACAGCGCCTGCGCCACCATGCGCAGTTTTACAAACAGTGGCGCGAATTCATCGCCGGCGCGGTGGGGCGCCTGCTCACGCCGCCGGCGCCGCGCGGCGACCGCGCCGGCTGGGCCGCCATCCAGTTGCAGCGCCCCGATCAGCCGGCCTCCTTGCTGTTCGTCTATCGGCTCGATGACATCAACGCCACGCGCGCGTTCCGCCTGCAAGGATTGGATGCACGGCGGACCTACGTCGTTCACGATGACGATGGCAGCGCCGTGTGCGAGCCGGCGTCCGGGGCGCATCTCATGCACGCCGGCCTTGCTGTGTCGCTGCCGGCAAAATACAGCGCCGCCGTGCTGGTGATTCAAGAAGGATGAAGGAAGATTGACGATTTTGGATTTTGGATTGACAATTGATCATGGCTTAGCGCGCTGGCTCAGCGGATGATTGACATGAACAAAACCAGCGATGTTGCCCCGGAAAGCTACGCCCTGGCTATCCAATTTCTGCGCCAGTATGGCAACTACCCGCTTCCCTCTGACTCCTGACTCCTGATTCCTCCTCCCCCACCGCCATGCTTAAAGCACTCTACATTCTCGACCCCGGCCCGTATGCGTGGATCTACGGGCCGCAGGAACGCGCCGACATCGCGCAACTGGTTGACGTGTATGCCCCGCCTCAAACGCGGGCTTCGATTCAGACTGATCCATCCGTGCTGGCGCCGGCTGAGATCGTGCTCTCCGGCTGGGGCGCGCCAGAGTTCAATGCCGCTCTACTGGACAAGATGCCGAACCTGAAGGCCGTGTTCTACGGCGCCGGCTCGGTTCGCGGCGTGGCAACCGACGCGCTATGGGAGCGCGGTATTGTGATTTGCAGCGCATGGGGGGCCAACGCCGTGCCGGTGTCTGAGTACACCCTGGCGCAGATCTTGTTCAGCCTGAAGCATGGCTGGCGTCTGGCGCAGCACGTGCGGGCGCAGCGCGCGTATCCTCCGCGTGAAGCGATGACCTGCCCCGGCGCGTATGGCAGCACGGTGGGCGTCATCTCGCTGGGGATGATCGGCCGGCTGGTGTGCGAGCGGCTCAAGCCCTTCGATGTGCGCGTCATCGCGTATGACCCATTTGTGTCACCAGAGGTCGCCCGCGCGCTGAATGTCGAACTGTGTTCTCTCGACGAGGTGTTCCGGCGCGCCGATGTGGTGTCGCTGCACACGCCCTGGCTCCCCGAAACCGAGGGTATGATCCGAGGCCGGCACTTTGCCCTGATGAAACCCGGCGCCACATTCATCAACACGGCGCGCGGGGCAGTGGTCAATGAGCCGGAGATGATCGCCGCGCTCCAGGATCGCCCCGACCTGTTCGCCGTGCTGGATGTGACGCACCCGGAGCCGCCGGCGCCTGACTCGCCGTTGTACACCCTGCCCAACGTGTTGCTCACGCCGCACATCGCCGGCTCGATGAATGATGAATGCCGACGCCAGGGGCGCTACATGGTGGACGAACTGCGCCGTTACCTGAGCGGCCAGCCGCTGCAATGGCAAATCACCCGTGAGCGGGCCGCCCTTCTGGCATGACAACCCTCAACCCTCAACTCCCCATGATCGATCCAGGATTAGTGTCTGTCACTTTTCGTAAGCTGTCGCCGCGTGAAATTGTCGATCTGACGCACCGGGCCGGCCTGGCCGGCATCGAGTGGGGTGGGGATGTCCATGTGCCGCACGGCGACGTGAATCGCGCCCGCGAGGTGGCCGCCATGACGCAGGACGCCGGCTTGCGCGTCATGGCCTATGGCTCGTACTACCGCGTCGGCCATGAGCAGGACCTGCCCTTCGAGCGCGCGCTTCTCTCCGCGCAGGCGCTGGGCGCGCCGGTCATTCGCGTCTGGGCCGGCGATCGCGGGTCAGCCGACGCCGACGAGTCCTGCTGGCAGCGCGTAGTGTCTGAATCGCGCCGCATTGGTGATCTGGCCGCCGAAGCCGGCCTGCGCGTCGTGTTCGAGTTTCACAGCCGCACACTGACTGACACTAACGACACTGCGCGCCGGCTGATCGAGCAGGTGGATCATCCGGCCGTGGGCATGTACTGGCAGCCGGTGGTTGGACAAAGCACAGACTACAACCTGGCCGGCTTGCGCGCGATGTTGCCCTGGCTGGTGAATGTGCACGTCTTTCACTGGGGACCGACCACGCAGGATCGCCACCCGCTGGCAGACGGTGAATCCGAATGGCGGCGATATCTGGCCGTCTTGTCAGCTTCAGGCCGGCCGTATGGCGCGTTACTCGAGTTCGTGCCCGGCGATGCCCCGGAGGCTTTTCTGCGTGACGCGGCTGCGCTGAAGGGCTGGTTGGCAAAACTCTGACGCGCCGGCTGCAAAGCGGCGCTTAGCCGCCTGCCATACATTGCTCGACGGCGCGGGCAACTCGATCGCAATCGGCTTCGCTCATTTCAGGAAAGAGCGGCAGAGAAAGGATCTCGGCGGCAGCGCGCTCGGTGTGCGGCAGATCGCCGGCCCTGTGTCCCAGGAACGCGAACGCCTTTTGAAGATGCAACGGAATTGGATAGTGAATGCCCGTTTCGATGCCCTGCTCGGCGAGAGCGCTTCGCAGACGATCGCGCGCCGGCGCGCGCACCACGAACAGGTGATAGACGGCTGTTCGATCTGCGGGCGCAGAGGGCAATCCCAGGGGCAAATGGGCCAGCGCCTGGCGATAGTAATCGGCAAGCCGCTGGCGACGCGCTGTCCAGTCGGGCAAATAACGCAATTTGACGCGCAAAATGGCGGCTTGTAGCGTGTCCAGACGTTCGCCAAACCCGATCAAAGCGTGTTCGTATTTGGACGGCTTGCCGTTGGGCTGTCGCAGCCGGCCATGGTCTCGAAGGGCAAACACGCGCTGGGCGATTTCGGGGTTGTTTGTCGTGACTGCGCCGCCGTCGCCATAGGCGCCCAGATTCTTGCCCGGGTAAAAGCTGAAGCAGCCGGCGTCTGCGAGCGCGCCCGCCGCGCGTCCCCTGTACTGAGCGCCGTGCGCCTGCGCCGCATCTTCGATCACGATCAGGTTGTGCGCACGGGCAATGGCATTGATCGTTGCCATATCAGCCGGCATCCCGTAGAGGTGAACAGGAATGATGGCTTTCGTCCGGGGGGTGATGGCCGCTTCGACAGCCGCCGGGTCTATGGTGTAAGTATCGGGGTCAATGTCCACAAAAACCGGCCGCGCGCCAGCCTGGACGATCGCTTCTGCGGTGGCGCAAAACGTGTGGGCGACTGTGATCACTTCGTCGCCGGAGCCGATCTCGAAGGCAGTCAACGCCAGTTGAAGCGCCGCTGTGCCTGATGCGACGCCGATCGCATGGTCAACGCCGCAGAATTGCGCGAATTCCGCCTCAAACGCGCTGACATCCGGGCCGTTGATGAAAGCGGTGCTTTGCAGGACGCGCTCAATCGCCGCGTCGATTTCGGGTTTGATCGCGCCATATTGCGCTTTCAGATCCACCAGAGGCAGTTTTGCCAGCGCAGCAGGTTGGTGCATTTAAATCATCTCCTCTTGATAGTCGGGGATTTGGGTGGTCAGCCGAATGACGCGGGCAGGATTGCCGACGACAACGGCGAAGGGAGGCACATCGCGGGTGATTACGGCGCCCGCGCCCACGAGCGCCTCCCGCCCGATGCGCACGCCGGGCAGAAGAATGGCGCCTGCGCCGATGCGGGCTTTGCGCTCGATATACACGCCCTGAAGTTTGTGTTTGGTGTTTGGGGCGTTTGGGTAGCGAGCGTTGGTGACCACAACGCATGGGCCTATCCAGCATTCCGGTTCGAGGACCGACAGCTCGGGAATAAAAGCGTTGGAGTGGATGCGCACACGGTCGCCGATCTGCACATGGTGCTCGACCACGCTGTGGCTGCCAATGCTGACCTGGTTGCCAATGCGATTGTCCTCGCGGATCAGCGCGCCATGGCCGGCCTGGAAGTCGTCGCCGATGATGTTGCCGTCATAGATCACCGTGTGTGAACGCACTGTGGCGCGCGCGCCGATTGCAGTGGGGCGTTCACCCTCGCGCCGTCCGCGCGCTGGCTCGCCGATCACCACAAACGGCCCGATCAACGACTGCGGGCCAATGATTGCGCCAGGGTAGATAATGCTGGTGGGATGAGGCAGAATTGACGTGTCGCTCATGCCGCCCCCTTCTCAACCTCAACTTCAGCCAGCTTTACTTCGCGCCGTTCCTCCATCGAAAGGTACATTGCCAGCACCAGGGCCAGCGACCTGCGCCCCTCATAGCCGTCGGTTTGCGGGGGCCGATTGCTGTGAATTGCGTCGATCACGTCAGACAGCACAGCGCGGTGGCTTTGTCCATAGACTGACGGTGGATCGACCGATTCCTGGTCGAGGATGAATCGCTCGTTTTCCAACTCGCCGTTGACTTTCCAGAAAGCTCTGCGATTGAGCGCTGTGCCGCCCACCTTGACGGAACCGCGCTCACCAAAAATGGCCACGGAGCCTTCCAGGTTTTCGGGCCAGGTCACGGTAGATCCTTCTACGACACCCAAGGCGCCAGACTTGAATTTCCAGGCGGCGACGCCGATGTCTTCGCACTCCATGCGGTGGGCCAGGGTGGCGCCATAGGCGAACACGCTCTCCACTTCGCCCATCAACCACTGCAGGGCGTCGATGTGATGAATGGATTGATTCATCAGCGCGCCGCCGTCCATTGCGCGCGTGCCGTGCCATTCGTCTTCATAGTAACTCTGCGGGCGATACCAGCGCACCGTGGCGTTGCCCAGCAAAAGCCGGCCAAGTTTGCCGCTTTCGACCAGATTTTTCAGGGCGCGCATGGGGGGATTGTGCCGGTTCTGGAGCACGACGGTGAGCGAGACGCCGGCCTGTTTACACGCCGCAATGAGAGCGTCGGCGTCCTGAATGGACAAGGCCATGGGCTTCTCGACCACGACATGTTTGCCGGCCTGCGCGGCTTCAATGCCGATGCGCGCATGCAGCCCGCTGGGAACGCAGATGTTGATCACGTCGATGTCCCGGCGCTCCAGCAGGCGGCGATAGTCTGTGTCTGCTTCAGCGCCGAAATCGCGCGCCAGCTTTTGGGCGCGGCTTTCGATCACGTCTGCGACGGCAACCAGACGGGCGCGGTCTGACAATTCGACAAGCGATTGGGCGTGACGGGGCGCGATGCGCCCACAACCGATAATGGCGAAGCGAAGCTTTTCAGGCATGGGAATTATTGTCTTTGGCGAATGGCTTCCAAGTATACGCGCAGCATTTTGTCGGCCATGACCTGGGTGGAAAATGGCTGGGCAGCCTGGCGCGCGGCCTGGCGCTGATGCCAGCTTTGGGCTTCGTCAAGGCTGAGGAGCTTGTTGAGGGCCGCGGCCAGCGCCGCGCTGTCTGCCGGCGGCACAAGAAGGCCCCCTTCGCTATCTCGAATGACTTCGCCGGCCCCGCCCACGTTTGTTGCGACTGTTGGCAGGCCGGCAGCCAGCGCCTCCACCAGCGCCAGCGAGAACCCCTCCGCCAGCGAGGGAAGCACAAAGAAGTCGCTGGCTGCCAGCAGGTGGTGCGCGTCGCTGCGAAAGCCCAGCAGATGCGCGTGTGATCCCAGCCCCAGCGCGTTGATCTGCGCGATCACCGGCTCGGCTTGGTCATGTTGGCCTGCGAATACGAAGTGGACATTCGGATGCGTGCGCAGCACCTCCGGCATAGCCTCGATAAGGTAGCGATGCCCCTTATTGGGAGCCACGCGGGCCAAGGTAAGGAGCACTACGGCCTGCTCGGGTAAGCCAAGCTCAGCCCTCAGCGCAGCTCGAGCTTGGGCGATGTCCGATTCTTTAAAGTCGGGCAGGTCAATGCCGTTGTGGACGATGGTGATCTTGTCTGAGCGCAACCCGTAGTAGCTGGTCAATAGCTCGGCGTTTTGCTTTGAGACGGCGATCACGCGCGCCGCGGCGCGGCGCGACCAGCGAAATAGGCACGGCAAGAACGGGCGCAGCGCTCTGGGAACGATGATGTCGTCCAGCAGGGAGACTCTCTGCTCGACACACACCAGCGGCGCGCCGGCGCATGCCAGCGCGAAGCTGAACAAAATCCCCAGCCGGCTGCCGGGATGGTTGGAGTTCAGGTGGACGACGTCGGCGCGTCTTGTCAGGGCGCGCACTGTATTTACTACAGCAGGAAGCCGGCGCTGATCCTCGATAGCGAGGCGGAGGACTTGTGCATGCTTCATGAGGCGCTGCGCCAGCGGCTCGAGGCGCGGGTGGGTGGGCAGGACGATGGTGAAGTCACATTGCGCCGCCAGGGCGCGCGTCAGGCGCTCGACGTATAGCTCCGCGCCGCCTACCTCGCGCGCGGTCATCACAATCAGCGTCCGCATATCAGGTTGTTGCGCAGCGAACGAAGACACGATACCCCAGGTTAAACAGACGCAGCCTGGCGCACAGCCGGTCCAGCGACTGCCAGCGGGGCAGCGGGTCAATGCCGGGGGTGAACTTGTAGAACAGTTCAAGCAGGTATGGGAAGACTTCGCGGCATTCTTCCTTAATCACCCTCAGCCCCGCATCCCGAAGCCAGTTCAGCGCCTCTCGGCGAGAGAATACGGTGTCGATCGGCTGTTCGGTGCGCAGGGGGTGTTCATGCGGCAAAAAGCCGCGGAAAATTTTTGCCCGGATCGCCAGCGGCCCGGCCAGCATCGAGAACGGCAGCCAGGCCGAGGCATTGGGGAAAGTGATCACCAGGTGTCCATTGGGCTTGAGATAGCGCCTGATGTTTTGCAGCGCCTGGGTGGGCGACTTGAGGTGTTCGAGCACCTCGGTTAGCGCGATCAGGTCGAATCGCTGTCCTTCGGGAAAGGGCAGGGGCGCCAGGACGCTGCCCCGGCGAATGTCGCCCTGGCCATTCAACCGCCTGTGGGTGGCTGCGATGTTTGCTTCAGCGATCTCCAGGCCGAACAGACTCGCATGTGGGCTGCGCTTCTGTATCTCGGCCAGCAGCAGGCCGGGGCCGCAGCCGGCGTCAAGCACCTCTCCTGTTCCCACGTCGCCAATGAAATCGGCGACGGCCGGGTAGAAGTACGGGCGCATCTCCAGCTCGCCTTCAAAGGCTTCATAGCGCGCGGCAATTTCCTGATCGGACAGATGATGCCCTACTTTGAGCATAGTTCCTCCAGATGCCTTGCCATCTGTGCGATGCGATGCGACCAGGTGTGCTCGCACAGGGCGCGCTGGCGGGCTGCTTCGACAATCCGGCGGCGCTCATCATCGCGCGCCAAGTAGTGACGGATTTTTTCCAGCATCTCTTCCTTAGTCTCGAAGCAGACGATTTCTTTGCCTTCCTCAAAGAACTCACTCACGCTGGGCACGCGCTGCAATAGCTGGAAGACGCCGCAGGCGGCCAGCTCGAACGCGCGCAGGTTCAGACCGCGATTTAGTTCGCCGGCCTGGTGATCGACATGGAAGTTTAGCCCGATCTTCGCAGCGCACAGCGCCTTGACCTGTTCCTCGCCCCAGATTTGCCCTTGCCACGCGCGTAGGATCGGGCTGCCGACGAAGTGCTCGCGATAGCCGCCCCATACTTTGACGTTCACGCCGTTCTCGATGGCGTATTCCACCATCGCGCGCCGCGAGGCGTGAAAGCGCCCGCTCAAACCGCCGATGAAACACACGTCGGCCCCGTAGCGCGCTTGTTCTTCCGGCGTCAACGCAACCGGGTGGTGCAGCTCCGGGTCGATGCCGATGGGGATGTATTCAATGCGCCCGGCGGCGCCGGCGGCGCGCAGTCCATCCGTCAGATTGGCGGGCTGAAAGATCAGGTCAAAGCAAGGCAGGTTGATGCGATCGCGCTCGAGCATGGTGCCGGCCGGCAGCCCGCACCACTGAACCAGCTTAATCCCGCGCCGCTTCAGTTGGTTCAGCGTCGAGCGCCACACGCCGCTGCCAAGTGGGAAAAGAGCAACATCGGGTTGCCAGGATATGATGCGTCTGATAAGGCTTTGTTGAAGCAACCACACGTCCAGGCGCGTCCCCCACAACAGCGCGCGCAGGGCCGAGGAGAGCGGCATCGGCAAGTGGGCGCGCCGGCTCTGCGGCAGCAGGAAGCTGCTGCGCAGGTCAACGCGCACCTCGTGGCCCAATCGCCGAAACTCCTTCACCCAGCTATAGAAGGTGTGCTGGGCGCGCAACAGGTGCGATTCAAAATCCCCGCCCCGCCTGCGCCAGCTCGCGTGAGCGGATTCGTAATAGCCGCGGTCAACCTTGAAGTACAGGTATATCTTCATGGCGCTCGATCGATCATCCGCAGCCAAAGCTCGGCTGCCACGATGCGCCAGACCGTCGCTGCTGCGGTTGTGTTTTGGAAGGTTTGCTCGTCCTCAAGCGCGCGTTGAAGTTCCGTCAGGCGCAACCATGCAGACAAGCGGGGCGAACTGCGAAACAATTCCTGGAGCGTCGGGCGCATCTGGCGCAGCCAACGACCCTCCGGCGTGACGAAGCCTTTTTTGTCGCGTCGCCACACGATCTCAGCCGGCAACACCGCTTCCATCGCCCGGCGGAGGACATACTTGCTCCATCCCTCACGTATGCGCGCGTTGGCCGGCAACTGGCTGACATATTCAGCCAACCGCACATCGAGAAAAGGTGTGCGCGCTTCAATCGAGAAGGCCATGGAATTGCGGTCTTCAGCCCGCAGCAGGCGCGGCAGGTTGTGCGTCGCCAGTTGCGCCAGGTGGCGCGGCAGGTTGCGTTGCCCTGCCGCGTCGAAATTGCGCCAGCGCCTGGATACCGCATGATCTACCACAGATCGATCAAGGCCGACCAGGCGCGCAGGGCGTTGCTTTTGCAGCCAGCTTTGCGCGACCTGGGGCAGCAGACGCCCGGCCAGTCGGCTCAGCACCTGTGGGGTTGAGCGGCTGCCCACGCGCGCAATGGCCCGCATCTCCGGCCAGAGCGCCCGCCAGTGTCCGTTGACCAGCGCCTGGGCCAGATAGATGTCAAAGGGCAGATAGCCGGCCAGCAGCTCATCAGACCCCTGACCATCCAGCAAAACTTTGATCCCGTGCTGATGCGCCAGGCGCATCACATCCCACTGGGCGTACATCGATGTGGTGATCGGCGGCTCGTCATGGTGCCAGATGAACGTCTCCAGCTCGGCCTGGAGCTTCTCTGCCGAGGGGAAGGTCAGATACCAGGCGGCACTGGTCTGCTGCACGACCTGCGCGGCAAAGTGACGCTCGTCGGCAGCCGGGTCTTCGTAGGCCGCAGTGAACGTCTTTTGTTGGCTGCCGATCAAGTGAGCAGCAATGCCGTGGTCACGCTGGAGCAACTGACTGGTCAGGACGACGATTGCAGACGAATCCAACCCGCCTGATAAGCATGTGCCGATTGGGACATCGGCGCGCAGGCGCAGCCGGACGGCATCGGTCAGCTTCTCGCGCACGGTGGCGGCCTGAGCGTCGTCAAATGTTGACGGGCCGAAGTCTGTGTTGACAGGCAGCGACCAGTAGCGCCAGATACGGAACTCGTCCGCCGTCACAGAGACGCAGTGGCCGGCTGGCAACTGCGCGATGCCGGCGAACATTGTGGCGTTCAACTCGCTGGCTTCGTAGCCGGCCAGGAAGTCTTGCAGGATGATCTGGTTTGGCTTTGGGGCAGTTAAGCCGCTGGCCCAGAGCGCCTTTGGCTCCGAAGCAAAGGCGAACTGCGCTCTGGTCTTGACGTAATAGAATGGTTTGACGCCGAAGCGGTCGCGGCTACAGAAGAGTTGTCCGCGCCGGCTGTCCCAGATCGCAAAGGCCCACATGCCGTTGAAGCGCTCGACGCAGCGCTCGCCCCACTCTTGATAGGCAGCCAGCAACACCTCGGTGTCGCCGGTGCTGCGAAAGGCGTGGCCGAGCGCGGCCAGTTCGGCGCGCAATTCGATGTAGTTGTAGATCTCGCCGTTGAAAC
>Ga0308417_1000709_pt1 | contig 23462 bp, 20 predicted proteins | sample HotsprSampleOS65_FD_203528 | JGI IMG/M metagenome (GOLD analysis project Ga0308417, IMG submission 203528) | Hot spring phototrophic mat microbial communities from Octopus Spring, Yellowstone National Park, Wyoming, United States - 20090730_OS65 ...
TCCTGTCTGTTAGCCTTACCGCTTACAGACTATGCCCAAAACAGCGTGCAGGGTCAACAGGGAAATCTCACGACACGGGACTGCGGAAGCTCAGATCAGTTGGGGCTGGAAAGTGCGAAAGTCCACATTCATAGACCTGGCGGGAACCGAAGGCGGACTGCTGATCGTGTACGGGGGGACCCAGTATTTCAAGCGACTGGAGGATGGCGTCTTCGCCAACCTGGTGCTCCGCGAATGGCAATCGCATTTCGTTCGCGGCCAATAGGGATGGCCTCGCGTGGCCGAGTACCGCTATTGGTTGGTTCCGCATGACCTCGCGTTCACGAATGCCGACCGGCTTAGGTGCGTGGAAGCCTTCGACCAGCCGCCCATCTGCCTGGTGGAATCTCCGCACCCAGGCCTGCAGCCCCTGCGGCGCTGCTTTGCTTTCCTCGACCCGGCGGGAGTTCTGATGTCCTCCTTTCGGGCCGTCGGTAACGGCGCCTATGAACTGCGTCTCGCTGAGCAAGAAGGACGGCCGGCGCTGGCACATCTGAATCTGGATCTCCCGGTACGCACCTTGACGCCGTGCGATTTCCTCGGGTGGGCGGATGGGCCTGAGCAGACCGTGAACGAGGGCCAAGTCGCTGTGTCGCTGGCGCCCTGGCGAGTCCAGACGTTCCGGCTCGACCGCTGACGATGCGGGATTCTCTTCAGAAAGGGTATTTCGATCCCTAAGGCATTGGGGTCAACCCTTGACTATTTACAATCCAAGAAATTGGCTTTTCCAGCTTTGTCAATTGACAAGGGCTGACCCCTCAGAGCGGTGATCGTGGACCCCGATTTTGTCATCGTGACGCGCACTTTCCAGGACCTCAACGTCTCGTTTCGTCTGATTTGATACGACACGTTTTCATGTTAAACCCTAGGCACCATAACCAATATCGCCAGTGCAAGCGGTGTTCTGTCCATTTCTTTCACCAACGTATTGAAGGATACAGCCCTGAAAATTCAACGGATCTTCAGTCCGCGCGACCAGCGGAGACGGGATCATTTTGACACGCCCGAAAATGCCGAACCGGCCACCGATTGGGCTGATCCTGGCTATGACGGCATTTCCAACTTTATGGAATATGCGGTGGCCGGCAATCCCCAAGAGGCCAATGCGCCGACGCTTCGTCTGAGGGGCGAGAGGGTCATAATTGGCGCGGCCGAGTATCTCGCTATCACCGCTCGGCAACATAAAGCAGTTACCGACCTCGCGTTCATCTCAGAAGCGTTCTCGTCGTTGGATTCCGCTCAGTGGAATTCAGACGCTGTGGGCGAAATCCGTCACCCGGAGACCGGAGCGTGGTGGCATGTGACGGCTCGCAACGGCATACTCCTCCCTCTGGCCCCCATACGCTTCCTGCGATTACGCATCACGGGGCCGTAAGACGGCGAGGCTGGTGTGGCCCTTTTCAACCATGCTACTCGACAGTCACACTTTTCGCCAGATGACGGGGTTGATCAATGGGGCATCCGCGGGCCCGCGCCGCGTAATAGGCCAAGAGCTGCAAGACCACCGTGGCCACAATCGGGCAGGCCCACTCGGAACACTCCGGAATCTCGAGAACGGCATCCGCCACTCGCCCCACCTCTTCATCGCCCCGCGTTCGGAGCGCAATCACCGGCGCCCCCCGCGCGCGGCACTCCTGGATATTCGCCAGCATGCGCTCATGCCCCGGCGTTCGAGGCGCCAACGCCAACACCGGCACGCTTTCCTCCAGCAGCGCCAACGGCCCATGTTTGAGTTCGGCCGCATGGTACCCCTCTGCATGGATATAACTGATCTCCTTCAGCTTGAGCGCGCCTTCGAGCGCAACCGGATACAGAAGGCCACGCCCAATGTAAAAGAAATCCCGCGCCGTCGCATACCGCTCGGCCACCTCCCGAATGGCCTCCGCACCATCGAGCACCTCCTGCACACGCGCCGGCAGGCGCTCCACTTCACGTAAGATCCCCTCCCCCGCACTCGGCGACAGACGATTCATCCGCCCAAACTTCAACGCCAGCAACAGCAGCACGGCTACCTGACAAGAGAAGGCCTTGGTGGAGGCGACGCTGATCTCGGGCCCCGCATGCAGGTAAATGCCCCGCCCCGTCTCGCGCGCGATCGTGGAGCCGACCACGTTACAGATCGAGGCGACCACCGCCCCCTTGTTCTGGGCCTCCCGAACGGCCGCCAGCGTATCGGCCGTCTCTCCCGACTGCGAGATCGCCACGACCAGCGTGTCGCGTTCGATAATCGGATTGCGATATCGGAACTCCGCCGCCTGCGCCACTTCGACCGGCCGGCCCGCGAGATCTTCCAGATAGTACTCGCCCACCATGGCCGCATGCAGGCTGGTCCCGCACGCCGTCAGGATGATCCGGGAAAACGCGGCCATCTCCCGCGGCGTCAACTTCAGCCCGTCCAGCCGGGCTGAGGCCCGCTCCCAGTCCAACCGCCCCCGAACGGTGTCTTCGATCGCCCGCGGCTGCTCGAAGATCTCCTTGAGCATGAAATGGGCATAACCCCCTCTTTCGGCGGCGTCCACGGTCCATTCCACCTGGTGCATGTCCCGGCGGACAGGGATGTTGTCGAGATTCCGGATCTCGACGCCCCTGGGCGATATGTCCGCCACCTCGTTATCCTCCAGATAGATCACACGATTGGTGAACGGAAGAATCGGCGTCACATCGCTGGCCACCAAGGTCTCGCCGTCACCGATCCCCAAAACGATCGGACTGCCGCGCCGGGCCACCACCAGCCGATCGGGCTCCTCCGCGCTGATGACCGCCAACCCGAAGGTGCCTGTCACTTCCCGAAGCGCCGCTGCAACCGCCTGCGCCAGATCGCTCTCGTATCGTTCCCCTATAAGGTTGGCCAGCACCTCGGTGTCCGTTTCCGATTCAAAGCGCACCCCCCGTGCCATCAGCCGCCCCTTATGCGCCTCGTAATTGTCCAAGATGCCATTGTGCACGAGAAAAATCCGACGGCGAACATCCGAATGGGGATGGGCATTGGCCTCCGTCGGCGGGCCATGGGTGGCCCAGCGGGTATGGGCAATCCCCACGCCCCAATCGGAAGATCCGCCCTCGTCCCCCCCCTGTTCGCGAAAAAGCGCCTCCAAATGGCGGACCGGCCCCACGCTTTTCACCACCCGCACCCCGCTCGATGTCCGAACCGCCAAGCCGGCCGAGTCATACCCCCGATATTCCAACCGGCGGAGCCCCTCGATCAGCAACTCAGCCAGCGGATGCCGCGGGCCACAATAGCCAAAGATGCCGCACATCGTTTCTCTCCCTTCCCTCCACTGCGCAAGCATAGGCGATCCGACCTCCTGGGACAAGACCATCCCAAAATCATCGGTTGACGTCCGCCCGCGCTTGTTTCACAATCTCCCCGGCTTTTCTAGGAAGGAGACCCTTTGACTTCAACCTCCCTTTTTGGAACCGACGGCATTCGAGGGCGAGCCAACGAATTCCCGATCACGCCCGAAGCGGCGCTTCTGGTCGGGAAGGCCATTGCCCTCCTCTGTGGAGCGAGCGGCCCAGGCTCCCGCAAGGCCATTATCGGCAAGGACACCCGCCTCTCGGGATATATGCTCGAAACCGCTCTGACCAGCGGCCTGGTCTCGATGGGCATGGACGTGCTCCTGGTCGGGCCTATGCCGACGCCAGCCGTGGCCTATCTGACGCGCTCCATGGCCGCCGACGTCGGCATCATGCTGACGGCTTCCCATAATCCCTTCGACGACAACGGGATCAAAATCTTCGGTCCTGACGGATTCAAGATCTCGGACGAGATGGAGGCCGCCATTTCCCAGCACGTGCAGACCGGCGATCTGAGTAGCGCGCACATTCGGAGCGACCAGATCGGCAAAGCCTACCGCCTGGATGACGCCCCCGGCCGATACATCGAACACGTCAAATCCTCCGTTCAGAGCGGCCGCTTTCAGGGCTTGACCGTCGCCCTCGACGGCGCCAACGGCGCCGCCTACGCCGTCGCCCCGCTGATCCTCCGAGAGCTCGGCGCCCGGGTCATCAAGGCCTTCTCCGAACCCGACGGTTACAACATCAACAACGGCTGCGGGGCTCTCCACCCCGAAACCGTCGCCGGCCTCGTCCGTCAGCACAACGCCGACGTCGGCATCGCACTCGACGGCGACGCGGATCGCATCGTCTTCTGCGACGCCGAGGGGCGAACGGTGGACGGAGACCGCATCATTGCCATGTGCGCACTGGATCTCCACGCCCACGGCCGACTGGCGCGGAATACCTGCGTGGTAACCACCATGAGCAATCTCGGCCTCCATGAGGCGCTGCGGCAGGCCGGCATCACGGTCGAAACCACGGATGTGGGGGATCGTCTCGTCATCGAACGGCTGCGGGCCATCGGCGGCAACCTGGGCGGCGAGAAAAGCGGCCACGTGATCTTCTTGGATTATGCGACCACGGGCGACGGCATTCTCACGGCGCTCCAGGTTCTTCGGCTGATGCGGGAACGGGGCGCGACGCTGGCCGAACTGGCCGCTTGCATGCGAGAATACCCGCAGCGTCTCGTCAACGTGGAGGCCCCTCGACGCCCTCCCCTCGAGTCGTTGCCTTACCTCCAGGAAACCCTACAAGAATGCCACGCCGCGCTGGGTCCTTACGGGCGGACCGTGGTGCGCTATTCCGGAACCGAACCCCTGCTCCGCATTCTGGTTGAAACGCGCGAGGAAGCCGACGCGCGCCACTGGGCGGAGCAGTTGGCCGCCGCGGCGCGCAAGGATCTGACGCCATGAAAGCTCGCCTCCATGAGGCCGGCGATCCTGTGGCTTTCGAGCCGCTGACGGTTAATCGCCCGCTGGGCGCCTGCCCCGTAGCAAACCGCCCCCTGCGAGACGCTCAGCAGGAGGAACTTCGCCGGGCCGGTTGTTCGCTCGACCCCGCCCAGCCCGGCGAGCCCGTCCTGATCCTCCGCGACGATGCCTGGTGTTCCGCGGAAGCCCTTGCCCCGCTGGTGGACTCCGGCACCGGCGTCCTTCGCGACGCCCAAGAGGGTGTGGCCTTGGCCTGGATCGGCCCCGCCGACGCTCCGTCAGAACCCCAGCCCCAGGCGCGAACCCATCCGGAGGCCTTTCTCCTCCGCCACGCCTGGGATCTGCTTCGCGTCAACGAACTCCTCCTGGGGCGAATTCACGATAGTTGCCTCGAAGGAATCCTGAGCCCGTCCGTGGTCGTGGACGGTCGGATCGTACTCGGGAAAGGGTCCGTCATCTTGCCCGGAGTCTATATCGAAGGCACCGTGCTCATCGGCCAGAACACACGGGTCGGGCCGAATGCCTACCTGCGAGGCCCCACGGCCATCGGAGACGAATGCCGAATCGGCCAGGCCGTCGAGCTCAAGAACTCGATCCTCATGGCCGGAACCACGGTCGCCCATCTGAGCTACTGCGGGGATTCCATTCTCGGCGAGCGGGTCAACCTCGGCGGCGGAACGATCACCGCCAACCTCCGACATGATCAGCGCCTCATCCGAACGGAAGTGGCCGGCCGGCTCATCAACACCGGACGGCGCAAATGCGGCGCGATCCTAGGCGACGGAGTCCATACCGGCATCCATACCAGCCTCTACCCCGGCCGTAAACTCTGGCCTGGGGCCACAACCCGGCCCGGCGAAATCGTCACGCACGATCTCCGGCCGGGCGATCCCACCTAAAGACGCCAGCGCCCTCCCGGCGGGAAAGTCCCCCCGTCAGGAGGACTGGGGCGCCGTCCCGGGCCGATCCAGGCCGAGTTCCCCTAGCACGCCTCGAAGGTAGTCCCGCCCCGCTCGAAGCCGCTCCTCCACCTCTTCGCCGTGCGGCTGGCGGTCATAGGCCACCGGATCAGGCAGCGTCCCATTGCGAATCCGCTCCGTTCCCTCCCACGCGAGGGCCATGAAACGGCCCATCTCCTCCAGCGTCAGGTCGGGATGGAGCCGGAGCCAGGACCGCTCGAACACGGGAAAATCGAAGAGCCACTTGTGATCCTCGATCGAAAGGGGAAGGTCCGGCGCATATTCCGCCAGAATCGGAAGAATGGTCCGCCATCTCAACTGCCCCCGACCGGGCGGCAGAGTCTGGCGTCGAACCCCCGTCGGGATGAAGCTGAGGGCGCCATCCTTGAGATGCGTCATGTGAACGTAGGGGGCGGCCCGTTGCGCCGCCCAGATCGGATCTTCGGCATGACAAAGGACGTTGGCGGTGTCCAGGCAGATTCCTGCGATGTCCGTGCCCGCCTCTTCCACCAGCCGGACGGCTTCAAAGGTTGTCAAGTCGCCATGGGTCTCGAGATTGATGCGGCTTCCGTGGGCCCGAAGGATCGGCCCGAGGCGGCGCAGAAAGGCCGCGGTTTCCGAACAGTGTCGCTCCCAGGGAACCGTGTGCTCGTAGCGTTCCGGCCCGTTCCCCATGCTCGCATGCAACTCATGCCACCCACAGGCCGCCGCGGCCTCGATTTCCCGCCGGATTTCTGCCGCCATCTCATCCGGCGGTCGGCTCTGAAGAAAAGGGTTGACCGGGAAGGAGAGAGACACCTGCGTGTACAGGCCCAGATCGTCGGCCCGGGCTCGGATCGCCTTCAATTCGCCGGGATCGCGGGTGGCCGAAAGGGAGGAAAGCCCCCCAAAGAGGGCGCCCTCCAACGCCTGCGCCGCAACGTAGTCCAGCATCTGAAGCGGTGTCAACTTCAGATCGCGCAACGTGAACGTATCCACCCCGACACGCATGGCCACCTCCACTCAGGATCGGTTCCGTGCCGCCGCCAGCCCTGTCACCGCCTCCGGCATCCCATAAGGCTTCCATCGGCGCGGTCGAATCGGCAGGCGGACCGCCCGACCGCTTTCCACCGACCGGTAGGCCGCCTCCGCCGCCTCGACCGTCCCCCGACATTCCCGTCCGCTTGTAAGAACCTTTCCCCCCAGACCCAGCAGCATGTTCACCCATTCTCGGAGACAGCCGACATGACCGGATTCTGTTCCGCTCTCTACCTTCACAAACGCCTGGGTGACCGATTCGCCGTAGCGGGCCAGGGCGGCGTTGTCCGCCCCATGCAACCGGAGAAAGACCCCGCGGCCATCCATCCGATAGGCCTCGCCCTTCGTGCCGCACACCTGCACGAGTTCGCACCACAGTCGGTTCGGACCACTGTTGGAACAGGTCCACCAGTTGATGGAGAGCTCGGCCAGGGCGCCACTCGTCATCTTGGCCGCCATCACCGCCGCGAACTCTCCCTCCATCCGTTCGGGGCGGGCGACGGTCATAGCCGTCACCTGAGCGATCTCCCCGCCATACCATCGAAGCGCGTCAATCTGATGGGTCAGGCAGCTCATGAGACACCCGCCGCCGATCCCATCCTTCCAGTAGGCCCAGGAGGTGCGGGGAATCGCCACGTCCTGGTTGTGATCGAGCTTCCAGAAGAAGATTTCGCCGAGGACTCCAGAGGCGACGATCTCGTAGAGGGCCCGCCACTCGGCGTGGTAACGCCGGTCGTGACAGACGGTGAGGGTAACCCCGGCGCCTTCGCAGGCCTCGATCATGCGGTCGCATTCCCAGACGTTGCGCGCCATGACCTTTTCCACCAGCACATGTTTGCCCGCCTGGGCCGCCGCGACGGTCGCCGGCATGTGAAGGTGATGGGGCAGAAGAATATCCACGGCTTCGACATCCGCGCGGGCGATCGCCTCCCGGTAGTCCCGGACGAGGGTGACGTCTGGTCCGATCGCCTTCCGCAGGAAGTCGTCCCGGTTCGGACTGGCTTCGGCGACGGCCACGATTTCGCAACGATCGGCAACCGCTCGAAAGCCTTCGAGATGGGCCGACAGAATACCTCCTCCGCCCAGAATCGCCACGCGCAAACGTCTCATCGCCGCTTCCTTTCTGCCTCTCGCCAGGGAGGGGCTCAGCCGGGAGATCATCCGAGGCTTGCGGGCATCTCTGAAATCGTTTCTGTCTGCTTGGGCAGCCCCGAACTCGACTCCGCCGTGAATCATACCGAAAAGCGCTCGCGAATCAAGCCAGCGGACCTTTCGCGAGCGCCCACAGCGCCCGTTCATGTCGTACGGTTACCGTACCACCACAATCACCCCGTTCGGGCCTCCACGTTTGGAGGCATACGCCGTGTTCCCAGAGGCACCATGTTGATTCGTCCCAGATGGGGTGTAGGTTCACGGTCAAATGCCGATGCCGGATCGCCGGCATCGATCAGGGGACTCGGCGGCGTCGCCGTGGCTCACATTTCGTCAACGTGGGCCAAGCTCGGAACCAACATCAACCTGCGTCACCGATGGGGAAGGGACGGCTCACCTTCGCTGGCCGTTCGGCCGTTTGTGTATGGCTCCACGGACCACCTTGTGGTGACGCCTGAGACCAAGATTTACCTGAATAACGTGACCGTCTCGCACGGGTTGAACGATTGATCGTTCGGCGCGGTTATCCGTTGACCAGAAATCGCTTCTCATACGCGGCCAACCGATTAGCCAGACCGGCCGATGACATGGCCCGCCGGAGTATAACGGCGGCCTCACGCCAGGTGGGGTCCCTGCCAACTGTCCGGCGTGTACTGATGCCATTCGAATCGATTGCCCTCAGGGTCCTCGAACCAAGCCTGCCAGCTCTGGTCCATCCCCCGTTGAGGATCCGTCACCGCCACGCCCCGGCGCCTCAACTCCGTCACCGTGCTGGGGAGATCCTCCACCTCAAGGCACGTGTGGCGGTAGGCGCCGTCGGCGCGCGGGATCGGCTCCCGGGTCTCGAACAATTCGAGGAAGGCCCGCCCGCCGGCTTTCAGATAGACGCCCGTGCGGGTGCCGTCCGGTTTCCGAAATTCAAAGGCCATCCGGAGCCCTAGGCGGTCGCGATAGAACGCCACGGCCTCATCCAGCCGTTGCACCACCAGACAGACATGGGCGATGGTCGTAATCATTCGAACTCCTCGTTCAGGCCGATTCGCGGGCGGCCTCGGCCATCGCCGCCACATTTTCGGGCGGCACATTTGGAAGCAACGCCTCATGGCTGGGACTGACGATCCATCGAGGCCCGAAGAGAGGGCGAAGCCGGCGGACTTCCTCGCGAATTTGGTCGGGCGTTCCACGGACCAGAAGCTCCTGCGTATCCACCCCCCCAATCCAGCACAAGCGCCCACCAAACTCTTGGAACAGCCGCTCGGCCTCCATCCCCGCCGCTCTGGCCTGCAGGGGGTGAAGCGCATCCACGCCGGCCTCGATCAACCGCCCGATCACCTTGCGGATCGCGCCGCAGGAGTGAAGAATGACCCGATATCCGAACTGGTGGCCAAGGTCCGTGAACCGCCGAAACCAGGGAAGAATAAAGGTGTCGAACGCCTCCGGGCTGACCATCACGTCCAGTTGCGTCCCGAAATCGTTGCCAAAGAAAAAGGCATCCATATCCCGGCCCGCCGCCTCGAAAAACCGGACATTGGCGGTGTAATAAAAGCGACCCATACACTCCGTGGCCGCCTGAACGACCTCGGGATGAGTGTACATTCGAATAAAGTAGGTCTCCATCCCGAAAAAGTCCATCAGTTCATGAAAGAAACAGGTCCAGAAACCACCGGCCCGATAGTAAGGCCCTGCCGCTCGCAGGGCCGCAAGGGTTGAATCGAAATGGAGATAATCCGGATTGGGCCAGGGCAGCCGATAAACCTCTTCCGGGGTTTCACATCGGACCAGAAGTGGAGGAGCGCCGCCAGGTGAACGCTCGACAAAGGGCCCCCAGAGCGACGACCGGTCAGGCGCCTGGTAGACGCCAGGCTCGAATTGGGGGCAAAACCATCGAAAATCGTCTCCCAGACGAACCCGCAGCTCCTCCGGGGTCGTTGTGCCGAAATGGCGATGGTAAATAGGCCATGTATCGGCATGGGGGTTGCCAAGCCAGAAGCCACACCGGTCGGCGGCCTCGCCCGCCATCAATCGTTGAAGACGCTCTCGACTATCCATGCCTTGGCAACGTACCACACACGTCCCAAGCCATCAACTCCTCTTTTGCAACCGAACTTAGGATTGACGGGATAGGGGAAAAGAGGTTAAGGTGTCCCCTATCCCGAGGGGAGCGACTACCATGCGATGCCCGCGATGCGGGAATCTCGACGATAAGGTGATCGACAGCCGGACCGCCCGTAACGGCGACGTCATCCGCCGACGCCGGGAGTGTTTCCGGTGCGGCCATCGTTTCACCACGTACGAGGAGGTCGTCAAAAACCGCCTGCGGGTCGTCAAGCAGGATGGCCGCCGCGAGGATTTTGACCGCCATAAGCTCGTCAACGGCATCCAACGTGCCTGCGAAAAACGGCCGGTGAGCCAGGAACAGATCGAGTCATTGGCCGATTCCGTCATCAGCGAACTCGAAAGCGAATACGATCGCGAGGTCCCCTCCTCGGCGATCGGCCGTAAAGTGATGGACAAGCTGAAGGCGCTGGATGAAGTCGCCTACGTCCGGTTCGCTTCCGTGTATCGTCAGTTCACGGACGTCAGCCAGTTTCTGGCCGCCATCCAGGGACTTATCCCGAAACCGGAAGGGAAAGAATGATCGCGTTGTCCCCATCCGTCTTCCCTCCTGCGCTGGAACGGCTGGCCGATGAGATTGCCATCCTGTGCGAGCCGGCCGGGGAATTGACCCCCTCCGAACGGGGACACCTGGCCAAGGCCGTCGCCTTTTTCCTTGAAGAGCGACCGGCGTGGGCGGTGGAGCGGACAACGCTCTTTCGCGCCACCGCCCGGGCCATTCGCTCCATCGGTTACCCGTATGCCGCTACCCGTGTCCTCGCCACCGGGCTGGGCCTTCTTCGCCCCCTCTCCTCCGCCCTGGCGCCCGCCCTTCCGGCGTGGGGGCTGGATCTTTTCCCGCTCGCGCTAGACCCGCGCGACCGTTGCGAACTGATCTTTTTCCGGGCCTTCGATGCGTTGTTGCGCGCCGTTGCCCCCTTATGGGACGAGACGTCCGGAACCGGGGCACTGGGGTTCCGACGTCTGGACCCAGCGGTCGGCGCCCTCTTCGGCGACAGCATGTCTCCCCGGCAACGGCAGGCGTGGCGCCTGGAAATCCTCGCCTACGGTCGCCAACGGCTGGAGATGCTGGCCCGGCAGCGCACGTGGGCGACCGTCCCCCACCTCTTTCTGCTCGACGGCCTCCATTCCTGAAAAGGAGTTGGAGGTCCGTCCAACCCAACCAGAACCCCAAAACAGGAGAACTATCCTCATGATCCCCATCAGCCGGATCCAGAAAGAACTTCGCCAAACCCTCGGTCGCACCGATCTCCCCATCCGCGGCCAGCGTCTTCAGGGAAAGGTGCGCGACTCCTACGTGCTCGGCGACGGGAGGCGCATTCTGATTGCGACGGACCGAATCTCCGCCTTCGATTGCGTGCTCGGCACCATTCCCTTCAAGGGGCAGGTCCTCAACCAGATGGCCACTTTCTGGTTCGAAAAAACAGCCGATATCGCCCCCAACCACGTTCTGGACGTCCCTGATCCCGCCGTCATGGTCGTTGCCGAATGCGAACAGCTCCCCCTCGAATTCATCGTGCGCGGCTATATCACCGGCGTCACCGAAACCTCGGCCTGGACCAACTACCAGCGGGGTGTGCGAAACTTCTGCGGCAACATTCTTCCCGAAGGGTTGCGCAAGGACCAAAAACTGGAACGCCCCATTCTGACCCCCACGACCAAGCATGAGAAACACGACCGGAACGTTTCACGCGAGGAGGCGATCGCCGAAGGACTTATTACCCCGGAACTCTTCGACCGGGCGTCCGATCTATGCTTTCGGCTCTTCGAGCGTGGACAGCAGTTCGCGGCCACCCGGGGGTTGATTCTTGTGGACACCAAGTATGAACTGGGGCTCCGCAACGGCGTTTTAACCGTCACCGATGAGATCCACACGCCGGACTCCTCCCGCTACTGGTTCGCAGATACGTACGAGGAACTCTTTCGAGCAGGCCGGGAGCAGCGCAAACTGGACAAGGAGTACGTCCGAGAGTGGCTGGCGGCCCAGGGTTTCCGGGGCGAAGGTACTCCGCCGGTCATCCCCGACGAGGTACGGGTCGAAGCGGCGCGCCGCTACATCGAGGCGTATGAACTCATCACCGGCCGTCCCTTCGAAGTCTCCGAGGAACCGCCGATCGAACGGATCCAACGCAATCTGAGATCCCAGGGATATCTCCCCGGTTAATCCCGACGCCCGATCAGACGGCGCAGAAAGGTCACGGCCCGCCGGATATCCGCCTCAGGGTCCGCACCCACCTCACGCTCGATCGTAAGAGCGCCGGAAAAGCCGGCGCGTTCAAGCGCCCGGAGATAGGCCGCCCAGGGAACCGCTCCCTCGCCGAGCGGCGTCTCGATGAAGAGTTTTCCCATCCGCTGTTCCAGGGCGGCAAACCCCCCATCCGCAAAGGCTCCATAAACCTCGCGGGGATTGCAGGGCTGAAGCTGGCGGCCGTCCTTGGCATGAGTGTGGACAAGGTAGGGACCGAGAGACGCAACCGCCGCAACCGGGTCTTCACCGATCACCATGACGAGGTTGGCCGGATCGAGATTGACGCCCAAACCGGGTTGAGCCAGGTCGTCCAGGAAACGACGCAGAACGGTCGCCGGTTCGGGCCCTGTTTCTATGGCAAAGGTCACGCCGCGCGGCGCCGCGTAGGCCCCCAGCCGACGGCAGGCCTCTTTCATCGTCCGATACCTCGGGTCTGAAGGATCTTCGGGAATGACCCCAATATGGGTGGTGACGACGGAGCATCCGAAATCCACCGCCAGATCCACGATCCGGCACGAGCGCTCGATTTTCGCCGGGTTCTCCTCTGCCCGCTCAAAGCCGTGGCCCCCGAGATCGCCACACAGCGCAAAAGGCTCAATGCTCAGATTCCGGCAAAATCTCCGAAACTCCTGCCGATCCCGGGCGGTCATCACCTCTGGAGCAAGCGGCCCGTCAACGACATAAACCTGGAACCCATCCGCGCCGAGCTCCTTTGCCTTCCGAATCCCCTCCATCGGAGGCAACCGGAAGGAATCGCTCAACACTCCTATCTTGAAGTTCATGATGTTCTGTCCTCCTCCGTGGAGCAACGGGTCACGAGCTTTTTCCCGAGCCCGAGCATAAGGCCGACCCCCCCGCACAGACAAGCGGTAACCCCCAAAACCGCGTAAAGGTCGGCCAGGGGACGAATCCCCTGCTCGGCCCATTGAACCACGCCCGGATAGGCCCAGCGAACAATCAGCAGGAGAATCCAGACGGTCAGAACCAGTACCCCAAAACCTTTGACGGTATCCTTGACATCCGAACCGCTCAGGCTCATATGGACGCCGATGCTGAAGGCCAGATAGAGGAAAAGCCATGTTGTCCATCGTCCCCACGGTTCCAGCTGGAAGAGTCCTCTCATAAGCCTTCCCACCACCTCGGCGATCGCCCACCAAGCCGGCCACCCTCTCCACGCGTTTTCCACCATTCCTGCCCCCGGAAGGAACCATGCGCCGTTCAGCAACCAGCGCCCCAAGGCACCAATGACCACTCCTCCCATCCATAAAGGCCCAGTCCCGATGAAAAAATGGCCCAGCCATGCCCATGGATTTGCCACCGAGTGGGAGTGAATCACCTCACCAACCGATCCGTACCGGGCGGGTCGAAAAAGGCGTATGCGCTCAATCCGATGGCCGAAGGGCAGACAAAACACCGCATGCCCAAGCTCGTGAACGATCGTCCCAGGCGCAGTCAGCCAAAGAAACCATAACGCAACCTTCCCACCACCCAGCAACTGAAAGATCCAAAGGGAAAGAAGATGAAAAAGAATCGCGAAAAAAAGCAGGGGACCCAGCAAAAAACCCACCAACGCCACAATCTCGATCAGCCCTTCCAACAAATAGCACCCAACCTCATCCATGGCGCCATTCTACGTGACCCCGTCGCCCTACAGCTACATAAAAAAGCCTGGCACTAAGGCCAGGCTTTACGCTGAGTTATTGCCCATCAGCCGGGCATCCCATTCGGCCAGTCGACGCTCATTCACATGACTTCCATTTCATTGGATGTGTGAGCTTTGTTGTCAACCAACCTCAGGTTAATTTTGTATAAAGCATACGCCATGCCGATATTTTTTGCTGAAAATCAACGGTTTTGTACTATTTCTGCGCAAGATTTCGAGACAGATTGTCATGTGGGTGGAGACAAAGTGTCCAATCTCCTCCGAACTCTTGGAGATTTCTCATTTTTTTCGAGTCCTGGAGGGCGGACTATCACTCCTTCAAATCCGGGAGCAGCCGGGCGATCTCCGAGGCTAGCCGGGGATCGTTCGCGCGGGCCATGCCGGCGTACTGCTGGGCCAACGGATAGGCCCGCTCGCCCTGCATATAGAGGTAGATCGCCGCCGCCAGTTGCAGGGGAGCGATCCCCCTTCGTCCCAGCTTCTCGCGCGCCTCCTCGCTTTTGACGTAGGCTTCGAAAAGCCGGATCATCTGAATCACCGAGACGGACGACCAAGGTTCGGTACGGCCGCGGACCTCGATGCCCCGGTCGGAGGCGCCGCTGATGTCCACAAGGGACCCGGCCGGAGTGTACCAACCCCACCGCAGGGGTTTCTCCCGGATGGCTTCGATCAGATACCGCTTCAAGGCCTCCATCCGCTCCATCCGCTCGATGGCCTTCTGGGCCTCGGCCTTTCCTTCTTCCGTCTGGAGCGACGATAAAGCGCGCTTGAGGCCTTCCGCTGCTTCGGCAAAGGCGTTCTCCCGAAGACGATCACGCTGGGCCTCGACAGCCTCACGGACCCTCGTCCGCTCGGCTTCGATGCGGGCGAGTCGTTCCTCCTCCTCGCGCCGCCGCCGCTCGGCCTCCTCCTCGCGCCGCCGCTGCTCCTCCTCTTCCGCTTTCTTCCGTTCCAACGCCTTCCGAGCTGCTTCGATGGCGGCATCGGCCCGGGTCAGCCACTCGCGGCTTCGCTCCAGATCGCCACGGGCTTTCTCGAGGAACGCCTGAATTTTCGGGATAAGCGCCCGACTTTCCAAATCGATCGTCTCAAGCCTCCGATACTCCCACCGGACTCGTTCCCACTCATCCCGGCTGATCTCCGACCGCGGCCTCGCCAAACTCTGGGCCAGAATGACCGCCTCCCCGCGCATCGCTTCCAGGTTCGTGACGGCGGGCCAGGCGGCAAAGGCCGTCTCTTCAAACGGACGAACAATCTCTCCCTCCGTCGGGAAAGAGGGTGGAAGAGCCAACGGCGCCAGTTGGGGATCCATCGTCTCCATCTTCCGTCGGGCCTCCCGGAGAATGGCCGCTGCCTCATCGTCGAGAAAGAAAAGCGAATTCACTTCGGCCAGGAGACCCGTCACCCCCCCTTCATAGGAGGCATAGAGCGTTTCAGCCTCCCTCTGAAAGCGTTGAACCTCTTCCTTCCTTTGCCTGGCCTCCCGTCGTTCCCGATACCACCGGCTGATCCCCCACCCCGCAGTCCCAATCCCTCCCAACAGAACCAAAACCAGGAGCGTAATCCCGATCGCCTTCCAGGGCAAACGCCGAACCTGTTGGGTGGCCCCGGAAGGAGTGCCCGATTCGAGAGGAAGGGCCGGCAAGGGTCCCGTCGCAGGAAGCGAAACCCGTTTGCCTTTCATAATGAGCCGTTTGCCGGTCGGAGAGAGGCCCGTCACCGGAGCCGGCGCCTCCACTCCCCCCATCCCCACCCCCTCGCCTCTCAGTCGCTGAAAGGCCTGTCGCAACTCATCATACGAGCTAAAGCGCTTTGCAGGATCGGCCTCCAACATCCGCGCCAAAAGCGCCGCCGTCTCCGGACGGATATCAGGGCGAAACTGACGGATATCGGGAGCCGGCTCCTTCAGGCGAGCCTTGATCACCTCGACCGCTGTCTCCCCCTCGAATGGCGGACGGCCGGCGAGAGCATGAAAAAGCGTGCCCCCCAGGCTGTACATGTCCGATCGGAAGTCGGGCGCCTGCCGTTTGATCTTTTCGGGGGAAATGTAGTAGGGCGTCCCCCAGATCTCGTTGGCGCCGGTCTCAGGGCCAAGCCCTCGAAAGCGCGCCAGCCCAAAATCCGCAACCTTGGCCGTCTTGTTATCATCAAAAAGAATGTTCTCAGGTTTGATATCGTCGTGTATCAACCCGACCGCATGAGCCGCACGAAGCGCTTCAACCACCTCGGCGCCCGTTTTGAGAACGAATCCTTCTTCCAGCTTCCTGCCCTGGCCGATCATCTGATCGAATCGGCCGCCCAAAAGCAGTTCCATGACAATGAAGGGTTGCCCCTTCTCTTCCCCAAGGGAGTAGATCTGAACGATGTTGGGATGACTGAGAGCAGCTGCCGAGCGGGCCTCCCGCGTGAACTGATCGAAAAGAGCCGGAATGGCGGCCACGCTTTTGAGCATGACCTTCAGCGCCACCTGACGGCCGAGCGCCTCGTCCAGGGCGCGATAGACAATGCCCATCCCCCCCTGGCCCAAAAATTCAAGAAGTAGAAAGTTTCCAAACCGCGCCGGCACGGTTTGAATGGAGGAACAATGGCCGCAGCGGAATTTGGAAAAGGGAGCCAATCCAGTGACGTCTAACGATTTTCCACAACCGCTGCAGACGATCCTCCGGACCGGTTCCGCATGAATCTCGTCGAACGGCGTTCCCATACCGCGGCCGATTATGCCCCAGCACCCCGGCTGTGTCCAGCCGCGGAAAACCCGTGTCCGCCCCATCGGGAAAATTCGTTGTCGCTCCTCCTCCAGTCCCCTATAATAAGAATGGTATGTTTCCCATGGTCATCCCCAGGGAGCGACACTCCCTGAGCCGTTCGCTGATCCGCCCCGAGGCTTTGCGAATTCTCTATCGCCTTCGCGACGCGGGCTATAAAGCCTACCTCTGCGGCGGTTGCGTCCGAGATCTCCTTCTCCAGCGCAAACCAAAAGATTTCGACCTGGTCACCGATGCCCGCCCCGACGAGATCCGCCGCCTCTTTCGAAACTGCCGAATCATTGGCCGGCGATTCCGCCTCTGCCATATTCTTTTCGGGCGCAACGATTTTATCGAGGTCGCCACCTTCCGATCACTCGCGGATGCCCCGGAAGTTCCCCAGGCCAGCCGTCGTCTCAAAGCGGCCGCCGCCCGCCTTCCCGCAGGCCTGATCATCCGAGATAATGTATTCGGGACGCCGGAAGAGGATGCGCTGCGGCGGGATTTCACCGTCAACGCGCTCTTTTATGACATTTCGACCTTCGCCATCCTCGATTACGTCAACGGGATGGCCGACTTGCAGGCCCGAGTGCTCCGCTGTATCGGCGACCCGCGCCGGCGTTACGTGGAGGATCCGGTCCGAATGATCCGGGCCATCCGCCATGCGGCAGCCCTGGACCTGACCATGGAAAAGGAAACCCGCGAGGCCATCTCGGAATGCCGGGACTACCTGGCTTACTCTTCACCGGCCCGTCTCTACGAGGAAATGCTCAAACTGCTGGCGTGCGGCGCCCTGGAACGGGTCTATGGAGTACTTCGGGAGACGGGTCTCATGGAGAACCTGTTCCCTCCGCTGGCCGAGTGGCTCTCGGCCCACCCGCACGAGGGCGAGGAACGCACCCGGCTCGCTGCCCGTTGGCTCGACGCCGCGCTTCGCGACGGCCGAACCCTTCCTCCCGCGCTTCAAATCGCCATCTTTTTTGGTCCTTTCCACGCGGCCGAAGCGGAGCGCCTCCTGGCCGAAGGGAGCGCCCCGTCCGGGAACGCAGCGCTTATGGCCGCGGTTCATCAACACTTTGACCGTCTGCGTCCCCGGATTCTGGTCCCCAGGATCACCGTTTCGGAAATCGCCCATCTGATGAACCTTATGCTCCGTCTGTTCCGAGTCCCGCCCGTGGCGCGCCACCCGCTCCGATCCCGGCCGCTCTTCGCGGAGGCCCTCGAATACGCCGCCTTCCATGCGCGCCTGACCGGCGAAGGGCTCGATCGCATCAACGCATGGGCCACGACAGAACCCTCCTCGGCATCGCCGCCCTCATCCCGACCCCCCTTCCGAAAACGCCGGCGGCGCACCGCCCGGCGAGTTCCCGCGGACGGCGCGGACGGTCCGCAAGAGGCCGTCCCCCTGGCAGCCCAATCCGCCGAGGGAGAGTCCCTGGTATGACCTCTCGGAAGATCCTCCTGGGAATGGCCCTGAGCGCCCTTCTCCCGGTTCTGCCACGGCTCCAGGCCGAAGAAGAAGAGCCTCTGCTGGCGCTTCCCGAAATCCGAATCTCGCTGCCCGGCGGGGATTACGTCGTGGAGTGGTTGACCCCCCAGGAGTTGGCGCCCTTCTGGAAGCCCTTCCAGACGCTCCTGGAAGAAGGCACCCTGGATGAATTCGCCTGGGTCCTGCCCTACGTTCGGCACGTCCTGGATCTCTCCCAAACCCAGCCCGAGCTCGAGCCTTATACCGACTGGCTTCGGGCCCAACTCGACTATCTCGAATTTGCCGCCCTGCTCGTAACCCTCCATCCGCCGGAACGCCCGCCTCCCCCGCTGCCGCCCCTTCCCCTGACATTGACCGATCTTCGGCTTCCCTCGCTTCCAGCCCCTCCGTCCGTCGCGCCGGACATTCGCCGAAAACGCGACCAGGATTCGCAGTCGCGCGAGCTCTGGAAAAAGACGCTCCAAACCCATCCTCTTCCGGCGTCAGCCATCCGCCTCGTTCCTCATCTCAAAGCGATCTTCCAAAAGGAGGGCGTTCCCCCGGAGCTGGTATGGATGGCTGAAGTGGAATCCTCGTTCAATCCGCGCGCCCGTTCCCCGGCCGGCGCCGTGGGCCTCTTCCAATTCATGCCGGCAACGGCCGAACGATTCGGCCTTCGCCGTTTCCCGTGGGATGAACGCGAATCGCCAACGCGTTCGGCTCAGGCCGCGGCCCGTTATCTCCGCCTTCTCTACCAGCAGTTCGGAGACTGGGCCCTCACGCTGGCCGCCTACAACGCAGGCGAGGGCCGCGTAGGCCGGGCCCTTCAGAAAAGCGCCACCTCCCGCTTCGACAAAGTCGCCTCCCTCCTTCCCACCGAAACTCAGCTTTACGTCCCCCGGGTGTTCACGCTCATCGAACTGCGCGAAGGCGTGACCCCAGAAACCCTTCCGCCACCAAAGACCTAATCCCAAGGCCGAACCAGGATCTGGCCGCACTGACCCCCAGCCTGGGTCTCCAGCGCCTTCGGAATCTCATCCAGCGAAAAGAGATGCGTAATCATCTTGCCGATCACGGGAGAATCCCGAATCACCTGCAGAACGCGGGGAAACGCCGGAATCGGATAATGCCAAATCCCATGCAGCCGAAGCCCTTTCCGGCGCAGGTGACGCGAAATGGCCAGGGAAATCGAGGAAGAAGGGCTCTCGCCTACAAAGGCGATCTGACCCCGGATGCGCGCGGCCTCGCCGCAAAGGGACTGCCCTTCCGGCGTGCCGGAGCACTCCAGACAGGCATCCACCCCCCGCCCTTCGGTCATCTCCCGAATGGCTTCCAGGCAATCCCTCTCTGCCGGGTTCCACACCATTTCCGCGCCCAACTCCTGGGCCAGCCGGGCCCGGTAGGGATTGGATTCCACCGCCACCACCCGAGCGCCCCGAAAGACCGCATTGACGACACCGCCCAGCCCCACCGGACCCAAACCGATCACCAGGACGGTTTCGAAAGCGCCAATGGCCATCGCCTCGCAGGCAGCGAAGGAGGGTCCCACACCACCCACCGCAAGCACCGCCAGTTCATAGGGAATATCCTCGGGAATCGGCAGGAGAAGCCAGTCCGGTTTCAGGACATAGTGCGCCAGCGCCACCCCGCCTGAGGCGCTCCCCGTAAACGCTTCAAAATCGACGCCGTTCGAACAGTGGATAAAATGGCCGCTCAGGCACCACTCGCACCGTCCGCAGGCCAGACCGGGCTGGACAACCACCCGGTCACCAGGGCGAACACGGCACGGCTGAGCCACCTCCACCACTTCGCCGGCAGCCGCGTGGTTCCGCCCGCCAAACTCCTCTTCTTCCCCTCCATCCCCCGTATCGGTGTTCAAGGGCGCCGCCAGCACCTTGACTTTGACCCAGTTTTCCTTCGGGACCGGCTCCGGCACCTCGGTCACACTAGCCCCTCGAAGCCCTGTCACCATTGCCTGTTTCATGCGGCACTCCCGATTCGAAAGAGCCTCGCCCCCCGCGTCCTCCCTCACATGAGGGCGATTCTAACGCCTCCGCCCACCCCGCGCAAGAGCGTCCTGAGGGAAAATCTGCGGAAAAGCACGGCATGTGAATCTTCCTTTTGACATCGGCCGCTCCTCTCCCCACTTCCCGGGGTCAGCCCTTGACAATGGACAATCCCGCCGTTGCGGGGAGCCTGACCCCCGGACGTTTGTTGGGCCGAACGTGGCGTCGGCGGTTTCGGGAGCCTTGGATGAAAAGTTAAATCTTTTGATGCGACCCCCAAATGGCTAGGTGCGCTTGCGTGAAGGGAGGTCGGCCACGCTTGTCACCCGTGGACTTAGCGATAAACCACATTTTCCCCTTCTTGCGCAATACGGTCCACATTTTGGCCTTAAAATCGCCCTCTAAGGCCAAAAAACGGGGGTCCGAGGCGATCTATCCCCTTGTCCCACAAGAACTTAGCGTAGATAAACCACATTTTCTCCTTAACCCTCACTCGCGGGAAACGTGAAGCCGGAAAAAGGCGCGGCGGACCGAATCGCCAGGCACATACGTCACATCGGACGAAGCAGCCAGATTGGTAGCCCAGACCGTCGCCCACTCTCCCCCTGCGCTCAAATTCGTTCCGGCCTTCACCTCATAGCGACGGCCGGAAACACCGGCCCACGTGATCGCCACACCGCCCTCCTGAAGGTCCACCGACTTGATCCGGAAGAAGTCCTTGGGATCATCCCCGCGTGTGCCGGCTACCCACTCCTCATAATCGTTATGAGGATCCCCATCCGTGTTGGGATTGACTGGAGACGTGCCAAAACCCCATTCCTCAAAATCGGCTAGATCATCGTAGTCATCGTCCAGATCCATGGCTACGTTGTTCAGGCCATCGTTGTCCGTATCATAGGGCCGTGAGTCCTCCGCATCCACCAGCCCATCCCCATCGCTGTCCGGATCCAGAAAATCAGGTAGGCCATCTCCATCGGAGTCCAAACCTTCGGTTGTGGCCTGATAGCCGGGAGCCAACTGGATCGTCGCTCCAAACGCAGACGACCCGCAGACCGTCAAGGCACCGACGCTGACGGAGGCCTGATACCTGGCCGACCCCACAGCCAGGGCGGAATCGCCCCGCGTGAACACATCCGCCGCCACCGCATAACTGGCGCTGTGCTGACCGGCCGCAAGGATCACCGAGGGACCGATCGCCCACCCCCAAAGGGTCAATACGACCGATGCCAGAGCTAAAATATTCCGCTTCATGGTCGTACTCCTAAGGGGTCGTTAGAATCACGTTTCCATAGTCATCCTGCGGAGGCATGTACATTTTGCCGATGTTGGGATGAAGAGGGGCGGTCAGTACGCTGTTGGCCATGAAAACTTGCCCCGTGGTCGCGCCTCCTTGGAGATCTATGGCATAAGGAGCGCTCGCGGACGGTTCGAACGTACACGTGAGAAACGTGGGCACCGTCGTCTGGCCGGTCGTTCCAAATAACGTCACGGCTGCATGGGTGCTGGAGAAACCCATCAAATCGGCCGCGGAGGTCAATATGCAGTGGCTAAACCGGGCGTTGCAGTTGGTACCCACCAGTTTCGCCATCGGCCCATTGCCCGAGACCAACCAAGAATGATTGACCAAAAGTTTTCCGGAGTCACATTCCAAGGCCGCTCCCTCGATGCTGCCGACGACCGTGTTCGCAACAATCGCCAGCCCATCACCCGCCGAAAGTGAGAGATAAAGACCCCGCCCTTCGCCATCCCCCCAGAGATCCGCGGTGCAGGCAAAGAGCATCCCGGCACCCACCAGATGCACCGCGTCGCCATTTTCACCGCTGACCGCACTACAAACCACATCAAGCTCGATGCTGTTGGTGGAGACAAGGCCATGCCGGACGCCCTCGACCTCCGAGTTGGCGATATTCACTTCAATACCGCCCCCCTCACAGCCAATCCCGTCCCGGATCTCGCCCGACACCCGGCACCCCTGAAATTCCAAATGGATCTCTATGCCCTGTTCCACATTGGCCGGATCATTGCGAAGAACGACGGCATCGGCGTCCTCAGCCCCGTCCCGCTCCGCCCGCAGGATACAATTCCGGAGTCCGGCAGAGATGTCGGATCCCGGGGCCATCGCCGTGGTGGCCACAAGCTCCAGAGCCCCGGCATCGATGGCCTGCAGCTCCGTGTTTTCCATCTGAAGGTACCCTGTCCAATCCCGCGCGTAAAACGTGGATGCCCTGCGAGCAGGAAGGAAGCAGTTCTTGAATCGGAGGTGGGCCTGACCCCCGACCGCCCGGATCCGATTCACCCCCTCCCCATACCCAAACTGGCAATTGGCAAAGGTCAATCCTCCGCGCGCAAGCCCGTAAAGGCCCACCGAGGCGCCAAATGTACAGTCCGCCCACTGGGCGCCAAAAGAGCCGTTCGTGATCAAAATGTTGTTCTGAAACCGGCAGCGTGAAAAGTCGCCATAGCCACTCCCGTCATCCACCCATAACGACCGGCCTGACCCCCAGAACGAACAGTCCCTCAACTCGCAACGGCCCTCCCCGCTCACCCGGAACGCACTGGCGCCCTCATCCTGCGTCCAGAGCTGGCAGGCCACCGCGGAAACGAAAGCCCGGCCGCCGAGCGCCAGCGCACTGCCCGCCTCGTCATTGGCGATTTCACATTCTCGAAGCGTCACATGCGTCCCATCCCCGGACAACGCCACCACCGCCCCCTCTCCAGATCCAGGAGAACGGCGGAACTGACAGTTCCGCGCCTGAAGCCCGCGCCAGCCGGACCCGCCGACGTCCTGAACCGCAGGTGCGCCAAAGAGACTGATTCCCTCCAGGGTCACGTTGACCTGTGGCTCGAGGAGGAGGACGGCACCCGTACTGCTGGACAGGGAGACATTCCAGGCATGAGCCCCTACTCCCCGGAGCTGAATCGCTCGATTGGTCGGAAACCGCAGGGGTTCGTTCAGGACATACCATCCCGGCATGATCAGAATGCCTTCGGAATAACGGAAGGGATCGGCCGCCACGAAATCCATGGCCTCTTGGACGTTGTCAAAATCGCCATGACCATCATCGTCCACAATGAGCAGATTTCCCGTGTTGATATGAGCCAGATCGGAGGGGCGGATCTGGATATCCGGATTGAGCTGTTCAAAGGCCAGCCCATTCGTGGAGAACCATGTTCTTAACCAGAGGTGGACTTTCGCACTTTCCAGCCCCAACTGATCTGAGCTTCCGCAGTCCCGTGTCGTGAGATTTCCCTGTTGACCCTGCACGCTGTTTTGGGCATAGT
>Ga0308417_1000710_pt1 | contig 23446 bp, 12 predicted proteins | sample HotsprSampleOS65_FD_203528 | JGI IMG/M metagenome (GOLD analysis project Ga0308417, IMG submission 203528) | Hot spring phototrophic mat microbial communities from Octopus Spring, Yellowstone National Park, Wyoming, United States - 20090730_OS65 ...
CGCTCTGGAGGCGCGGCCGCGTTGGCCGTTTGTTTGACGCCGGGGGAAGCGGTGCCGCCGCCCTTGCTACGCAACATCTACCCCATCCGCCACCGCCGACACGCCCGCCTGCTACGCAACCGGCTCTGCCGCGCCGCCATCGACGGCCGGCAGGTCCAGACCGCCTCAGCGCGCAGAAACAGGAGCGGCCGCGCTCTCTGATCGCTGGGCCGCGCGGCCGCCCGAGCGGAAGCGACCCGGGCCGGGCCGCGTCAAGCATACCGGACGACTACGGCATGAGGCGGTGCGGCAATCCCGGCAACCTCGCCCCGCCCGGCCGCAGAGGCTCGCCCGCCGCTGGGAATCTTGTGTAATCGGAAACATCGGACTATTCTGAATGCAAACAATCGGCCGTTGTGTCTCGCGCAAAACGCGCAACGGGGACGACCAACGAGAGGTCGGCGCTACGGAAAGCGGCGCGGACTAGCGATTGCGTTGCTCTGCCGAATATTTAGCAACGAACGTCGGTTTCGCGACATGCACTCAGGAATTCCCATTGCCGGCACGCCTCTTCGCAGGGCCGTCGCGGTCGGCAATCACGCGGCGCATTCCACTGCGGCTTCAATCGCCGCCGAATCGGTCACGCTGATCGACGCCTTGGTCCGACAACAGCGCGTCATTCCGAGCAAGACTGCCTTCCGCTTCCTCGCCGACGGCGAAAACGAAAGCGGGCGGCTCACTTACGACGAGTTGTTCCACCGCGCTGCTGCCGTGGCGGCGGGCTTGCAACAACGAGGCATCTTCGGGCAGCGCGTGCTGCTGGTGTTCGACTCGGGCCTCGACTTCGTGACGGCGCTTTGGGGCTGCCTGCTGGCTGGCGCCACGGCGGTGCCGGCAGTGCCGCCCGATCCCCTGCGTCTCCGCCGCACCCTGCCCCGTTTGCGGGCGATTGCGGCCGACGCCCTGCCTGCCGCGGCCCTGACGGCTTCGGGCCACCAGCGGCAAGTGGTGCTGCAAGCAATGGGGGCTGTCTCTCGCTCGCTCGACGCCATTTCGCTCGACGAGCTGGCATCCGCGAACGGTTCGCACTGGCGGCCGCCGCCGGTCGAGGACGACAGCCCGGCCGTTCTGCAATACACCTCAGGCTCGACCGGCACGCCGCGCGGTGTGCTCCTCTCGCACCGCAACGTGCTGAGCAGCTTGGCGGCAATGTGCCGCGAAGATGTGCCCAGCGCGGTGGGTGTTTCGTGGCTGCCGCCCCATCACGATTTCGGGCTGATCGGCGGGATGCTGCTTCCGGTTTACGCAGGCCGAGAAACGATCTTCATGCCGTCGACGGCCTTTGTGCAGCGGCCGTTGCGCTGGCTGGCCGCGATTTCGCGCTATCGGGGCACGACCAGCGGGGCACCAAACTTCGCTTATGAGCTTTGCTCCCGCAAGGTGCAACCGCGGGAACTCGACGGCCTCGACCTGAGTAGTTGGCGCGTGGCCGTCGTCGGTGCCGAGCAGGTGCGCAGCGACGCCTTGGCCGAGTTCGCCGCCAAATTCGCGGCCGCCGGCTTTCGCCCCGAGGCCTTTCTGCCGGCGTATGGGCTTGCCGAAGCGGTGCTCAACGTTACCTCGGGCCGATGGTTCGACTTGCGGGTGGAACGCTGCTTTTCGCGAAAGCATTTGGCCGAAGGCCGCGTCCGTCCTGTCGCCGACAACGCCCCCGACGCCTGGCGCTTGGTCGGTTGCGGACGGGCGTGGTCGGGACAGCGGGTCGAAATCGTCGATCCCTCGACGCTCCGCCGCGGGCCGGCCGATGCGGTGGGCGAGATCTGGGTGCAAAGCCCCAATGTCGCGTTGGGCTATTGGAATCGTCCGCACGAAAGCCGCGAAACCTTCGACGCGCGAACCGCCGACGGCGATGGGCCGTTCCTCCGCACCGGCGATCTGGGGTTTTTCCACGAGGGCGAACTCTTCGTCGTCGGACGGATCAAGGAACTGATCATCATCCGGGGACGGAACTACTACCCGCACGACATCGAGGCAGCCGTCGCCCGCGGCCACTCGGCTCTTCGCCCCGGCGGCGGCGCGGCGTTCGCCTGCGAGATGGGCGGCGCCGAGCGGGTAGTGATCGTTCACGAAGTTCGCCGCGGGCCGGACTTCGATCCCAAACAAGTGATTGCCGCCATTCGCCGCGAGCTGGCCGCCGAGTTCTTCTTGGCCCCCGGCGCGGTGGTGCTGATCCCCGGCGGCGCCTTGCCGCGAACCAACAGCGGCAAGATCGCCCGCGCCGTCTGCCGCGACCACTTTCTCCGCGGCCAATTGCCGGTGGTGGCCCAATGGCGCGCGGCTTCGCTCGATCAATGCGATCGGTCCGAACGACCGATACCGCAATCGCCGCTCGAATTGGAGATCGCTCGGCATTGGCGCGAGGTATTGCACGTGGATTCGGTGGCGCTCGACGATAATTTCTTCGAACTCGGCGGAAACTCGCTATCGGCCGTAGAATTGTACACGCGGCTTCGCGCTCTGCTGCCGCCCGACTACTCGCTTTCGCAACTGTTCGGCGAACCGACGATCGCCGCGTTGTGCAACCTGATCCGGCAACACCAGGCCGCGGAAGTCGATTCGGCGTTGGCCGACGTGCTCGCCGAGATCGAATCGATCAGCGAAGAGGAGGCGCAGCGGCGACAGGCCCAAGCCGTGCCGCCGGGCGCGAATTGAGCGGCAGCCGCGGTTGCAGCGGCGCGGCCCATCGCCCGCAGCACCCCCTCGTGCCGCCTTGCATGTTCCGCGGTTGTGTTTCGGGCGATGTTCGGCGGTGGAAGCGGATTTCGTTATTTCGATTTGTTGTCATGGACCGTTGGGAGTCTCGAATCAACGACCTGTCGCCGGCGAAGCGGGCCTTGCTGGAAGAAGCCCTGCTCCGCCGCGCCCAAGCCCGAAACGAACAGCAGCGCATTGCCCGATGCTCCGACAGTCAGGCCGCTCTCCTGTCGCCGGCGGAGCAGCGATTGTGGTTCGTCGAGCAAACCGCGCCGGGGCATCCGGTCCAGCTTCTTTCGGCTGCGGTTCGGGTGCGCGGGCCGCTGCGGCCGGAGTGGTTCTTCGAGGCCGTCGATGCGCTGGTGGCGCGCCACGAAAGCCTGCGGACCACCTATCGGGAGGACGATGCGTCCCCATGCCGAGTGATTCATCCGCCGTTCGCCGTTGAGCGGCTTGTTCACGATCTCTCGGCCGAACCTGCCGAGTTGCGGGCCGAGGCGCTCGATTCACTGCTAACGTCGCGCGCGCAAAGGGGGTTCGACTTCCACGGCCGCTCGTTATTCCGCGCCGAGTTGTTCCGCCTGGCCGAAGACGATCACATCGCAATGCTGGTCATGCACCATCTGGTGGCCGACGGCTGGTCGCTCGGGGGCGTGCTGCGTGATTTGGGGGCATTGTACTCAGCAAAGGCGCAGGGCCGAACTGCTTCCCTGCCGCCGCTGCCGATCCGCTATGCCGACTTCGCCGCTTGGCAGCGCGAGGCCGAGGCCGCCGGCGCATGGGAGGCCGATCTGAACTATTGGCGGCAGGCGCTGGCCGACGCCCCGGAGCCGCCCGCGTTGCCCTACGATTTCGCTCGGTCCGGCGCACCCACCTGGTCCGGCGCGCGCGTGAAGTTTGTTTTCGGCGACGGGCTGGCCGCGGCCGTTGCTCGCTTCGCCGCGGAGTGTCGCACGTCGGCATTCGTCGTGGCGATGGCCGCCGTTCGCAGCGTGCTGGCGCGCGTCTGCCGACAGAACGACCTGATCCTCGGCACCGCATTGGCCAATCGGCTGCATCCCGACGTTCGCGACTTGGTCGGTTTTTTTGTCAACGTGCTGCCGGTGCGGCGGACGTTCGATGCCGGAGCGAGTTTTCGCGAGGCCGTTGCCGCCGAACACCGTGCGATGCTCGGCGTGCAGGAGCATCAGGCGGCGCCGCTAGAGCGGATCGTGGAGCGGGCGGCCCCGCATCGCCGCGGCATCGATGTGCCGCTGTTCAACACGGCCGTCGTGTGGCAAAACGCCCCAGTTGAATGGCCCCGGGGCGGGCCGTGGTCGGTGGAACCCTACGAGGTCGATCCGCAAACCGCGCGGCACGATTTGACATGGTATTTCTTCCCGCGAAACGGCATCGAGGGCTATGCCGAATACGCGACCGACCTCTTCCGCCGGGAAACGATCGATCGCTTGATCGATGCGTTCCGGGTGTTCTTGGCGGCGGCGATCGAACAGCCTGACCTGCCCGCCGGCGAACTGCCGCTCGTTGACCGGCAAACGAGCGTCGAGCTGTTGCGGCTTGGCTGCGGCGAGGCATTGATTGCGATGCCGGACGGCTCGCCCGGCAATGGCCCTGCCCAAACCGTGGCCCGTCAAACACGAACCGCAGCCCGTCAAACACAGACCGTGCCCGATCACGCCCGAACCGCGGCCCATCAAGATCGTTCTGCGGGCGAGACCGAGGGCGCAGCTTTGGAGCGGCCGGCGACCCTGCATCAGTTGTTCGAGCGGCAAGCGGCCCTCGGGCCTGAACGGATCGCGCTCGAGTTCGAGGGCCGTCGCTGGACCTACGCGGCACTGGCACAATGGGCCGAACAGTGCTCGCGGGGGCTGCATCGCTGGGGCGTCGCCGAAGAAGAGACGGTGGCTGTCGTCCTGCCCCGTTCGCCGGAACTCGTCGTCGCCATGCTTGCCTTGTTTCAAGCGGGCGGCGTTTTTCTGCCGCTGGAGCCGCACACACCGCCCGAACGGCTCGCGCGGATTCTGGCCGCGGCCGGGTGTCGCCGGGCGATTGTTGCCGACACGGGATCGCCGGATGTGGCTGCGGCGGACGGCGCCGATAAGCCCGGCCCGGTTTCCGTACTGCGAAATGCCGGCATTCAACTTGCAACAGTCGAACAGATGACGGCTCTCGGCGCCGGCGGATCGAGTGAGCTGCCCGTGCCGTCGCCGCAACGGGCGGCTTATTGCATTTTCACTTCGGGCACAACGGGATTGCCCAAGGGGGTTGTTGTCGAGCACGGCCAGGCGGCGGCGTTTGTTCGGGGGCAGAACGGGGTTCTCGACGTCGGCCCCAGCGATCGCGTGTTGCAATTCTTCTCGACCGCGTTCGACGGCTCGCTAGCCGAGATGTTCAACGCGCTGGCGTCGGGGGCCGCGCTCGTGCTGCCGCCAACTCAGCAGATGCCGATGAATCCCGACGCCTGGACCGAACTCGTCCGCCGGGCTGAGATCACGTTGGCGCAACTGACGCCGTCGATGCTTCGCCTGCTCGATCCCCAACAGGTGCCCCAGTTGCGAACGGTCGTCTCCGCGGGCGAGGCGTTGCCTGCCGACGTGGCCGATCGGTGGTCGCGCGGCCGGCAGCTGTTCAACGCCTACGGACCGACAGAAACCGCCGTCGGGGCGACGATGGCGTTGGTTCCCGCGGCCGATGCCGACGACGACGAGCGAACTAAAGCCCCGAATCGCCGCCCGGGCGGAGCGCGCCCGCAACCACCGCTCGGTCGCCCGCTCCCCGAAGTTGCCATTTACATATGCGATTCGTGTGGGCAACTGCTGCCCCGCGGGCTCCCGGGCGAAATCGTCATCGGCGGTTCGCAAGTGGCCAGGGGCTACGTGGGCGATGCCGGTAACGCCGCACGCGACCGCTTCGTGCCCGACCGTTTTCGCGGCGAAACGGCGCGCGCGTATCGCACCGGCGACTTGGGGCGCTGGCGAGCCGACGGCCAACTGGAGTTCTGCGGACGAGCCGATAGCCAGGTGAAGCTTCGCGGCTTTCGCGTGGAGCCGGAAGAAGTGGCCGCCGTGCTCCGCCGTCATCCCGAAATCAGCGATGCGGCCGTCGTGGTGCGCGACGATCCGCCGGGCGGTCCGCGGCTGGCGGCCTACGTGGCCGCGGCGGCCGACCAACGACAACAAAAGCGGCAAGATCGGATTGCCGAGCGATTCGCCCATTGGCGCGAGGTGTTCGACGCCGCTTTGCGGCAAACGCCCCCGCCCAGCGATCCGACCTTTCATCCCGCCGGCTGGGTCGGGGCCGTCAGCGGACGGGTGTTCACTCATCAAGAGATGCGCGCATGGCGCGACGAGCACCTCGCGCGGCTGCGCGCGCGGCGGCCCAACCATCTGCTCGATGTCGGCTGCAAGACGGGGCTACTGCTCTTTCCGCTGGCCGCACACTGTCAATCGTACACGGCCTGCGACTTCTGCCCCGAAACAATCGCCCAGCTCGAACGAACACTGGCTGCCCATCCGGAAGCGGCGCGGCGCACCCGCGTTGTCTGCTGCGAGCCGCACCAGTGGGAAGCCCTGCCGCGGACAAGGTTCGACGTGATCGTTTTGAACTCGCTGGCGGCGTATTTTCCCGATGTCGAATACCTGCTCGAATGGCTCGAGGCGGCTGCCCAACGGCTCGCGCCCGGCGGCACAATCTATGTAACCGACGTTCGCAACCAAGCGATTGCCGGCGAATATGCCGCCGCGGTGGAAATGGCGCGTGCGGCCGATGCGATGCCCCGCAACGAGCTGGTCGACCGCGTCGGGCGGCGGTTGGCGGGCGATCAAGAGCTGGGCGTCCACCCCGCGTTGTTTCGCTTGCTCTCCGGCCGGCTGCCGCGATTGAAGCATGTGGACGTGTTGATGAAGGCCGGGGGCGAAGACAACGAGCTTACGCAATACCGCTACGATGTGATGCTCTATTTCGACCGTTCGCCGCCGCACGCTGCGACGGCCGAGGAGACGGAGTTCGCCGGTTGGGAATCGCTGGCCGCATTGCTTGCCGCGCGCCGCCATCGGCGTTTGCGGGTGAACAACGTGCCGAATGTTCGTTTGGCTCGCCCTCGGTACTGCTGGGATGCGGCGCAACAACCCGACGGACCAGTCGATGTGGGCGCGTTGCGGGCGGCGGCCGCGGCAGTCGCGGGCGACCGCCGATTGCAGCCTGCGCATTTGCGCGAATTCGCCGCGGCGCTGGGGTGGAACGTCGAGTTCCACTGGCCGCGAAGCGATCGATCGGAGTGCTGCGACCTCGTCTTCAAGCGCAATCGCAGCGCATTGGGCGAGGCGCGGCGGCAAGCGAGGCGCGGCATGAAGGGCGCCGCCGGCCTGCGGCCGCGGCTTGCGGCACGGCTTGCGGCTGAAGGGCGTCGGGCGCGGCGGGCCGTGCGATGGGAGCGCCGCGCACAGCGGCAGGAAGTACGGCGCGGCAAGCGGCCCTTTAGGCAGGGCATTGGCCGGCGGGGCACGCACCCGTTTGCTCGACCCAAAACGGTCGATTCCACACGCAATGCAGCGAGCGACGCGCATCGCCCCGAAGGCGGCACTGCGGCAATCGACCAGTTCTTCCAGCGATGGGGCGGCGCCGCCTGGCAGCCGAGGCGGTTTGCGAACGATCCCGGCGCGGTGCAATCCGCGGCGTCGCTCGAAGGCCGTCTCCGCCGGTGGCTCGAAACCCAACTGCCCGACTACATGCTCCCCACGGCGGTCGTCGTACTCGATCAGCTTCCGCGGAGCGCATCGGGCAAGCTCGACGTGCGCGCGTTGCCGCCGCCGAGCGCCTCGCGACCGGGCTGGGCGACGGCCTACGTCGCGCCGCGCACCGCCGAAGAAGCCGCGGTGGCGGACGTATGGCGGCAGGTGTTGGGCGTCAGCCCGATCGGCGCCGAAGACGACTTCTTCGCCCTTGGCGGACACTCGCTGCTGGCCGTGCGGATGATGGGCCTGTTGGAGCAACGATTCGGCCGGCGATTGCCGATGCTGGCCCTCTTTCAACGGCCGACCGTGGCGCACCTGGCCCGCTTGCTTGCCGCGCCGGATCGATGCCCGGCGGAGCAATCGTTGGTGCCGCTGCGCGCGGGCGGCTCCGGCATCCCGTTGTTCTTAGTCCATCCGGCTGGCGGCACGGTGTTTTGCTACCAAGCGCTTGCCGAGGCCCTGGGGGCCGATCGGCCGGTGTACGGGCTTCAGGCCGTGGGGCTTGACGGGCTGTGTCCGCCGCATACCAGCGCCGCTGAAATGGCCGCTCACTACGCCGCGGCCGTCCGCGGCATTCAGCCGCACGGCCCCTACCTGCTGGGCGGCTGGTCGCTCGGCGGCAACTTGGCGTTCGAACTGGCACAACAACTGGCGGCCCAGGGTGAGCCGATCGGGCTGCTGGCGCTGATCGATTCGGGCACACTGCGCCCGCAACGCGAAGCCACCGAGGCCGACTTCCTGCCGATTATCCTCGATATGTTCCCCGACGAGCAAATGACGCTCGACCGACTGCGGCGAATGACCCCGAAAGAACATCTCGATTACTTCCGCAGCCGCGCGGCGGCCGCGGGCGTGGCCCTGCCCGAGGTGGGCGAAGACGCCATCGCCCGGGTGTTCGACGTGTTCAAGGCCAATCTCAAGGCGCTTTGGGAGCACCGGCCGCGCGAGTATCCGGGCAAAATCACCCTCTTCGTCGGCGACGAGCAGCCCGAGGGCTTCGACATCACCGCGGATCCGGCGATGGGCTGGGGCGATTGGGCCCGCGGCGGCGTCGAAGTGCATCGCATCCCCGGCAAGCATCTCGATCTGATTCGCCGGCCGCACGTCAATCTGCTGGCCGAGCGGCTCCGCGGCTGCCTGGCGCGTGCGGGCGGCGATGCCCGTTTGCCCCCGAACGCGAACGCCGGCGGCACTCAATAACAGGAAGAACGACTGAAAGGCTTGTAATGAGCACCGAAACGGCTGCCGAACCAACGCTGAAGAAATGCTCCTATCCGCCGTCGCTGCTCCGCAAAGCGGCCCTGTGGCGCGCGCTGGCGCCGTTGCGGTGGCTTGTTTCGCGGGCGTTGTGGCTCGTTGGGTTCCAGTTCCGATTGCTTTCGTGGGTCTTCTGGGGCCTGCAAGTGGCCATCGATTATGCGCGGCTGATGTACCTCGACTACACCGCCCGGCGCGACGACATCTTCGTGGTAACCTACCCCCGATCGGGCACCACATGGCTCCAGATGATCATGTATCAATTGACCACCGACGGCTCGATGGATTTCGACCACATCGCCGATGTGTGTCCGTGGTTCGAGCGGGCGGCGATCAACAAACGCAACTTCGAGAAGCTCAAGTCGCCCCGCGTCTTCAAAAGCCACTTGCCCTACATTTGGATTCCCAAACGGGCCTGCCGCTTCATCTATTGCGCCCGCGACGGCCGCGATGTGGCCGTTTCGTTCTACCACTTTTATCGATCGCATTTCCGCTATCGCGGCTCGTTCGCCGACTTCTTCCGCTATTACATGCGCGGCTGGGTCGTGTGGGGATCATGGTGGTATCACGTGAAGCACTGGTGGAGGCACCGCGAACAGCCCAATGTGCTTTTTCTTTTCTATGAGGATTTGGTCAACGATCTGGAAGGGACCATTCGCCGAATCATTGCCTTTTGCGGCCTCGATATCCCGGAAAGCGAGATGCCGCGCATCCTCGAGCGGTCGAGCTTCGCCTTTATGAAGCAGCACGAAATGAAGTTCGATTTCGCCACCGAGTTCATGCTCGAACAAGGAATGACGCCCGGTACTTTTATCCGCCGCGGCAAGGCGGGCGCCTGGCCGGAGCACTTCGACGAACAACAGCGGGCGCAATACGACGCGAAAACGCGCAAGGCGCTGGCCGCCGTCGGGCTGCATCGCTACCTGCCGAGCGACGATCCCCAATAGTGCGCGTCGAACAGCCCGACGATCGCATCCGCTTGCCCGCTCTTGCTTTTTCGCGTTTTTCCGGGAAGGTGCAAAGACGCCCCCGCGGTATCTTTCTCCATGGCGCGAACCCATTCCCGTCGTGCATGGAGGGCTTTCTCGCCTGGGCAGACTGGGCAAAGCTTAGCAATTGCGCCCGGCACGTTCGCCCGCCCCATCCGACTTCTTGGGCAGCGAGCCGCTCGGCGGATCTACCGTCGCGCGTCGCCGGGCCATACAATCACCATAGAGGCGACCGCGGCGTTTCGGCTTGTCGGCGGCGCTCCCTTTCGTCCGCGACGGGTCATTCCGCAACGATCGCCGCGGCCGTTGCGGGCGCCGTTGGGGCGAACAGCCGGGCTGGTGCGCCGGCCGCCTCGATCGGGATCTCGCGGTTGTTTCGTTCGGCTCGTCAAGCGAAGCGCTTTTCGGCACGCGGTCGATCATTTCACGTATATGCCATCGCTGTTCGTCATTCGCGGCAACGATCAAGGGACGCGGTTCGAGTTGGTCGATCCGGTCGTTCGTCTCGGGCGCGATGCGTCGGCGATTGCGCAGTTGCACGACAGCGAAGTATCGCGCCATCATGCCGAGCTGCGCCGCGACGAGCAGGGCAACTATGTCATTTCCGATCTGAACAGCTCCAACGGAACGTACGTCAACGGCCGGCGGATTCGGCAGCACACGCTTCGTAGCGGCGAACAAGTGCAGGTGGGCGGCACGCTGCTGCTCTACACCGGCGCACTCGATCCGTCGGCCGATCGCCTGGCCGACATCGTGCGGATCGCCGACGCCCCCGCCGAACAAGAGGCTTCGCGGATCGTCCGTTCGGTTACGCAGAAAGAAGGCAGCGCGCTGCTCGACTTCTCGGCCGACAAACCCGAAAACGCCTGGCTGGCCCGCGCCCGCGGCAATTTGCAGGTGATGTATCGCACGGCGTTGGCCGTGAGCCACACGCTCGATATCGACCAGCTCTTGCAGCGGATCATGGAGCTGATCTTCGAATGGGTCGAGGCCGACCGCGGCTGCATCATGCTGCTCGATCCGCGGACGAAGCAGTTCACGCCGCGGGTGCGCCGCGCCCGTGCCCGCCCCGGCGCCGATGAAACGATTACCATTAGCCGCACGATTCTCGACTATGTCGTGGAACGGGGCGAAGGGGTGTTGACCAGCGACGCCAAGCAAGATCAGCGGTGGGAGCCGGGCGCAAGCATCGTGCAAGCCGGCGTGCGCGAGGCGATTTGCGTGCCCATGCAGGGCCGCTACGACATGGTGGGCGTGATCTACATCGACACCTCGACCCCGCCCGAAGAAGTTTTGCTGAAGGGCCCGAAGAACAAGTTTACCGGCGATCATCTGAAACTGATGGTGGCCATCGGGCATCAAGCGGCGTTGGCCGTCGAAGACACCCGCTACTATTCCGCCATGGTGCAGGCCGAACGGCTGGCGGCGATCGGGCAAACCGTGGCGGTGCTTTCGCACCATATCAAGAATATCTTGCAGGGGATTCGCGGCGGCAGCTACCTGATTGAAATGGGCCTGAACGAGCACGATGAATCGATCGTCCGCAAAGGCTGGACGATCGTCGAGAAGAACCAGAACAAAATCTCCGCCCTGGTGCTCGATATGCTCACCTTCAGCAAAGAACGCGAGCCCGACCTCGCCCCCGGCCACCTCAACCGCACGGTGGCCGACGTGGTGGAATTGATGCAAGCCTGCGCGGCCGAGCGAAACGTGCAGCTCAACTATTGTCCGGACGAAACCCTGCCGGAAAGTGTTTTCGACGCCGAAGGCATCCATCGGGCCGTGCTGAACATCGTCACCAACGCTATCGAGGCGGCGGGCGAAGGCGGCCGCGCCGGATGCGTTGCCGTTCGCACCGAGTATCGCGCCGCCGAGAGAGTCGCGCGGATCATCATCGAAGACGACGGCCCGGGAATCGCCCCGGAACACCGCGAACACCTGTTCAACCCCTTCTTCTCGACCAAGGGCGTGCGCGGCACCGGTCTGGGGTTGGCCGTCAGCCGCAAAATCGTGCACGAGCACGGCGGCAAAATCGAGGTCAGCGACCGGCGCGGCGGCGGCTGCGTGTTTGTCATCGAGCTGCCGGCGGCTCCGGCCGCCTCGACGGGCGGGCCGACCACCGTGGTGTGAATCGGTTCGTGCAACGAAAACCGCTGGTGCGCTGGTACGAGCGGACGGCGTGCCGGGTCCGGCGCACTTCATGCCGCTCGCGCCGTTTCCGAAGCACTTCTTGCTACTTTAGACGCACCTCGTAGGGCATCCACATCAGCACCGGTTCGCGAACCAGTTTGCGGATCGTACGAACCTTGCCGAGCGCCGCGGCCGCTTCGGGCCACAGGGCGACGGCAGGCTCGACGGCCGACCGGAGGCTCACCTCCTCATCAAGCCCGAGAAGCTGCTCGAAGAACGATTTCGGCTCGGGCAGCACCAGGATGTCGGTCGGTTCGTCGTCTTTCAGGCCGGCGGCCGAACGGGCTTCGGCAATCGCGTCGCGCAGCGTGCCCAACTGATCCACCAAGCCCAGATCCAGCGCCTGCCGGCCGGTGTACACGCGGCCCTGGGCCATCTCTTCCAGTTCCCGCCGCGGCTTTTTGCGGCCCTGGGCGGCCTTATCGACGAACTGCCGATACGTTTCGCGCATCATCTCTTGCCAGGCCTTGCGTTCCTCGGGCGAGAACGTGCTGTTCGACGAAAGGGTGCCGCTGCGGTCGCCGCGGCTGATCGTTTCGGTCGTCAGCCCGAGCTTGTCGTACAGGCCGCGGAGCACCACCTTTCCGCCGACCACTCCGATCGATCCGGTGATGGTTGTCGGCGCGGCAAGAATCTTGTCGGCGCCCATGGCAATGTAGTAACCGCCGCTGGCGGCCACGTCGCCCATGCTGGCGATCACCGGCTTCTCGCAGCGGGTCACTTCGCGCCAGATCAAATCGCTGGCCGTGGCGCTGCCTCCGGGACTGTCGATCCGCAGTACGATGGCCGCCACCTTCGGATTCTCGGCCGCTTGCCGGATTGCGGCGACGATCGTGGACGATCCGACTGTCGATTCGCCGAACAAATCGGCTTCGCTCTTGCCCTCGACGATCGCCCCCACGGCGTAAATCACGGCGATTTGCTTGTTCTTCGACGGCCGCGCCCCGGGCTTGCCGCCCATGAGCAGCTCCATGAACTTCATGAAGCCGCCGATGCCGGAGAAGTCGGCATCCACCTGCTTCTTACGGTAGCGGGTGTTGATCTTCAACTGATCCACCTTCAGCCGCTTGCGCAGATCCGATTCGATCTGATCGGCATAGGCCACCTGATCGACCAGCTTTGCCCGCTGCGCCGCCGACGGAGTGAATAACCCCTGGTCGATCAACACCTTGACCTGATAATCCTTCATGCCGCGATCGCCGGCGATCAGCTCCGCCTGCCTTTCGTACACATCGTCGATAATAGCGGTCATGTTCTCGCGAAACTCGTCGCTCATTTCCGCGCGGGTGAACGGCTCGGCCGCGCCCTTGAACTTGCCCATCTGCATCATGTCGAATTCGATGCCCAGCTTGTCGAACAACCCCTTGTAGAACGTCACTTCCGCCCGAACGCCCGGCAGCAGCAGATTGCCGCATGGCGCCAGCACCACGCGATCGCAGGCCGAGGCCACAAGATATTCGGCCGTTTCGGCATTGGTCAGCTCGGCTACCACGAACTTACCGGCCGCCCGCATCCGCGCAATCGCGTCGCGCAGCTCTTGCAGCTTGCCGTAGCCGACGGCCAAGTCCTCGATGCGCAGCCAAATGGCGGCCACCGATTTGTCGGCCGCCACGGCATCGAAGCGCTCGATCAAGGCGCTCAGCGATGTCTGCAATTCGGCGAACAGCCCGGGCGCGGCGGGGCCCTCGGGCATCGACCCGCGCAGCGTGAATCGGACCACGTTGGCCACTTTCGGCGCAGGCGGCGCGGCCGGCTTCTTCTCGGCAGGTTTCTCCGCTTTGCCCGCAGGCTGATGCCCCGACTTCTCGGCCGGTTTTGCTTCCGGCTTCTCGGCGGACTTCGCCGCGGGCTTTGCTTCCGGCTTTGCTTCTGGTTTCTGTTCCGGTTTGTTCGCCGGTTGTTCGGCCTTCTTTTCAGTGGCGTCCGTCGCGGAGGGCGCCGAGGCCGCGGTTGTCGCCGGGGCCGCCTTGGCAGCCGAATCGTTGCCGGCCGGATCGTCGGCCCGGGCACAAACGCCAATCATCAAGACTACCATCAACACCAACGCAGGACGGCAGGGCCGCCGGCCAATCGGTGCTGCCGCACCCGGCCGAAAACCCGCTCCCGTTGGTCGCTGCAATTCTTGCCGAGAAACCGAGAGATCCGGAATCAGTGATAGCGACACAGGGTGGCGCAACGTTCCGCTCATGGCAATCATCCTCGAAAGTGAATAACGAAATCAGCCCGCGTCTCACGGTCTGACAAGCAATCGCGCCTTTCGCAGGGCGGCAGGGCCGCCGGCCAATTGGTGCTGCCGCACCCGGCTGAGAACCCGCTCCCGTTGGTCGCTGGAATCCTTGCCGAGAAAACGAAACATCCAGTCATAGCAATCGAGGGCGGCAGGGCCGCCGGCCAATCGGTGCTGCCGCACCTGGCTAAGAACCCGCTCCCGTTGGTCGCTGGACTTCTTCCTGAGAAACCGATACATCCGGGGGCAGTGATTCAGGGCGGCAGGGCCGCCGGCCAATTGGTGCTGCCGCACCTGGCTAAGAACCCGCTCCCGTTGGTCGCTGGAATCCTTGCCGAGAAAACGAAACATCCAGTGATAGCAATCCAGGGCAGCAGGGCCGCCGCCCGAGAAAGGTCGATATAAGATCATAGACTGCGCGGTCGCCCAAAGCCAGAATAACCGGCCCGTCACGGCAGAAGATCGGCGGTGCAACCATGCCGAACCCGCAAGGACGGCATGGCATCCAAGGGGCAAACCAAACGCAACCCTTGCCCCGCATTGATGTTGCGAGGCCAACTCTTAGCCGGGTTTACGAGGCGCTTTTACCCCGGGCCGCCTTCCGCGCCTGAAGCGAAGGATCGCCCGACAGCGGCAGCCGCACGGCCCTACCCGTTTCGGCCGACTTGTAGATCGCCAGAATGATCTCGACCGAGCGTCGCCCTTCCGGCCCGTCGATCGCCGGCGCTGTGCCGCGTTTGATCGCCTTGAGCACGTCGTCGAACTGCCGGGCGTGCCCGTGGTGTCCGATCGCCTTCGGGTCGGCCGCGCCGCCGCCGGTGCTCTTTTTTTCGGCCATGCGGGCGCGGATCAGCTCGTCGCGCTTATTCGGTTTGGCGAAATCCCACGCCTTGATATCCTCTTCCTCCATGACGGCTGAACCTTGATCGCCGTGAATCTCGATCCGCTTCAGATAGCCGGGGTAGGCGGCCGTCGTGGCTTCGATCACCCCCAGCGCCCCGTTGGCGAACTCGACCGTGGCCAGCGCCACGTCTTCCACGGCAATCCGTTGGTGCGCCAGCAGGCCGGTCCGCGCGCGCACTTCGACCACCGGTCCCATGAGCCAGGTGAGCAGATCGACGCTGTGGATGGCCTGATTCATCAGCGCCCCGCCGCCATCAAGTTCCCAAGTGCCGCGCCACGCGCCGCTGTCGTAGTACTGTTGCGAACGATACCACTTGACGATCGCATCGCCGAGGGTGAGCCGCCCGAAGCGGCCGCCATCGACCGCGCGCTTCATCTCGATGCTCGATTCATGGAATCGCGAAGGAAAGATCGTCGAGCAGACGACGCCGGCCTTCTCGCAGGCGGCGATGATCGCGTCGCACCGCTTCAGCGTGATTTCCAAGGGCTTCTCGACGATCACGTGTTTTCCCGCTCGGGCGGCAGCAACCGCGGGCTCCATGTGCGCGCCGCTGGGTGTTCCGATCGTCACCACATTGACGCTCGGATCGGCCAGCATGTCGTCGAGGTGATGATAGGACTTGCAGCCCAGTTCCTCGGCCAACTTGTCGGCCGCCGCCGGAACGGCGTCGTAGCAGGCAGTCACTTTCGCTCCACGCAAGTCGGCGACCGCGCGGGCATGAAAACGCGCAATCATTCCACATCCGATAATCCCGAATCCCACTGGCATCGTTCCGGCTCCTCATTCAAGTAATCGCATCTTTTCGCAAGCGAGAGCTTGATCGTCGCAGCCGCCGCCGGCGCCGTCCGATCGAACCCTCCGCAACATTTCTGCCGACGGCGTAACAGCGAAAACCGACTCGGCTTTCCACTCCTCTCGGCCCCACGTCGGCCGACGCTTCCACGGCCTAAAAGGACGCATCGATTGCCCAAAAGTGTAGTGTGTTTCGCAGGCGATGACCAGCCACGGTCCGACGGTTCCAGCACGGCGGCCCAGGACCCGCCGGCCTCAGCATTGCGGCCGTTCCGTTCCGCCGACGGCCCCGTGCCCGGCTGTGCTTCCGCGCCCAGCGGCGACTCCGCGACGCGGGACGATCGGTCCACAGGACAAACCGGACGCGCAACGGCTCGCACGCGGCTGCCGAGCAGGTAGAATAGATCCACAAGGCGGCAGGGCCGCCAGCCAATCGGCGCTACCGCACCCGGAAAAAAACCGCTCCCGTTGGTCGCTAGAGTCCTTGCCGAGAAAACGAGAAACCCGGGACTTCCGGCACAAAGGGCGGCAGGGCCGCCGGCCAATCGGTGCTGCCGCACCCGGGAAAAAACGCTCCCGTTGGTCGCTGGAGTTCTTACCGGCAGAACAAGCACTTCGGCATTAGTGATTCATAAAGGAGCTTGACGGTCATGGCACAATGGTTGCCCGACGACGATTTGCCGCCGCTGCCGCCGCGTCCGGCCGATGCTCATAAGGGCACGTTCGGCACGGCGTTAGTCGTTGGCGGTTCGGTGGGCATGGCCGGCGCCCCCGCGTTGGCGGCCAAGGGCGCGCTGCGGAGCGGGGCCGGGCTGGTTCGTGCGGCAGTGCCGGTGCCGGTGGCGCCTACGGTCGCCGCGTTCGATCCTTGCTACACCGTCATTCCGCTAAGCAGCGATGCCGCTGGGCGGCTGAGCCAAGCGAGTTACGAACCGCTTCAACTGGCCGCGCAGACCGCCTCGGCCCTTGCAGTTGGGCCGGGCTTGGGGCGGTCGTGGGAGTTGGAGTGGCTGGTCGGCCGACTGTTCTCTGAACAAACCAAGGCAATGGTCGTCGATGCCGACGCGCTGAACGCGCTGGCCGCCGAGCCGCACAACCTTCGTCCCGCTCGGGGCGCGCGGGTCCTCACCCCGCATCCCGGCGAGTTCGCCCGATTGATCGGCCGAAAACTGGAGGGCGACGAGCGAATCGCGGCGGCCGAAAACCTAGCCGCTCAACTCGGCGCGATCGTGGTTCTCAAAGGCCGACACACGCTGGTAACCGACGGCCATCGTTCGTGGCGCAACACGACCGGCAATTCGGGCATGGCCACCGGCGGCTCGGGCGACGTTCTGACCGGCGTGATCGCCGCCCTGCTCGGCCAGGGGATGGCCCCCTTCGATGCTGCCAGGTTGGGGGTTTATGTCCATGGGCTGGCCGGCGATCTGGCGGCCGAGGCGATTGGCCCTGTCGGCATGACCGCCGCCGACATCGTCGAATGGTTGCCCCGCGCTTGGGTGCGGCTTTCGACCGACACGAATGCCTCGGCACGCAATCCCGAGAGCCGTTAGCCGGCGCATCGTGCCGCATCGAAATGCGTCGAAATGCGTCGAAATGCGTCGAAATGCGTCGAGCCGCATCGCCGCGCGGCAGCGTTCCAGCCGTCAATCGCTCACTTTCGGGCGAACCACGCGGCAACCGATTTCGCCGAGCGAATGCCTCAAGCGGGCAAAGAGGGCTTCGTCGTCGCAAATGCCCAAGATCGCGCCGCCCGAACCGGTGAAGTGGGCCGACGCCCCGGCCGCCCGCGCCCGCTCGATCATTTCCACATGCAGCGGGGCCAAGCGGCAGATCGACCGCCGGATGTCGAAGTTCTCGTCGATCAATCGGCCCAGCGTTTTGCGGTCGCCGGCAAGCAGCGCGTTTCGCGCCTCGGCGGCCAATTCGGCCAGTCGGCGCATGGCTTCTACGACGGCCTTCTCGCCGGCCTGATATCGGGCGCGGAGGTTGTTGTGGATCACCTCGGTCGGTTCGCCGGCCTCGGCGTTGTAGGCGAGATAAAGCGGCGGCAACAGCCGGGGATCGAGCGGCTCATAGCGTCCGCAGGCCAGCCCCATAAGGTTTTCGGTACACTCGGGGCTGAAGTCCATGAAGACCAATCCTTCGTAGCATTGGATCACGCGGTCTTGCAAACCGGCCGCAATGCCCAACTCGTCGGTTTCCACCGAAAGCACGAGCGAGGGCTGGACGCGCCGCGGAATCTCCACCCCGAAGAACTCCATCAAACAGCGCAACGTGGCGACGATGATCGCGCTGCTTCCGGCCAATCCCACCTGCCGCGGAATATCGCTGGCATAGCGGACCGAGAAGTTGCGGTCGTGAAGAGGCAGCCGGTGCGCGCGGCAGAACTCGACGAATTTCTTGATCGTCGCCTTGACCAGCCGCACGCCGCCGTAATAGCCGTGCAGGCGGACATCGCGGACCAGTTCGTCGATCGAGTCGAAGCGGCTGCGGTCTTCCTGGCTCCAGACGACCTCGATTTGGTCCCACTCGTAGAGCGTGACCGTGGCCGCGAAGTTGCGCACCGAAAGCGAGATGGTGCGGCCCTGGTAGCCGTCGGACGGGTTGCCCGCCAACCCCGCCCGCGCAAACGCTTGGCGACGGATCAATCGCATAGCATCCTCTTGAGGTGCTCGCGAAGCGCCGGACCGTCTTGGGCGTCGGCCAAGGCGAACGCGGCAAAGGCCTCGAAGTAGCTGGCGAAGTTGCCGATGTCGAAACGCCGCTCGTCCGACGGCAGCGGCACGCCCAGCACTTTCCCCCCTTGGCGAATGAGCAAGCGCACCGCGTCGGTCAGTTGAATCTCGTCGGCCTTGCCCGGCCTCGTCTGCCGCAAACACTCGAAGATCGCCGAGCTGAACACATATCGGGCGGCAACGGCCCAATGGCTCGGGGCCTGATCGGCCGCGGGCTTCTCGATCAGGTCGGCCAGTTCGAATACCTCGGCCACCGGCCCGCGCGGGGCGGCAATGCCGTAATGAATCACGTCCTCGGGCGGCACCGCCTCGAAGGCGATCACCGCGTCGGCCCGGCGTGTCTCGAACACCTCCACCATCCGCCGCACCACTTGCGACTGCGCTTGCAGCCCGATGATCGAATCGCCCAAGGCCACGGCAAACGGCTGAGCGCCCACCACCGGCGCCGCACAGAGCACCGCATGGCCCAAGCCCAACTGGCGCCGCTGACGGGTGTAGAAGTACTCGACGTTTTCGCGCTCGAAGGCCAGCTCTTCGAGCAACTCTTCCTTTCCTGTTTCGCGCAAGTGGGCGATCAGTTCGCCGTCGATGTCGAAATGGTTCTCGATGGCCGTTTTGCCCGGCCCGGTGACGAACAACACCTTCGTCAGCCCGCAGCGGGTCAACTCCTCGACGACGTACTGCACCACGGGCTTGCGGCCCACCGGCAGCATCTCCTTCGGCTGACTCTTGGTCAACGGAAGCAATCGCGTGCCGCGACCGGCCACCGGCACCACCGCCAACTCCACCGCCATGGAAACTCCCCCCGATATTGTGCTTTGAATCAATCGTATCGCTCGGCAACCCGCGTTGAATCATTTGCAAATAGCTGCGCACAATTGCCGAACATCATATCATAGCTTACTCGAACCGGCCAACGCACACGTCGCGCGGTGCGCAACCGTCGGCATGGGCCGGTTGCGTAACCGATGGCATGAACCGCAGGGCGTAACCGATGGCATGAACTGCCGGCGTGGGAAGGCGGCGGCCCGGCTCGCCGATCGTCGCTGAGTCTCCCTTGCTGCCTACTCTCTACTCTGGGGCGAATGGCCGGCGCTTCGGCTATAATGAACCCAATGAGCAACTGCACCGACCAACCGCCGCCCGATGCCCAGCAGGCCCAGCCCGAGCCGACGCTCTCGGTGATCATTCCTGTGTTCAACGAGGCGGGCACGCTGCCCGAGTTGATCGCGCGGGTCCGCGCCGTGCCGATCGACAAGGAAATCATCGCCATCGACGACGGCAGCACCGACGGCTCGTTCGAGGTGCTCACCCGCTTGGCGGCCGAGGGCGACATGCGGCTGCTGCGTCACCCGATCAATGCGGGGAAAGGCGCGGCCGTGCGCAATGGGCTGGTGCATGCGCGGGGGCGGGTAGTAGTCATCCAAGACGCCGATTTGGAGTACGACCCGGCCGAGTATCCCGCACTAATCGGCCCGATTCTCGCCGATCAGGCCGACGTGGTTTATGGTTCGCGGTTCATCTCGGCCGGCCCGCGGCGCGTGCTCTATTTTTGGCACTACGCGGCCAACCGCGTCCTGACGCTCCTCTCCGACGCATTGACCGGACTGAACCTCAGCGACATCGAAACGTGCTACAAAGCGATGCGCCGCGAGGTAGCCGCCGCTATCGCGCCGACGCTAAAAGAAAACGGCTTCGGCTTCGATCCGGAACTGACGGCCAAGGTGGCCCGTCGCGGCTGCCGCGTGTACGAGGTTGGCATCTCGTACCACGGGCGAACCTATGCCCAAGGAAAGAAGATCGGGTTTCTCGATGGGCTCCGCGTGCTGTGGTCGATCCTTCGCTACGCAGTGGCCGACTGACGACCGCCGCACAAAGCCGGCAAACCGCCCGCTGCGCGCCGCACGGCATCTTGTTCGCGGCGCAGAACGCATTTTCAGCGCGGCTCGGCTTCACGGTGCAGATCGGCATCGCGGCGCAGAGCGGCGCCGTCCCCGGCAGCGTTGCGGTGCGTCTTCCGGCACGCGGGCGGCGTCGGCCTCCGATCACCGTTCCAACTGCGTGCGAACCCGCAGGCCCTGCTCCTCGAAGGTCAGTCCGAAGTTGCCCATCTGCACTTGCTCCAACAGCGGCGGGACAGCCGGACCTTCTTTCGGCTCGCCCGGATGGCCGTAGATGGTCGATTCCATCGTCTGCCATTGCGGGTTCCACACGTATTTGCCGCCGCCCGGGCAGATGAGTTCTTCGTGCCAAAACTTGGCATGGACGACGAGGGGATCTTGATCGGGATACCGCCGCTTCCACTCGTTGAGGATCGGCAGATTGCCCCACGCACGCTGTTGCATCATCGCCTGATACTCGCGCCGCGAAAGGGCCGCGGCGATCTTCAACGTCTTTTGCCGGACCTGCAAGCCGACGCTTTCGCCCAACCAAGGCCGCTCAACGGCAGGCGTTTCGCTCTGTGCTGCGCTGTTCGTTTCGCCTTTCGCTTCGCCCTTCGTTTCACCCTTCGCCTCGTTCTTCCCCTCGCCTTTCGCTTTGGCCGCGTCGCGGGCGATTTGCCGGTCGATCGCCCGCTTCAGCAGCGGCTCGCTCAGGGTAACCAGCAGCGATTCGCCCGAGGCAACGTAGTAGATCGCCAGGTTCTTCAGCTCTTCGGTATTTCGGGCGGCCCACGGCGTCGGCGTAATCTTCACGTAGGGCTGATCGCGGTAGGTCAGCGATTCCCAGGCGGTCATGCCGGGGGCCGTTTGATCGACGAACGCTCGAAACGCCGCCAAAAACGCCGTGAGCTTCAGCCCGCTGCTGACCTCGGCGCGGAACGCCACCGGCAAGCGGTGCAGGTTCTTTTCGATGAACTTGTCGCGCTCGTTGGGATCGAGCTTCGCGGCCTCGTCCCACAGCGGATCGTCTTCGACGAATAGGCCGATGTTGTCGCCCAGCCACGAAAGCGGATCGACGCGCACGCCCTGGGCCATCATTCGGGCGAAGTTGGCCGCCTCGCGCATCGGGTCCGACTCTTTGTTGACGGCGAGAACGAAATGGACGAGCGTATCGTGCGGGTCGCCCGCGGCGGGGGCCAACCGCGCGCCGCGCGACACGCCGATCAATTCGCGGTACTGCGAACCGGCGATCAGCGGCATAACGGTCAGATCGGCCCCGAGCCGTTTCTTGCCGATCTCCAGCCGCAGCCCGATCGGATCGAACGCCCACTGCCAGTTCGATTGATACCCGTCGCGCCAGCGGCGATAGGCATCGGCCTCGGCCTTCGTCACCCGATCGAGCGGCATTTCCGAGATCGGCGTGAGGAACTCGATCGAACCCAACCCAGACGACGCAACGCCGGTGGGCAGCAACTGCAACTCGCCCGCCTGGGCAATCGCCAAATCGGTGTAGATCGGCCCAGGCTCGGCCTTGCCGGCGACCAACCGGTCGAGATGGGCGGCCTGAAGCTCGGCCAGCACGGCGGCATCGCGGGTCCGCCGGCTGTTGGCGATGCGCCATCGCGGGCCGCACCAGCGGCGAATCGTGGCGTCGCTAAGGAACAAAAAGGCCGTTTCGTCCGAATCGCCCAACGGGTAGCGATCGCGGAAAAAGCGATACTCGTCCAACGAAGCGATCGAAGGGTGCTTTCCCTGCGCGACCAACGCCAACCGTTCGAGCTGGGCGGGCGAGTTGGTAACAACCACGGCGTCGCCCACCTGCGCCACGAGCGAACACACCTGCCGATCGGGCGAACGGTAGCCCTTGTAGCCGACACCGGCCAATTCCCCCGAAACGGCTTGCGCCCCCACCCGGCCCTGGGCCTTCATCGCCGACTGAGCCAGAATCAACTGCTTGAGCACCGCCGGCTCGGGGCTTTCGAAGAGCACGGCCACGTCGGTGCCCGAGGGGAAGTACGGATCGCCGCCGGTCAGCGCAACGCTTTTGGCTACCTTCGGGCCCAGCACCCGCGCCAAGCCGCTGACGCTCAAGCAAAGCTGCCGCTGGTAGCGTTCGAGCACCTTGGCGTCGGTCGATCGCGGCTCGGCCATTTGAAAGATCAGGTCGCCCGCCTCCGCCGTTTCGTCCGACATGGCCAGCGCCGCCCGAAACGAGGGGAAAAACACCACGTGCTGGTCGAAGGGAACCGACGCGGCCAACGGATCGAGCTTCGGCTTCTTGCCGGCCAGGAGCGGCTTCCAATCGATTTCGCGCACGGTAATGCCTTCGAGCGAATCGATGGGCACGGTCTCTTGGTTTGCTTGCCCCGGCAGCAGTGCGCGATCGAGTTGGAGGTTCTCGCTGATCGCTCGCCCGCCGGTGAACAGCTCGAAGGTGGCGTCGGGCGAATCAAAAAGCCGCGCCCGCGCAAGCCACGGATTATTGACCTGCTCGATCGGTTCCTTCTCGCCCAGCTCGCGGCGGGCTTCGCGCAGTTGATGCCGGAACCAGGCCCCGCCGGGCAGGCCGCCTTCGAGAGTCTCCAACTTGCTCAAGGGGACGCAATAGAAGGCATCGCCGTCGGCCGCCGGCGCAGCGCTCGGCAAAGCCGCAACCAAACACGCCGGCAACGGCCCCACCACAAACCAACGTGCAGCGTCCATGATTTTTTGCTCCAGTGTTTTGATCGCAAGGCGCGGGCCGCGGAATCGGTCCGCTCAATCAGCAACGCGGCCGCGAGTGTCAGCCCGGCCCTACGGCCTGACGATGGTCGTCGTAACATAACCGCGGGCACCGGTCAACCAATGGGCGAATTTCGACGCGAATATAACTCGAACGGCGTGAAATGACTTTTTTCTTGCGGGAGAAAAGCGATCTTGCGAGCGTGCGAGGAGTATATCACCAGAAGCGGCCGACATCGTTCCCGCCGCGGCGCAGGGCGCTGGATGTCATGGACCGGCCGT
>Ga0308417_1000711_pt1 | contig 23434 bp, 23 predicted proteins | sample HotsprSampleOS65_FD_203528 | JGI IMG/M metagenome (GOLD analysis project Ga0308417, IMG submission 203528) | Hot spring phototrophic mat microbial communities from Octopus Spring, Yellowstone National Park, Wyoming, United States - 20090730_OS65 ...
GCGGGCTCGATCTCGATCCTGGCGTTGTGGCGAGTGAGCCCCTCGTAGATGTTGTTCACGAAGGCATTGGTGAAGGTGTTGTTGGAGGCGTGCGGATCGAGCGTCAGCACGTCCGAGCTGAAGGCCCAAGTGAAGCCCCTGGCAGAGACGGGCCCCGCCGCGAGCATCGCCGCGAGGGCGACCGCACCGATCCCAATCGCACGCATCGGACGCCTCCTCCTTCCACCGTGAAGGGGTGAGCGTGCGGTCGCGCGGGCGCGGCGTCAATCAGCGCGGCTTGAGGATCGCATCCCCCTCAACCGTCACAGCGATCGGCACATCGGCCGGCTCGGCAGAGGGAGGCGTGCGGGCCGGCTCAGCCGTCGTCGCCATCATCGGTGCCGGCGCAGGCGGCCGGGCGAAGCGGCCGGAATCGACCCGCACCTCACGGAAGCCCGAGAACGTCATGCCGAGGACGGCGCCAAGACGCTCGGCGCGCTCCTTGAGTGCGGCGAGCGCCTCCGCCGTCACCGCCTCGCGCTCGCGTCGCTCGACCGGCCGCGACACCTCGTAGGAGAGCTGGACCACCCCGAGCCCCTCGGCCTGAAGCGCACCGACGAGCTCGATGAGCGCCGGTGCGGCCTCGATCGCGGTGAGCCTGAGGGTCTGGCCAGCCTGCCACTGGTCGCGCCGGTCGCCGACGCGCCGGATCGCGTAGCCCTCGGTCGCGACGGTAACTCCCGGGACGGCGCGGGCGCGCGCGAGCGCTCCGGCCACCTTGCGGTTCAGCTGCTCCTGCACCGAAGCAGCGGAGCCGCCCATCGCTTGCGCCTGCACGAGGGCGACGAGCTCGTCGGCGCGCACGAGGCGTTCCGCCGTCTCGGAGAGGCGCAGCAGGGTCTCGCGCTCGGCCGCGGCCGGGGAGGCGAGGATCAGGGCGGCCAGAGCCGCCGCGAGGAGCCGGTTCATCCTGTCTCTCTTCCCGTGTCGAAGGACGGATCGCATCGCGCCGCGGCGGCTCCGAGGCGTGGTCGTGTCAGGCGAGCGCGAGCGCTTCCGCGAGCGTGAGCCTCTGGTCCTCGACCCAGGCCTCCGCGATCGCCGCCTCGGTGGAGAGGTCGCCGCGCGCGAGCGGGTCGCGGGCTGAGAGCCGGTGCTCGAGCACGAGCCGGGCGAGGGTGAGCCTGCGCGCATCGCCGCGTGCCTCGGCAAGCCGCGTTCCCTCCCAGGCGAACAGCACCGCCGTCGCGGCATGGTAGAGCGCCGAAGCGGCCTGGCGGTTGAGCACGCCCGAAGGCTCGCGCGCTGCCTCCTCGGCGAGGGCTGCGGCGCGGTGCAGCGCCTCTGCAACCGGCCCTGCGACCGGCAGCGGCACGTCGGCGAGCAGGGCGGTGAGAGCGACGACGAAGGGGCCGAGCGCGCCGGCGCGCCCCACCGCGCGCAGGATCGCGTCCTCGGCGACGACATTGCTCGTGCCCTCCCAGATCGAACAGAGATGGGTGTCGCGCACCAAGCGGGCCTCGACGAAGTCCTCGATGTAGCCGTTGCCGCCGCGGATCTCCATCGCATCGCCCGCAACCTTGCGCGCGTCGCGGCAGGCGCGGAACTTGAGCAGTGGGGTGGCGAGCCTGAGCACCTTGCGGGCCTCCTCGTCGCCTGCGTCGGCCCGTCGCATCGCCTCCGCCGCGAAGAGGGAGAAGGAGAGCGCCTGCTCCCCCGCAAGCCTGATCTTGAGGAGCTGCCGTCGCACCACGGCGTGGTCGGCCACGCGCCTGCCGAAGGCGATCCGCCCGGCGGCAGCGACCGAGGCCTCGATCAGCGCCCGCCGCATCATCCCGGCGGCGCGCACGCCGTTCGACAGCCGCGAGAGATTCACCATCTCGAGCATCTGCGAAAAGCCGCGCTGCACCTCGCCAACCGGCCAGGCAATCGCCCCCTCGAGCACCACCTCGCCTGAGGCCATCGAGCGCGTGCCAAGCTTGTCCTTCAGCCGAACGATCCGGAAGCGGTTGCGTCGCCCATCCGGCAGCAGCCGCGGCAGCAGGAACAGCCCGAGCCCTTCCGTGCCCGGAACGCCGCGGGCGCGTGCGAGCACGAGCGCTGCATCGGCGCCGGCGTTGGAGCAGAACCATTTCTCGCCTCTGAGGCTCCAGGTCCCGTCCTGGTTCGGGGTCGCGATGGTGGCGATCGCCCCGACATCCGAACCGGCTCCCTTCTCCGTCATGAACATCGCGCCCGTCGCCCAGGCGTCCGGGTCCTGGCTCGTGAGCGCGGGAAGCCAGACGGCGGCGAGGGCTGGGTCGAAGCGGGCGAGCACGCGGGCCAGCGAATCCGTCATGCTGATCGGACAAAGGAGCCCGAACTCGGCCATCGCGAAGAGATACTGGAACGCATATTTCGCGGCCGGCGGCAGGGGCGCGGGCCAGCCGAGCACGCCCGCGCGGTGGCTCATCGCCGCAAGCCCGAACCGGCCGAGCCCGATCTCCTGCATCGCCCGATAGGCCGGGTGGTGCTCGACGACATCGCAGTCGTTGCCGAAACGGTCGCGATGGGCGAGGGTGGGCGGGTTGCGGTCCGCCTCGCGGGCGAGCGCGTCGAGCCTGCCGCCTGCGAGCGCGCCGAGCTCGTCGAGATGGGGCTCGAGATGGGCGCGCAGGGCGGGCTCCAGCCAGAGATCGAGCAGCGGCCCGAGAGCGCCGTCGGCGCGGTAGAGGTTGAGCCCCGAGGCATCCGGCGCGAGGCCGGAGGCGGGGGGCGGATCTGTCCTGGCGTCGTCAGGCATCGCTGTCCTCCCGCGGGCAGGGCAGGGGGAGCGATCGTCTGCCTGCCCTTCGACGAAGTCTAGCAACGCTGCCGCGACCGGCGTGCTACGATCGCGCGCCGGGTCCGGAAAGGGAGGAGGGAAAGCCCATGTCGCCGTTCCGCAACGCCATGGCCGCGGCAGCCGCAGCGATTTGTGCCGCCTCCATACCTGCCCATGCCGCCGTCCAGTGCGCCGGCCTCTCTCCCGGCGACCCCTCGCGCCAGGAGTTCACCGTGTATTTCGACGTGGGCTCCGCACAGCTCGACGAGGCGGCGCGGGCGGTGGTGCAGCGCGCCGCGCGCCAGGCGACGGCGACGTTCAGGAGCGAGATCTGCCTGATCGGCCGCGCCTCGCCGACCGGCTCGCCTCAGGCCAACCAGAGGCTCGCGCAGCAGCGCATCCAGGCTGTGGCGAACGCGCTCGTGCAGCGCGGCGTCCGTCGCGAGACGCTTGGCAGCTTGGTTCAGGGAGCCGCCTTCGGCATGCGCCAGGACCGGGCGGAGAACCGCGCCGACCGAAGCGTGACAATCGTCTTCGTGCGCTGATCCGGCCAGGACGACAGGTTCGCGCGCCAAGGCGGCAGGGTCGCGCGCCGATCCGGCCAGGCCGGCAGGGGCGTTGCGATTTGGGGCCTTCCGCGGCTGCGCCAGGGCGCCAATCTCCCTGCCAGTCCCGTTCGCGGGCAAACCCTGAGGAGGGTACGATGACCGACACCCCGCCCCGCGCCCTCGCCACGATCGGCGGCGGCTGCTTCTGGTGCCTCGAGCCGATCTTCCGCGCGCTCGAAGGCGTGACCGACGTCACCTGCGGCTATGCCGGCGGGCACGTGGCGAACCCCACCTACGAGCAGGTCTGCAGCAAGCGCACGGGCCATGCCGAGGTGGTGCAGATCGCATTCGATCCCGCCGTGATCAGCTACGCCGACCTGTTGCGAATCTTCTTCACCGTTCACGACCCGACGACCAAGGACGCGCAGGGGGCAGACGTCGGGCCGCAATACCGCTCGATCATCCTCGCGCACGACGAGGCGCAGGCGGAGACGGCGAAGGCGGTGAGGGCGGAGGTTGCGGCGGCCCGGATCTGGCCCGCGCCGCTCACAACCGAGATCGTTCCGCTTACCGCCTTCTGGCCGGCCGAGCCGGAGCACCAGCGCTACTTCGAGCGCAACCCCTGGGCGGGCTATTGCCGCGCGGTGATCGCGCCCAAGGTGGCGAAGTTCCGCAAGGCCTACGCCCACCGGCTGAAGGCCGCGTGACCGGCTGGCGCCCGCGGCCGTCGCCTGGGCGCAAGGACGTGGGTGGGCCGTTCCGATCCGTTCCCAGCGCTGAGGGCGGTCGCTCCTTCCGCGCAGCGGGCGGCGGGTGGCGGTGTGGCTTGGCAGACGCCCGCTACCGCACCGCGATCGCTGCGATCTCGATCTTCACGTCGCGCGGGAGGCGAGCGACCTGCACCGTCGCCCGCGCCGGCGGGTTGGTCGGGAAATAGGTCGCATAGACCGCGTTCATGCGCGGGAACTCGTTGAGGTCGGCCATGAATACCGTGGTCGAGACGATATTCGCCATGGTCATGCCCGCCGCCTCGACCACCGCCTTGAGGTTGTCGAGCACGAGCTTCGTCTCTTCCTCTATGGTGCCAGGCTTGACTTGGTTCGTCGCCGGGTCGATCGCGATCTGGCCGGCGAGATAGAGCGTGTTGCCGGCGAGGATGGCCTGGCTGTAGGGGCCGATCGCGGCCGGGGCCTTCGGCGTCGAGATCACCTGCTGGGCCGCTGCTGGAAGGGCGAGCAGGGCGGCGGCGGCAAGCGTTGCGAGTCGGATCATGGTGCTTCTCCCGCGTGGTTGCGCCTCGTCATGATACCGGATCGACCGGCGCGGTCACGCCCGCGCGCGCCTCAAGGATCTCGCCCAAGGCAAGGCAGATATCCTCGCGGAATCGCGCCGCGACGAGCTGCACCCCGAGCGGGATCGCGGCATGCGCCACCCCGGTCGGCACCGCGAGGCCGGGAAGCCCGAGCAGATTGACCACGTAGAGCGGCGCCTGGGCGGCGAGGATTCGTGCCCCCGCTTCCGCCCCCTCCTGGTCGAGATCCTGCGGGAAGGGCGGCTCGAGCGAGACGGGCAGGAGCGCTGCCGCGTAGTCGGACAGAAGCAGCGACCACGCGCGGGCGAGCGCCGTCCGCCGCGCGAGTGCAGAGGCGAACGCGTCCGGCGGAAGCGGCGTGACATTCGCCGCCCAGCCGCTGTAGGCCGCCCTGATGGCGGCATCGCCATGCGCCTCGATCGCCGGCCTGAGCGCGCGGTCGGCCTCGGTCATGAGGAGGCCGCGCCAGAGTTCCGCCGCCTCCTCGAGATGCGGCAGCGCCACCTCCTCCACCACGCAGCCGGCCTCGGCAAGCCAGCCAGCCGCCTGGCGCAGCGCTTCCGCCACGGGCGGGACGGCGCCGAGGCTCGAGAAGGCGATCCGCCAGGGCCGCGGCGGCGGCGACAGATCGACCGGGACGGGGCAGTGCCAGGGGTCGCGCGGATCAGGCCCGGCCATCGCCGCGAGTGCTAGGCGGAGGTCGCCGACGCTGCGCGCAAGCGGCCCCTGCACGCTCATCATCTGCAGCGTGATCGGCCGCTCTTCCTGCGCGGTGGCGTTGAAGGCGGGTACGCGCCCGAAGGAGGGGCGTAACCCCGCCACCCCCGCCGCATAGGCAGGGTAGCGGATCGAGCCACCGAGATCGTTGCCGTGCGCGATCGACCCCACACCCGCAGCGACAGCAGCCGAAGCGCCGCCCGAAGAGCCGCCCGGCGTGAGGGCGGGGTTGCGCGGGTTCAGCGTGCGTCCGTGCAGCGCGTTGTCGGTGAAGAAGCGGAGGCTGAAGGCAGGCGTGTTCGTGCGCCCGACGGGGATGGCACCGGCACGGCGGAGATTGGCAACGACGGGGCTGTCGTCGGCGGCGATCTGGTCGCGGAAGGCGGCGACACCGTTTGTCGTTGCGTATCCGGCTTGATCGACGTTGACCTTCACCGTGACGGGAACGCCGTGCAGCTTCCCGACAGCCTCGCCCCGCGCCACAGCCTCGTCCGCCGCCTCCGCGGCGGCAAGCGCCTCGTCCTCGCGCAGCTCGACCACCGCGTTGATCGCCGCATGCGTGGCGCGGTGGCGCGCGATCACGGCAGCGACCACCTCTTTCGAAGAGGCGGCGCGGGTGCGTATCAGCCGCGCCTGTTCCGCCGCGGGAAGGGCCCAGAGCTCGGTCATGCGTCTCCCTCAGCCCGGCAGCCCAAGCAGGTTCTTGGCGATGATGTTGCGCTGGATCTCGTTCGTCCCGCCATAGATCGACACCACGCGGCTCTGGATGAAGGCGGAGCCCGGGTTGAGGGAGCGGTTGCCGTCGATCGGGTTGACCATCGCCCCCGCCTCGCCGGCGATCTCGAGCGCCGTCTCGGTGATCCGCTGGAACAGCTCCGACTGCCAGACCTTCAGCATCGACACCTCTGCGCCGAGCTCCTCGCCTCGGCGCAGCTTTGCCACCTGCGTCTCGTAGAGCGCCTTGAGGTCCTCGAGATCCATCCTGAGCCGCGTGCAGCGGTCGGCGAAGACCGGGTCGTCCGCCATGCCCATGTGCTCGGCGAGCTCTGCGAGCTTGGCCAGCGCGTAGGTCGACTGCCTGGGCGAGCCGAGGAAGATCCGCTCGAAGCCGAGCAGCGCCTTCGCCATCGTCCAGCCCTTGTTCGGTTCGCCGACGAGGTTCTCTGCCGGCACACGCACGTTGTCGAAGAACACCTCGCAGAACTCGTCGTGCCGATCGAGCGTGATGATCGGCCTGACGGTGATTCCCGGGCTGTCCATCGGGCAGAGGAGGAAGGAGATCCCCTCCTGCTTCTTCGCCGCCCGGTCGGTGCGCACGAGCAGGAAGATCCAGTTGGCGTCGTTGGCGAGCGTGGTCCAGATTTTCGCGCCATTGACGACGTAGTGGTCGCCGATCCGGACCGCCTCGGTGCGGAGGGAGGCGAGGTCCGACCCGGCGTTCGGCTCCGAGTAGCCCTGGCACCAGATGTCCTCGCCGGAGAGGATCCGCGGCAGGAAGCGCGCCCGCTGCGCCTCCGTGCCGTAGCGTATCAGGAGCGGCCCGATCATGGTGATCCCCATGTCGTTCGTGCGCGGCGCGCCGTGGCGCTCGAGCTCCTCGATGAAGATGATCTGCTTGCTGGGGGAGAGCCCCATGCCGCCGTACTCGCGCGGCCAGCCGGGCGCGAGCCAGCCCTGCCTTGCGAGCGCCATGTACCAGGGCTTGGTGTCCCGCCAGTGCAGACGCTTCTGCGGGTGCCGCAGATGCTCGGGGCAGTTCGCCGCGATCCAGGCGCGGACGCGCGCGCGGAAGGCGTCGTCGGGCAGCGCGTTGAGATCCTCCTTTGCCGCTATCGTATCGTTCACGTCATGGTCCTCCCTCGAAACGGGGCGATCGCTTCTCGAGGAACGCCGCCCTGCCCTCGGCATGGTCCGGCGTGAGGTAGAGCCCCGCCTGGATGTCCTGCTCGCGCGCGAGCGCCGCATCCAGCCCGGCCGCGAGCGCCGCCTTGGTGAGGGCGAGCGTCAGCGGCGCCTGGGCGGAGAGGAGGAGCGCGCGCTCCTTTGCCGCCGCAAGCGCCCGGCCAGCGGGAACGACCCGGTCGACAAGCCCGATCGCAAGCGCCCGCGCCGCGTCAGCCGTCTCGCCGAACAGCAGAAGCTCCCGCGCCCGCGCCTGGCCGATCCGCGCCGGAAGCGTGTGCAGAAGCCCGAGATCGGGAATGAGGCCGACCTTGCCGAAGCTCGCAACGAACCGCGCGCCCTCGCCTGCGATCACATGGTCTGCCGCACAGGCAAGCGAGATCCCCGCCCCGGCGCACCAGCCCTCGACGGCGGCAATGATCGGGAACCGGGCATGCACCATCAGGCGGACGAGCCGGTGCGCCTGGCGCATCCTCTCCCGCCCCTCGGCGATGCTCGCGATCTGCATGCCGGCGAGATCGCCGCCCGAGCAGAAATGCTCGCCGATGCCTGTGAGGATCACCGCGCGCACGGACCGGTCCGCCTCGATCTCCTCGAGCGCGTCGGCGAGACGGTGGCGCATCGCGAGAGAGAGCGCGTTGCGCCGCTCCGGCCAGTTCAGCGTCAGCGTCACGAGCGCGCCTTCGCGCGCGACAAGCACTGGGTCGGTCGGGATCATGCGTCGACCTCGAGCGGCGGGGCGGCCTCGGCGTAGCGGCGGCGATGTGCTGTTGCTGTGCCGAAACTCGCAGCGAGCACCATGGCGCGGCGGAGGAACAGGCCGATATCCGCCTCGTCTGTGTAGCCGATGCCGCCGTGCAGCTGGATCGCCTGGCGCGTGATGAGCATCGCTGCGTCGGAGGCGCGCGCCTTGGCGAGCGACACGGCCAGGGCGCGCTGCGCCGCGTTCGCCTCGGCATCGCAGACTGAAGAGGCGTGGCTCGTGGCGGCGCGCGCGAGCTCGAGCTGGATCTTGAGGTCCGCGGCGCGGTGCTGCAGCGCCTGGAAGGAGCCGATCGGGCGGCCGAACTGCTCGCGCGTGCGGAGATAGTCGAGGGTGATGGCGAAGGCTCGCTCCATCAGCCCAACGAGCTCGGCCGCCGTCGCCAACGCCGCCTCGTCGAGCAGGCGCGCAAACCGCGCGCCGGCGTCGGCCGCGATCCGCTCCGCAGGCGCCTGATCCAGCGTGAGCGTGCCGAGATGCCCGCCATCGACCGTCGGCTCGGGCGCAAGCGTCACACCCGATGCGCCTTTCCCGACCAGCACGACCGCGAGCCCCTCGCCCTCGCGGGCGGTGACGAGGAACCCGTCCGCTCCCGCCGCCATCGGCACAGCGATCTTGCGCCCAGTGACGCTGAGGCCAGAGGCGTCCTCCCGCACCACGGTGGTGCCGGCCAGATCGAGCGCGTGCGGCCGCTCCGCCCAAGCGGGGAGCAGAACGCGCCTGCCGGCAAGCACATCCGGGTCCGGAACGAGCGGTGCGACGATCGCGGCGATCGCGGCGAAGGGCTCCGGCGCGAGCCCGTGGCCGAGCTCCTCCGCGAGCGCGCAGAGCTCGGCGACGCCGAGCCCAGCGCCGCCCGCGTCGTCGGCAACGCGCAGGCCGAGCCAGCCGAGCGCCCCCATCTCGGCAAGCACGGCGCGGTCGAACCCGGCCTCCGTGTCCCTGAGCGCACGGATCCGCGCGAGCGTGCCGTTGCGCGGGCTGATCGCCGCCGCACTCTCGCGCAGAAGGCGTATGCCCTCCGCGCGTTCCTCCTCCACCCCGCTCATGCCGGCAGATGCAAGGGCGCGTCGGTGCGCGCGGCGAGCGCCTCGAGGGTGAGCCCTGGGACCATCTCGCGCACGACGAAGCCGCGCGGCGCGACATCGATCACGGCGAGGTTGGTGTAGATGCGGCGAACCACACCGGGCGCCGTCAGCGGATAGGCGCAGCGGCGGACGAGCCGCGGGCGGCCGTCCTTCGTCGTGTGCTCCATCACCACCCAGAGTCGTCTCGCGCCGACGGCGAGATCCATCGCACCGCCGACCGCTGGCGCGCGCCCGTTCGCGCCGGTCGTCCAGTTGGCGATGTCGCCGTTCTCGGCCACCTCGAAAGCGCCGAGCACGCAGAGATCGAGATGCCCGCCGCGGATCAGAGCGAAACTATCCGCGTGGTGCACATAGGCGCCGCCCGGGCGCAGGGTGACGTGCTGCTTGCCGGCGTTGATCAGCCACGGGTCGCGCGCCTCCTCAGACGGTACGGGGCCGACGCCGATGACGCCGTTCTCGCTGTGGAAGATCACCTCGCGCTCGGCAGGCACATGGTCGGCCACGAGCGTCGGGATGCCGATCCCGAGATTGACGATCCAGCCTTCTGGGATGTCGGCGGCAACGCGCGCGGCCATCTGCCTTCGGCTGAGCGGCTTCGGCTCGACGGCTGCCTCCATCACGTCCTCTCCTTCTCGCCCTCAGTAGAGCGGCTTGCCGAGATCGGGGTCACCGTAGGGGATGTGCACGACGCGGTCCACGAACACGCCAGGGGTGACGATCGCCTCCGGATCAAGCGCGCCGAGCTCCGCGACGTGCTGCGTCTGCGCCACGGTGAGGTCTGCCGCCATCGCCATGATCGGGTTGAAGTTCCGCCCCGACCGCCGGTAGGTCAGGTTGCCCCAGCGGTCCGCCGCCCAGGCCTCGATCAGCGCCACGTCCCCCTTCAGCGCGTGCTCAAGCACGCAGGTGCGGCCATCGAACACGCGCGTCTCCTTGCCTTCGGCAAGTAGGGTGCCCGCTGCGGTCGGGGTCCAGAAGGCAGGGATTCCCGCCCCGGCCGCGCGCAGCCGTTCCGCAAGCGTTCCCTGCGGCACGATCTCGAGCTCGATCCGCCCCTCGCGGTAGAGCTCCTCGAGCACGACCGACCCGGCGCTGCGCGGGAAGGAGCAGACGATCTTCCGCACGCGCCCCTCCGCCATGATTCGCGCAAGCCCGTGCGTGCCGGTGCCGGCGTTGTTGCTCACCACGGTCAGGTCGCGCAGATCGAGCTCCGACAGCGCCTCGATCAGCGCGTTCGGGGTGCCGACCTGGCCGAAGCCGCCGATCAGCACCGTCGCGCCGCTGCGGACGCCGGCGAGCGCCTCGGCTGCCGTGCGCACGAACTTGTCGATCACGGCACCACCCGCGCAAGCCCGTTGGAGAGCACGGTGACGTCCCGCTCCACCACGCGCGCGACGAAGGCGAAGGCGCCCCTGCCCTCGTCCCAGACGCGCGTCTCGATCGTCTCGCCCGGGAATACCGGGGCGGAGAAGCGGACGCTCATGTGCGCAAGCCGCTCCGGAGCGCCGCCGCAGGCGAGGCGGATGAGCGCATGCCCGGCCACGCCGAAGGTGCAGAGCCCGTGCAGGATCGGGCGTGGAAAACCGGCCCGGGCGGCAACGGCCGGATCGACATGCAGGGGGTTGTCGTCTCCGTTGAGCCGGTAGAGCAGAGCCTGTTCGGGCCGCGTGGCGAGCGCAAGCGCGGCGTCGTGCGGGCGCTCCGGCGTGGGGTGGGGCCGCTTCACCGGCCCCTCAGGGCCGCCGAAGCCGCCGTCCCCGCGCAGCACCGAGGTGCTCTCGAGAGTGGCAAGCGGAGCGCCCTCGCCGTCGGTCAGTTCGCGGGTGGAATAGAGCAGCGCCCCCTTAGCCGCGCCGCGGTCGATCAGCCCGGTGATCCGCGTCCGCCCCACCACGACGCCCTCCACCGGCAGCGGCCTATGGAGCGTGATCGACTGCTCCCCGTGCAGCACCCTCGCGGCATCCACCCCGGTCTCGGGCCGGCCAAGCCAGAACCCGGGATAGCCAAGCACGACCGCCATGGTCGGCAGCGCCATGAGCCCCCGCTCGAACACGAAGCGCCGCTGCCACTCGTCCATCGGGTCCTGGCCGAGCCCGACCGAGAGCGCGTAGAGGATCGTGTCCTTGCGCGTCAGCGTCTGGCGCACCTCCGGGATGGGGAAAGCGAGCAGCCTCTCCGGGTCAAGCGGCATCGGTCTCCTCCAGGGTCAGAAGGGCGTCGAGCGCGACCGCACCGCGCCCCTCCGGTAAGACGAGGATCGGGTTCACCTCGAGGCCGCGCAGCCTCGGCCCCGCGCCAGCTGCGAAGCGCGACAGACGCGACAGGGCGGCAGCGAGCGCCGGGATGTCCATCCTCTGCCGGCCGCGGGCGCCGTCGAGCAGCGGCAAGCCGCGCAAGCTTCGGATCATCGCCTCGGCTTCCGCCTCGCCGAACGGGCAGAGGCGCAGCGCGACATCGCGCAGCACCTCGACGAACACGCCGCCGAGGCCGACCATCGCCACCGGGCCGAACACCGGGTCGCGACTGACGCCGATGATGCACTCGACCCCGCCCGAGAGCATCGGCGAGACGAGCACGCCGTGGAGGCGCGCCTTCGGCGCATGGCGGGAGGCTGCCTCGATGATCTCGGCGAAAGCGGAACGAACCGACTCCGTGCCGGAAACGCCGAGCCGCACGCCGCCGATCTCGCTCTTGTGCGCGACGTCCGGCGAGACGAGCTTGAGCGCGACCGGAAAGCCGAGCCGCGCTGCCGCCTCTGCCGCCTCCTCGGCGGAGGTGCAGACGACCTCCTCAGGCACGGTGATGCCGATCGCCGAGAGGAGCCGCTTGGCCTCCGCCTCGTCCGGGGCGGTGTGGGGGAGAGGCAGGGCGATCGGCGGGGCAGGCTCCGCCTCCGGGCGGGCGAAGGCCTCACCGAAGCGGCCCATCGCTGCGACCGCAGTGACTGCCCGTGTCGGGTCCTCGAACACGAGATAGCCGGCCTCCTTCCATACCCGGATCGTCTCCGGAGCGCCTGTGACGGAGAGGATGAACAGCCGGTCAGGGTATCTCGCCACAACCCTATCGAGCTGTTCCTTCAGCGCTGGCGCGACGCTCCGCGAGGCGCCGACCTGGGTGAAGAAGGCGATCGCCGAGGCGTAGCCGCCGTCGCCGAGCATGCTGTCGGCGAAGGCGCCGATCACCGACATGTCGTTGAAGGCCTGGGCGGTGCAGTCGACCGGGTTGGCAGGGTTGCAGAACGGCACAAGCGCCCTGAGTCTCGCTTGCGCGGCCGCGGGCATCGGCGGCATGGGAAGGCCGAGCGCTTCCGCGGCATCGGCGATCAGCACACCCGCGCCGCCGGAGATCGTCACCACCCCGAGCGTGTTGGCGACTGGGTAGATCCGCCGTGTCGCCACCTCCGCTGCGTCGAGCAGCTCCTCGGTGTTTCGCGCGCGCAACGCGCCGGCGTCGCGCAGCACCGCCTCAGTCACCGCGTCGTCGCCGGCGATCGAGGCGGTGTGGCTCCGCGCCGCGCGCGCGCCCAGGGCGGAGCGTCCAACCTTGATGATCGCCACCGGCTTGCGCGCCCGTCGCGCCGTCTCGAGCGCGGCGAGAAAGGCAGGGCCGTCGCGTATCCCCTCCGCATAGGCGACGATCACGTCCGTCCCCTCGTCCTCGGCGAGCCAGCCGATCGCCTCGCCCACCGTCACGTCCGCCTCGTTGCCTGTGGTGATCAGGAGCGGGGTGCCCAGGCCCCGGTCCCGGGCGAGCGCGAAGAGGTGCGTGCCGTAGGCGCCAGACTGGCTCGCGATGCCAATCCTCCCTGGCCTCGGCCAGCCGTTCTCGAAGCTCGAGGAGAAAATCGGGAACCAGCCGATTCGGGCGTTGAAGAGGCCGAGCGCATTCGGCCCGAGAAGCCGCATGCCGGCCGCCTTCGCTGCCGCGGCAAGGCGTGCCTGAGCCGCAGCGCCGGCGGCGTCGACCTCGGCGAAGCCGGCGGTGAACATGATCGCCGCCTTCACCCCCTTGGCGATGCAGTCGGCCACCGCCTGGTCGGCGGCCGGGCCGGGCACGGCGATGATGGCGGCGTCCACCTCGCCGGGGACGTCGGCAAGACGCGGCCAAGCGCGCAGGCCCTGCACCGTCTCGCGGTTCGGGTTCACAGGCAGGATCGGCCCCGAGAAGCCGCGCGCCTTTAGATAGGCGATCGGCCTGCCGCCGATCCTGAGCGGATCCTGGCTTGCGCCAAGCACGGCGACGCTGCGCGGCGCGAGCAACGCATCAAGCGACGCGAACCGCCGCTGAGCAGGCGACCCAGACGCAGCCTCCGCGGCCATCCCCTACGTTTCCCCCGACCGAGACGCGGCCGGCGCGGCCGGCCCCTAGCCAGGGTGCCGGCAGAGGCCGGCACGGGCAAGAGGCGGGGCAGGAGCCTTCAGCGCCTGCGTCGGGGCGCGGTATCTGCCCTTTCCTTCCGCTCCTCCTCGTGTTCCTCCTCGTCCTCCTTCTCGTCCTCCTCTTCGTCGCCGCCCTCGTCCTCGTCGCCCTCGCTCTCCTCGTCGTCGCCGTCGTCCTCCTCCTCCTTGTCGTCCCGGCCAAAAGTCCTTGCGCCGTTCACGGCGGCGAGGCACTCGACATAGGCATCAAGCAGCCAGGCGCGGCTCGCGCCGACGATCCTGCCCTCGTCATCGAGCCTGCCCTCGGCCTCCGCAACCAGGTGCAGGAGCGCGAGCGCCACCGCTTCGGGGCTGTCTCCGTCGATCTCGATCTTCATGCCGTCCTCCTGTCGTTGCGAACGGCAGGATGCTGGCGCGTCGCGCCGCCCGGGAGGGTGAAGCTTCTGCGACGGCTGGCGCTTCGGCTACAGCGCCGCGTCGGAGCCGAGCAGCACCGTCACCTGGCTCGACAGCGTGCCGCCATTGCCGTGGACGAGGGCGACGTCGCAGACGGGAAGCTGGCGCTCGCCTGCCTGGCCGCGGAGCTGGGTCACCGCCTCGACGATCAGGAACAGCCCGTACATTCCCGGATGCACGCAGGAGAGGCCGCCACCGTTCGTGTTGACGGCGATACGACCGCCCGGCGCGATCGCGCCGTCCTGCACGAAGCGGCCGCCCTCGCCCTTCGGGCAGAAGCCGAGATCCTCAAGGAACAGGATCGTGTTGATGGTGAAGGCGTCGTAGAGCATCGCGAGATGCACGTCCGCGGGCGTGAGCCCCGCGGCGGCGAAGGCGCGCGGCCCGCTCTCGGAGGCTGCGGTGATGGTGAGGTCGGGCATCATGCTGATGGCGCGGTGCCACTGCGCTCCGGCGCCACCGAGGAACCAGGCGGGCTTGTGGCGGAGATGCCGGGCGCGGTCGGCCCGGGTCATCACGCAGGCGGCGCCGCCGTCGGTGACGAGGCAGCAGTCGAGCACGGTGAGCGGGTCGGACACCATGCGCGAGGCGAGCACGTCCTGGCGCGTAAGCGGGCCGCGCGCGAAGGCGGCCGGGTTGAGGTTGGCCCAGGCGCGCGCGGCGACGGCGACATCGGCGAGCATCTCGCGCGTTGTGCCGAAGACGTGCATGTGGCGCGAGGCGGCGAGCGCATAGGCTGTGATGGGGTGGCGCGGCCTGTAGGGCGCTTCCCAGACCTGCGGTTCCGACATCGAGACGAGCTTGCCGCCGGCGGTGCGCTGGTTCGAGCCGTAGCAGATGAGCGCGACGTCGCAGAGCTCGGCGTCGAGGGCGAGCGCGGCATGCAGAAGATGCGCCTCGAAGCTCGAGCCGCCCACGTTCGTGCCGTCAAAGAAGCGCGGCCGGAGGCCGAGATACTCGGCGACGGAGAGGGTCGGGAAGGCATGCACGGAGGTGGCGGTGAAGAGCCCGTCCACCTCAGCGAGGGAGAGCCCTGCGTCGTCCAGCGCGGCGAGCGAGGCCTCGGCGAGCAGCTCGATCGCCGACCGCCCCGGTGCCTCACCGCAGCCAGCCGTGCCAATACCGACGACAGCCGCCTTGCCGCGAAGCGGATGTGCCATCCCTCTCCTCCCCCTTTTCAGGCCGGGTCGAACACGATCCCCGGCGCGCCGTCGAGATCGGCAATCCGGGCCTTGACGCGCATGCCGATCGTGACCCTATCGGGCGCGATCCCTTCCACCCGGCTCATCATGCGCGGCCCCTCGTCAAGCGCGATGATGGCAATGTTGTAGTCGGCCGAGGAGCCGTCCGGGTTCGGGCGCTGGCGCGTAACGGTGGTGGCGTAGACCGTGCCGAAGCCGGAGGCCTCGACCCAAACGAGGTCGCGTTCGCCGGTGCCCGGAGTGGCGACGCGCGGGTAGAACACATGCGCGCCCGTCGCGGCGCTTCTCTGGATCATAAACCTGCCCTCGGCGAGGAAGGCGCGGAACGCCGCCTCGGGGCCGGGAGCGGGCGCGGGTTTCGCATCGGCCACGGATCGTTTCCCTCCTGTTGCGGCTTGCACGCCGCATCCGGCGCGCGGCGTAAGTGTGCCGCGCGGCGGTCGGCACGGCAACCGCGCGCTCGAGCGGTTTCCACATGGGTGGAAACCGCTTTGGACATGTCACGCGAGCATCTTCACGCACTGAGCTGATCCCAGCCCCGTGCGATCTGCTCTCGCGCCGGCGTCAGCCCTGCGCGTCCGGCGAAAGCGCGAGGCAGGACGTGTTGGCCCGCTCGAGCCGCTGGCAGGCGGCAATGGCCGCCTCGGCTGAGAGACCGGCAAGCCGCGCGCGGGTGAGCGTGCCACCGCTCGTGCGCACAGGCCTGAGCTCTGCCCGGGCGGCGGCAAGCAGGTCGGGCGCTGCCCGGCGCGCTGCCTCGGCGGCGCTGCGCGCCTGCCACTCTGCCTGGAAGGCGCCCACCTGGATCGCCCAGGCGCCGACCAGCGTGGTTGGGCGAGGGCTCGAAAGTTGCGGCGCGGCATGCGCGGAGGAGACGAGACGGAACCCGCCCAGCTGGGGCTGTGGCGGCTGCAGCTGCGTTGGCTGGCGCTGCGCGACGGCAGCGGCCACAGGCTCGCGCACCGGGGCGGTGACCGGAGCCGCTGCGACCTGGACGGGCGGAGCAGGCGGCGGGCGCGGCGGGGTGTAAGCCGCAAGCTGGGTCGGCGCGCCGCGGCCGGGACGCCGCGGCCCTAGCGGGATGTTGGCAGGCAGCGCGGCATAGGCATAGGCCGAGGGCGCAGCGCGGTTCTCGGGATGGATGCCTGCGATCCTCGGCGCGATCATCGCGACATAGCGGCGCGTCTCGTCCGGCAGGCCACGGCGGCCGGCGAGATACTGGTCGAGCGTCCCTGGCCCAGCATTGTAGGCGGCGAGGAAGGCAGGGTTGCCGAACCGGTCGTACATCTCGCGCAGATAGGCAGTGCCGGCGAGGATGTTGTCCCGCGGGTGATAGGGGTCAGGCCCGAGGTCATGCCGCTGCGCAAGCTCGGCATAAGTTGCTGGCATGACCTGCATCAGCCCCATCGCGCCTGCGGGCGAGAGCGCGAGCGGCCTGCCGCCGCTCTCGACCCGCATCACCTCGCGGATCCAAGCCTCCGGCACGTCGTAGCGGCGCGAGGCCTCAACGATGTAGGGCCCCCAGGGGTCGTGCGGCGGGCCTGGTGGGGTGTAGTTTGCCTCACGTGGCGCATAGGCAGCGCGGTGGCCGCCGCCGCAGGCGGCGAGGCAGGCGAGCGCAAGGCAGGCGATGATGGCCCGCAAGCCCCTCCCGAGCCGCCCGAGGCCCATCTCCGTGCTGCCGGCAGACGTCACAGCCCTGCCCCCTCCTCAGCCATGTTTGGCCAGCGCCCCGCTGCGCCGCGGAAGCCACTTCCGGCCCAACCTTGAGGATCGCCCTCAAAGACGGCCATTAAATGGCTACCGCCAAAGCCTCGCGCGTGCCAAGCCTGCGATGGCCGCGGCATCGCATTTCCGCCATGGGCTTGGCATTCTGTTGCCGATGCGCCACAGCGCCACTCCGGTAGGACCGTCCTTCCCGCCCCCAAGCCAGGAGGTGACCCTTGCGAGGATATGAAAGACCCATCCCGTGGCGGCTTCTGCGGCCGTTCCTTTGCCTCTTGTTGGTGGCGCTGGTCGCGATCGGCTGTGCCCGCGCCCCGGGCCCGAGCGTCTACGAACGCCGTGAGGCGAACCAAGCAGCCGTGGTGGAGCGGGGACGGATCGTCTCGATTCGTCCGGTCTCCGTCGAGGGGACGGGGCATACCGGAACGCTGGTCGGCGGTGCTGCGGGCGGAGTCGCCGGCAGCTTCATCGGCGGGGACTGGCGTTCGAACCTGCTTGCCGGGATCGCCGGTGCGGTGATCGGCGGTGTCGCCGGCAACGCTGCGGAGCGGTCGCTGACGGCGACCACGGCGACCGAGTTCATCGTCGAGCTCGAGCGCGGCGGCACGATCGCCGTGGTGCAGGGCAACGAGGAGGGGCTGCGCGTCGGCGACACGGTGCTCGTTCTGCGCGGCCAGCGCACCCGCCTCGCCCCGGCGCGCGGCTGAGGCCCACAGCCGGGATCGCCCGCCTCAGCCGCCCGTCTCAGCCGACGGAAGCCTGGCGCGCGAGCCTGGCGCGATCTTGCGCCGATGGGCTGGTTTGGCTATCCGCCGCGGGCTGCCGCGGCGGCGATTGCGGCAGCGCCCATTTCCTCCCCCGCACTCGAGGATAGGCCATGCTCCCCTGTTTCGCGCCCGACGGCGCGTCGACGCTGCCGCTGCACGCAGCCTCTCCGGCAAGCCTTGCCGCCGTGCTCGCGGCCCTGCCCGAGCCGGCACGTCGCTTCGCCGAGGCGGGCGGCTTCGCCGCGAGGCAGGGCGAGATTCTGCTGCTTCCGGGCGAGAGCGGGCTTGCCGGCGCCCTGGTCGGGCTCGGCGAGGCCGGCTCGGTCCGGGCGGCTTTCGCCGCCGCGCCGCTCGCGCTTCCGGAAGCCAGCGCCTGGCATCTCGAAGGTGTTGCCGATCGGGAGGCGGCAACGCTCGGCTGGGCGCTCGGGGCGTATCGCTACAGCCGCTTCAAGCCAGGGCGCCTGCCGGCGAGGCTCGCGCTCACCGCCGACGCAGGCTTCGCCCCGGCGGAGGCAGAGGCCATCTGGGCCACGCGCGACCTCGTGAACCACCCGGCCAACCTGCTCGGCCCGCAGGAGCTTGCCGAGGCGGTTGCAGAGGTTGGCCAAAGCCTCGGAGCGCGGGTGACTCTGACTTCTGGCGAGCAGCTCGCCGCAGCCTATCCGACGATCGCGATGGTTGGCCGCGGCAGCGCCCGCCCGCCCGTCGTCGCAGACCTCGCCTGGAGCGGTGCCGGGCCGGGCGCTCCGCTCGTCGCGCTTTGCGGCAAGGGGGTGTGCTTCGACACAGGCGGCTACGACCTCAAGCCTCCAGCGATGATGTTGCGGATGAAGAAGGACATGGGGGGTGCTGCGGTCGCGCTCGGGGTGGCGCGGCTCGTGATGCAGGCGGGGCTGCCGGTCCGGCTGCGGCTGCTGGTGGGTGCGGTCGAGAACGCGATCGGCGCGCATGCGATGCGGCCGCTTGATGTGGTGCGCACGCGCAAGGGCCTGACGGTCGAGGTCGGCAATACGGATGCCGAGGGGCGTCTCGTGCTGTGTGACCTGCTCGCCGACGCTGATGCCGGAAAACCCGCCATACTGCTCGATTTCGCGACGCTGACTGGTGCTGCGCGCGTGGCGCTCGGGCCTGACCTCGTGGCGCTGTTTGCCAACGACGACCGCCTCGCCGAGGATCTGGTGGCTGCCGGCAAGGCCTCGGAGGATCCGCTCTGGCGGCTGCCGCTGTGGCAGCCCTATCTGGCGTGGCTGGAGAAGGGCCCAGCGGAGCTTGCGAATGTCTCTGGCAACACCCATGCGGGCGCCGTCGTCGCCGCTCTGTTCCTCGAGCGCTTCGTCTCCCCGGCCACGCCATGGGCGCATCTCGATCTCTATGCCTGGAACGACCAGGCGAGGCCCGGGCGCCCCGAGGGCGGCGAGGCGACCGGTCTCGCCGCCGTGTTCCGGATGCTGCGCGACCGCTTCCCGCCGCAAGGGCGCGGCAGGGCGTGAGGCCGCGGCGCGGCTGCTCTCCCCGAGGCCGCCGGGCGTGGCCGTGCCATCGCGCGGACGCAACGCTGCCCTGCTTCCGGAGCGAGCGGATTTGGTCTCGCCGCTGTAACTTTTTCGTTCTGGGCACTGGCATTTTTCTGGGAATGCAATACATGCAGTGACGGAGCGGCCGGAACGGTTCCGCGACAGAAGCATGAGGACAATGATATGGCAGCCAATCCAGCCAGCGAGCATCTTCTTTCGGTGCTGCGTGAGACCATCGTCGCGCTCGTGCGCCGCGACGGCCCCGATCTCTCGGCCCGCCAGCTCGGCGTGTTCCTGACGGTCTATCTGACCGAGGGGCCGCACACGGTGCGGGGCCTTGCGCATACGCTGAACGTTTCGAAGCCCGCGATCACCCGCGCGCTCGACCGGCTCGGGGAGCTCGACCTCGCCCGACGCAAGGTCGATCCGCAGGACCGCCGCAGCGTGATCGTGCAGCAGACACTGAAGGGCTCCGCCTTCCTCCGCGAGCTGCGCAAGATCATGACCGAGGCGAACGGCCAGAGCCGCGCCTACGGCATGCGCCGCGCCGGCTGACCACGCCCGGCGGCCCAGGGCGCCTGCCGGCCAAGGCGCGCCTGATCTGACTGCGTAACGAGGTCCGGATCCCGCCGATCCGGGCCTCATCGCCGCCAAGCCCCAAGGCGCCGTCAGTAGCCGACCGAGACGTCGACGACGTTGAGCAGCGGCCTGCCCTCGCGCAGCCGCGCGAGGTTCTCGATCACCTGCGGTGCGACGCTTCGGGGAATGGTGATCGAGGCCACGTGCGGGGTGACGATCACCTTCGGATGCGTCCAGAAGGGGTGGTTGGGCGGCAGTGGCTCGGTGCGGAAGACGTCGAGCGTGGCGCCACTGATCTGGCCCGACTCAAGCGCCGCGAGCAGATCCTCCTCCACCACGTGGCCGCCGCGCGCGGCGTTGATCACATAGGCGCCGCGCGGCAGCGCCGCAAGCGTGCGCGCGCAGAGGATGCCCTCGGTCGCAGGCGTGAGCGGGAGGAGGCAGACCAGTATGTCGGTCCGCGCAAGAAACGGAAACAGCGCCTCAGGCCCGGCGAAAGTTTCGATTCCATCGAGCGTTTTCGGCGTCCGCGACCAGCCTGCCACGCGGAAGCCGAGCAAGGCGAGCTTGCGCGCCGCATCCGCCCCGAGCGTGCCGAGCCCCATCACGCCGATTCGGGTCGACTCCGTATCGGGGGCGGGCAGCTCCTGCCAAAGCCTCTGCGCCTGAAGCGCCCGGTAGCCGGCGTCCTGGCGGTGGTGGCGCAGCACCGCGAGCAGCACATACTCGCTCATCGCCGTGGTCAGCAGCCGGTCGACGAGCCGCACCACCGCCACGCCCGGCGGCGGCCCGGGCGGGCGGAAGAGATGGTCTACTCCCGCCCCCATGGAGATCAGCAGGCGGAGATTGGGATAGCGGAAGAAGTCCTCGGGCGGGTGGTTCCAGGTCACCGCTGCCGTGATGTCCTCAACCGGGCCGGTGTCTGGGAACAGGCGTATGTCAAGGCCGGGGTCGAGCGCGGCAAGCTCCCGGCGCCAGACCTCCATCGTCTCGGGCTTGGTCGAGAGCAGAAGCGCGCTCATGCGAGGCCGTCCTCCCGGTCCTGCTCCTGTTGCGTCCGCGTCTCGCGCACGAAGGCCGCCCAGTCGCCGCCCGGCGGGCGGCACTCCTCGCCGCCACGCTGCAGCGTGACCGCCCCCGCCTCCCAGGCCCGGACGAAGTTTTCCGGCTCGGCCGTCACGTAGCCGAGCGTGCGGTCGTAGACCTGGTCCTTGATGCGCGGCAGGACGACCAGGAACCACACGCCAAGACCGGCAGCGAGCGCGACGAGGCCGAGCGGGAAGCCGCCGATCGCGACCGCGATCACCACGCCCATGATGCCGAGGAAGATCGGCAGCGCCGTCTCGATCCTGCGGAACACCGGGCTGCCTGGGCGGTTCATCAGGCCGATGTTCACCCCGAGCCGAAGACGATTCTCGCGCAAAAGCCTGACCAGCCGCGCATGCGCCTGCCGCGCCTCCGAATCAGCCAAGGCGTCAGCTCCGCACCACGTCGCCCTCGGTGGCCTTGAGCGAGAAGGCGGCATCCATCAGCGCGCGCGTGTAGGGCTCACGCGGCGCGTCCATCACCCTCTCCGTCTCGCCTTGCTCGACCACCCTGCCGTCCTTCAGCACCACCACCTGGTGCGCCATCGCCCGCACCACCTTGAGGTCATGGCTGATGAACAGATACGCGAGCCTGTGCCTCGCCTGAAGCCCCCGCAGGAGCTCGACGATCTGCGCCTGCACCGACATGTCGAGCGCCGAGGTCGGCTCATCGAGCACGATGAAGCGGGGCTTCAGCACGAGCGCGCGCGCGATCGCGATCCTCTGCCTCTGGCCGCCGGAGAATTCATGGGGGTAGCGCTCGGCGCAGCCAGGGTCGAGCCCGACCTCGGCGAGCGCCTCTGCGACTCGGCGCGACCGCTCCGCCGCGCCGATCCGAGGCTCGTGGATCGCGAGCCCCTCGCCGACGATCTCGGCGACCGACATGCGCGGCGAGAGCGAGCCGTAGGGGTCCTGGAAGACGATCTGCATCCGACGCCGCAAGGGCCGCAGCGCGCGCCTATCAAGCCCCTGGATCTCGCGCCCCTCGAACCGGATCACCCCCTCCGACCGCTCGAGCCCCAAAAGCGCCAATCCCATCGTCGTCTTGCCCGAGCCCGATTCGCCGACAAGCCCGACCGTTTCGCCCTCGCGCACGCGCACCGAGATGCCGTCGCACGCCTTGACCACGCCGACGGTGCGGCGGAAGAGGCCGCGGCGGATCGGGAAGTGCACCTTCACGTCGATCCCTTCCATCACCACAGGGGCGTCGGCAGCGACGGGCGCAGGCGCGCCCCTCGGCTCTGCCGCAAGCAGCATCCGCGTATAGGGATGGCGGGGAGAGCCGAACACCTCCGCCACCCGCCCCTGCTCGACGATCCTGCCCTTCTGCATCACGCACACACGGTCGGCGTAGCGGCGGACGATCGCGAGGTCGTGGCTGATCAGTAGAAGCGCCATGCCGAGCCGCTCCTTGAGGTCGGCGAGAAGCGTCAGGATCTGCGCCTGGATGGTCACGTCGAGCGCCGTGGTCGGCTCGTCGGCGATCAGGAGTGCCGGGTCGTTGGCGAGCGCCATCGCGATCATCACTCGCTGCCTCTGCCCGCCCGAGAGCTGGTGCGGATAGGCACCGAGGCGCTTCGATGCATCGGCGAAACCGGCCATGCGCAGGCATTCGACGGTGCGGGCACGTGCCGCCGCGCGGGAGAGAGGTCGGTGCAGCTCGATTGCCTCGACAATCTGCTGCTCGATCGTGTGCAGCGGGTTGAGGCTCGTCATCGGCTCCTGGAACACCATCCCCGCTATGCCGCCGCGCACCTCGCGCAGTGTGGCGAGGTCCGCCCCCACCATCTCGCGGCCGGCGAGCAGGATCGAGGAGCCTTCCGTGTGCCGCGCCGCTGGATAGGGAAGGAGCTGCAGCACCGAAAGCGCGGTGACCGATTTGCCCGACCCGCTCTCGCCCACGAGCGCAAGCGTCTCCCCGCGGTCGAGCGTGAAGCTCGCGCCCTCGACGCCGACCACGTCGCGGCCGGCGACGCGGAAGATCACGCCGAGGTTCGAGACTCTGAGCAGCGGCCCGTCGCCGCCCGCCCTCACCGCCCCCCTCCCGGCAGTTTGCGCGGGTCGAAGGCGTCGCGCACCGCCTCGCCAATGAAGGTGAGCAGGGTCAGCTGCAGGGCGAGCACGACGAAGCCGGTGATGCCGAGCCACGGCGCCTGGAGGTTGTTCTTGCCCTGCGAGAGAAGCTCGCCGAGCGAGGGCGAGCCCGGCGGCAGGCCGAAGCCGAGGAAGTCGAGGCTCGTCAGCATCGTCACCGAGCCCGCGAGGATGAACGGCATGAAGGTGAGCGTCGCCACCATCGCGTTCGGCAGGATGTGGCGCGCCATCACGCGGGCATCCGACATGCCCAAGGCCTTCGCCGCGCGCACATAGTCGAAGTTGCGGCCGCGCAAAAACTCCGCCCTGACGACGCCGACAAGCCCCATCCAGGAGAACAGGAGCAGGAAGAGGAGCAGGATCCAGAATGTCGGCGTGATGATCGAGGCGAGGATGATCAGGAGGTAAAGCGTGGGCAGCCCCGACCAGATCTCGATGAAGCGCTGGAAGGCGAGATCCACCCAGCCGCCGTAGTAGCCCTGCACAGCGCCCGCCGCCACCCCGATGATCGAGGAGAT
>Ga0308417_1000714_pt1 | contig 23387 bp, 20 predicted proteins | sample HotsprSampleOS65_FD_203528 | JGI IMG/M metagenome (GOLD analysis project Ga0308417, IMG submission 203528) | Hot spring phototrophic mat microbial communities from Octopus Spring, Yellowstone National Park, Wyoming, United States - 20090730_OS65 ...
AAACTGAATTGCACGCTTTAGAGGGGAACCTACCGACTCGGGGGCAGGTTCCGGTTTTCTACCTGTCACCGGCCAGCTCGGCGGCTGCAGGGAGCAAGCAGCTCTGCAGGCGGAGCTTCGCTGTCTTCCAGGCCGAGGCCGCCTGTTCGGGTTCGGGTACACCCACCGGGGGGCGGCATGGGAGCCGGCCGTCTGGGGTACATGCTCCCGGGTGAGCCACCCATAGGGTCGAGCGTGCAACGGGCTTGGAAGATTGGGGTGGGGCGGCAGGTCTCCGGCAGCAGTACAGGGGTCCGACAGCGCCAGCAAGCTGGCGCACTGCAAACGCCTCGCGAGTGGGGAGGCGCCTTGCGGAGTTGCGGTGGCGCATGGACTACGGCGGCTTGCCGCCGCCGTGTGAGGCGGGCGGGGGGTGCAAGCCGCCTTTCATTGGGATCTGATGACCATGGATTGAAGCAGGGACGCCTGGGGGCTCGCGCTGCAGGAGGGCCGCTGCGTGCGGGGAAACGGTGACCTAGCAGGGTGGTCGATCTGCGGGAGCACCGGCAGCGGAAGGACGATCGCAGTACGCAACGGCGGGAGGAAGGGCCGGGCGGTGGGGCGGTGGATGCCAGCTGCGGGGAGGATGCGTGTCAGTTCCAGCGGACTGGCCAGTTTTGGGCTCCGCTTGGGAAGAAGCTCTGATGGGTCGGGACACCTTCGGACGCAACCGGCAGCGGCCCCTGCTGTTCCTGTGCGTCAAGGGGGGCCAACATGTGAAATGCGCCGATGAAGCGGCGCAGTTTATTTTTCCGCCTGTTCCGGGCCGTCCCAGGGCAGGATTGCCTGGAAACTGGCCTGCGTATGAAGGGGCGCAAGAGGTCGGCAGAGCCCGGTTTGGTCTGGCCTGAAGCGGGTCCACATTCCGCTTTTGTCACGGGCCCTCGGCAAAAGCACGGCGCCAGGGACCCAACTTAGGTTTTGGCATCCGGTGGCCAGGTGGCGATTGCCCATCCGCTTGGCGAGCGCACTCGCGAATCCGTGGTTGGCGACCTACCGAGATGAAGCCTGCGGTTGGAGGAGAGGTGTGGTTCGCTTTCGGTAGACACGTACCCGGAGGGTTCCGGCCCGCCGGGTGTTCTGAGTGTCTATGGTTTTTGAAGACATCGGCACGCTCTGGGGCGAGGCGGGTGCACAGCGTCTCGATCGCTGCGCTGGCCGTGCGCAGCAGGCAGCTGGCGCGTTGCAAAGGCCTTGCGCAATTCGGATCTGGGGGAGCTGGGAGGCACATGCCAGAAGCAGCGATGGCGGAGTGACGGCCGCCCACCCTGCGGACCGGACCGGTTGGATGGATTCGGCGTCTGGCCGAACCGAGAAGAGCGTTTGACGGCCAGCGGTCTCCGGCCTAATTTTGCGCCCGCTGGTTGGGTGGTAGCTGCCCGGGTTCCTGTGGGTGATCCGATTTGGGCATGAAAACGCTGGCTCATTTCTTTACATCGTCCGTGGGGCGCAAAATTCTGATGGCCGGCAGCGGCGGGTTGTTGTTCCTGTTCGTCGTGGGCCACTTGTTAGGGAATTTGCAAATCTTTTTGCCTCCGGAGTCGATCAACAACTACGCGCGGTATTTGCAGACGCACCCGGAGTTGGTGTGGCCGGTGCGACTGGGCCTGCTGGTGTTGCTGGGCGTGCACGTGTGGGCGGCTGCCACGCTGACCGTGGAGAATCGAGCGGCGCGTCCGGTGAGCTATTGGGGGAAACCGGCGCCTTACGGGGCTGGGCTGGCGTCGCGCACCATGATGGTGACAGGGCTGGCCCTGGCGGCGTTTGTGATCTATCACCTGCTGCACTACACGGTGGTGGTGGAGGGGGTGAGCGGCACGGAGATTTCCCTGCGCGCGCTGAAGGCCCGGCACGACGTCTACGCCATGATGGTGGCCGGCTTCAGTGTTTGGTACGTGTCCTTGTGCTACATCATTGGGGTGGGGGCGCTTTGTATGCATCTGGGTCACGGCTTGGGGGCCATGTTCCAGTCCCTGGGTTGGAAAAATGCCACGTACGGGCCGTGCCTGGACCGGGCCGCCCGGGTGGTGGCGCTGGTGATTTTTCTGGGGTACAGCTCGATTCCCGTGGCGGTGCTTTGCGGGCATGGTCGGGAGTATCTGAAGCAGGTGGTGGAACAGACCGGAACTGTGTCAACGCCGAGCCATCCGCGGTAAGGAAGAGAAAGCCATGGCCACTCTCAATGCACACATTCCTTCAGGCCCGCTGGCCCTGAAGTGGACGCGGCATCGGAATGAATCGCGTCTGATCAGCCCGGCCAACAAACGGAAGTACCGGGTCATCGTGGTGGGAGCCGGCCTGGCCGGTGCCTCCGCATCGGCGGCGCTGGCGGAGCTGGGCTACGAGGTATACAACGTGGTGTATCATGACTCTCCGCGCCGGGCGCACTCGGTAGCGGCGCAGGGCGGCATCAACGCTGCCAAGAATTATCAAAACGACGGGGACTCGGTCTGGAGACTGTTCTACGACACCATCAAGGGAGGCGACTTTCGCGCGCGCGAGGCCAATGTCTACCGGCTAGCGGAGGTTTCGGCCCAGATCATTGACCATTGTGTGGCGTTGGGAGTGCCGTTTGCTCGGGAGTACGGTGGGTTGCTGGACAATCGATCGTTCGGTGGCGCGCAGGTTTCGCGCACGTTTTATGCGCGGGGCCAGACCGGTCAGCAGTTGTTACTCGGCGCCTACTCGGCTCTTTGTCGCATGATCGCTGCCGGTGCCGTGAAGTCTTACACACACTGTGAGATGCTGGATTTGGTGGTGGTGGACGGGCATGCCAAGGGCATCATCGTGCGGGACCTGCGCTCCGGACGGCTCGGCCGGCTCAACGGGGATGCGGTGGTCCTGGCCACCGGGGGTTACGCCAACGTCTTTTATCTCTCCACCAATGCGGTGAACTCGAACGCCACAGCGATCTGGCGTGCCTACAAGCGCGGGGCCTGTTTTGCCAATCCCTGTTTCACCCAAATCCATCCCACGTGCATTCCGGTCAGCGGGACCTACCAATCCAAGCTGACCCTAATGAGCGAGTCCCTGCGCAATGACGGCCGCATCTGGGTGCCCAAACGTCCCGAAGATTGTAGCAAGCCGCCGAATCAGATCCCCGAAAGCGACCGGGACTATTACCTGGAACGGATGTACCCGGCCTACGGGAACCTCTGCCCGCGAGACATTGCCAGCCGCGCCGCCAAAAAAGTGTGCGACGAGGGTCGTGGCGTGGGGCCAGGGGGGCGTGGGGTTTATCTGGATTTTTCCGATGCCATCCGGCGTCTGGGCGTGGCCAAGGTGCGCGAGCGCTACGGCAACCTCTTCGACATGTACCGCGAAATCACCGGAGAGGACGCCTACCAGGTGCCCATGCGCATCTATCCGGCCGTCCACTACACCATGGGCGGGCTCTGGGTGGACTACAATCTCATGAGCAACCTGCCGGGGCTCTTCGTCATTGGGGAGGCCAATTTTTCCGACCATGGAGCCAACCGGCTCGGGGCCAGTGCCCTGATGCAAGGGTTGGCCGACGGTTTTTTCATTCTGCCGGTCACCATCGCCAACTACCTGGCCACGGTGGATCCGGCCCGGCGCCCCTCCACCGAGCACTCCGCTTTCGCCGAAGCGGAAAGCCTGGTGGCCGATCGCTTGCGCCGATTGCTGGACTGCCGCGGCAAGCGAACCCCGAGCGAATTCCATCGCGAGCTGGGCCAGCTGCTCTGGGATTATTGTGGCATGGCACGCAACCGGACAGGACTGGAACTGGCCCTGCGACGCATCCCGGAATTGCGCGAGGAATTCTGGCACAACGTAACCGTCCCGGGCGAGGCCACCACGCTGAACCAGGCGCTGGAGAGGGCCAATCGTGTGGCCGACTTCCTCGAACTGGCCGAACTCATGTGCCTGGATGCGCTGCATCGGGAGGAAAGCTGCGGCGGCCATTTCCGCGAGGAACACCAGTTGCCCGACGGCGAGGCCAAACGGGACGACGAACACTTTGCCTACGTGGCGGCCTGGGAATACGCCGGTCCCGACCGCGCCCCCGTGCTCCACCGTGAACCCCTCGTCTACGAAGAGGTTCAGATGACCACCCGCAGCTACAAGTAAGCTGGCGGACCGGGAGTCTTCGAAGTCGATTCTGACGGTGCCATGAAAGTCACATTGAAGGTCTGGCGACAAAAAGATGCGCAAAGCCCCGGCCGGTTTGTCACCTACCCCACGCCGGAGCTCAACCCGAACATGTCCTTTCTGGAGATGTTGGACGTGGTCAATGAAGAGCTCATCCGGCGGGGCGAGGAACTGATTGCCTTCGACCACGATTGTCGGGAGGGCATTTGCGGTACCTGCTCCCTTGTCATCAACGGTAAGCCGCACGGGCCTCACCGGGGCGTGACTACCTGTCAAACTTACATGCGCAGTTTCCGCGACGGCGAGACCATCGTCATCGAGCCGTTCCGGGCCCGTGCGTTCCCGGTGATCAAGGACCTGATCGTGGACCGCAGCGCGCTGGACCGGATCCTGTGGGCCGGTGGGTTCATCAGTGTCCGGACCGGCAGTGCCCCGGAGGCCAACACTCTGCCGGTGCCCAAGGACGTGGCCGAACGTGCCATGGACGCGGCCCAATGCATCGGCTGCGGCGCCTGTGTGGCTGCTTGCAAGAATGCCAGTGCCATGTTGTTCGTGGCGGCCAAGATTTCGCACCTGGGGCTGTTGCCCCAAGGGCAGCCGGAGCGGTATCGGCGTGCGCGGGCGATGGTCGAACAAATGGATCGGGAGGGGTTCGGCGCTTGCACGGTGACCGGTTCCTGCGAGGCGGTGTGTCCCAAGGGCATTGGCCTGGAATTCATCGCCCGCATGAACCGTGATTACGCCATGGCCCTGCTCAAGGGCGATCCCATCCAACGCGCCGCTGCAGCCATTTAAAGCAGGCTCGTCCAGGTTTTGCGGCTTTTGCTGAGGGCGGTGCCGCCACCTGCCCTGCCAAGCGGCCCTGGTCGCCACGTCCCTTGGTGGCGGTCATCGCGGTGGCGCCTCTGCCGGGTTCGCCTCTGCACCGCTTGGCGCCCTCGGCCATTGTGGCGCGGGCCGTGGCCGATGCTGAACAATATGCCGCGGCTGGTGTGGATGCTCTGCTGCTGGAGAACAGCCATGATCTGCCCTACACCAAACCGCCCTTGCCGCCATCGGCCGTACGGTTGATGACGCAGATTGCCCGGGAGGTGCGCGCGCGGTTTTCCGGTCCCCTCGGGATTCAGTTGCTCGAGGCGGCCAATGAGACCGCGTTGGAAGTGGCGGTGGCGGCCGACTTGGACTTTCTGCGCGTGGAGGGTTACGTCTTTGCGCACGTGGGCGGGGCGGGATTGATCGAGGGTTGCGCCGGACGTCTGTTGCGTCGGCGCCACGCACTGGGGGCTGATCACATCCGCATTTTGGCCGATTTGAAGAAGAAACACTGTGCCCATGCGCTGACCGGGGATCTGGACATTGTGGATGAGCTGAAACAGGCGGAGTTTTTCCTGGTGGACGGGGTGGTGGTGACGGGAGCCCGCACGGGGGAGCCTCCGCAACGCAAGGAAGTGGACCGGGTCCGTCGTCACGCGCGTGTGCCGGTGTGGATCGGCTCGGGCATTACAGCGCAAAACCTGCCGCGTTATTTCACCCGCGCGGACGGGTTCATCGTGGGTTCGACGTTTCGGGAGGGCGGCAACTTCCTCGGTGCCCTGGATCCCCGCTGGCTGGCGGGTTTCATGGAAAGCTGGCAGCGCTGCTGCCGGGAACTTGTCCCGCGGGGGAACCGCCGCAGCGGCTGAAGTCCACCTGTTGTCCGCCCGGCGGTTGCGGAGGTGGGGACGGGGGCATTGGCCGGGGTGAGCGAGTTACCAGTAACGTTCGGTGTGAATCTGGCCGGGCAGATCCTTGTGATGTTCGCGGTATCCCTCCCCTTGGAGAAGCCGGACCATGTCATCGATCATTTGCGGGTTGCCGCAGAGGAACACGTGGGTGTGCGCCGGTTCCGGGGGAAACCCCCAGGCGCGGGCGATCAGGCCGGCACGCCAGATATCCTGCACATGCCCCACGGCACCGCTCCAGGGCGGGACCGCACCCTGCGGACGCGACACCACCGGCAGGTAAGTCAAATGCGGGTGCCGGCGTGCCAGGTCTTCCAACTCGTTCCGATACCCCAAATCCGACGGATAGCGCGCGCCGTGAATGACAGCGGTACGCCGGTGGGCATTTTCGGCCAGGTGGGTGCGCAGCATGCTCATGTAGGGGGCCAGCCCGGTGCCGGTGGCCACAAGCACCAGGTGGGCGTCGGGCGGCACATGTCGGAGGGTGAACATGCCACTGAACCGAGGTCCCAACCAGAGCCGATCCCCCACATACAATCGAAACAATCGCGGGGTCAGAGCCCCGGTCCGTACAAGCGCCAGATAAAACTCCAGATACTCGCGCTGGCGTGAGGAGGAGGCGATGGAGTAGGCCCGGCGGATGAGCTGATGCGGCGGCGGCGGTGGGTTTTCCGGTTCGGCATCCGGCACCCGCGGGGCCATTCCCGGCAATCCAAGCACTGCAAACTGGCCCGGCTCAAATGGGGGCAAAGCCCAGCCTTCGGGGGCTACGCGCAGGATCATCAGTCCGGGCGCCACCTCGTTGCGGGCCAGCACACGTGCATTCAATTCCATGGGTGCCTTTCGTCCGGCTTTTTCGATGCGTGGGCAATGTAGCGCAGGGGCGCCGTAGGAAAAGTCGATTTCCGAAGGCTAGGCGGAGGCCGGGGTGGCCAATCTGGAAAAATTCCAGCCTCCTGGGGTCGGGCAAGCGGAGGTGCGTGGAGGCCGCAGGGCGGGTAGCACCTGGGAACGGGTGTCGGACGCAAACCCCGGCCAAGCCGTATTGGCGCACCTTGCGGACGCGGCGCTCGTCTCCACGAGGTCTCCCGGCCGCAAGATTGACAGAGACGGCCCTGGCGCCGGATGATGGAGTGCATGAGCGACATCATCTATCCGCGCAGTCCCCGTGAGGTGATGGACGGGTGGATGCACCTGCCGCGATATATTGACAAAATCCGGCTGTTTCTGGCCGGGCGGCTCCATCCGGATTACCTGCCGAATCTGGGCAAGGGATTCGACGGCCTTTGGCTGAAGTACGCTGGGCTGACGCACGAGCAGATGGTGGAGGTAGTGAAGCAGTCGATCATCGACGGGCAGGTGTGTGATTGGGTGCGGCAGCACGTCAAGGTGCCTCCGGAGGTCAAGGCCGCCCACCGTGAGGAGATGCTCAACTACCCGCGACCGGACGACGCCGAAGGCCAGGCGCGGTTGCGTTGGCGCAAGGAGCAGGCCGGGTTGGCCCACCGGGACGACATCCGGACCTTTGTGGATTTCATTGACGCGGACGAGAAACGGATCTGAACGCAGCGGGACCGACATTTTGTGAATCCTTGGACGGATCGTCACCTGTTTGCCCTGGCCGTGGTTGCCTACGGGCTGGCCACGATTTATTCGGTCTTCCTTTGGCGCAGGGGCTTTCGCCGGCACGACTGGGCCAATTACGCGCTGTTGGCAGCCGGTTTTGTCGCCCATACGTGGGCCTTGTTGGAACGTGGACTGAGCCTGCAACACTGTCCTGTCCGCAACCTTTACGAGGCCACTGCGTTTGTTGGTTGGAGTCTGATGGTGGCCTATCTGGTGCTGGGGCTGTGGCCGCGCATGCGGTTTGTGGGTGTGGCGGTGGCGCCGTTGCAGTTGGCCCTGGGGGTGTTTGCCCTGATGCCGGCGTTGGACGTGCCTACGGGCCCCGTGCTGCAAGCGAACCGGGTAATGGAAAGCATGCACGCGGCGTTGGCCCTGCTGGCTTACGGGGCTTTTGGGCTGGGGGCCGCCGCGGCGGGTTTGTACCTGTTGCAGGCGCACGATCTGAAAGTGCACAAGCTGCGCGCGGTACTGGCGTTGCTGCCGTCGATTGAGCGACTGGAATGGGTGGCGCGGCGGTTGGTCCAGGTGGGCTGGGGTTTGTTGACCGTTGCGCTTTTGTTAGGCAGTCAGTTGACTCCGCCGGAGGGGGCTCGGCTGGCCGGGGATGCCAAGGTGGTGTGGTCCGTGGTGTTGTGGGCTGGATACGCCGGCTTACTGGTGTGGCATTGGCGTGGGTTATCTTCGCGCCGGTTCGCCTGGGCTGTGGTGGGTGTGTTTGGGTTCGTCCTCCTGACGTTCTGGGGGACGAACCTCTTGTCCCCCCTGCATCACCCATGAGAGGTTAGGGAGACTTTTGCGCATGGGCATCCTGGTGATCGGCCTCAATCATCGCACCGCGCCCGTGGTGGTCCGGGAGCGTCTGGCCTTTGCGGAGGCGCGGGTCCCTGCCGCCCTGCAAACCCTGCGCGAAACCGGCGTGGCGGACGAAGCCGTCATCCTGAGCACATGCAACCGCGTCGAGATCTACGTGGCCAGCCGGCTGCCGCCGGAGCTTGCCTTCGGTGACCTGGAGGAGTTTCTCCATCGCTGCCATGACTATCACGATCCCCTGACGGATCACCTGTACCGATACACCGAACCGCAGAGTGTGGAACATCTGTTCCGCGTGGCCTGCGGGCTGGACTCCATGGTGCTGGGGGAGACCGAAATTCTGGGCCAGCTCAAGCAGGCTTACGAACTGGCCCGTCAAAGGGGCTTTACGGGTCCGCGCCTGAACCGGGCTTTTCAGCGCGCCTTTCACGTGGCCAAACAAGTCCGCACCCAAACGCAGATTCAGCGGGGCAGCACCTCAGTGGCTGCTGTGGCGGTAGAGCTGGCGGAGCGCCTCTTCAGCTCGTTGCGAGATCGCACTGTGCTGGTGATCGGGGCGGGGGACACCAGCGAGAAGGTGGCCCGCGCGCTGGTCTCCCGCGGGGTCACACGTGTCTGGGTGACCAACCGAACCCTCGAGCGGGCCGAGGCCCTGGCCGGGGCCCTGGGCGGCCGGGCCATTCGGTTCGAGGAATGGCCGGAGGCGTTCCCCCAAGTGGACATTGTCATCAGCAGTACTTCCTCCCCGACCTATCTCTTGGATCGCCCCCGGTTGGAACGGTGGATGCGGCAGCGCCCGCGTCGGCCGCTGCTGTTGGTGGACATTGCCGTGCCTCGGGACATTGACCCTGCGGTGAACGAACTGGACGACGTGTACCTGTACAACGTGGACGATTTGCAGGGAATTGCCGACGATTATTTGCGCCAGCGCCAGGCCGAGGTGGCCCGGTGCGAGGCCATCATCCGGGAAAAGGTTCGCGCCCTGCTTGATCCACCCCCGCACCCTGCCGCGCCGGGGGATCCGGCCCCTTCCCATGCTCGATGATTCGCGCCCCATCGTTCTGGCCACCCGCGGCAGTGCCCTGGCCCTGGCCCAGGCCAATGCGGTCCTGAACCAGTGCCGTACCGTTTTCCCACGGCTGCGTTTTGAGCTGAAAATCATCAAAACCACCGGAGACAAGCTTCAGACCGCATCCTTGGCCCAGCCGGGTCGCTCGTTGCCCAAGGGTCTTTTTACCAAGGAACTGGAGGTGGCTCTGCTGAAGGGCCGGGCGGACATGGCTGTGCACAGCCTGAAGGATCTGCCTACGGAGCTGCCGGCCGGGTTGAAGTTGGGTGCTGTCACGCGGCGGGCCGATGTTCGGGACGTGCTGGTTTACCGAGATGGTGCGCATTTTGCAGCCCTGGCGCATCGGTGTGCAGAAGAATGGGTCCCGGGGCAGGCGGCCCTCCGAGGTTGGAGGCCTCATGTGCGGCTGATGGATTTGCCTGACGGTGTAATCGTCGGCACCAGTAGCACCAGGCGGCAGGCCCAACTCCAAGCTGTTCACCCCGGTCTGAAATTCACCGAGCTGCGCGGCAATGTACCGACCCGCTTGGAAAAGCTGGCCACCCGGGACAGTCTCGACGCCACCGTTCTGGCGCTGGCGGGTTTGCAACGATTGAACTTTCAGATCACGCCGGAGGGCCGTCTGGCGGGTGATGCGGTGCCGGAAGGCTTGTTGGCTGTGATTCTGCCCTTGGAAGTGATGCTCCCCTGTGTGGGCCAGGGGGCGGTGGGTTTGGAGATCCGTGCCGAGGACGAGCGGATGGAAGCCCTCTGCGCACGGCTCAACCACTACAACACCTTCCAAGCGGTGACCGCCGAACGTGCCCTGCTCCGTGCCATGGGCGGTGGCTGCCAAAGCCCCGTGGCCGCGTACGCGGAGGCCGAGGGCGACCGGCTCCGATTGCGCGCGATCTCATTTCTCCACGGGATCCGTCGGGCTGAAGCGGTCGGTTTGCTCCGGGAACCCGTGGCCTTGGGAGAGGCGGTGGCCGCGCAGCTCAAGGGCGCCGGCTGAACCGCGTTTCTCGGCGATTGGGTCCTGTGTCTTGCCGGGATCCAGGGGCGGTCGTTTCGCCCTATCCCGCCGGCCGTTGGAAGGTACCCGACCGCCACCGACCTTCCCGACGGGTTCGGACGCACACCAGCCCCTGCGCTGCGTAGGCGGAGCAAACCGCGGGAAACTCCCGGTCCAAAATGCCTGCCATCACCAACCACCCCCCCGGCGCCAAACGAGCCCCCAACCGTTCTCTTGCGGCCAGTAGTAGGGGCGCCGTCACATTGGCACAAATCACCGCGTAGCACGGGCCCCGTTGGGGCAGCCGTAAAAGATCGAGCTGCTGGAACCGGATGCGGTTAAGCACTCCGTTGCCCCGGGCGTTGGCCCGGGCGGTTTTCACCGCGGCGGCGTCGACGTCGAACGCCTCGACGGGACAGTAGCCCAATCGGGCTGCCGCCACCGCCAAGATCCCCGAGCCGGTCCCTGCATCCAGAAGCGACTGGGCGCAACCCGTCTCTCTGCGCCGTACCAGTTCCTCCAGGCAATACCGTGTGGTGGGGTGATGCCCGGTGCCGAAGCTCAGCCCCGGATCCAACACGATCTCGATCTGGTCGGGTTGAAGGCGCGGCTGCTGCCAACTGGCTCGCACCACCAGAGGACCGATGTGCAGCGGACGAAAATGGCGTTTCCAACTTTCGGCCCAGTTCTCCCGCAACAGGGGCCTGCCGTGGATTAGCCAACGGGCCCGTGGGTGCCCTGCCATGTCCAAGGTTTTAAGGTGCTGCCGTAGCCGGGCACACTGTTCCTGCCACCGGCTCCGCGTGGGCACGGGTTCGAGAAATGCTCGCACTCGTGCAGTGCCTCGGCCAGGGCGGTATTCCAACACCGGGACTACTTGCCACACTTCTGCCACGGCCTCTGCCACCGCTTCGGCCTGGCTTCGGGGACACCGCACTTCCACCTGCCAGAACGCAGCCGGCAGTGAGGCGGCGGTAGAAGCTCGAGGCGGCCCGCTCATCTCAGGGATGTAAAGCGCCCAGTTCCCGCAGGGACACATAGTCCTGGGGGCGGGCGGACGTGGCTCGGCCGAGGATGACGTGGTCCAAGACCTCGATGCGAAGGATCTGTCCGGCGCGAACCAGGTCCCGCGTCACACGCAGATCCGCCTCCGATGGCGTGGGGTCGCCGCTGGGATGATTGTGGATCAGGATCAGGGCGGCTGCCTTGGCGGCGATGGCGGGTCGGAACACCTCGCGCGGGTGAATCAGGATCGTATCGAGCGTGCCCTGGGAGATTTTTTCCAGCTTCAACAGCCGGTGTCGGGTGTTCAGCAAGGCCACCCAAAAGGTTTCCACGGTGCAGAGCCGTGCCTGTTCCCGCATCAGGTCCGCCACCGCTTTTGGGCTGTTGAGCGGGCCGGTTTCCTCCACAAGCTCCTCGACCAGGCGCCGTGCCAGAGCGAAAGCGGCCGCGATGGTCACCGCCTTGTCTCGCCCTATGCCCTTGATCTGCTGCAACTCCTCCACCGTGGCCTTGGCCAACTCATGCAGCGAACCGAACCTTCGGAGCAGTTCATGTCCCAACTCCACGGCATTGGCGCTGCGGTGGCCGGTCCGCAGCAAGACAGCCAGCAATTCCGCCGCAGTCAGTGCGTCCGGTCCGCGTTGCGCCAGCCGTTCGCGCGGCCGTTCTCCCGGTGGCTGATCTTTCAACCGCAGGTGTAATGCCACGGCCCGTCATTTAATCCGGCTTGTTCCCTGGTGCACGCCCAAAAAGTTCGGGGGCACCCCGGCTGGAGCGCCTCTTGCCGGGGCGACCACGGCCCGGGCGCCAGGGGCGCAGGCTGGCAATCTGCCGTGTCCAGGGTGGGCAGTCGGTAGGCTGCGGAGGTCTCCGGTCGGTCCCCGGTTGCCAAGCCGCGGTACGGCAAAGTGGCCGTTTGGGCCACGGTGGCTCGATCAAGATGCGTCCTCTTGGCCGGCTGTGCCGGGGTTTGCCTCTGCCTCGGTGCTGGCCGGACCGGTCCGGACCAAATCCGGCAGCGGCGGCAGCCCCAGCTCCCGCAATACTTCGGCGACCGTGCGGAAATGGAGTTTGGTGGTCTGGCGACACACGTCCGGCCCGTAGCGCTGGATCAGTTGGCGGAGGGCGGCTTTGGCCTCGGGCCCGGCGCCCCGGGGCAGGGGCACCTCCCAGCGCCGGCTCATCTGCGCCAGTCGATCCAGAAAAGCCTCCCGCGCCAAAATGGAGGCGGCCGCGACGGCCGGGTCTGCCTCGGCCCGATGCCGCTGGATCAGTTCGAGCTGACGGCCGCGTGGCATGAGGGCGCGTTGGACCAGACCTGGATCGCGGGCGAATTGATCGCTGATCACCCGCTCGGGGAACGGCTTCAGTTGGCTGCCTTTCTGCAGCAAGTTTTCCACGGCACGGGCATGCGCCCAAGCCAGCAGCCGGTTGACGGTCCCCAGTCGCGACCAACACCGGTTGTAGGCTTCATTGCCGATCACTACCAGTTCGAAGCGGCACCCTGGGGTGGCCCGAATCTGCCGCGCCAGCTCCCGAATGGCCGCATCGCTGCCCACCCGTTTGCTGTCCCGAATGCTCGTTTCCTGCCAAGCCCGCACCACGGACTCGTTGACGTAGACCGCTGCCACGCACAACGGCCCGAAAAGGTCGCCCTTGCCCGACTCGTCCACGCCGATGCGCGCCCGCTTCAGCTCTGGCTGCAACTCCAGCTCGTATCCAAGCCGCGCCTCCTGGAGGATCACCGGCTCCAACACGAATTGCACAAAATCCCGCGTCCCGCGACCCTGCACCACCGCCTTGCCGCTCTGGTAACACACCACGTGAACATCGTCGCGAAACGCGCCAAACCGCGCATGCGGCACTGCGCGAAACGTGAACCCGTGGTCCCGACAGTAAACTTCCAGGGCCTGGGCCTGGCTGTCGGTCAAGACCACGGTGTAATGCGTCAAGGGCGTGGACACGCTTGGCGCACAGTAGCAAGACCCGTTACGCTGTCACAAGCTCATGTCGGTGGCATTCCAACCTGCCTGGACGCCGCAGCGCCGGCGCGCCCTTGTTCGGGCCCTGTTGTGCTGGTTTGCAGCACGGGCGCGCGACCTGCCCTGGCGCCGCACGCGTGATCCCTATGCCATTTGGGTGGCTGAGGTCATGTTGCAGCAGACGCGCGTGGCTACGGTCCTACCCTACTGGGAACGGTGGATGCGCCATCTGCCGGATGTGGCCGCCGTGGCCCGGGCCCGGCCCGAGCGACTGCGGAGGCTTTGGGAGGGGCTCGGTTACTACCGCCGGGTTCGAAACCTGCAGGCCGCCGCCCGGCTCCTGATGCGTCAGTACGGCGGACGGTTCCCGGACCAGTTCGAACAGGTCCTGGCCCTGCCCGGAGTGGGCCGATACACCGCGGGTGCCATCTGCAGTGCGGCGTTCAATCAGCCCACCCCGGTGGTGGACGGCAACGTGGCCCGCGTGCTGACCCGGCTACTGGGTCGGCGGTTGGAGGCCACCGACCCGGCCGCGTGGGCCACAGCCCGGCTGTTGGTGGAATGCGCGGCTAACTTTCCGGCCGTGCGGCTCCGGGCAGTGGCGCCCGCCGCCGACGGGGCCTCGCCGCCCTCGTGTCCACCTTGTTCCGCCCTCAATCAGGCGCTCATGGAGCTGGGCGCTACGATCTGCACACCGCAACAACCCCGATGCACCGAATGCCCGATCCGGAAATTTTGTGTGTTCCGGAAAAATCCGGTTGGCTTGGGAAAGCGCCGATCACCGCGCCCGCCCTTGGAAGAGCGCCACCTGCGCGTTTGGTTGGTGCAGCGCGGCCGCCGCTGGCTGGTGCGCCTTCGCGGTTTGAAGGAGGTCAACGGGGGATACTGGGAACTGCCCACCTTTGAAGTGCCCGCTCCGGACGCACGCCCCGCCGTCCGGTCGCCTGCTGCTTCCCCGGAACCTTTCCAGGCTCTCGCATCCGCGCCCCTGCTCCGCCTCACTCATCACATCACGCGCTACCGCTACCGGGTCGAGGTGTTCGCGGGTAAACTCTGTCGACCCTGGCCTGCGGGACGCTGGCTGACGCGTCAGCAACTGTGGGCCCGACCGCTGACCCGGCTTTCTCGGAAAATCTTGCAGCATCTCGGCGGCACCGAAGAACGCCCGGGAATTGCCTCCGCCCACCCCAACCCGCAGGCCCGAAGAAAAAGACCTGCGTTCCACTTCACCCTTCTGGTTAAATGCCGCCCCGATGACGATTGTCACGGATGAACGTTGTACTGGTTATCACGCGCCCGGTCATCCGGAGCGACCCCAGCGCATCCGAGCCACCCTGGAGCGACTTCGGAACCAGACCGAACTGCCCCTGCAGTGGGTGGCTCCGGGCGAAGTGACTGAAGAAGAACTGCTGCGGGCGCACAGCAGGGCCCATCTCCAGCGGCTGCTGGAGCCCAGGGACTTCGACCTTGACACCGCCTGGCTGCCGGACATTGCCGAGCATGCGCGCCGCTCGGTCGCCGCCGCCCTTACCGCTACCCGTCAGGCCCTTCGGGGAGACTGCACCTTCAGCCTAATGCGTCCCCCGGGGCACCATGCCACTCGCGACCGTGCCATGGGATTTTGCTACCTCAACAACGCCGCTGTGGCCGCCCTGACCGCCCGGGCCGAGGGGATCGGCCGCGTGGCTGTATTTGATTTCGATGTTCATCACGGCAACGGCACTGAAGACATTCTGCTCGACCAACCCGGCGCCTTCTATGTTTCAGTGCATCAGCATCCCTGTTATCCCGGTACCGGGACCCAACACCGCGGCAGCAATTGCCGAAACTATCCCATGCCGCCGGCCACCCCACCGGACGAGTACCGCCAGGCCCTGCTCCAGGCCTTGGACGATTTGCGCCAGTTTCAGCCGGCCCTGTTGATCGTCTCAGCCGGGTTCGATGCCTACGCGCGCGATCCCTTGGCCCGCCAATTGCTCGAGGCGGAAGATTTCCATTGGCTCGGCCGCCAAATCCGTGCCCTTGCCTGCCCCACAGCCAGCCTTTTGGAAGGAGGCTACAGCCGGGACCTGCCCGACCTGATCTTTGCCTATCTGAAGGGTCTGCACGGGCTCTGAAGTTCGGCGGCCGACCCACGACGGGTTTTTTCAACGGCCGGTTTCCACTGTCACCGTCCTTCGGCCTTGGCCAAGGCACGAACCGCCATCACTCCAAATCCCGTAGACCGGCAAGCATCCCGCACGGCGGCTCGAGCCCCGACCCGTACGAGCCCTTGTGCATCCAGCCCCGCTGCCGGGACTTTCTGCCACACGCCATGCCGAAAGGAACCAGCGGTCCCCACGGGCCCAAGCTGCGGGCCCGGCTTGCGCGCCTTGCTACTTTGGACTTTTCACGGCCCGGCTGCCGGCTATGGTGGTGCCGCGAACCTATGAAGCCTCAACCATATAAATTCTGCTTCGGCCCTTGGAACATCAGCGAAGGCCAGGACCCGTACGGACCTCCGGTGCGCCCCCCGCAAAGCTTCGATTGGAAGCTGGAAGCCCTCAAGAAGATTGGCTTCGACGCCATGATGTTTCACGACGATGACGCGGTGCCGGACATCGACAACAAAACCGACGCACAGATCCGTAAGGAAGCCCGGGCGCTCCGACGCAAGCTGGCCGACGCAGGCATTGCCGCCGAAATGGTCGCGCCGCGGCTGTGGTTCGATCCCCGGACCATCGACGGCGCCTACACCAGCAATGATCCCCAATGCCGCGCTTACGCCATCGAGCGGTCCCTGCGCTGCATCGACGTGGCCAAGGAATTGGGTACCGACCTGATCGTGCTGTGGCTGGCGCGGGAGGGCACCTATCTGCGCGAGTCCAAGAACGCACGGCGCTGCGTGGATTATTTGGTTCAGGCCATCAATCGCATGCTGGCACACGACTCCAAAATCCGCATCGCCATTGAGCCCAAACCCAACGAACCGATGGACCACGCCTACGTCCCCACCATCGGGCATGCGCTGGCCCTGGCTCAGTTGACCGACGCCCCCGAGCGCGTTGGCTGCCTCATCGAGACCGCCCACGCCATTTTGGCCGGTCTGGACCCGGCCGACGAAATCGATTTTGCCTGCGCTTTTGGGAAGCTGTGGTCCATTCACCTCAACGATCAGAACGGTCTGAAGTTCGATCAGGACAAACCTTTCGGCAGCGCCAACCTCCGGGTGGCCTTCAACCAGGTGCGGGCCCTGGAGCGGAACGGCTACGGGCGCAAGGGCGAGTACGTCTGTTTCGATGTCCACCCATTCCGCCCCACCAAGGTCGAGCACTGGTTGGCTCATCTGGAGAATAGCCGGCGCACGTTCCTGCGTCTGGTCGAAAAGGCACGCACCTTTGACGAAAAACAGGCCCAGGCCCTGATCCGCGACCGCAACTACGCCGCGCTGGATCAGATGGTGTTGGAGCATCTGATGGGCCGTTAAACGGTCCCGGCTCGCACTGGGACCGCTTTCCAGGCGGGGGAACGACCCAACCCGCCGCGCAAGCACCGGCCAGCCACGCCCGTTTTCGGTCCCACAGAGAGGGACCGGCTGGCACGTCGACCGCCGGCTGGTGGGCCAAGCGACAAGCGGCAAGAGCTCAAAGGTCCACCTCGGGGAAGCGCTCTCGGATGCGCTGCCGTAGATGGGCCTCGTCAGCCGGCTCGTAACGCCGTCGCGGGATGAGGCGTCGGACCGCATCCAGCAGGGCCAGCCAGTCTTCCAGTGGCGGTTCCTCCACTGGCTGCCAGCGTTCGTAGCGCCGGGTGCGCATGTAAAAACGCCATTCCCCGCCCACCAGATGCGCGTACATCTGCAGCTTGGTACCGTCCGGGGCCCGACGTTTCCAACTGATCTCGGCTTTGGCCATGGCTGGATCGGCTCGAGCAGTGTCCGGCTCGACTGCGACCGCCCGACGGAGTTACGAGGACGCGGTGCCTGCACTGGGCTGGGGATCCGGCATTTCCACCACTGCCACGGCCATGGCGGCGATCCCGTCGCCACGCCCTACGAATCCCAGACCCTCATTGGTGGTGGCTTTGATCCCCACCTGTCCGGTCGTCACCCCCAGGGCTGCAGCCACGTTCGCACGCATCGCTGTCATGTGCGGTGCCAGGCGCGGCTGTTGAGCCAACACCGTGGCATCCACGTTCAAAATGCGGCCTCCCCGCAGACGCACCTGGCGGGCCGCCTCCTCCAAAAAGATCCGGCTGGGAGCGTCCTTCCACCGGGGATCGGTGTTGGGGAAGTAGTGGCCGATATCGCCCTCCCCCAGCGCTCCCAACACCGCATCACAAATCGCATGCATCAAGGCGTCGGCGTCCGAATGTCCTTCCAGCCCATGAGTGTGTGGTATCTCCACTCCGCCCAGGACCAGCCGGCGACCCGCCACCAACGCGTGCACATCGTACCCGATACCCACTCGCACCATGCCCGGCAGTATAAAGGCCCGGCCCGGTGTCACAACCGCGCTCTAACCGAGGGCGGCAGCATGGGACAAGCTCGCGGGTGTGCGGAAACCGATCCGCCGTTCCGTCCTACCCTCGGCAGGCCGACCCGGCGGCAGGGCATCCGTTCCCTCTTTCGGGACCGCAAACGATGAACTGCCGCATCGTTGCGGCTCTTGCCCATCTGCGTTGCCATCATGTCCGGAGGGCCCGGCTCTCGGCCTGGGGCCCAAGATCCGACGCCATATGGCCCGTCGCTCTGGCAACCCGTGTTGGAGTTCGATCACCAAACAGGCAGGTGTCTTCGCGGCGAGCGGGTTCCACCTTCTTGTCAGAACAGCATCGGACTTCCCTTGCGCCCCCGGGAGCGCGGCGGGTGTTCACTGGATTCCTGCGGCTTTGCCGGCCGAGTTTCTGGTCTGGTCTACCCCAGATGCATGAGGTGTTCGATCTCCTCGAATTGGGCGCGCAACCGGGTGACCATCGCCTCCAGGCGCGAGTCGTCCAGTTGAAACCGCTGCCGCACCTCCTCGGTCACGTGGGCCGAACCCTGTCTGGCCCCCGTATCTGCGCGTGCCCGGTGGGCTACCACGTTGGCCACGTGCGCCACGACGGACAACCCCGTTGGTGGTCCCAATTGCGGCTGGTGATGCCAGCGCACCCCTTCCACGAGGGTCTCGGGCAGCCGCCACAGCCGCAGCAGTTCCCCGCCCACTTCGGCATGGTCTGTGCCCACCACGTCCTGCTCGGCTTCGGAGCGGGACATGCCCGCCAATGCCACCCGGGCCTGAATCTCGGCCAGTTGTTCCGTCGTAAGCGCCAGACCCATCACCAGCTTGCCCAGATCATGGAGCAGGCCCACGGTAAAGGCCACGGGCGGTTCTGCTTCTACGTCCAACCCCTCGGCCAGCACTGATTCCGCGGCCTGCGCGGTCGTTACCGAATGCCGCCACAAATCCTCGGCTTCCAACGCATACTGCGGCATGGTCACCGACATGGCCCCGCCAAAGGCCAGCGTCAACACGATGTGCAAAATCTGTTGATGGCCCAGGAGGAACACCGCCTGATCCACGGAGGCCACAGGTTCCTCCAGACCGAAGAACGGAGAGTTGCACGCCCGCAGGAGCTTTGCCGTCAGCACATTATCGCATTTGAGCACTTCCACAATCTCATCGTTGCTGATGGCCGGCTGGTCCAGCATCGTCACCAGCCGCAATGCCGCCTGTGAGACCGGCGGCAAATTCCTCACCTTGCCCACGATCTCCTGCGCTTTCATAGGTTTGTCCTTTGCCCACGACCTGCTTCGGCAGCCCAGTCCATGCCTGTCCCCGGAGCATTGTGCTTCCGGGGTGTCCCGGTCCAGGCAGTTTCACCGGCTCCGAACCCTGCCCTGAGGATGCGCTGCATGGCCCTCGGCGCCGTCAGGCCTGCCAACACATCGTCGCCGGCCCTCAGCATGGCTGTTACCTTACCGAAAAGAAAGCTTCTCAGTGTCAACGGGAGTGGTACAATCCCCTTCTTTGGGGCCACGGACGCTGCTTGGCCCTTGCTGCGAAACTGGCCGTACTATGAGCGCCAACCGCTTGCCTGCAGCTTGCCGCCGCTCCAGGGTGATATCTTTCATTCTGGCCAGAATCCTGCCGCCGGCCGCAGCGACTCGTAGGCCACGCCGGGCGCTCAGAGTCGCACTACGCCGGCCAAGATCTTGGCATTTGGGTATCGGCCGCCGGCTCTCAACACTTGAACAAAAACTGCGGTTCTGTCCCGTGAACCTCTGCTTTAGCGACGCATTTCGCCAGGGCTGTAGACTGGAGGCAAAGGCCCCGCCAAATGCGCCGTTACCAATTGCCGAGCTGTGGGCACGCGAGGGCGGTGGCATCCTCCGGAGTCCGCCCGAAAGCCCGCCGTTGGCCAAGAGTCCGCCGGCCAGCGCCAGCGTTCTTTCTTTGTAAACCTCCGGCTTTCGCCCTTTTGCCGATGCCGGGGAGTTCCGCGGGGCTCCGGGCCCGAGTCGCGGCCCTGGGGCGCGTCAGTCCTTCTTTTTGAACAAATCCCCCAGACCTTTGGTAGCTTTCCCGGCTGCTTCCGCGGCTTCCTTGCCCAGGGTTTGGATCGAACGCCCCGCCTCTTTGCCCAGCGTCCCGACCGCCTGCTGCACGGCTTCGGTCGTGCCTTCCACAAGCGCCGCCATCACCTTGCGGGTCAGTTCGGCCGCGCTGATGCCTTCCGGACCTGTGCCCAAATTTTCCAGGTGAATGTCCGGCAAACGCACCGGGATTGTCCCTCCCAATGCAGTGGCGCCCAGCCGGAAACTCGCATTCTTGATGACGATCCGGTCCACCTGCAGCTTCCGGCCGGCACGGGAAGGGTCGCCCGGAGCGTGGGGTTGTGTCTCTGTTTGCACGGCCCCCTCCACATGGGCCAAAATCCTTCGCAGATTGTTTCCGCCGGGCCCCAGCTCCACCGTGATTTCCGGAGAGTCAACTTCGATGGAGCGGAGATGCAGCTTGTCCGACCATAACGACGCCGGCACCAGCGCGAGGCTTGCCTTCTCCAGCCGAATCGCATGCGGGGATTTGTAACCCTCCGGATTGCCCACCAGCAGACCTTCGATCCGCCCCTGACCGGTCCACAGGGACACGGAGACCTTCCGGACTTCCACCGTTACTCCCGTGACGCTCGGCCCTACTCTTTCGACGGCGGCTTTTACGAGCCCGTCCAAGAACAGTGTCAGTCCTAACCCTACCCCAAGCAGCAAGACTGCCACCGCGACGGCTGCGATCCGCAAAGGCTTTCTCATGTCCACCACTCTCGCAGCTTGCTGACTTTTCGCAACCCTGAGTTGCGTTTTCTTCGGCCGGTGGTTCGGCTCCGTTCCGCCGGTCCCCAAATCTTCGCCCTTCAGGTCCGACGGCCGCGAGACTCCGTCCGTCGTGACTTCTGCGTTGAACGGCCCTGCATTCTTGAGCGCCTGATCAGCATCACTTGCACCGTCTGCGGGAATCTTGCCTACCGGGAAAAGCGCGATCTGCGGGCGTGGCTCACAGGCTGCTGAAAAAGTCATTTGCGAAGGGAAAAGCATGGAAAAATCCCGATGTCTCCGAGGGTCGGTTGCATGAACCAGCGCTTTTTCAAGAGCCTGCTAAGGGCTGATGTTTTTCGACTCGTCGAGTGTCCCTGTCGAACCGTCCCTTTAGAAGGATGGAAGGGTGGCGGCGGCTGCCGACGGGTGCCCTGGAAAAAAGAAGGGCCCCGGGAGCCCTGACCCTCCCGGGGCCGTGCTGTGGTCCTCCTCGCAGTGTTGGTGCCGAACCCTCTCTCAAGGACCGACCCCAAGCCGTAGGCTCGATGTCGGAAACTATTGCAACGTACGGACGCGGCGGAACTGGGAAACTTTGTGCGTCTTGCTCGACCGCTCTGCGTGGCGCCTTGCCAGCGCCGTCGGGCACCGGCTCTGCGCCTCGAGTTGGCACCGGATACCCGGTCGCGACACGAACCAAGTACGCGGTCTACGACCGACCGTCCCACGGTCCGGCGCAGCCCCTTGACCGCTGGCAGCTCGACCGTCCCCTTGCTCGTGACGACCTCGGAGTTCCATAGTCCGTGGAAAGTTTTAGCCGGTGCCCCGTGCGGGGGAGTCGATGCGACTCCCCCGCCTCGATTCGGCCCGGGTCGGCTATTGGATCATGAGCCGGAAGTACTGTTCGGTGTCCGTGGCGGGAATGACCACGGATTTCACTGTGCCATCGCCGACGACGGGTGTGCCCAACGGCGACCAGGTGCCGGTGATGGGACTCTTGCTCTGCACCTGGTAGGTGCAGCCGCTCGTACTGTTCCAAGAGACAACCACGTTGGACCCGCTGCGGGTAATGGTGAGCAAAGGCTGCGGGCAGGTCACCACTTGCACAAGGGCCGGCGGTGGCATTTGCCAGCTCAGGAAGCCGTTGTTGTCCAGCGCGGTCCAGCGCAGCATCCAGTTGTTGGTGTGGAACGCGCCCTTGTACGGAGCGGGCACGTAGAAGCCGTCGTGGGGCGGCGTGGAGAAGGCGGCATACACCGGACTGTGGGGCCCTTCCGGCACAGGCAGCAGGCGTGCGTCGTTTACCCGGCTGATGCTGCGCAGCAGCGGGTTGGCTTCGGGGTTGAGGTCTAGCGATGCGGTGGGAATGCTTCCCAATGCCCCATTGCCCTGCGTGCAGCGCCAGAACAGATTGTTCGTCATGGCCGGAATCGCGTTGGTCCCCAACACCAGTTTCCGCCCGTCAAACTCCACAAACACCGAATTGTGAATCTCCGGGCGACTCCGCTGCCGAATCACCAGCGCCTCGTTGCCCGTGTTGGTGCCCGTGCCCGCCCCAATCGCCGTCCAGTTATACACCTGGAAGGTGCTCTCGAACGGAAAACTGCCGCGGGCATCCAGCTCGTTGGGCATCCCGTTGAACTCGCCCCCCTCGTCCCGCGCATCCGGCGCCTGAATCGTGAACCAGAACTGGTTCTTGCCGCTGTAGCCCTGGTCGGTGTCAAACGAGTCGTCGTCGTTGAAGGCGCTGACCAGGTACTTGGTGTTGACAGTGCCCCCGAAGAACTCGAAGCCGTCGTCGGCAATCAGGTAGCACTCGACAAACTCGATGGTGGTGCCGCGGCCCACACCGCCCAACGACAGCCCGTTGATTTCGCGGTTGGCTTCGATCAGTTTGCCTCCGTGCCGGATGGAGACGTAGCGGAGGATGCCCGAGTTGTCGTCCGGATCGTCCCCGCCGAAGCGGAACAGCGGCTCGCCGCCGTAGGCTGCCGGGGCGAAGGCGTCCGGCAAGCCTTCATACACATCCTGGATGGGGGTGAGGTTGAGCCGGATGGAGGAGTTGATGGGGGCGCGGCCGTTGATGACGATGCCGCCCCACAGCCCCCGACTGCCCGGCCCGCTGACGGGCATGTCGAACGGATCGTTCACATCGTCCTGCTCGGCGGTGAAGATGATGGGGTTGCAGGCGGTGCCTTCGGCAAAAAGTTTGGCCCCCCGGTTGATGACCAGGCAACCGAAGCCGCCGGGGATGCCGTCCTGGACAGTGTAGGAGCCGTCGCGGCCTTTGATCACCGTGCCCGCTTCGATGGTGAGCGAGGCGTTGGAAAGCACATAGACGAAGTTGGTCATCACGTAGATGTTGGTCGCATACCATGTCACGTGGTTGGTGATGAAACCGCCGACATAAACGATGTTGGACGGCTGGTTGAAGAGCGTGCCCAGAATGAGGTTCTGGTCCAGCGCCGTCCAACCGCGCATCCAGTTGTCGCACGCATCGAACGCGCCCTTGTAGTTGACCGGCGTGTAGAACCCGTCGTTCGGCGGCGTGCTGTAAGCGGTGAAGACCGGGCTGTTGGGCAGCGGGCGAGGATCGAGTCGGCTGTTCTGGCCGCGGTCAATGCCGCGGAGCAAGGGGTTGGCTTCGGGGTTGAGGTCTAGCGATGCGGTGGGAATGCTTCCCAATGCGCCATTGCCCTGCGTGCAGCGCCAGAACAGATTGTTCGTCATGGCCGGAATCGCGTTGGTCCCCAACACC
>Ga0308417_1000715_pt1 | contig 23345 bp, 17 predicted proteins | sample HotsprSampleOS65_FD_203528 | JGI IMG/M metagenome (GOLD analysis project Ga0308417, IMG submission 203528) | Hot spring phototrophic mat microbial communities from Octopus Spring, Yellowstone National Park, Wyoming, United States - 20090730_OS65 ...
CGGCACGCTCGGCACGGGCAAGATGCGCAAGATGCCCGTGCTACGGAAAGCCCGCCGGCTGGTCGTAGCACGGGCGTCCTCGCCCGTGCCAACGAGGCTCCGCCACGGCCATCCTGACTCCAACCAACGCAGAAACTGTCACGCGCCCTCACACAGCCGCTGACGCCCAAACCCTCTGGACATCGCCCCCCCCTGCCGATAGCATATCGGCCGATATGCACGCCGCCGGCACACGCGATACGGACGTCAATACTCAGGCGCGGTGACCACGGGCCCTGGCCCGGCTCCGCGCCCCGCCCCGACGTTCTTCCCGTGCCGATTCCTCGTGTCCTTCTCACAACTCAGGTCAGACATGGAAGCAATCGAGACCCGTTACCGTACCCACACCTGTGGCCAGTTGCGCAAATCCGACGTTGGAAAGCAGGTCAGGCTCGCCGGCTGGGTGCATTCCTACCGCGACCACGGCGGGCTGGTCTTCATCGACCTGCGCGACCGCGACGGCCTCACCCAGCTTGTCTTCGATGCCGACGTGTGCGGCCAGGCCTGCCACGACGAGGCCCGCCGCCTGCGCGGCGAATGGGTCATCAGCGCCTCGGGCGTGGTCGAGCCGCGCGGCGAAGGGCTGGAGAACCCCAGGCTCCAGACCGGCCAGATCGAGGTGCGTGTCAGGAGCATGCAGGTCCTGAGCGTCTCGCCCACGCCGCCCTTTACGCCGGATGAGCGGGAGGTGGTCAGTGAGGAGAAACGCCTGACTTATCGCTATCTGGACCTGCGCCGCGCCGAGATGCAGCAGACCCTGCGCGTCCGTGCCCGCGTCAGCCGACTCATGCGCGACTACCTGGCCGACCTGGGCTTCTGGGAAATCGAGACCCCGTTCCTCACTCGCAGCACCCCCGAAGGCGCGCGCGACTTCATTGTCCCCGCCCGGCTCATGCCCGGCTGCTTCTACGCCCTGCCGCAGTCGCCCCAGCTCTTTAAGCAGCTCCTGATGGTGGCCGGCTGCGACAAGTACATGCAGATCGTCCGCTGCTTCCGCGACGAGGACCCCCGCGCCGACCGCCAGGCCGAGTTCACCCAGCTCGACGTGGAGATGGCCTTCATCGACCGCGAGAACATCATGTCCGTCATCGAGGGCCTGCTGCGCCTGATCTGGAAGGAAATCCTGGGGGTGGAAATCCCCAACCCCATCCCCCGCCTCGATTACGACCAGGCGATGGGCTGCTTCGGCTCCGACCGGCCGGACCTGCGCTTCGGCATGGAGCTGGTGGACATCACCGACCTGGCGCACAGCACCGACTTCAACGTGTTCAGGAACGCGCCGATGGTCAAGTGCATCGCCGTGCCCGGTGGCGCCAAGCTTACCCGCGCCCAGACCGACGCCCTGGCCGAGTGGAGCAAGGGTTTCGGTGCCAAGGGCATGGCCGTCACCAAAGTGCTGAATCTCGAGAAGGCGGCCGCGGAAAAGCTGATTCCGTCGGTCGCCGAGGCCCAGAAGAGCGGCGTCTTCGCGGCCGGAGCCGACCTGCACCTGTTCACCGGCGTAGGCAAGTTCGTCGCCCCGATCGCGCCGCAGATGGCCCGGCGCATCGGCGCCCGGCACGGCGATCTGCTGTGTTTCGCGGCCGACGAGCCCAAGGTCGTCCACAAGGTCCTGGGCGAGCTGCGCCTGAAGATGGCACGGGACCTGCAGATGAAGCCCGCGTGCGACTTCGCGTGGCTGTGGGTGGTGAACTTCCCCCTGTTCGAGTGGGATGCCCAGGAGAATCGCTTCACCAGCACGCATCATCCGTTCACCTCGCCGCTGGATGAAGATCTGCCCAAACTCGACAGCCAGGAGCGCAGTGTCGTCGAGTCGATCAAGTCCAAGGCCTACGACATCGTCGTCAACGGCAATGAGATCGGCGGCGGCTCGATCCGTATCCATCGCCAGGATGTGCAGCAGAAGGTCTTCGCGCTGCTGGGGATCGACCCCACGTCCCAGCGGCAGAAGTTCGGCTTTCTGCTGGACGCACTTCAGTACGGCGCCCCGCCGCACGGCGGCATCGCCCTGGGTCTGGACCGCATCATCATGATCCTCCGCGGGCTCAGCAACATCCGCGATGCGATCGCCTTCCCCAAAACCCAGGCCGGCAATGACCTGATGTGCGGCGCCCCGGCGCCCGTGGATGAGAAACAGCTCCGAGAGGCCCACATCCGGCTGGCCCTGCCGCCGAAATAGCAGCGGCTCCGCCCGCCGGCTCCCGGGTGCGCCGCCGCCCATCCTCACGCCGGCGGGGCGTCGCCCTGCTGGGGGGCCTTGAGGCCCAGCTCCACCATCACCTGCTGAAGGTCGCTCCAGACGGCCATGCGCGTCTCGCGCGTGTAGTATCGCAAAAGGTATGCCGGATGGTACGTCGGCATGAGCTTGATCCCGCGCCATTCGTGCCAGCGCCCTCGCAGCCGCCCCATCGACTGGCGGGTGTTGAGCATGAACTGCGTGGCCGGCAGACCCAGCGTCACAATGACGCGCGGCCGGATGATCTCCAGCTGACGAAGCAGATACGGCGTGCAGGCCTCGACCTCATCGGCCACCGGGGCACGGTTGCCGGGCGGACGGCACTTGACGATGTTGCAGATGTAGACCTGCTCGCGCTTCAGGCCCATCGCCCGGATCATCCGATCAAGCAGTTCGCCGGCCCGGCCCACAAACGGACGGCCGGTCTGGTCTTCGGTCTCGCCGGGTCCCTCGCCGATGAACAGCAGTTGGGCTTCGGGATCCCCTTCGCCAAAGACGGTGTGGGTGCGCTGCTCGTGCAGGCGGCATTTCGTGCAGACGGAGACGTGCTTCCTGTCCAGTTCCGCCAGGAGGCCAAGCCGCTGTTCCCGCGACATGGGCTGGCCGGCCAACTCGGCACCGGCGCCAAACAACTCGATGGGAAGGGCCGCCGCGGTTGCCGCATCGTCGGTCGCCGGAGGTGACACCGTCGCGGCAGTCGGCGCATCCGACGGCCGGATGCCGCCGGAGGCGCGCGGTGACCCGCCCGAAGCCGCGACGGCCGGGCGCCCTGCCGCCGGTGGCTTGTGGGCACAAGCTGTGTTGGGAATCACCACCCAGCTCAGGCCCATCGCCTGTTCGCCACGGAGCCACATCCACAGCCTTTGTCGCAGCGCTATGTCCATGGGGTCGTCTTGCTCCAGTCGCCGGGACTATGGTGTTGCCCGCGCCGTGGCCGCGCGGGGCACCAGCAGGTGCGCCAGCAGCATCGACAGCCCGAAGGCCAGCAGCGTGCCCAGCGCGCCCGCGGCCGCCACGGCGAGGGCGGCGCGGGAGATGCCGGGCATGAGATAGTCGGGGGCAATGCCGTGCAGGATCTGAGTGGCGCGGTCGGCAAACCCGAACGTCCGGGCCACGCTCTCCAGGCCATCATCCCACTCCGAGGCGAAGGGAGCGACGAATATGGCCAGCCCCAGTGCAATGAGAAGGCCATAAGCGATGATGGGCCACCACCGGATCGCCGGCGCGGCCGGCTCCGCGGGCAGCGCCGCGACCGGCAATCGGCGCGATGGCTCGCCCAGCTCAAGCAGATCAGGCCGCGTGCGCATCACGGCCGCCAGCACCATGGCGGTAATGGTGGCCTCGCCCAGACCGATGAGCATGTGGATATTGGCCATGGCCGGAAACACCAGCGACGCCTTGGCCGTGCCCGATGCGGCAAGCTCGCCGGCGCAGCAGAGGGCGGCCAGCACGGTGGAGCACCATGCGGCGAAGGAGGCCGCCAGGAGCATTCCCCGGCGTGTGCGGAAGACGTGGCAGAGGACGCGGTAGATGCCCCATCCGCCGATGGAGCCGATGATGGCCATGTTGAAGACGTTGGCCCCCAGGGCCGTGATCCCGCCATCGCTGAAGACAAGACACTGCACGACCAGCACCGCCGTCATGACCACGACGGCGGCGGCCGGTCCCACCAGCACGGCCGCCAGTACCGCCCCCATCAGGTGTCCGCTGGTGCCCAGGGCGACGGGGAAATTGAGCATCTGGGCGGCGAAGATGACCGCCGCCGTCAGCCCCATGAGCGGCACGTGGCGGCGCGGCAGGTGGCTACGCGTCTGGCGCAGGGCCGCGGCCAGTCCGGCCGCCGACAGCCCGGCGGTCAGGGCGATGGTTCTGGCATCAAGAAATCCGTCAGGTATGTGCATGCTCTGGGTCTTTCAGAGGATCGCACGATCATAGTACAGAACCGGCGCGGACGGAAGCGGCGGCGCCCGCCGCTGGCGCACCGCCTGCGGCCGCAATGGCTCCCCGCGCATCGCGCCGTATAATCCGCTTCGTGCAGCGCAGACCCATTCAGCAGCTTCCCCCATCGCTGGTCAACCGCATCGCGGCCGGCGAGGTCATCGAGCGCCCCGCCTCGGTCGTCAAGGAACTTATCGAAAACGCCATCGACGCCGGCGCCACGCAGATCATCATCGAGACCGAAGATGGCGGGCGGGAACTCATCCGCGTCACCGACAACGGCTGCGGCATTTCCCCGGCCGACCTGCGGCTGGCCTTTGCGCCCCACGCCACCAGCAAGCTCGCCTGCGACGAGGACCTGTTCAACATCGTTACCATGGGATTCCGCGGCGAGGCTCTGGCCAGCATCGGCGCGGTCTCGCAGGCCCGCATCCTGAGCCGAACCGCCGACAGCGAGGCCGCCTGGGAAGTGGTCAATCGCGGCGGAGTCATCGGCGACGTTCAGGCCGCCGCCGGCAATGTGGGCACCACCGTCGAGGTGCGCAATCTGTTTTTCAACACACCCGCCCGCCGCAAGTTCCTCAAGGGCGCTGCCACCGAATCCGGCCACATCAGCGATATGGTGACGCGCCTGGCCCTGCCCCATCCTCACATCGCCTTCAAACTGCTCTCCGGCGGGCGCGTGAGCCTCGATCTGCCCGCGTGCGAGCCCGAGGTGCGCCTGCTGGCCGCATGGCCGGAGGAGTTCCGCGAGCAGCGCCTGCCGCTGGCGGTTCGCAGCGCCGAAATCCGCATCAGCGGCATCATCGGTCTGCCCGAGCTGGCCCATCCGACCGCGCGTCACCAGTACTTCTACCTCAACGGCCGCCACATCCGCGACCGTTTCATCCAGCACGCCTTGCGCGAGGGCTACCGCGGCCTGACCGAGCCCGGCCGCCAGCCGGCGGCCATCCTGCTCATCGAGATGCCCGCGCACGATGTGGATGTCAACGTCCACCCCACCAAGTCGGAGGTGCGCTTCCGCGACAGCGGCCGGATTCACGGCCTGATCCTCTCCGCCATCCGGGAGAAGCTCCTGGGCAGCGACCTGACCCCCACGGCCGTGCCGACGTCGCCTGCCGACGATGCGCAGCGCCAGGGGATGCGATCTCGTCTGGCCGAGTTCTTTAAGCAGCAGTACCCCACCGGCAGCGCGAGTGAGGCCGCGCCGCTGGCGCCGACGGCCGATGCGCCCCTGCTGAACAGCAGCGCAGCAGCAGCTTCGCCGGGGCCCATGCCCCCCCTGCCGGGACGAACCCGCTCCAGCCCGCCGCAGGAACCGGTTGATGCCGCAGCGGCTTCGCCACCGCCGCGGCCGGTCGCGCCGCCCTCGCGGCCGGCGCTGCAGCTCCACAATGCGTACCTGGTGACCGAGTGCGAGGATGGTCTGGTCATCATCGATCAGCATGCCCTGCACGAGCGCATCATGTACGAGGAGCTGCTGGCGAGGCTGAGCCGCGGGCCGCTGGAGTCGCAGCGTCTGCTGATCCCCGAGGTGCTGCCCGCCACCCCCTCGCAGATCGCCCTCCTGGAGAATCTCCAGCCGCTGCTGGGGCGGCTGGGCATCGAGCTGGCCGTGTTCGGCCCCGACAGCGTGGCGGTCCAGGCGTTCCCGACGTTTCTGGACCGTCTTGAGCCCGGGCGTTTCGTCCGCGAACTGCTGGAGCGGGCCGAGCAGGAACTGCTGGATCTGCACGATGAGGAGCTGCTGCACGGCGTTCTGGACATGATGGCCTGCAAGGCGGCCGTCAAGGCCGGCGACCCCCTGTCGCAGCCGGAGATCGAAGCCCTGCTGGCACGTCGCGAGCTGGTGGAGCGCTCCAGCAACTGCCCCCACGGCCGGCCGACGACGCTGCGCCTGACCCTGCGCGACCTGGAGAAGCAGTTCAAGCGCACCGGCTTCTAAAAGCACGCCAGGCACAGACGACCATGCCCACTGTGACCATCAGCATCCCCTGGCCCCTGTGGGTGTACGCAGGTATGAGCGTCGTGACGTTCCTGGCCTATCTGATGGACAAACGGCGCGCCGTCGGCGGGACCTGGCGCATCCGCGAGAGCATGCTGCACCTGCTTGAGCTGGGAGGCGGCTGGCCGGGGGCGTTGGTTGCCCAGCAGGTGCTGCGGCACAAGAGCAGCAAGGGACGTTACCTGCTGGTGTTCTGGGCCATCGTCGCGCTGCACGGGGTCTTGTGGGCATGGTGGCTGGGATGGATCGCGATCGGGGGGCGGTAGAGCTTGGCGCCGTGGGAGGGCGAAGCTCCTGCCAGGCCGGCGCATGTGCGTAGCGTGCCGCGGCGGCTCGCCGGGAGGCTCTCCCCGCCTTCGGCCCGCTGTCCTCTACTTCGCCCCCTGTGCCCACCTGATCAGAATGTCCGCCACTTCCGGCCGCGAGAACTCCATGGGCGGGCGCTGGCCGGCTTTGAGCATGTCGCGAACCTTGGTTCCGCTGAGGAAGACCTTGGTCTCGGGGCCGTGGGGGCAGGTCTTGGCGCTGACCATGCCCTCGCAGACGTTGCACCAACTGCTGTGCTCGAACTTCAGCGGCGTGATGCCCAGGTCTTTGGGCAGGTCGAACTGATCGAAAATCTTCTGGGCGTCGTACGTGCCGTAATAACTGCCCACGCCCGCGTGGTCGCGGCCGACGATGAAGTGCGTCACCCCGTAGTTCTTGCGGATGATCGCGTGCAGGATGGCCTCGCGCGGTCCGGCGTAGCGCATCGCCAGGGGCATGACGGTGAGCATCGTACGGTCTTTGTTATAGTATTTGTCGATGAGGACGCGGTAGCACTCCATGCGCACGTCGGCGGGGATGTCGTCGCTCTTGGTTTCGCCCACCAGCGGGTGGATGAGCAGGCCGTCGGTGATTTCCTGAGCGCACTTGGTGAGGTACTCGTGGGCGCGGTGGATGGGGTTGCGCGTCTGGAAGGCGGCGATCGTGTTCCAGCCCCGCTCGACGAAGGCCTCGCGCGTCTTCGCCGGCGGGAGACGGTACTCGGGGAACTCCGGCTCGTAGTTGGGGCAGACGACATCGACCGGGCCGCCCAGACAGGTGTTGCCCTGTCTCAACACGGCCGCCACCCCCGGATGGGCCTCATCCTCCGTGCGGTAGACGCTGGGGATTTCCAGCGCCTTGTCGTGGGGATACTTCTCCTGCACCGTCATGATGCCCAGCAGGCGCTTCTTGTCGTCCAAAAGCGCCAGTTTCTGCCCGACCGAGATCTTCGCGGCCAGTTCGTCGGGCGGGCACAGTGTGACGGGAATGGGCCAGACGGCGCCGCTGACGAGGCGCATGTGTCGGCAGACGGAGGCGAAGTCGGCCGGCCCCATGAACCCCGTGAGGGGCGAGAAGGCGCCGATGGCAATCATCTCCAGGTCGCACTGCTCGCGCGGCGAGAGGATGATGCAGGTCAGCGACCCGGCCTGCTCGGCGGCCTGCTTCGCCGCGGCGGGTTCCAGAACGCGATTGACAAGCGGCCCGCCATGCGGGGCGATCAGTGCCATGAAAAGCTCCTCGGTTGATGTTAAGGGCGGATAAAATAGCGAGTTTGAGGTGGGGGACAAGGGCGGGCGAGGCGCCCCGGCGCCTCATTGCCTTGGGCAAAGCCTTCTCTATACTGATCGGCCCGGCCGCTGGGCCGGGCCGGCGCACCTGGCCGCTTCGGGCAGCAACCGCCGTCGCGGTGCCGGTAATTGGTTGGAAAGTCCAAGGAGCAGCCTCATGCCCAGTTACAGTACCGCTGACATCCGCAACGTCATCCTCGTTGGACACGGTGGCAGCGGCAAGACCACGCTGGCCGACGCCATGCTGTTCGCGGCCGGCGCCGTCAACCGCAAGGGCTCGGTGGTCGACGGCAGCAGCTTCAGCGATTTCGAAAAGGAAGAGAAAGAGCACAAACACTCCATTTATCCTTCCTTCCTTCACCTGGACCATCAGGGCAAACGCATCAACATCATCGACACGCCGGGTTCCACCGACCTCATCGGCCAGGCGCTGGGGTGTCTGGTTGCGGCCGACACGGCGCTGCTGACGGTGAATGCCCAGTCGGGCATCGAGGTAGTGACGCGGCGCATCTTCGAGGCCCTCAAGGAGCAGGGCATGGCGCGGGCGATCGTGGTCAATCGCATCGACCTTCCCGACATCGACCTGGAGCAACTGGTGAGCCGGCTCCGCGAGGGCTTCGGGCCCGAGTGCCTGCCGATCAACCTGCCCACCGGCGGCGGCAAGGGCGTGGTCGACTGCCTGCTGAACAGCGAGGGGTCGGCCGACTTCGGCTCGGTGGCCGACGCCCACAGCGCCCTGATGGACCAGATCGTGGAGATGGATGAGGCGCTGATGGAGAAGTACCTCGGCGGCGAGCAACCCACCGAACAGGACATCCACGCTGCCCTGAGCAAGGCGATGAACGCAGGGCACCTGGTCCCCATCTGCTTCACCGACGCCAAAAACGGCGTGGGCGTCAACGAGCTGCTGGACGCGATCGTGCGGCACTTTCCCAACCCCCAGGAGGCCAATCAGCGCGCCTTCGTCATCGGAGAGGGCGAGCAGGCAAAGCCCTTCCCCTACCGGCAGGATGTCTCGGGCCCGCTCCTGGCTCATGTGTTCAAGGTGATGACAGATCCGTTCATCGGCAAGCTGGCGGTTTTCCGCGTTCACCAGGGCAAGGCGACGGGCCAGACTCAGGTCTTCCTCGGCACCTCGAAGAAGAGCATCAAGCTGGGACACGTTTTCAACCTTCAGGGCAAAGACCACCGCGAGACCGACGCCGTGATCGCCGGAGACATCGGCGCCGTGGCCAAGATCGACGAAATCCGCGTTGGAGACATTCTGCACGACGATCATGCTCTGGACGACGTGCGGCCGCCGAAGCAGAATCTGCCCACGCCGATGTACGGTCTGGCCGTCAGCCCCAAGGCGCGCGGGGACGAACAGAAGATATCCGGCGCACTTCAGAAGATCACTGAAGAGGACCCCACCTTCCGGGTGGTCATGGACCGCCAGACCAAGGAGCTGGTGATTTACGGGCTGGGCGAGCTTCATCTGCGGCTGGTGCTGGAGCGACTGAAGAATCGCGGACTGGAGGTGGAGACCAAGCCGCCGAAGATCGCCTATAAGGAAACGGTGACCGCCAAGGCCGAGGGGCATCATCGCCACAAGAAGCAGACGGGCGGGGCCGGACAATTCGGCGAGGTGTACCTGCGCATTGAGCCGCTGGAGCGCGGCAAGGGCATCGAGTTCGTCGATGAGGTCTTCGGCGGCGCCATCCCCAACCAGTTCATCCCCGCCGTGGAGAAGGGCGTGCGCGATCTGGCCGACCAGGGGGTGCTGGCCGGCTATCCGATCGAGGATGTGCGCGTGATCGTCTACGATGGCAAGAGCCACCCCGTGGACAGCAAGGAGGTAGCCTTCCGCACCGCCGGGAAGATGGCCTTCAAGGACGCGGTGCTCAAGGCCCGCCCGGTCCTGCTGGAGCCGATCGTGAACATGCAGGTGACCGTCCCGGAAGATAAAGTCGGGGCCATCACGGGCGACCTGTCGGGCAAGCGCGGGCGGATCCAGGGGACAGACATGCTGCCCGGTGGCATGGCCGTTGTCACCGCCCAGGCGCCGCTGTCGGAGGTGATGCAATACCAGAGCCAGCTCAAGAGCGTGACCGGTGGCCAGGGTTCATTCTCGATGGAGCTGAGCCACTACGACCCTGTGCCGCCGCACATCCAGCAGCAGATTCAGGCCGCGTACAAGCCCAAGGCCGAGGAGGAATGAGCCGGCCGGTCGGCTGGTCGGCTTATAAGCTTTCCCGAATGTTATAGGCCGATTCCGCTTGCGGTGTTGGCAGGCGGCAGTATAGTGGGGTCTGCTTGTGACGGGATCGAGGCGATCGGGTCATTGACACCGGGGTGTGACCATGACGCTCGAGAATCTGCTGGCCTGGTGGAACCTCATCTTCATCGTGCCCGGCCTGTTGGCCGTACTCTACCTGACGCTCTTTGTTTTCAGCGGGCTTGAGGCCGGACCCGGACAGGCGGATGCGGACGCCGATGCCGATGCCGATGTGCACGCGGATGCCGATGCCGGCGCCGACATCAGCGCCGATACCGATGCGGATGCCGACATCAGCGCCGAGGCCGATGCGGATGCCGACATCAGCGCCGAGGCCGATGCCGATGCGGACGTGGACGTGGCCGCCGACGTGTCGGCCGAGGCCGAGGCGTCTGCGGATGCGGCGGATGGCGCGCACGCCGTGTCAGCGCATATCGGCGCACCGGTTTACTTCACCGTCCTGAGCTGGCTGGGACTGGGGCGCGTGCCCCTGAGCCTCTTGGCCATGTCCCTGCTGCTGTTCTGGGGCATCGTCGGCTTCGCCGTCAACACGGCCATGCGGCCGCGTCTGGAGGCATGGGGGCTGGCTGCGCTGCTGCCGTTCGTGAGCGTGCCCGCCGCGCTGCTGGGCAGCGCGCTGCTGACAGCGCTTTTCGCCCGCGTTGTGGGCAGGTGGTTCCCGCTGGCCGAGACCTACGCCCAGCGCAAACAGGAGCTGCTGGGGCTCGAGGGCGAGGCGCTGTATCCCATCGATCAGAAGTTCGGAATGGCGTTTGTTCGGGATTCTCGCGGCGAGGTTTTTCAGCTTCCCTGCCGCCGACCTGCAGTACGAGGCCAAGCTGCGCCTGGCCGAGGGCGACGCCCAGTCCAACATCCGCCGGGCCGAGGGCGAGAAGGCCATCAAAATGGTCGACGTCACGGTCGAGCGGGAGAGAGTCAACGTCGAACAGGCCCGCGTCGACGTGGAGCGGCAGAGTCTGGCCAACAAGCAGGAGTTCGAGGACGCCGCCCTCAAGTTCGAGCTGGAGAAACTGCGCATCGAGGCCGAAAAGGAAGTGCGCATCCAGACCGCCCAGGCCATGGGCCAGATGCTCGCCAAGGCGCAGATGCAGATTTTCGGCGATCCGGATACGATGACCCGCATGTCGGAGCGCTTCATGCGCGCGGCCAGTTACGGGATGGCCGCCGAGGGTCTGCTGGCCACGCTGCCGCCCCAGGTGCGGGAGACGCTGGCCAAGCTGGGTGATGCCGCGGTGAGCCTGGTGGGCAAGGCCGGCGGCAACGGCGATGGAAGCGGTGGCGCCGGCGCGCCATCGACGGCATCCGCAACAGTTGCGCCGTCCGCCGCCAGAACGAAGTCCGACGGCAAGGGTGGCGGCGACGAGGCCTGATGGTCATGTAAGGCGCGGGGCCAGGCCCCGCGTCCGATTGTGCATATCGCGTTCGTTCACGTCGCGAACCTGACATTTCAGGAGCGGGCGAACATGGCAGTCGACTCCGGCGCATCCGGCGCACATCCGCTGCCGGACATCGATGACCTGTGGCGCGACGACCCCGTCGCCGCCGAGCAGCGCCTGCGCCTGGTGGTCCCCGCCGCCGAACGCGCCGGCGACCCCGCCTATCTGGCCGAACTGGCCGCTCAGATTGCCCGCGCCTGGGCCATGCAGGGCCGCTTCGACGACTGCCACAAGCTCCTGGACAAGGCGCAGAGGATGCTCTCCCCGCAGATGCAGCGCCCGTCGGCGCGATGTCTGCTGGAGCGCGGCCGGGCTCTCTTGCTGGAGCGCCGGACGAACGAGGCACAGGCCGTTCTGCTGGAGGCCTGGCAGTCGGCCCGCGCTTCCCGCCACTATGCCGTGGCCGCCGACGCGGCCCACCTGCTGGCATCCGTGGATGAGGCGGAGCCGCTGGCGTGGAAACAGCGGGCCGTCGAACTGGCCGAACAGGCCGGCGTGGAGGCTCAAAAACCCTGGTTTGGCCAGGTCGTTTTGGATATTGGCATGGCGCAGCATGAGTCGGGACATTTCGAGCGTGCCCTTCAGTACTTTCGCCGCGCCCAGGCGTGGGAGCATCGCCACGGCCACGATGCCGCTCATCGCCGGGCCAAGTGGTGGGTGGCGCGCACGCTCCGCTCCCTGGGGCGCGCCGCTGAGGCTCTGGAAAAACAGCGCGAGCTGATGCTGGAATACGAGGCGGCCGGCCATCCCAGCGCCCAGGTCTATGAGGAGATGGCCCACTGCCTGGCCGCCCTGGGGCGTGAGGATGAGGCCCGCGCCTGGATGTCTCGCGCCCATCGCCACCAGGCCGAGGAGCATCCGCTGGGTCCGCACACGTAGGAACATCTCGCGGCGGGGCGATGGGACGGCGTCGCTTTCGCCCAGGCGCGGCGGCCCGGCTCGCGTCTGCCGCCGGGCTGCGCGCTGGACCGACCAGAGCGTTGCGTGGCGATCCGCAATTTGCACTGCGAGTGGCATCAACGTCGCTTCTTCGGGGGGCTATACGTTACTGCAAAGGCCTGACGTAGTTCACAAGAGTCCCCGGCGGCGGTGCGCATCGCCACCAGGACCCAGGGGATCGACGTCATAACCAAACAAGGAGCGCCCGCGTGCGAGCTACAACCCCTATCGCCCTGACCCTCTCCCTGCTGCTGGCCGCCGCGGCCGGCGCAGTGGAAGTGCGCCAGTCCGACGGCGCTGTGAGCCTGTCCAACGGACGCATCGACATCACCGCCTTGCCCAACGGGATGCTGTCGGCCGCCGTGCTGCACGATGGGCAGCGCGCTGACGTGCTGCGCGGCGGGATCAGCCAGGTGTTGCTGCGCGGCCAGCAGCCGCGCAACCTGCTGGCGGATCTCAGGCCAGAGTTGGGCATTGGCCGCTTCAGCGACAGCTTCGGCACAGGTCGGTCCATCGAGCTGACATACCGCACGCCCGAGGCGATGGTGCGCGTTGTGCATATTCTCTACGAGGGGACCGAGCTGTTCACCACCGAGGTCTTCATCACCGCCTCGCGCGACATCGCGGTGACCGGCATCACAGTGCTCAGCGGCGACCTGGACCTGGGCGCTGGCGAGGTACGGGTGCTGTCCAATCCGCGCGAGTGGGACACCCGTGTGTCCGTGCTCGGCGGGCGGGAGTCCCGCAGCATCTTCTGCTCGGCGCTGTACAACCGGCAGAGCGGGCGCGGCGCGGTGCTCGGCGCGATGAGCGGACACGCCTCGTCCATGGTGCGCAGCCGCATGGGCAGCGGCGGGCCGCATTTCGCTCTGTTCACAGAATACGGCGGCCCGGGTGCCGGAGAGCTGCGCATCGCCGCCGGGCAGACGGCGCGCAGCGGAGCCCACGCCGTCGGCCTTCCCGCCGACATCTTCGAGGGGCTGGAAGCCTACGGCGCGGCCGTTCGAAAGTACAACAACATCAGGCTGTACGATCCGATTCCGGCGGGCTGGTGCAGTTGGGATGCGTTCAACTGGATCATGCAGGAGAAGCAGATCTACGACACCATCGAGAAGATCAAAAAGTCGCGGCTGGCGGAATACGGCTTCAACGTCCTGCAGATCGACGACGGCTGGCAGCGCGGATGGCGCTGCAGCGGCGACTGGCAGTACAACCCCAACCGTTTCCCCAATGGCATCCGGCCGATCGCCGAAGCTGCAAAAGAGGCCGGTTTCACTCTGGGACTGTGGATCGGGCCGTTCAGCGACGAGGACTTCCGCAGCTCGGGGGGCCCCGACGGCTCGCTGCGCGAAGGCGCGCCGGGCTGGATGCGTGCCGCGGTCCCCGTGCTGCTGAACTATCCGGAACTGATGACCGGCTATGCCGCCGGCCGGCCGTCGGGCCACTACGACCTTTCGCTGCCGGCGTTCAAAGAGCACCTGACAAGCATCCTGCGCCGACTCACCGGCGAGTATGGCGCCACGTACATCAAGGCCGATTTCGTCAAAGCCGGCGACGTCGAGCACGACCGCAGCCTTCCCTATCATGACATCTACCGCAACGCCCTGCTGGCCATGCGCGCCGGCATGCCCCCAAACACCTATCTGATGACATGCGTCTCGCCCGACTGGAAGGGCCTGGGCATCGTGGACGGCCAGCGCATCGGCGACGACGTATCCACGTCCTGGCGCGGCATCAATCCCACGCTGCTATGCGCTGCGGGCCGCTACTTCACCAACGGCAACTTCTGGTGGAATGACCCGGACCAGCTTCATGTCGTGGGCGGTGTGGACGCGCAGGGGCGGCAGCACGGGCTGACGATGGACCAGGCGCGCGCCTGGGCGGCGCTGGTGGCGCTGTATGGCGGCGTCACCCTCACCGGCGATCCGATCACCGAACTCTCCGAGGAGCGGACGAAGCTCTTCACGCAGTGCCTCCCGCCTACCGGCCAGACGGCGCGGCCGCTGGATCTTTTCGACGTCATCACCGAGCAGAGCCCCCAGCGCCACAGCAGCCTCTGGGCGCTGCGGATCGACAAGCCGTTCGGCGCGTATCACGTGGCCGCAGCCTTCAACTGGACCAACGCGCCGGCCCAGCGCACGCTGGACCTGGGTCGCATGGGCATCACGGCCGGGCAGCGCCTCGTTATCTACGACTACTGGAACAGCGCGCTGATACCAGCGCCGGCGGACGGGAAACTTGTCCTGGATACGGCCCCCACCTCCTGCCGGCTGCTGGTCATGCACGGCGATGACGGACAGCCGCGGCTGTTGTCTTCCGACCGGCACCTGGTTTCCGGCGCGGTCGACGTGATCGACGTGTCGCGCCAGGATTCTACCCTGCGCGGACGCAGCCAGAAGCTGGTGAGCGGCGTCCCGTTCAAGTACAGCTTCTACGTGCCCGCCGGACAGAGGCTGGTCGAAGCCACGTTTGACGGGCGCGCCGGCCAGGTGGAGATGCGCGGCGAGAACCTGGCGGTCGTGACCTTCACGCCGTCGCGGCCGGCCATCGAGTGGTCGGTGCGGTTTGCGCAGAAGTGAAGGCGTTTAGCCGGCCCGCTCGTGGGCCGCTGCATGAGCATCCAGTGGTCGGTGCGCTTCGTACAGCAGAGAAACGCCTTCACGCCAGCGGGACGTGGGGCAGGCCCAGCGACTGAGCGACGGCGGCGTTGACCACGCGGCCGTCGGCGAGGTTGACACCAAGCGCCAGGCCGGGGTCGTCCGCGGCGGCGCGCCGATAGCCCTTGTTGGCAATGGTCAGGGCATAGGGAAGGGTGGCGTTGCACAGGGCGATGGTGCTGGTGCGGCCGACGGCGCCGGGCATGTTGGTCACGCAATAGTGGACGACGCCCTCGACGACATAGGTGGGCTCTTGGTGAGTGGTGGGACGGCTGGTCTCGACACAGCCGCCCTGGTCGATGGCGACGTCGACGATGACGCTGCCGTTTTTCATGTCCACCAGATCCTTGCGGCTGACCAGCCGCGGCGCCCGGGCACCGGGGATGAGCACTGCGCCGACGACCAGATCGGCCAGGCGAAGCTGCTCGCGGACGGTCTGCGCGTCGCTGTAGAGCGTGCAGACGTTGGGGGGCATGACATCGTCCAGGTACCGCAGACGTTCGAGGTTGATATCCATCAGCACAACCCGCGCCCCCAGACCCGCCGCCACCTTGGCGGCGTTGGTGCCGACGATGCCAGCGCCGAGAATGACGACGTGCGCCGGGGCGACGCCCGGCACGCCGCCCAGGAGAATGCCCCGGCCCATCTGCGGCTTCTCCAGATACTTGGCGCCCTCCTGGATGCTCATCTTGCCGGCGATCTCGCTCATCGGCGTCAGACAGGGCAGGCGGCCCGAACGGTCCTGGATGGTCTCATAGGCGATGGCCACAATGCCGCTGTCCAGGCACGCACGGGTCAGCTCGGGAGAGGCCGCCAGATGAAAGTAGGTGAAAACGATCTGGCCCCGGCGCAGCAGCGCAAACTCCTGCGGCTGAGGCTCTTTAACCTTCACGATCATGTCGCACTGGGCGTAGACCTCCTGCGGCGTCTGGAGGATCGTCGCGCCCGCATCGCGGTAGGCGGCGTCGGGAAATCCGCTGGCGGCCCCGGCTCCCGCTTCGATGAATACCTGGTGCGATGCGGCAGTCAGCACCTCAACGCCCACGGGCATCATTCCGACGCGATACTCATCTGCCTTGATCTCGCGGGGCACGCCAATACGCATGAACGGTCCTCCAGTATGTGAAAACGCAATCGACAGCACCGGCCGGCACAACTATATCGGCCCTGGTCCCATAAGCCACGGGAGCCGGCCGAAGAACGATGTTTCCACAGATCAACGGTCCATCGCGCCGATGAATACGGCGGACACCTGTTGCGGCGACGCAACGGAGCATTGACACCCAGCACGCGAGGATATTACCGGATGCTCCAGACGACAACTACCGGCAAACCGCGGCTGCTCATCATGGATGAGGACCGGATCATCCTTCAGTCGCTCTCGCAGTTCCTCGCTCGCGAGGGCTACAGCACCCAGATCACCGACGATCCCGACGATGCGCTGGCCCGGCTCGAAGGCTCCCCATTCGAGCTGCTGCTGGCCGATATCAACATGCCGGGCGTGAAGGCGGGCGATTTTCTGCGGACGGTGCGGCGGCGGTTTCCGCAGGTGGTGGTGATCGTCATCACCGGATATGGCTCGATCGAGGGGGCGGTGGAGGCCATCAAGCTGGGGGCGTTCGACTATCTGACCAAGCCGATCATCGACGATGAAATCCGCGTGGTCGTGGAAAAGGCGGCGCGGCAGCAGGCCCTGCTTTTCGAGAACCAGACCCTGCGGCATCAGCTCGACCTCCGCTTCGGGCTGGAGAACATCGTCGGCCACCATCCCAGCATGCTCAAGGTCTTCGACCTGGTGGAGGCGGTGGCCGACAGCCGTACCACCGTGCTGATGACGGGGGAAAGCGGCACCGGCAAGTCGCTGCTGGCCCGGGCCATCCACCACCGCTCCTCGCGCCGCGACCGGCCGTTTGTCGAGGTGAGCTGCGGCGCACTGCCGGAAACGCTGCTGGAGTCCGAGCTCTTCGGGCACGTCAAGGGCGCCTTCACGGGCGCCGTGGCCGACAAGCCCGGGCGATTCATGACCGCCGACGGCGGCACGATCTTCCTCGACGAGATCAATTCGGCCTCGCCGACTATGCAGGTGAAACTGCTGCGGGTTCTTCAGGAACGCTGCTTCGAGCCGGTGGGCAGCTCCCAGACGAAAACCGTCGACGTGCGCGTGATCCTGGCCACCAACACTGATCTGGCGCGGCTTGTCGCCGAGCAGAAGTTCCGCCAGGACCTGTATTACCGCATCAACGTCGTCAATATACGCCTGCCGTCGCTTGCCCAGCGCGTAAGCGACATCCCGCTGCTGGCGGCCAACTTCCTGCGGCGCTTCAACCGGGAGATCGGCAAGGAGGTGCTGGGGTTCAGCGCGGCGGCCATGGCGGCGATGCAGCGCTACCACTGGCCTGGAAATGTGCGCGAGCTGGAGAACGCGGTGGAGCGGGCGGTGGTGCTGTGCCGGCGGCCCCAGATCGAGCTGGAGGACCTGCCGGAGACGATTGCGGCGGCAGGTCAACCGGACCCCTCGTCCGGTGGCGCCGACGGCAACGGCGAAGCCGATAGGCCGCTGCCGCTGGCGCAGGCCCTGGAGGGTCCGGAGCGGCGCATCATCGAGCAGGCGCTGAAGCGCAACGGGTGGAACCGCCAGGCCACCGCCCGAGAACTGAATATAAACCGTACAACACTGTACAAGAAGATGCGCCGCTACCGGCTGGACGTGGGCGAGAGCAACTGAGCAAGGCAGCGGCGGACCAGGGGCGGGAGCGCTGTGCGACAGACGAGCAGGCCGCGCGATCGGGGGACCCGGCCCGTCTCACACCGGCAGGGCGATTTTTTTCATTCGCATTTTCGGCCGCCGCAGGGTAAACTCCGCCCGACAACAGGTGACGCCATGTTCTTGAGAGTCCGCATCGACACGGCCAATCTTCAGGCTCGGCTCTCGGGGATGCTGGGCCACCCGACGGACCAGGCGGAAGTTGAGGCCTGGCTGGCCGAGCATGGCATTCGCAGCCTGGGGCCGCTGTCACCGTTCGATTTCTGGGCGAGCGAAGACCGGCTTGAGGCGCTGGGCCCCTGGGAGATCCTGGAACGAGCGCCGCTGCTGGACCTGCCGCCGCTTGACGAGCCGCAACAAGGCATCTCTCCATCCTGAGCAGAGCACATGAAAGCAAGAAGACCAACGAAGAAACCAGCGGCAAAGCGCCGCCATGCGGCGGCGGCCGGCGAGCGCGCCGTTCACTGCGACAGCCTGATTGCGGCCATTCGCGAACTGGAGCAGGCGCTGGTGGCGACGGCCAACGGGGGGCCCGGCACGCGCATCCGGCGTGCCCTGGGAAAGGTGGCGCGGCAGGTGGATGAGCACGTTCGGCTGACCGAGGGCGAGCATGGACTGCTGAGCATGGTGGACGAGAAATGCCCGCACCTGCTGCGGTGGTCGGCGCGGTTGCGCGCGGAACATGCACAACTGGAGAAGGCCATCGCCCGACTCACGGCGCGGGCCGACCGGGCCCAGGCGGCGGGCTGGAAGCGGGCCCAACTGGCGGGCGTCCGACGCGGTGCCGACGATCTGCTGGGGGCGCTGCTGAAGCACCAGGCTGAGGGAACGGAACTGATGTTCGAGGCCTTCGTCTCGGACCTGGGCGCGCCGGCGGATTAAGCGATCAGTTCCCTGCCGGCCGCGGCCGCGAACGGCGCAGCAGCAGACCCGCGCCCAGAATGGCGCTCAGGAGGCCCGGCTCAGGGACATGGGGCGGGAAGTCCATCATGACACCGCCGACCGACTGAACGTCCCAGATCTGGAGCATGGGATCGGCGTCCAGACCCAGCGGATCGCTGGCATCTTGGAAATAGGTGTCCCACGCAGTCACGAGGCTCTCGCTGCGAAACGTCAGCAGGCCGGGCGGTGAGGGGTTATCCTCGCTCTTGCCGCCCGGCAGAAGCGGAAGGCCGGACATCAGGGAGAACATCACCCCGCCGAACGGCCAGGTGTTCCCGAATGGATCCGGTTCATCGGGACCGAGCACGCTCTTCAGTTGCCACGTGCCGCCCGTCGCCGTAAAGGAAAAACTCCCGGGGTCAAACGCGGAGTTGGGGAAGAACCAGAAGGCGTCAACGGCTTCCACCATGCCAGCGGTGATGTCCCACTCGTAGCTGTAGTTGAACTGCGTGCTGTTGAAAAAGCCGTCGCCGGACAGCCCGGCGGAGCCGACGCTCAATGGCTGGGGCAGTGCACGTGGAGCGGCCTTGATGCGTTCGATCGTGTTGTACGAGGTGATGTCCGGAAAGCGGTACCGCTCGTTGAGAACCGCATTGAGCAGGAACTGGCCGGTTCCGGGATCCACCGTCACCTCACGGTAGTAAGCGCCCACCCCCGTTGGCGTGGCCGAGGGCTGCCCGGGGATGCGTGCGGCCACTGGAATCGGATCGGAGGGCTTGAAGCGCTTGGCCTGAACGATGGGGTCGGTGGCGGGACCGGGAAATCCGCCAGTGATGCCGGAATCGGTGCCGGCGTTGCCATGGTTGGAATCGGGGTCGGCAAAGTAGATCTTGTTGTTGGGGATGTCGATGCCGGCAAGCGTGATGGTGTGGTAGGAGCCCCCCGCCCACCAGAGGCCTTCGGCGGCGGCCGCCGCCTGATACGCGGGGGCGACCTCGATGGTAGCGACGACGGAGCGGTTCTTGATGAACGCGTCCTGGGCGGCATGTAGAATCGGCTGGGTGCCGCCGGCACCCGGAACGTTGCGCAGCATGGCGTCGCCCGTGAGTGCCCAACTGGAGTACTTCAGCCGGCCACTGCCGTCGTCAATGATTTCCACCTCCATGAGGCCCTTGCCCACGCCGGCCGCTATTCCGATGGACCCGGGACGATTGTGCAGCCAGCGCTCCAGCCGGCCGGTGCCATGGGGCGAGGAGGTGCCGGGGGCGGGCGCTTTGAACCAGAAGTCACGCGACATCGTCTTGAGGCTGGCGCTGGCGCTGTTCAGCCAGGCGTTGTTGTCGAGCACCGCGTCGGGCAGTGTATTGAAGCCGGCCAGCTTCCATCCCCAGAGAGCATCGAGATAAGCGGTCGGGCGGCACCATCCGCCGGTATCCTCCCATTGGGTATCGTTGACCGCTCCGCGGTTCTGATGCTGATACATGTCCAGTACGCCCCACTGGAACCCGCGGCGGTTGGTGGCATCCCAGAACTCGTCCAGGGGAGCCGCAAACAACTGACCGCACATCAACGACGCCGCAATCACCCCCCCCACGGGAGCCCAGCGCGAAGTCACACTCATACTCATGAGACCCTCCGGCTATAGTACCGATAATATACGCGATATCTGGCCACCGTGCAAACCGACCAGGCGGGCGGCGGGATCGGGAGGTCCCCGGCCGTGCCTCGTCAGGCCGGCTCGGCCATCTCTTCCGCGACGGGCGCCCCCGCCTCCAGCCGCCGTGGCACCGCCAGCGCGGCGCCGATGCTCGCCGCCGCCACGGCCGCCCCCAGCACGAACGTCCAGCGGTATCCCGCGCTCTTCCACAGCAGTCCGCCCAGCAGCGGCATGAGTACGGCCGCCACGTGGTTCACGGCCACGCCCAGGCTCAACGTCGGCGTGTGCTCGGCAGGCGGGGCGATGCGGTTCAGATAGCTCGTCATCGCCATCGTGCAGACGAAGAACGCGCTGTCCATGACGAACAGCGCATACAGCACCCACGGCCGCTGGATGAACGCGTAGCCGATGAAGATGGCCGTCATGCTGGCGTAGTACATCGACAGCACGCGCCGCTCACCGACGCGATCGATGAGCCGCCCCACCCGCGGCGCGATGAACCAGCCGATGGCCTGGATGGCGATGAACAGCCCCAGCATCGTGGTCAGGGGCGTGCCGTACTGCTTCACCAGCAGATACCCCGCGAAGGCGATGAAGATCTGCTTGCGCCAGCCCTCCAGGAACACCAGCAGGTAATACAATCCGTATTTCCTGCGAACCACCAGCCGCGGCCCCGGCGCCTTGATGTCGCGCGGGATAAACAGGCACGAGCCGGCGCCCAGCAGCGCCGCGGCGGCCGCGACGATCCACAGCCCGCGGATGTGTACGCCCCACAGGTGAAGCCCCAGCGCCAGCACCAGCCCCGACGCCGATCCCACTGCGCCGGCCGCCGCGATCTGGCCCAGACGGTGCCCCTCGCGGCCGCGCTCGGCCAGCGCCAGTCCCATCGAGTGCGGCAGCGGCATCCAGATGTGCAGACCCTGGCTCCAGACCATGCTGGCCACGATCAGCCAGTAGAAGTCGGGCACGAACGCATACCACGCCAGTCCCGCCCCCAGCAGCAGCAGCATCGCCGCCCCGATCAGCGGCTCGGCGATCCCCGCCATCAGCGCCAGCAGGGCGAAGGCGAAGATGCCGCAGCTTTCGCGGAAGGTCTCGAGGATGCCCTGCTGAAGCCCCGAGAGACTCATCTCCTCCCCCACGAAGTTCGAGTTGAGCCCCAGTTGCAGCGTCATCGCGAACCCCACCGCCCCCACCGCCGCGCCGAGGAAAAACAGCCCGCGCCGGCGCTTGCCCGCGTCCATGCCGGCCGCCAACGCCTCATACTCCAGGGTCTCCAACGATGTCGCACCCACGGACAACTCCCGCGGCCGCCTACGGCCGCAGCGCGAACACCTTCTCCCATTCCACGCTCACGTACGTGCCGCGCGTCGCCGGAATCAGCGGCTGCGGCGCCACCGACACCATCATCCGCCGCTGCCGCGGCCACACCACCGCGCTGTAATACGTCGTGCTGGCGGCCGACGCCTTGGACACCCGGTCGAGCATGGCGCGGGCCTCCTCGAAACCGATGGGGGCGGCAGCGCCCGCTTTCCCGAGGAATGTCTCCAGACGGCGATAGCGATCGGCGCTGTCGCCGCTGGTGCGCGGATCGCTCAGAATGCAGTGATTCGTCAGCCCCAGCGCCGTCGGCACGGCCGCCTGGGGCCGGCGGACCTTCGTCCCGTTGCCGCCCGGGCGCGGGTCGTCTTCGATCGCCGCCGCCCGCACATCTCCCCCGGCCGTGCTCACCACGTGGAAGATGAGGCACAGCGCGACCTTCTCGTGGATGCCCCGCGCTAAGCCCTCGATGGCCGTCGCGGGATCGGCCGTCTCGGCGATGTTCCGCATGACCAGCGCCGCTGGTGATGGCCGCTGGAGAACCAGCCCGCCCGTGCGGATGCCCCCGTCGTTGGCGGAGTAGTAGGTGCCGTCCGAAGTGAGCGTCGCCATGCCGGTGCCGACCATCCCGAACCACATCGCATCCAGCGTCGCCTTCAGGCCATCCTCCGCCGGCTCGATCGCCAGCAGGCACCGCCGCTCGATGGGAAACAGCGGCGGATAGTCCCAGTTGCGGCCGATGATGACGTCGCCGTCGGCCGTCAGCGGACCCCAGGCCGAGAACTGCGAGCAGCGCATCAGCTCAAACAGGTCTCCCGTCTGAAGCACCTTCAGGTCTTCCAGCGTGATCGGCCGCCCGAGCGATGGCATCATTCGGTCCTTGGCGTCGGGCAGGGCCGCATCGATGCCACGGAGCATGCCGGCCAGCTCCTCCTCAAATCGCTGGGGGAACTCGAATCGGCGCACCAGCGTCAGGGCCGTCGCCCAGCTCATGTCCTTGCGGCCGGCGGCCAGTCCCGAGCCGTTGATCATCCTCGCCATGCCGTCACAGACGCTGATGATGTCGCGGGCGGCCAGCGCCCCGTGCGCCTCGCCGCGCTGGGCGTGGGTGCCGCGCAGGACCAGCAGCGGGAAGCCGTCGATGGTCGCGCGCACACTCTGGCCGTGTGATGCCACGACCACGATCTGGGCGTGGGCGGGTCCCAGGGGCACCGCCAGAAACAGGGCGATGATACAGGGGAGCAGTGTCGTGGGGCGTCGCATGAAACCTCCGGGCGGCGCCGGCACCGGAAGCCGACGCTCCAGGCCCGCTCACTGAGCGCATAAAAAGTGCCGAGGGTGAAGAAGGAGGGGGGGAACCTTCTTCGGGGAATCCCACGGCGCCTCTATCTTAGCCCCCGCCGGGGGCATGTCAAGCCCCGTTCGGACCCGTTCGGACTCCGAACGGCCGTTCGGACCGTTCGGAACGTTCGGGGCGTTGGGAGTCCGTGACAGTTCCTGCGTTGGATGGAGCCAGGATGGCCGTGGCACACGCTGAAGCACGTAAGCAAGCCGCCCGGTTGCAAACGTCCGGGGGGGTGTCGCTGCGTCGTTCCGGAC